>ERZ507044.61-NODE-61-length-105310-cov-7.79745_pt1 | contig 105310 bp, 101 predicted proteins | sample MGYA00512870_ERZ507044 | MGnify/ENA metagenome assembly ERZ507044
GGCGGACTGTTAATCCGTATGTCACTGGTTCGAGTCCAGTCAGAGGAGCCAAATTTTGAAGAGCCCGCTTTTTAGCGGGCTTTTTGCTTTTTCGGACGCCATATCCGCTTCATTTTCCTGTTCTGCCCTTTGTGGATTAAAAATCGTTTTCTCTTCCTGTCTGTCGCGGTAGTCTCATAACAACCACTTATAGGTTGGCCGCAATGTGTGTGACTCTTATTCCCATACTAATAATAAAATCAGTACAGACAGGATTACTATGGATTCCACCCTCATCTCCACCCCCTCCGTAGAGGAAACCCCATCGCTTAATCGCGCCAGACGTGCCGCGCTGGGCAGCTTTGCCGGTGCCGTCGTCGACTGGTACGATTTTCTGCTTTATGGCATTACCGCCGCACTGGTCTTTAACCGTGAGTTTTTCCCGCAGGTCAGCCCGGCAATGGGTACGCTTGCCGCATTTGCCACCTTTGGTGTCGGTTTCCTGTTCCGTCCGCTGGGCGGCGTGATCTTCGGCCACTTCGGCGATCGCTTAGGCCGTAAGCGGATGCTGATGCTCACCGTCTGGATGATGGGTATTGCCACAGCATTGATTGGCATTCTTCCTTCATTCGCCGCTATTGGTTGGTGGGCGCCGGTACTGTTAGTACTGCTGCGCGCGATTCAGGGATTTGCGGTCGGCGGTGAATGGGGCGGTGCCGCATTACTCTCCGTAGAAAGCGCGCCAGAAAACAAAAAAGCGTTCTATAGCAGTGGTGTACAAGTGGGCTACGGCGTCGGTCTGCTGCTTTCCACAGGTCTTGTGTCATTGATCAGTTATCTGACGAACGACGAGCAGTTCCTGAGCTGGGGCTGGCGTATTCCGTTCCTGTTCAGCATCGTCCTGGTGCTTGGTGCGTTATGGGTGCGAAACGGGATGGAAGAGTCAGCAGAATTTGAACAGCAGAAACAGCAGGCGCCTGAAGAGAAAAAGCGCCTGCCGGTGATGGAAGCGCTCGTACGCCATCCGGGTGCCTTTTTAAAGATTATTGCGCTCCGTCTGTGCGAACTGCTGACTATGTACATCGTTACCGCATTCGCCCTGAATTACTCGACGCAAAACCTCGGCCTGCCGCGTGAGCTCTTTCTGAATATCGGCCTGTTGGTCGGTGGGTTAAGCTGCCTGACCATCCCCTGCTTTGCCTGGCTGGCAGACCGCTTTGGCCGTCGGCGCGTCTATATTACCGGTGCGTTGATTGGCACGCTAAGCGCATTTCCGTTCTTTATGGCTCTCGAATCACAGTCGATTTTCTGGATTGTGTTCTTCTCGATCATGCTTGCTAACATTGCTCATGACATGGTGGTCTGTGTGCAGCAACCGATGTTCACCGGCATGTTCGGTGCAGGATATCGCTACAGTGGGGCTGGCGTGGGTTATCAGGTTGCCAGCGTGGTGGGCGGCGGATTCACCCCCTTCATCGCCGCGGCGCTGGTTACCTTCTCCGGTGGCGACTGGCACAGCGTGGCTATATACCTGCTGGCAGGCTGCCTGATTTCGGCCGCCACCGCATTGCTGATGAAAGATAAGCAACACGCCTGAGTTCTCTGCGAGGGCCATTCGGCTCTCGCCTCTTCTCTAAAACTCTGACTTTTGTTTCACATTCCGGTGACATACTATCGGGTGAGCAGTACACCTGTAGAACAAGGAGACACAGATGAAGAGTAAGGGCTCCAGCCTGACGCCTGCACAAGCGCTGGAAAAACTTGATGCACTCTACGAGCAGTCGGTTCAGGCGCTACGCAGTGCCATTGGCAAGTACATTGAAACGGGGGAACTTCCCGATCTCACCGCCCGGAGTAAAGGTCTTTTTGTTTATCCATCGCTTTCTGTTACCTGGGATGGCAATGCCACCAATCCCCCGAAAACCCGTGCTTATGGGCGTTTTACTCATGCAGGTTGCTATACCACGACCATCACTCGTCCGGGACTGTTCCGCCCCTATCTGGAAGAACAGCTCACGCTGTTGTATCAGGATTACGACGCGCAGATCACCGTCGAGCCATCACAGCATGAGATCCCCTATCCGTACGTGATTGACGGTTCTGAGCTCACACTTGACCGCTCAATGAGCGCTGGGCTAACCCGCCATTTCCCAACCACCGAACTGGCGCAAATTGGTGATGAAACCGCAGATGGCATCTATCATCCCGTCGAGTATTCTCCCCTGTCACACTTTGACGCACGACGGGTCGATTTCTCACTCGCCCGGTTACGTCACTATACCGGCACGCCGGTGGAACATTTTCAGCCGTTCGTGTTGTTCACCAACTACACCCGCTATGTGGATGAGTTTGTGCGCTGGGGATGCAGTCAAATTCTCGATCCGGACAGCCCATATATTGCGCTTTCCTGCGCCGGAGGCATCTGGATCACCGCTGAAACGGAAGCGCCCGAAGAAGCCATTTCCGATCTGGCCTGGAAGAAACACCAGATGCCCGCCTGGCATCTGATCACTGCCGACGGTCAGGGGATCACGCTGGTAAATATTGGCGTAGGCCCGTCTAACGCCAAAACAATTTGCGACCATCTGGCGGTTCTGCGCCCTGATGTCTGGTTGATGATTGGTCACTGCGGCGGCCTGCGTGAAAGCCAGGCGATTGGCGATTATGTGCTTGCCCATGCCTATCTGCGTGACGATCAGGTGCTGGATGCGGTACTGCCGCCGGATATCCCGATTCCTAGCATTGCAGAGGTACAGCGCGCCCTGTATGACGCGACGAAGATGGTCAGCGGCATGCCCGGTGAAGAAGTCAAACAGCGTCTGCGTACCGGAACGGTGGTGACCACTTCCGATCGCAACTGGGAATTGCGCTACTCCGCCTCAGCGCTACGTTTTAACCTGAGTCGTGCCGTGGCAATTGATATGGAAAGCGCCACCATCGCCGCACAGGGTTACCGATTCCGAGTGCCCTATGGCACCTTGTTGTGCGTTTCGGATAAACCGCTGCACGGTGAGATCAAACTGCCCGGTCAGGCAAACCGTTTCTACGAGGGGGCCATTTCCGAACACCTGCAGATTGGTATTCGCGCCATTGACCTGCTGCGTGCTGAAGGCGACCGTCTGCACTCCCGCAAACTGCGCACCTTCAACGAGCCACCATTCCGTTAAGAAGAACCAGAGGCAGAAAGCAAAAAGCCCGCTAAAAAGCGGGCTTTTTAAATTTGGCTCCTCTGACTGGACTCGAACCAGTGACATACGGATTAACAGTCCGCCGTTCTACCGACTGAACTACAGAGGAATCGTTGTGGAGGCTTATCTTAGCGGCGAAAAATCTTTTGTCAAACCCCATTTCAGACATGCACGGTTAATTGGCGCTTCTCTCAACAATTTGTTGCAATTGCGGAGATTTAATCGGCAAAAAACTTTGCAGCTTTTCCGTTTCTCCCTCATCATTTGAAATGAAGTTTCAACTTTCTTCTCTAAGGTCCATTTTGAACGTCTCCGCAGCCCTACGTCAGGCCGTCACCCGCACGCCCTGGTATGCCAAACGCAAGAGCTATAAGGTACTTTTCTGGCGCGAAATTACCCCACTTGCTGTGCCTATTTTTCTGGAGAATACCTGCGTTTTGCTGATGGGCGTACTCAGTACGTTTCTGGTCAGTTGGTTGGGTAAAGAAGCGATGGCGGGCGTCGGTCTCGCTGACAGCTTCAACATGGTAATTATGGCTTTTTTTGCCGCTATCGATCTGGGGACGACGGTGGTGGTGGCCTTTAGCCTCGGTAAACGTGACCGCCGACGCGCCCGTGCTGCGGCCCGGCAATCTCTGGTGATTATGACGCTGTTTGCCGTGATCCTGGCGGCGGTGATTCATTACTTTGGCGCGCAGATTATCAATGTAGTGGCAGGCGAAGCGACAGCGGAAGTGAAGGCGCTGGCGCTGACTTACCTGGAATTAACGGTCCTTAGTTATCCTGCCGCAGCGATTGCTCTGATTGGTAGTGGCGCGTTGCGCGGCGCGGGCAATACGAAAATTCCGCTGCTGATAAATGGTGGGATGAATATCCTTAATATCATTATCAGTAGCATCCTGATTTACGGAGTTTTTTCCTGGCAAGGGCTCGGCTTTGTCGGCGCAGGACTGGGCCTGACTATTTCGCGCTATATTGGCGCGGTTGCCATTATCTGGGTGCTGATGATTGGCTTTAACCCGGCGCTGCGCATTCCGCTGAAAAGTTATTTTAAACCGCTGAACTTCGCCATTATCTGGGAAGTGATGGGGATTGGTATCCCGGCCAGCATTGAATCGGTACTGTTCAACGGCGGCAAGTTATTAACGCAGATGTTTGTCGCCGGGATGGGCACCAGCGTCATTGCCGGTAATTTCATCGCATTCTCCATTGCCGCGCTAATTAACCTACCAGGAAACGCGCTGGGGTCGGCATCCACCATTATTACCGGAAGACGTCTTGGAAACGGACAGATTGCCCAGGCGGAAATTCAATTGCGCCACGTGTTCTGGCTTTCCACGATTGGCCTGACCGCGATTGCCTGGCTGAGCGCGCCGTTTGCCGGGCTGATGGCATCGTTTTACACCCGCGATCAGGAGGTAAAAGACGTGGTTGTCATCCTGATTTGGCTCAACGCGGCGTTTATGCCGATCTGGGCTGCTTCCTGGGTTTTACCTTCAGGGTTTAAAGGCGCGCGCGATGCACGTTTTGCCATGTGGGTATCGATGCTGGGAATGTGGGGCTGTCGAGTGGTTGCTGGTTATACGCTGGGGATTGTACTTGGCTGGGGTGTTGTCGGGGTCTGGATGGGAATGTTCTTCGACTGGACGGTACGTGCAGCGCTGTTTTACTGGCGTATGGTTAGCGGACGTTGGCTATGGAAATACCCGCGCCCGGTACATCAAAAGCTGACAAAATCACCCGTTGCGTCTGAATAAACAACGAAATGAGGAATATTTCGACAAACGATCGCGATGGTGCATTCAGGCTTTGACAACGGCAGTGGGCGTCGCTAATATGCGCCCCGTTCACACGATTCCTCTGTAGTTCAGTCGGTAGAACGGCGGACTGTTAATCCGTATGTCACTGGTTCGAGTCCAGTCAGAGGAGCCAAATTAAGGGAAGCAGACGTTCACTGACGTCTGCTTTCTGCATTTATATCAACTGGTTATCCCCTTCTTCAGGTTCACCCTCGTTCACTAAAAACAACTCGAAGCTATACCCTTTTGCTGGTAAAGCTGGTTCGATTTGCGTTTTACCAGCACGCGGAGGGAACCGTCATGTCACTTACTGATACTAAAGTAAAAATGCCAGACCATGGGAAAAGGTCGTCAAGCTCACTGATGGATTTGGTCTCTACCTTCTCGTGCATCCCAACGGTTCGAAATACTGGCAGTTAGGCTACCGCTTTAATGGCAAACAGAAGGTGTTTTCCATTGGGGGTTACCCTGCTGTATCGCTTGCCGATGCCAGACAACGCCGTGACGAGGCTAAGAGGCTGTTAGCTCAGGGGATTGACCCGAACGCTAAAAAACAGGCTGATAAAAAAGTCCTTCCGGAGAAACGGGATAAAACCCGTTCGTTCCGTGTTGTCGCCAAAAGCTGGTTTACCACCAAAACAAAATGGTCAGAAGATTATGCCGACACCGTATGGAAACGGCTGGAAACCTATGTCTTCCCGGATATTGGTGACAGCAACATTTCAGATCTGGATACGGGTGACCTGCTTGTGCCAGTCAAAAAAGCGGAAACAGTTGGCTACCTTGAAATTGCCATGCGGATTAAACAATACATCACCGCGATCCTCCGTCATGCTGTCCAGCAAAAGCTTATGCGTCATAATCCCGCCTATGATATGGAAGGCGCTGTTCAGAAGTCTGAGACTGAACACCGCCCTGCACTGGAGCTGGAGGAGATCCCGCTACTGCTTGAACGTATTGATGCCTACAAAGGGCGTGGACTGACAACACTGGCGATTAAACTCAATCTGCTTATCTTCATTCGTTCCAGCGAACTTCGTTTCGCTCGGTGATCGGAAATCGACTTCAACAGTAAGTTATGGGTGATCCCCGAACAGCGGGAAGCGATTGAAAACGTCAAGCACTCGACTCGTGGGGCTAAAATGAAACGTCAGCACTTCGTTCCCCTTTGTAGGCAGGCTCTTAAGATACTGAAAGCGCCAGCTTACCTATGAAGAAGGTAACGATGTCGGATTAATTTCTACTGGATGTTATGACTCATTCAAACCCATGAGTGAAAACACCATCAACAAGGCGCTGCGTAAAATGGGCTATGACACCGCACAGGACATCTGCGGTCATGGTTTTCGCACACTGGCATGTAGCGCCTTAATTGAGTCTGGTCTATGGTCAGAAGATGCTGTAGAACTTCAAATGAGCCACAAGGAAAGCAACAGCGTTCGTGCTGCCTATACCCATTATTTGTATTTTATAATTGATTCGTCTCCAGATTTTTGCTCCAAGACATCACTATACCGACCGCTGCTATTCTGTAATCGTCAAGTTTGAAACCATGATCTTACACGCATAATGTGATGTGGAAATCATTCTAAATGCGGGTTTGGCTACACCTCCATGTCGTTAACATAGATTTCTAGTTTTATTACGTTGGAATATCATGATATGTGATGAAATCAGTGGAGATCACGCAGATTGTTTTATGATAAATGCTACGCATTAATCTGTTATATTTATACCTTTAATTACCCACTTATCACATTAACTGAAAAAATGGGCAATCTATTATTCATATATTCAAAGTGTTGTTGGAAGAATATCCATAAATCCAGAATTGCCAGTTGAGACACGAAGCACTTTAGTTTCTCCAGCTTTAGTTCTGGTTTCCCGTTCTACTCTTGGTGGATTCAATCCACATAGCCCTGCACCATCTAACGATGCACCTACAATCCAATCCCCTTCATCAAGTTGAAAACTTGCCTTTTCATAAGGATTTAATTTTGCAACAATTTGTCCATTAATAAATATTGAAGCATAGCATCCTGAGCCTAACATACCTTTATCTCTAATCACCACCAAAGTAGAAGGTGCTGCTTGTTGATATTTAAAGACTCTTGATTGCGGTGCTGTTGGAGCATCATATACTGAAACAGGTTGCGTTTGGCATGCTGTAAGAAGAACTGAAGATATCAACACTAAAGTAATCACTTTAAAATTCATAATAATAAAACCCTTGTTAAATATGTAAAACAACGATAACATCGCATAATTACTTTGACATTCAGAATACAATTAAAATACTAAACATCGAAATCAACTTACCATAATAAATTAATAGAAAAAAGTTTATTCTTATCGATATTTCTCTTAACATTTGATCTCATGTCAATATTTATTCACATAAATGTTCATATCGCCCCATTCATAACTTTTACAAATAAAACACACAATTGAAGGTTACCGATCTCGCTTAACTATTATGTTCACGCATGCTATGATGTTTACACTGATATTGAGTATGCATGTTTGGAAAGAGCATGTCTGATTCGGTTTAACGTTTCATACCAAAAGCTACTGCTAGCCATGGGTGGAGGGATATGAGCAATTTTATTCAGGGAAAAGAAATAACTTATGTGATGGTTGACTATGAAAACGTTCAGCCATCTATTAGTCATTTTATTACACACCCCCAAACACATTTTATTATTTTCGTGGGTCATCAGCAGGACAAGATCCATTACGAAATCGTGTCCATGTTACAATCCATTGGGAATCGAGCTGAATATGTGAAAATTCATGGGACTGGTTCAAATGCACTAGATCTTCACATCGCATTTTTTGTAGGGAAAATAATACAGAATAATTCAATGGCTTCTTTTATCATCATTTCTAATGATAAAGGATACGACCCTTTAATTAGTTATCTCAAAAGCATTGGTACTAAAATTGTACGATATTCTATACAGGACATATCTAAAAATGATAAGCCTTATATAAATTCTGTGCTATCCATGCTATCAGATAGCCATTCCACTGAATCAGCTACGACTGCAATAAAACGTGAAAATCATATCACTCGCGTTATCAATGCACTTTCTGCTATGAAAAATAATAAACCAAAAAATCGCACCGGTCTGGGAGGAGTGGTAAAAAGTACAAGGCGCGATGGAGAAATTAATAAAGATGAGATCGACAAAATAGTTAATGTTTTAATTGATCGTGGCATAGTTAATCCAGATGGTAAGCAATTTACGTATCACCTTGATAAGCGTATAAAATAAGAAGCAAATAATTGCGCAAACATGCCCCAGCTCTGACCTTCTACGGAGCAATAGGGGCATTTAACGATCCAGCATCCTTTTAGTTAGCTTTCCAACCATTACTGGTTTTAACAAGATTTATTGCGCCATGAGCTGGTTCATTCATACTTTTGACACCAGCAAACGCTTTTTTATCCACCAAGCTCGGAACGTCAACCAGCTTCCATGTATACGACACGCGAACTACTTTCTGACCGCCTTGACCCGGTTCCGTCCATTCCTTGTTCTCGTCAACGGCACGACGACCTACACAAGCACCATCTGTTGTGCACCAGACTTTAGCTTTTACTCCTTCATCTGTGATCCCTAATACGTTCGAATCATAGCCCTGAGCAAAGACCATCATTCCCTGCTCAACAAATCCATCGAGGATCACTGAATTCGTTCCTGTGCCAGTCGAATCAAGCCGTGGCTTGGCAAGACGGATGGGGAAGCTGGTGTTATTGTTATCCAGCGAGAAGCTGTATCTGGTCTGCCCGATTCACTCTTTTTGTCATTCTTTTCCCTAAAAATGTTGATGTTCATTACATTGACGTTAACGCATCCGGCAGCATAGAGAAAGGGAATAAAGATGGCTGGCTATCTCAGCATTGGTCATAACGTATTCTTCTGCCCTTACTTATCTTTCCGGGAGGAAACATATCGGGCAATAGCGGTAATCTGTTGAATAAACGAGATAAAATTTGTAGCAGCACAGGAAGATCGTTCAGTGAAGCGTGTTTTCATAACCAATTGATAGTAATTGACTTTATAGTCATACAGCATTAAAAATGCTGGTAAATATGATGGTAAAAATAGACACCATTTTTTGAAAGCCACTAACAGCTGGAGCTACAGATGAAGTTCGAGTCCAGTCAGAGGAGCCAGATTTAAGAAGCCCGCTTTTTAGCGGGCTTTTTGCTTTTCAGAACACCATTCCGGCGTCATTAAATGCGGGTTTGTCCGTGGCTGATGTTGACGGGCATCCCCGAACGGCGTTCGAGCGCTTCGCTGACACGGTTCGTATCCACACCCTCAGCGCTCATAAAGCTACGCATCACAGGTGTGATCGGCAGCGGGACTTTTCTGTCAGATTCATATTCCGCGCGGTTGCGGGACAGTGGTTCATGCACTTCTTTCCAGCGACTACCGTCAGGTTCCGTCGTGGTTTTCACCGGCTGATCGATAATCTGCACGCGGGTGCCGACGGGCACGTTCTGGAAAAGATGTTCGATATCATCATTGCGTAAACGAATGCAGCCCTGGCTCACGCGCAGACCAATGCCGAAATTTGCGTTGGTGCCATGAATAGCGTACAGCTTGCCGATATAGATGGCGTACAGCCCCATCGGGTTATCCGGCCCCGCAGGAACGAAGGCGGGCAGGCTTTCTCCTCTGCTTGCGTATTCACGGCGGGTATTCGCCGTCGGCGTCCAGCTCGGCGCCTCTTGCTTACGCTCGACTCTCGTCACCCAGTTACGCGGCGTTTCTCGTCCTGCCTGGCCAATACCAATCGGGAAAATCTCAACCGTGTTGCTGCCGTTTGGATAGTAGTAAAGACGCATCTCCGCCACGTTCACAACAATGCCCTGACGAACGGTAGCAGGCAGAATGATTTGCTGCGGCACAATCAGCGTTGAACCCGACTTCGGAAGGAACACATCCACATCCGGATTCGCTTCCAGCATATTACTCAGCCCCTGCCCATACTGAGCGGCAAATGCTTCAAGCGGTTGCGTATTCTTGTCGGGAACGGTAATCGTCAGCGGATTTCCAACCAGACGACTTCCTTCAGGTGGCAGTGGATAGCTGACAGCCAGCGCGCTCTGGCTTGCAAGCAGCATAAATAATGAACAAAACAATTTTACACGAGGCAACATTTCCCTTTCCTCAGTCGCGGCAGATGTGGGCAAATTATAGCGTTTTTAAAGGCGATTAACCTCTTCTCTCACACTGACCAGCAAACTGCGCGGTTTACCGGCCAGGCAAGGTTACCTTATTACGCTTCTTTGCCATCCGGCAGCACGATATTGCTGGCCGCCAGTTCTCCCATGTTGCTGTACATCGCGCAGGCCGCTTCCACAATCGGCATCGCCAGTGCAGCACCGCTCCCCTCCCCCAGGCGCATTCCCATGTTGAGATAAGGCTCAAGCTCCAGGTGCTCCAGCGCAATCCGTGCGCCCTTTTCGGCGGAGAAATGTGATGGGATCAGATACGGTTTGATCTCCGGCGCAATCTGACAGGCGGCCAGCGCAGCGGAATAGGACAGGAAGCCATCCAGCAACACCGGTAAACCGCAGGACGCGGCGCCCAGGATAACTCCCGCCATGCCCACCAGGTCAAATCCACCGACTTTCGCCAGCACATCCACCCCATCATGCGGATTGGGCTGGTTGACGGCAATCGCCCGGCGAACCACCTCCACTTTATTGCCTACACGGGAAAGCGGCAGGTTAGCGCCAATTCCCACCACCGCTTCAGCCTCACTGCCTGTCAGGACGCTAACAATCGCCGCAGCAGGCGTGGTATTCGCCATCCCCAACTCGCCAACGCCAAACAGCGTCACGCCGCGCTGCGCCTGTTCGCGTGTGTAGCGAATGACTTCCAGCAGTAGCTCTTCCGCCTGCGTACGGCTCATCGCAGGGCCAGTGGCGATGTTTCCACACCCACGTGCGACGCGCATGTTCACTACGCCGGGGATGAGTTCAGCATCAATCCCCACGTCGATCACATGAACCTTTGCACCGGCATGAGCGGCAAGCACACAAACGCCCGTCGTGCCGCGCGTCATATTTGCCGCCTGAATGGCGGTCACCACTTTAGGCGAAACGGCAACCCCTTCATCCCAGACACCGTGATCGGCGCACATCACCAGTATCGCTTTTTCACCGACACGCGGTACACCGTGTAGACCTGGCATACCGGCCAGCTGTACCGCCAGCGCCTCCAGCCGACCCAGACTACCGGGCGGTTTAAGCAGGCCATCAATATGCTGTTGCGCGCGTGTCATCGCGCCACGGTCTGGCGGCGGAATTTCGCGGAGTAAAGAGGTTAACGTTTGCATATGCGTTCTCATTGTGTTGGCTGACTCACAGCAGAGCCAGCAGGAATATCAACTCGCCAAGTTCTATTGCCGCACCCAGCGTATCGCCGGTTTGCCCACCCAACGTCCGTTTTAACAGTTGTCCCAGCAGGAAGACAGACACCATCGTCACGACCAGTGCCGCCACCCCCTGCATTCCAGGCAACAGAACCGCCGCCAGAATCGCGGCCAGACCAAGGGTAAAACAGGTTTGCGTCCCGGTGACATGACCGATAAACACGTTGCCTAATCCCTCTTCACGGGCGTAGCGGTGGCGATACATCAACAACACGGCTGTCCCACGCCCAACGGCACAGGCGGCTGCCAGCGCGGCCAGCACAGGAGTGCCGCGTAGCGACAGTTCACTGATCACCAGCACTTTCGCCAGCAAGACAAAAATGAGCGCCAGACCGCCGTGCGTTCCCAGTCGGCTGTCGCGCATAATCTCCAGCATACGTTCGCGGCTGCGGGCGGAGAAAACGCCATCGCAGGTATCAGCCAGACCGTCGAGGTGAAAGCCCCCGGTCATCAGCGCCAGCGCTAACACGGTAAAGAGCGCCGCCAGTGGTGCGCCGCACCAGGGCTGAAAGAGCATAAACACCAGCCCACTCAACGCACCGAGTAGCAGACCGATGAGCGGGAAAGTCACAATACCGCGAGAATACTGATCGAATTCCAGTCCCTGCGACCAGCGACCCGGAACGGGCAAACGCGTAATAAAAGAGAGCATTGCCCAGAACAACTTACTCATTTAATTTTGACTCCAATACCAGATACCACCAGCCAGACCTCATCCGCCGCTGCCGCCAGACGCTGATTCACACGCCCGGCGATATCCCGAAAGTGCCGCGCCAGACGGTTTTCCGGCACGATCCCCATCCCGACTTCGTTGGTCACTAGCACCACCCTGGCCGGACATCGCTGACAGGCCGCGATCAGCGTCTGGATCTCCGCCTCAATCGCCGTTTCCAGCGCGGCGTAATCCCAGCTATCGGGGTCACTGTCGCCGCCCAAAGCAAACAGCAGGTTAGTGACCATGGTGGTGATGCACTCCAGTAGAATGGCTTCATCCGGCGCGTTATCCGCAGTGATCAGCGCATCAAGATGCTGCCAGCGCTCGGCGGTACGCCAGTGCGCTGGACGTCCATCACGATGATGCTGAATGCGCGCTGCCATTTCGTCATCAAAAATCTGCGATGTCGCGATGTACAGCACCTGCGGGAAATCAGCGATCAGGGCTTCGGCATGACGACTCTTACCGCTGCGTGCGCCGCCAGTGACCAGAATCATCATACTGACTCCCGATGTTGCTGCATGATGGTATATATTTTCTCAATATCGATGTGTTGCCGCATCGCATCCGCCAGCAGATCAAACTGCTGCGATTTATATTGCGCGTATTGGAAGGTGGGATCCAGGGGAGCTAGCCCTTTACGCACGCGCAGGCCATTGACCAGCGCTCGCGTAAAATCATCACTGTCAAACAAGCCATGCAGATAAGTTCCAAACGCCCGTCCGTCGGCGGAGACGGCGCCATCCGCAACGTTTTCGCCGTGCTTCTGCAGTTGCATCACCGACTGGCAATCGCCGTTCAGCGTCGTTTCGCCCATGTGAATTTCATAACCGCGCACTGGCAACCCGGACGCCGCAGACAACCAGTCCGGCAGTGTCGACGACATCGTCGCCGTTACCTGGGTTGTGGTTTTCCGCTGGGCAAAATGCGTTACCGTATCGAGCAACCCCAGACCCGGTAGCGTTCCCAGCCCTGACTCGACCTCATCGATAATGGTCTCGCCCAACATCTGGTAGCCACCACAGATCCCGACAATGGGGATATTTTGTTGGTGCGCCTGCAACACCGCGTGGGCCATGCCGCTTTCACGTAGCCACACCAGATCGCCGAGCGTATTTTTACTGCCCGGCAGGATCACCAGGTCAACGTCCGCCAGTTCTTGCGGATGACGCACATAGCGCACGCGCACATCGGGCTGCGCGGCCAGCGCGTTAAAATCGGTGAAATTGGAGATATGCGGGATTTGCACCACGGCAATGTTGATGTCGCGTTTTTCCGTGCGCAGGTATTTCCCTTTTTGCAGCGCCACGCCATCTTCATCTTCGAGATCGACATCCAGCCACGGCATCACGCCCAGCACGGGAACGCCGGTCAGGCTTTCAATCTGCTCAATACCGGGATTAAGCAACGCCACATCACCACGAAACTTATTGATGATCACCCCTTTCACCCGCGCACGCTCATGTTCATGCAGCAGCGCCAGCGTACCGTAGATGGAGGCAAACACCCCGCCGCGATCGATATCGGCGACCAGGATCACCGGGCATTGCGCCATCTCGGCCATCCCCATATTGACGATGTCGCGGTCACGCAGGTTGATCTCCGCCGGACTGCCCGCCCCTTCCAGCACCAGTACATCAAACTCCTGCGCCAGACTGGTGTAAACGGAAAGGATCTGCTCGCGCAGACGCGGCTTGTATTCGTGATAGCTGACCGCATCCATATCGGTCGCCACCTGTCCCATCAGCACCACCTGCGCCTTGCGATCGCTGGTCGGTTTCAACAGCACCGGATTCATGCGGACATCCGGCACAATGCCCGCCGCTTCGGCCTGGAAAATCTGCGCGCGGCCCATCTCTTTCCCCTCCGGCGTGATGCCGGAGTTGAGCGCCATATTCTGCGACTTAAACGGTGCGGTCCGCCGACCATCCTGATAAAAAATGCGGCACAGTCCCGCCACCAGAACACTCTTGCCGACGTCAGACGCCGTTCCCTGCAACATAATGGCCTGCGTCATGACGCCTCCTTGATTGCGCGTTGTCGCATACAACGGAAAAATTCATCTTCGGTTTTGCACAGCGGCATACCTAGCTCTGCGTGCAGTTTCACCAGCCAGGGTTGCGTTAACCCGGCCTCTTCAATCAGTTCTGTACGGGCAAAAACCTCACCCGGCTCACCATGCGCCAGCACTTCGCCATGACGTAAAACGTAGACGGCATTGCTGACTTCATAAATCAGATCAATATCATGGCTGGAGATCACCACGTGATTTCCCTGCGCCACAATCCGTTTGATGATGTCGATCATCTGGCTACGTCCTGAAGGATCCAGCCCCGCCGTGGGTTCATCCAGTAACAGGTATTTTGCCCGTAGCACCAGCGCACCGGCGATGGCCACCCGCTTCTTTTGTCCGTGGCTTAAGCACTGAATCGGCTGCTGGCGAAAATGTTGCGCATCTACCAGCGTCAACGCCTCGTCGACTCGTCGGGCAATTTCTCCCTCCTCCACGCCAAGATTGCGCAGGCTGAAGGCGATATCGCTGTCGATATCGGTGTAGAAAATTTGCTGATCGGGATCCTGAAACACCGTCGCGACCTGCTGACGCAGCGCCAGCAGGCCACGCTTACTGTAGTCCAGCGGTTTTCCCTGCCACAATACCGCGCCCTGTTGCGGTCGCAGTAATCCGCTCAGATTCATAAATAGGGTGGATTTCCCACAGCCGTTGGCTCCCACCAGTCCGGTGACGGCATGCTGTGAAAAATCCAGCGTCAGCCCTTTAAGTACCTGCGCATCCTGATAACGAAACCAGAGTTCGGTGGTGGCAAGCATGCTTTTCCTTACAGGTGAAAATCGCCCTGATACAATTTGATATCTAACGTCGCCGCCATTTGCTGATAGCGAATCAGCACCCGGGTAAACAAAACGCCCACCAGCATCGCCAGCGAGCGATAGCCAATCGGCAGACTACGATAGCCAAAACGCAGCGTCTGCGCGCGATGAATCGCCATCGCTTCATCTAACAGAATAAAAATAAAGCGCCAGGTCAGCAGGATCTGTTCCGTCAGCAGACGCGGTATCCGCGCCCGTTTGAGCAGTAAAATCAGCTGCGGAAACGGCAGGTTAAGCACCAGCCAGAACGTGGCGGCCAGCGCGGCCAGACTCCGCCAGAACGTCTCGTTCGCGGTGTGCAGCCCAGACGCCGTGACCCCCAGCCAGTAACTGCCAAGCGGAAAACTGACCAACAGCGTTTGTGGGTCGCGGCTGACGCTGAACAGAATCGTCACCACCCCCACCACCAGAAAACCAAACGGCAGCGCCATCCAGCGACACCAACGGCGCAGGGAGATGCGCAGCAGCCAGCAGGTCAGCCCGGCAATTAGCGCCAGCTCGATACCCTGCCCCCAGGCGGGCAGGGTAAAGGCCAGAATCATCAGCAACAGCCAGAACAGGAACTTACGCTCTGGCGCGACATGAAACCAGCGGCTCTGATAACTGAGTCGATCAAGCCCGGTCATCACGGCGTTGTCTGCCTTTGGTGTAGCCCAGAATATAGAAAATCACCGCCGCGCCAAGCGAGCCTTGCAACGTAAACAACAGGCTTTCAATTTCTCCGCTCGCCGGTTCATACAGCGGCTGGAACCACGGCTCATAATGCGGAGCAACCACCTGAATCTGGCTTTCCGCTTCACCGTCCGAGCCACCGTATTCACCACCGTGATTGATAAAGAACGGCAACACGACCAAAGCAATCACCATGGCTAACAATATCAGCGTCTTTTTCATGTTAATGTCCTTGCGCGGTTATCAGTTGCCGTTTCGTCAGCTGGTCGTAGATCATCACGGTCAGCAAGCCTTCGGCGATAGCAATCGGGATCTGCGTCAGGCAGAAAATCCCCATAAACTTGACGACAGACCCTGTCGCACCCGCTTCGGGATCCGGGAAGGCCACGCCAAGCTGTACAGATGTCACAAAGTAAGTCACCAGATCCGCCAGCATGGCGCAGAGGAAGACGCCAACATCACGACGGATCCCGGCGCGACAGGCCATCTTCCACACCATATAGCCGACAACCGGGCCAATCACCGCCATCGACATGCCGTTAGCGCCCAGGGTGGTCAAGCCACCGTGCGCCAGCAGCAGCGCCTGGAACAGCAGTACGATAGCGCCGAGAACCGCCACCACGCCCGGACCAAACAGGATCACCGCCAGCCCGACGCCTGTCGGATGTGAGCAGCTACCGGTAACCGACGGGATCTTCAGTGCCGACAGCACAAAAATAAACGCCCCGCACAGCGCCAGTAGCACTTTCTGATGGCTGTCATCCATCACGATATGTCGCAGGCGCACCAGTCCGTACCACAGGCACGGTAAAAACAGCAACCACCAGGCCAGCGCCCACATCGGCGGTAAAAATCCCTCCATGATGTGCATGGCGAACGCCTGCTCCGGCACAATCATCAGCAATAGCGCCGCAGCCAGACCACTGAATGACAGCTGTTTCAGCTGTTGTTCGAGTTTCATTCTGCATACTCCCACTGTTTGTTGACCAGGATGGTCGAGAAATAAGGCAACGGCTGATCGTCGCTGACCTCGTTGAGATGCCGCCAGCACTGCTCTCCAGGGAGCGTGGCCTCGGACATCATCAGTGCACAATCCAGTAATCCGGCCTGATCCAGCAGCGCTTTAATCCGCGCAAAGCGACCATAGACCTTCATCAGTACCAGACTGTCGTGTTGACGTAGCGCCTGGGCGATCTCCGCTTCCGGTGCGGTACAGGAGATCACCGCCAGCGACTGCTGTTCCATCGCCAGCGGCGTTTTGGATCGGGCGGCAATGGCGGCAAACGACGTCACACCAGGCACGATCTCCAGCCAGTCAGGACACCCGATGCGCTGTAGTAAAAAGACCCAGGTGCTGAACAACATGGCGTCACCCAGGGTGATAAATCCCACCTGTTTGCCTGCCTCCACTTCCTTAACCAACGCTGCGGTCACTTCATCCCAGACCGCCTCTTTTTCCGCGCTGTCTGCGCTCATGGGGAAATGGCAGCAACGAATTTCTGTGTTCGTGCCGATGTACTCCCGCACGATGGAAAGCGCGAGGCTGTCGCCACCCTTACGTCCCGCCGGGGCATAGAGAATATCCAGTGAACCCAGAATACGTGAGGCGCGAACGGTAATCAGATCGGCTGCTCCCGGGCCAGTGCTCAGGGCGTACAGTTTGCCGCTCATGCCGCTTCCTCCATCGCCACGCTCAGCGCTTGTTGCAAATGCGCGACGAACATCGCCCGCACCGCCGGATTTTCGCCAAGACCGCTCAGCCACGGCGTTGCCGTGATCCCCGCCGCCGTAAACAGCGTTTTCCACGAATCATCGTCGTCCGAAGCCATATCATTGATGGCGTGATCCCCTGCAACCAGCATCAGCGGCATCAGATGGACGGCTTTGACCCCCTCTTTGCTCAGGCTCTCAATCAGAATATCGACTTCCGGATAGCTCTCCACCGCGCCGACGCGCGCCGGGAAGCCCTGCGCCATCATCATGTGGTCGAGGCAGGCATAAGCGGCAAACGCGTGATGGCTGGCGCCGTGGCCCATGAATACCACTTTCTCATTGGCGGCGGGGACAGGCATCTGCTGTTTCAGGGCGAGCATTAACTGCGCGTAATCGTCATGGCTGCTCAACAGCGGCACGCCCAGCGTCAGGCGGGCAAACAGCGGACGCAGAGTCTGCACTTCACGGACAATTTTTTCATATTCGTCGCCGTTAATGATGTGCAGCGACTGAATCGCCACATCCTGATATCCCTGATCAGCAAGCTTTTGCAGCGCCTGCAGCGGGGTATCTATCTCAATACCATCACGCTGTTTGAGCTTGCGAATAATCATTCCAGAGGTAAAGGCACGGAACAGGGTGCGGTCAGGACAGCTGGCGGCCAGATCGCGCTCGCAGGCCACAATGTTCTTCTCGCAGGTATCGTGATAGCTGGTGCCAAAGCTAACCACCAGAAGCGCTTTTTTCATTTTCTGATTCCTTAAGCAGCGGCCAGCCAGCGCGCCAAACGTTGCGCAAATGCGGCCTGACTTTCCAGTAACTCATCTCCCGTCACCAGCGGCGCCGGGCGGGTAATCACGATGCAGGGAATACCTGCATCCAGACAGGGTTGAACCTTTTCCTGATAACCGCCCTCTGCGCCAGAAGCCTTGGTTATCACGACGTCAGCCTGACACTGACGATAAAACGCAGCGTTAAATTCAGCGCTGAACGGCCCGCACAGCGCGAACGTCTCGCCTACACCAAAGCCCAGATCGGCGCACTGTTGAATCACCTCGGGGACGGGCAACACGCGGGCGAGCAGCGTTTTTTCCGGCAACCCCGCGCGCCACAGCGCCAGATCTTTACTTCCGGTGGTCAGCAGTACGCGCTCGCCAAAACGTCGTGCAACGTCACACGCCTCGGCAATGCTCTGTACAGTGAAGAGCAGCGGATGCGTCAGTTCACTAAGCTGTTCCGGGCGCTGGTAGCGGCTCAGCAGCACGCCAGCCCGTTCGCAGGCGCACAGAATATTGCGGCTCACCACTTCGGCATACGGGTGCGAAGCATCGATCACCCATCGCGTTCCGTTCTCCTTCAGCCAGTTCACCATTTCATCCTGCTCGAGCCGACCACAGCGCACCTGCCCCTTGATGTCGCCAGCCAGTTGTTTCCCGGTCGGCGTCGCCACCGACAGGGTGTAAGCCACATTGGCGGCATCCAGTTGCTGGCACAGCGCACGGGCATCGCTGGTGCCGCCCATGACCAGAACCTCACCAAAACTCACAGCACGTAACCTCGTGGCGTGATCATCAGACCGTCCTGCACATAAGTCGCTTTGTTACCGACGATCACCAGACTGGTCATATCCACCGGTTCAAAATCCATCTCGCCCAGCGTAGTCAGCCATTTCTCCTGCTTTTTACGCCCGGCGGATTTCACCACTCCCACCGGCGTTTGCCCGCTCTTACTGGCGGAAAGCAGTTCAAATGCGCGCGCCAGATGTCCCTCACGGCCCCGGCTGCGCGGGTTGTAGAAGCAGATGACGAAGTCCGCTTCTCCGGCGGCGATAATACGTTTTTCGATAACCGGCCACGGCGTAAGTAAATCGCTTAAACTGATGTGACAAAAATCGTGCATCAGCGGCGCGCCGAGCAGCGACGCCGCCGCGATACTGGCAGTCATCCCCGGGATCAGGCGCACTTCAACGTCCAGTTTCTGTTTGCTGACCAGCTCCAGCACCAGCCCCGCCATACCGTAAATACCGGCGTCACCGCTGCTGATCAGCGCCACGTTGTGTCCGGCCTGCGCCAGTTCAATCGCCGCATGGCAGCGCTCGATCTCTTTGCACATGCCGGTTTTGATCACCTGCTTGTCACCGGTAAACGCTTTGACGAGGTGAGTGTAGGTTTTGTAACCCACAATAATTTCTGCCGCCTGCAGGGCCTCAACGGCTTCCATGGTCATCATGGCCTGTGAGCCGGGGCCGATTCCGATTACGGTTAACATCAGTGTGAAACTCCCAAAGTGATAGTGACGCCCTGCTCACGCAAGGTTTCGCCGGTCAATTGCCCATGACTCAGCAGCCATGCTGCCGGACCCGAGACGCTTCCGACGCCGACCGTCTGGCGAACAAACGGCGAAGCCGGAAAGTGATGTTCATGCTCACGCAGCGCGTCAGCGGTAAAGGTTTCAAACGGCACACGCCAACAGGAGGCAAGCTGGATCAGCCCCTCTTCGTCTTTCTTGAGCGACACGCTGCCGATGGCTTTCAGCGCCAGCGGATCAAAGCGCTGCGCTTCAAGCTGACGCGCCAGCAGCGCAGCCAGTAGTGGGAACGGCGTATCGCGACGACAGCCAATGCCAGCGACCACCCGTTGTGGCACCAGTTTCCAGTGTTGAACCGAAATATCCGGCAATTCGTTACGTAACGTGACGCACACCAGCGCATCCAGTTCAGGCAACTGCTGGAGATCGGTAACGGTAATGAACCCACGGCGATCGCAGTGGCGGACGTCTTCATCCAGTTCTTCATCCCACCACAGTCCCACGCGCTGGTTGCTCACCAGCATCTGATTCACCGCTTTTACTGCGGTGCGAAAGTCGGTCATACGGGCGTTGAGCTGAAACGCGAGGGTGTCCAGTGCCGCCATCTCATTGACATCGGTGGCAGTGGTAATCACCGGATCGGCGCCCAGCATGCCGGCGAGATAACGGGTCAGCGCGTTCGCGCCGCCCGCATGGCCCGAAAGCAGGCTGATCACATGCTGGCCGCGCTCGTCGATCACCACCACCGCCGGATCGCTGAACTTGTCATTCACCAGCGGGGCCAGCACGCGCACCGCGATGCCGGTCGCCCCGATAAAAATCAGCGCGGAATAGTTCGAAAACGCGTCGCGCGCGGCGTGGGCGAACCCGCCGTCGAACGGTAAGAAACCGTCCTCCAGCAATTTTTCACTGGTAAAACAGGTCAGCGGTAACATCGCTGCCAGCCGTTTAGCCAGCATTACACCGCCGGGCGTCAGGCAAAACAGCGCGATTGATTCAGGCTTTACGGTATTCATGGCTAAAGTCCGCGGCATAGAGTCTGGAGTAGTGATACTCATCTCCGAGGAAATTCCCGACCAGGATGAGCGCCGTTTTGCGGATCCCGGCGTCGCGCACTTTATCGGCGATATCCGCCAGCGTGCCACGCACGGTTTGACTTTCCGGCCAGGTCGCTTTGTAGATCACGGCCACCGGTGTGGTCGCCGGGTAACCGCCCTCAATCAACCGTTCCGCAACCCGGTTGATACGCTGGACGGAGAGATAAATTGCCATTGAGGTCTGGTGGCTGGCGAACGATTCCAGTTGTTCACGTTCTGGCACCGGCGTGCGACCTTCGAGTCGCGTAATAATCAGGCTTTGCGAGACTTCCGGCACGGTGTACTCAACCCCCAGCTCCGCCGCCGCGCCGAGGAAAGCGCTGACCCCCGGCACCACCTGCCAGGGGATACCACGTTTGGTCAGCTCTTCCCCCTGTTCGCGCACCGAGCCATACAGCGACACGTCGCCGGTTTGCAGGCGCACTACCGTTTTTCCGGCCTTCACCCCCTCTTCCATCAGGGTGAGGATTTGCTCAAGGTGCAGTTCCGCACTGTCGTGGCACTCTGCGTCCGCCGGGCAATACTCCAGCAGTTCGGTGTTGATCAGCGATCCGGCGTAAATCACCACCTGCGCCTGTTGCAACAGCCGGTAACCCTTAAGCGTAATCAGCTCCCGGTCACCCGGACCTGCGCCGACAAACCACACACAACGGGGATCAAATGTCTCAGACATGGCGTTCTTCCTTCTGGCAGGCGATGACAAAAACGGGATTGTTCGGTTTGAAATAGTGACCCGCGCCCAGCGTGGTCAACGACGAAATCTGCATTTGCAGGCAGTCCACGTCCTGCACACCGCGCTGTTGCAAATGTGCCAGCGCGGTGTTGAGGTTTTCCTGTAGGATGAAGGTCATCACCAGGCGTCCACCAACGTGCAACTGGCGCATAGACCAGTCGATCAGTTCCGTGAGGTGTCCCCCACTGCCACCCATAAAGACGGCATCGGCTTTCTCTGTCATCATCATTGGCGCTTCACCCGGCAGAATATCGATATTCGCGCAGGCGAAATGCTGACGGTTTTCGTCGAGTAAACGCAGCGCCGCCGGATTGCGCTCGATAGCCGTAATGTGTAGCGACGGAAACTGTAGCGCGGCTTCGATGGACACACTGCCGGTTCCGGCCCCGATATCAATCAGGTGACTGGCCCGGTGCAGTTCAAGTTTTGCGAGAGCGAGCGCACGTACCGCTTCTTTGGTCATCGGCACCTTCTCACCGCGCAGGAAAAGCTCATCTTTCATCAAGGATCACCACTGCATTCATCTCATATTCGGCATGGACCTCGCTGACGCGCAGCCAGTGGATCCGTTCGTTTTCCATCGCCAGGTTTTCACCAATCACCATCCAGCGATCGCCCTTTCCTCGTGCAACCAGTTGTGCAGCAATGTCACGCGGCCCGCACTGACCGTCGGTGACCATTGCCACCTTGTTATGCTGCGCCAGCGTATCGAAACAGACGCTGCGCCCGTGGCTACTGGTGAGCCACATGTCATTCATGTCGATTCCCGACTGCGCGCACAGATACTGCACCGCACTGATACCTGGAATGATGCGTACCTGCGCAACGCCAAAATGCGCCACCATCCGCGTACCGATGCCGTAAAACAGCGGATCGCCGGAAGCCAGAACCACCACCCGCTTATCCTGATGCGCCGCAATCCATGCCAGCAGTTCGGGAATGTTGGCGCCCAGCGCAAACTGCTCGCCGCGAAAGTCCGGGAACTGCTGCAAATGGCGCTTACCGCCGACCAGCACATCGGCCTCATCAACCGCCGCGCGCGCCGCCGGCGTCATCAGGTGCAGACCGGCTGGCCCCATCCCCACGACCGTCAGCATTGCATCTCCCGGGCGATAGCGTCGACGGGGCGGTTGCTACCCAGAACCTGGTTATCAAACGAAAACATGATCGCGTCGCAGGTCGGCGGGGTTTTGGTAAAGCGCAGCATCTGCATCACGCGCTGACAGATGCGTTCAGCAAGATGGTTGTAGAGGTGCTGAAAGCCGAACGCGTCGATGTGCTCCATTGCCGCTTCAGTGGTGTCGCAATCGCTTACCAGCGTCAGCAACTCCCGCGGCGCGCCGAGCAGCGCCAGATGCGCCACCAGCGTTTCCATTCGCGCATCGGCTATGTGGCTGTGGGTATGGAAGATCCCGGCAGCAATTTTGATCAATTTCCCAGGATGACCGACGAGCACGACCTGGCGAAATCCCAGCCGCACCGCCTCTTCAATCATGTAGCCGACAAAGTTGCTCATGGTGACCACCACGTTGGTATCGATGCCCATCTGTTCGCGGACGAAACGCTCACCATGATTACCCGGCACCAGAACTACCCGCTCCAGTCCGGCGGCACGTTTGATTTCCAGCTCCAGCGATAACGACCGCTTCCAGCTCTCTTCGGACATGGGGGTCACAATACCGGTGGTGCCAATAATGGAAATTCCGCCAAGAATACCGAGACGCGAGTTGTAGGTTTTTTGCGCTCGTTCTTCGCCTTCCGGGGCAAATATTTCGATTTCCGCCCCGCGTACCGGGCCTATCGCCTCACGCACGGCGGACTCAATGGTGTGACGCGGGGTGCGATTAATTGCCGCGCTGCCGACAGGCAGACCAATCCCCTTGCGGGTGACGGTGCCGACGCCTTCGCCCCCGGACAGGACAATTTCACCGCTGTCATTCAACGTGACGCGGGCGAAAATCAACATCCCGTGGGTGGCGTCGACATCATCGCCGCCATCTTTACGGATCGCTGCAATGGCCTGCTGTCCTTCAATGTGTGGAGATTCCACGTTCAGACACAGAGTGACGCCGGAAGGTGTGACAATCGATACCTGATGGATCAGATGCTGACGCAACACCATCAGCGCGGCGACTTTTGCCGCCGCCGTGGCGCACGATCCAGTGGTATAACCTTTGCGCAGCGCTTTGCCGTTATGCCAGACGGGCGCGTCGAAAGTCTGATCGCTCATCGCGCCCCCTGCATGTAATACAGCATGGCGTTCACGATCGCCGCCGCAACGTTACTGCCGCCTTTGCGTCCGAGGGCGGCAATGGCGGGCAACGGGCTGTGCGTCAGCGCCTCTTTGGATTCCGCCGCGCCGACAAATCCCACCGGCACGCCCACCACGCCGCTTACCGCTACATCTTTTTCCAACAGGCGAAACAGCGCAGTGGGCGCGTTGCCAAAGACAAACACTTTTTCGCCTTCTTCCGTCACGGCAATGTCGACAGCCGCCATTGAGCGAGTGATACCCTGCGCTTTCGCTTGCGCTACCACGCGCGGATCGCTGATATAGCAGCGACACTCGCCCCCCGTCTTCGCCAGCAGGGTTTTATTGATCCCCGAAAGCGCCATGGTGGTGTCGGTATAGATAACCGTCGGGCGGCTCAGCGCCGCACAAAGTTGTTCCAGCGCATCATCCGAAAACCAGAGAATATCCAGCCAGTCGAAGTCAGCGGTGGTATGAATCACCCGTTTGATGATGGCTTCATGTAGCGGACTGGCAAACTGGTACTCCGGGCGCGTTTCATGAATGATCTCGCCAATGATGTCAAAACTTTTGGCTTCAATCGCCTGGGGTTGCTGGATGTATTGCATTGTCATTTATCCTCAGGCCACACCCACTACCAGCCAGCGCGTCACAAGGAACAGCGCCAGAGCCAGCGTTGAGGCAACCCACATCAGTCGAATCGTTTGGGAAATGTCATCTATGGAAATAGTGCGCTGCGCGTCGCCGATCCACGGTTTTTCAACGCGCTCGCCAAAGTAATCATTCGGGCCGCCCAGTCGAATGCCCAACGCACCGGCAACGGAAGCCTCCGCCCAGGCACAGTTCGGGCTGCTGTGGTTATAGCGATCCCGCCAGCCCACACAGAGCGCCCGGACGCCGTCACGACGGCACAGCACCGCTGCCGCGCTCAGCAGCAGCCAGCTCAGCCGTGCAGGAATGTAGTTCGCGACGTCGTCCAGGCGAGCGCTGACCATGCCAATCGCCCGGTATTTTTCGTGTTTATAACCCACCATGGAATCCAGGGTATTCACCGCTTTGTAGGCCATCGCCAGCGGCGCGCCGCCAATTAAGAGGAAGAACAGCGGCGCGATAATGCCGTCAACCGTATTCTCCGCCACGGTTTCCACGACCGCCCGGTTGATCTGTTCTGGCTGAAGTTGCGATGTGTCGCGCCCCACAATCCACGAGAGCTTTTCGCGGCTTTGTGCAAGGTTACCTTCGCGCAGCGGGCGCTCAACCTCTTGCGCCGCCGTTGCCAGACAGCGCCCCGCCAGCACGGTGAAAATCATCCAGACTTCAACGACCCAACCGAGCCATGGATGAATCCACGCCGCCAGGTGTAACACGCCCCAGGCAACCGCCCACGTCAAGCCGACAACCACCAGCCACATCACCCCACCACCCATGCGTAACGCCCGGTCGCTGTGGCAGTAGCGGCGGATAATCCGCTGCACGGTAGTGATCAGATTGCCTATCCAGCGCACCGGATGCGGCCAGTGTGGTGGGTCGCCAATCACGACATCGAGAAGCCAGGCCACACACCATGCCAGTAGCGTCATAACGCCTCCCGCGCGGCATTCAGCCAGTGATTAAGCATTAATGGACGCTGAGCAAAGTGAACGTGCAGGTAGCTGGCGAAGGTGTTGCCCGTTCGCCAGCCACCGGACCACGCCTGCACCGTCTGACCGTCACGGACTTTACGGCAAGCCAGCACAGCGGGGGTTTCAGGGGAAAAATCGGAGTAATGGAATTCATGACCGCGCAGCACATCGCCTTCCGCGGCCAGCAGCGTGGGCTGCAAAGCCTGCGCTTCACAATAGCCAAAGCGGGTTAGCCGTTTACCCATTTTGCTGCGACCGGGAAGGATATCGGCCATGCGATGCTCAACCCCGTCGGCATCTTCCAGCAGGCTGCCGAGGTACATCAATCCGCCGCATTCGGCATAAATGGCGACACCGCGCTGATGCGCCTCGCGCAGGCTTGTCAGCATAGTAGTATTGGCCGCCAGCGCGGACGCGTGCAGTTCCGGATAACCGCCGCCCAGCCAGACCATTTGACAATCGGGTAATTTGCAATCGTGGAGCGGGCTGAAGCGCACAATGTTGACGCCGGTACGCGCCAGCAGCGCCACGTTATCGGGATAATAAAAATTAAAGGCCTCATCATCAGCCATCGCCAGCGTCAGCCCTTCTCCGGCGTTGGGCGCAGGACGTTCAGGCCATTCGCCTGGCGGCAATGCCTGAAGGTGGCTTAACGCCAGCAACCGATCGATATCCAGTGTACTTTCCAGCCGGGCGGCGAAATCCTGCCACGATTGTTGATTGACGACGGACTCACGCGCGGTCACCAGTCCCAGATGCCGTTCGGGTAGCGCGACGCCGTCAACGCGCGGGACGTAACCCAGCACCGGCACAGCGCAGTAGTGCTCGATAGCGGTTTTCAGCAACTGGAAATGGGACTCACTGTTGACGCGGTTAACGATGACGCCGGCAATGTTCAGCGTCGGGTCGAAATGCTGGAAGCCCATCACCGTGGCGGCAATGGAAGTAGAAACGGCTTTCCCGTCAACCAGCAGAATGACCGGACAGCCCAACTGTTTTGCCATCGCGGCGGTACTGCAATAATCAGGATCTGTACCGTAACCGTCGTACAGCCCCATCACCCCTTCGATCACTGCAATATCTGCATCCTGCATCTGTTCGCGGAACAGCGCATTAAGCACCGGCTCGGGGAGCATGAAACTGTCGAGATTACGGGAGGCGGTACCGCTGATGGCCGTATGCCAGGCGGTGTCAAGGTAATCAGGGCCGACTTTGCAGGGCTGGACGCGTAAACCACGTTGTTTCATCACGTTCAGCAAGCCCAGCGTCACTGTGGTTTTACCACAGCCGCTACCGGTACCTGCCAGAACAAACGCGTACTGCTTTGCCGCCATGACCCTGATCCTGTTCAGGGTGGTAGGGATGTACCGACACCCAGTCTTCCGACTGTACGCATCTGAGCAACCCACTTCCCACCGAAGTTGTTGGTAGTATCCGACAGGCTGGTCTTCTGGCTTAGCGTCGTCCTCGCCCGTCCTTCCCAATCTTGCGATCAGTGGTCTTCACGGGGTTGTCAGCATCACAGCAGCGGGGGCTGCGGGGGATTTTCACCCCCTTCCCAGACACAAATGTGTCAAACCTGTCGGCTTAAATGATGAACAGAATGAATTCTCCTCATCACAGCAATACTTTTCGTTACTTATTCGTTACGCATTTTTTATCAACAAAAAACGCCGCAATAAAACGATTCTGAATGAAATGTCATGCAAGAGAATAATGAAACCTCTTAACAATGACACTGTATCTCATCACAGAAATAAAAACTGGTGAAGTTTATTCCGTAAAGAGCGATATTTTATTGCGCTATGACAATTTATTGCTGTACTAAAAACACTTAACCATTATAAATGACCGGATTACGCGGGAATATCAAAAATCGGCAATAGCAAAATATTGCTATTTATGCCGATTCAGCAGGCAAGTTTTCATTTATTTTTTGCCGATAGGCCTGCGGCGTAACCTGATAAGTCTGACGGAACACTTTGCAAAAATAGCTGGTTTGCGAAAAACCTAAATTGCGGGCAATACTGGCAATGCTCCAGTCACTGTGACAAAGCAGCTCTCTGGCACTGGCCATGCGCTGTTGATTGACCCACGCGTTAAAACCAATGCCCTGATATTTTTTGAACAGTTTGCTGAAGTAGTACGGGCTCAGGTAAACATGCGAGGCCACATCTTCAAGGCGAAGATCGTCTGACAAGTGGGCATCAATATAGCGTAACGCCTTTTTCATTTTGCTGTCATGAGGGCTGGCGGCGCGGGTCGGGCGTGAAGGCTCAGCAGGTTGCGTGCTGTCTTTGATCACCACGAAATTGAGTTGCTTCTTGAGGCAGTTTTCAACAATGAGTTTGAGCAGATCCGCCGAGGCCATCACGCGAGAATAGTCCATTTCCGGGACATTACTGAACTCATTGAGCAGTTCAGGATCGGCCTGCCAGCGATCGTCAACCTTCATGATATCGAGCAGATCGGCACCATCATCGTTACGTAAACGCACCTGGCCGCACAGAACGAATCCAACAAGATGGCCTGCGATCACGAGAGGAATAGAGAAATCGGTAAGCCCGGCATGGCAGCGATAGATACAGGGTTGATCCGATTTTGACGCTTCCAGTCCCCCACAGCGATCGCTCATACGACACCGGGTACTGTGTTGCGGATGCTGACGCATCAGTTGGCAAAAAGGTGTGAAATTAAACAGCTCAGAAATCTCATCACCGTGAATATTGACAACCACAACAGCCAGGCTGGTCGCTTGCGCAAAATCCTGTGCGATTTTATTAATGAGTTCTGAGTTCAGGGTGCTCGCAGAAATCATGATAAAATCCCTCAGTTAATCCATTGTTATAATGAAAACATAAATTTTACATTTACTTCTTATCATCCCCATCCTTGTATGTAAATGACAGAAAGTACAAGGGACAATAACAAAAGTCTCCCTGGGTGGGGAGACTTTTTAGTCAGTTCGTGAAAGCAGATCACGAAAAAGAAATTAAAGACGTGATATTAGCCACGCCAGCCAAAATTACGCGTCCGTCTCTTCGATTTTACACGTATTACAGGGCAAATTTTTACCGATAAGGTACTTATAGATAGCCGCGCCCGCACACGCACCAATCAATGGCGCAATAATCGGCACAATAAAGTACGGAATATCGCGTCCACCAGTCATCGCAATATCTCCCCAACCTGCCATCCAGGCGAACAGCTTAGGACCAAAATCACGCGCCGGGTTCATGGCAAAGCCGGTTAATGGGCCTGTGGATGCACCAATTACCGCCACCAGAATACCGATCAGCAGTGGCGCCAGTGCCCCTTTAGGCACACCGTTACCATCGTCGGTCAGCGCCATAATCAGCCCCATCAGGATTGAGGTGATGACGATTTCGACCCCTGCCGCCTGCCACACGCTTAGCGCAGCCGCCGGATAGGTACTGAAAATACTGGCCAGATAGAGGCTATCGACACTGCCGCGAACCATGTTGTGGGCAGTTTCATACTCGGTGAATAAATTGCCGTAAAGCAGATAAGCCAGCACCGCACCGCCAAACGCTCCCGCGACCTGCGCGATGATGTAAGGCAGAACTTTGCGTCCCGGGAAGCAGGCAAACAGCCAGAGTGCGACTGTGATGGCCGGGTTCAGATGCGCTCCGGAAATTCCCGCCGTCAGATAAACCGCAAGCGAAATACCCAGACCCCAAATAATACAAATTTCCCAGAGACCCAGACTGGCGCCTGCGACTTTCAGTGCGCTAAGGCAGCCGATACCAAAAAACAAAAACAATCCGGTACCCAAAAACTCGGCAATGCATTGCGCTTTCAGTGAATCATTCATTGTGACACCTTCTTAGAAGCGTTCGTGTCCTTACCAGCGGACCCTTGCTGGTCGTAGAGTACAACGGCACTACTATAGGAAGAGGCCGCTGAAAATTGTTGGCAAACTGCGCATTCTCAGACCTGGAAAAATCGTGTTGTTATAGCAATTTCTTGCCATCTATTTATTCAAAGACAGCGTGTAGAGTGCCTGAATGTAATTAGACAGGACGATTCGTGATAGCAAAAATTGGTTATTTGAAGATTTTCCTTTTCCAATCAATGTCACAAATTGGATTTTCCGCATAGCAAATTAAATTAACCTTGTCACTCTCTAAAATGTAAATATGGAATAGCAAAAGCCAAAATATCACATCAACAAAAAATAACAAAACCAATAAAAACAAATAGATAAAATACAACAAAGCAAGTTTGTCACATTCACAGCCCACTAATTTTTCACCCAGAGTTTCAAGTCAGCCATTCTTTTTCCTCGCTTCTTTTTATAGTCATGAATATCGGGACAACCCAGGCGAGGTCTTTATGCAACAAGAAGCATTAGGAATGGTAGAAACCAAAGGCTTAACTGCAGCCATAGAGGCCGCAGATGCCATGGTGAAGTCAGCCAATGTTATGTTGGTCGGCTACGAAAAAATTGGCTCAGGGCTGGTAACCGTCATCGTCCGCGGTGATGTCGGTGCCGTAAAAGCGGCGACCGATGCTGGCGCTGCTGCTGCGCGCAACGTGGGAGAAGTGAAAGCCGTACACGTGATTCCACGCCCTCATACCGATGTTGAAAAAATCTTACCGAAGGGAATTAACCCATGAGCAGCAATGAACTGGTTGAACAGATCATGGCGCAGGTCATTGCCCGTGTGGCAACGCCTGATCAAGCGGGTATCCCTGATAAAACCCATCCAAAACGAGAGACGGCTATGGCAGAGAAGAGCTGCAGTTTAACGGAATTTGTTGGCACGGCGATTGGCGACACCGTAGGTCTGGTGATTGCAAACGTAGACAGTGCCCTGTTGGAAGCAATGAAGCTTGAGAAGCGCTATCGCTCCATTGGCATCCTGGGCGCGCGTACCGGCGCGGGTCCGCACATTATGGCGGCAGACGAAGCGGTCAAAGCCACCAATACCGAAGTGGTAAGCATTGAACTCCCTCGCGATACCAAAGGCGGCGCGGGTCACGGTTCTCTCATCATTATCGGCGGTAACGACGTTTCCGACGTTAAGCGCGGAATTGAAGTGGCGCTGAAAGAACTCGATCGCACCTTTGGTGATGTGTATGGCAACGAAGCCGGACACATCGAACTGCAATACACCGCTCGCGCCAGTTACGCGCTGGAAAAAGCGTTTGGTGCGCCGGTTGGCCGTGCCTGCGGCGTGATTGTGGGTGCTCCGGCTTCCGTCGGCGTGTTAATGGCAGATACCGCCCTGAAAGCCGCGAACGTTGAAGTTGTGGCCTACAGCTCTCCGGCACATGGCACCAGCTTCAGTAACGAAGCGATCCTGGTGATCTCCGGCGATTCTGGCGCAGTGCGTCAGGCGGTTATCTCAGCGCGAGAAATCGGTAAAACCGTTCTTGCGACCCTCGGTGCTGAACCGAAAAACGATCGCCCGTCCTATATCTGAACTCCGTGAGGCTCATTCATGAGATCGAAAAGATTTGAAGCACTGGCGAAACGCCCTGTCAATCAGGACGGATTCGTTAAGGAGTGGATCGAAGAAGGCTTCATTGCGATGGAAAGCCCGAACGATCCCAAGCCGTCGATTAAAATCGTTAACGGCGCCGTCACCGAACTCGATGGCAAATCGGTCAGCCAGTTTGACCTGATTGACCACTTCATTGCCCGTTACGGCATCAACCTGGCACGCGCAGAAGAAGTGATGGCGATGGACTCCGTAAAACTCGCTAACATGCTGTGCGATCCTAACGTAAAACGTCGCGACATTGTGCCACTGACCACGGCGATGACCCCGGCAAAAATTGTCGAAGTGGTTTCGCACATGAACGTGGTTGAGATGATGATGGCGATGCAAAAGATGCGCGCGCGTCGCACGCCATCCCAACAGGCGCACGTCACCAACGTCAAAGATAACCCGGTACAGATTGCGGCCGACGCCGCAGAAGGTGCATGGCGCGGATTTGATGAGCAGGAGACCACAGTAGCTGTGGCGCGTTATGCCCCATTCAACGCCATTGCGCTGCTCGTCGGTTCCCAGGTGGGCCGCCCCGGCGTGTTAACCCAGTGTTCACTGGAAGAGGCAACCGAACTGAAGCTCGGTATGCTGGGACACACCTGCTACGCCGAAACCATTTCCGTCTACGGTACCGAACCGGTCTTTACTGACGGCGACGACACGCCGTGGTCAAAAGGTTTCCTCGCCTCTTCTTACGCTTCGCGTGGGTTGAAAATGCGCTTCACTTCCGGTTCAGGTTCTGAAGTACAGATGGGTTATGCCGAGGGCAAATCCATGCTGTATCTCGAAGCGCGCTGCATTTACATCACCAAAGCGGCAGGCGTACAGGGTCTGCAAAACGGCTCCGTAAGCTGCATCGGCGTTCCGTCCGCAGTGCCATCAGGAATTCGTGCGGTACTGGCAGAAAACCTGATCTGTTCCTCGCTGGATCTGGAATGCGCCTCCAGTAACGACCAGACCTTTACCCACTCCGATATGCGTCGTACCGCGCGTCTGCTGATGCAGTTCCTGCCGGGGACCGACTTTATCTCTTCCGGTTATTCCGCCGTGCCGAACTACGACAACATGTTCGCGGGCTCCAACGAAGATGCGGAAGACTTTGATGACTACAACGTTATCCAACGCGACCTGAAAGTGGACGGTGGTCTGCGTCCGGTACGTGAAGAAGACGTTATCGCCATTCGTAACAAAGCAGCGCGCGCTCTGCAGGCGGTTTTCGCTGGCATGGGGCTGCCGCCCATTACGGATGAAGAAGTTGAAGCCGCAACCTACGCCCACGGTTCGAAAGATATGCCTGAACGTAACATCGTTGAGGACATCAAGTTTGCGCAGGAAATCATCAATAAGAACCGCAACGGTCTGGAAGTGGTGAAAGCGCTGGCTCAGGGCGGCTTTACCGATGTCGCGCAGGACATGCTCAACATCCAGAAGGCCAAGTTAACCGGGGACTATCTGCATACCTCCGCCATCATCGTCGGCGATGGACAAGTGCTCTCTGCCGTCAATGACGTCAACGATTATGCCGGTCCGGCAACAGGTTATCGCCTGCAAGGCGAACGCTGGGAAGAAATTAAAAACATCCCTGGCGCACTTGATCCCAACGAGCTTGGCTAAGGGGTGAACAATGGAAATTAATGAAAAATTGCTGCGCCAGATTATCGAAGACGTGCTGTCCGAAATGCAGACCAGCGATAAGCCCGTCTCATTTCGTGCACCGGGAACGTCAACCGCGCCTGCTGCACCGGCCGGTGACAGTTTCCTGACGGAAATTGGCGAGGCGAAACAGGGCACGCAACAGGACGAAGTGATTATTGCGGTCGGCCCGGCGTTTGGTCTCTCTCAGACCGTTAACATCGTCGGTCTACCGCATAAAAACATTCTGCGCGAAGTGATTGCCGGGATTGAAGAGGAAGGTATTAAAGCGCGTGTAATTCGCTGCTTTAAATCATCCGACGTGGCCTTCGTTGCCGTTGAGGGTAACCGTCTGAGTGGTTCCGGCATCTCTATCGGCATCCAGTCAAAAGGCACGACGGTCATCCATCAACAGGGACTGCCGCCGCTGTCCAACCTGGAGCTGTTCCCGCAGGCTCCGCTGCTGACGCTGGAAACCTATCGCCAGATTGGGAAAAACGCCGCGCGTTATGCCAAGCGTGAATCACCGCAGCCGGTCCCGACGCTGAACGACCAGATGGCGCGCCCGAAATATCAGGCTAAATCCGCCATCTTGCACATTAAAGAGACGAAGTACGTCGTGACGGGCAAAAACCCGCAGGAACTGCGCGTGGCGCTTTAATAAGGATCCCTTTATGAATACCGATGCAATTGAATCGATGGTTCGGGATGTGTTGAGCCGCATGAACAGCCTGCAGGGCGACACATCTGCCCCGGCAGCAGCTTCGGGCACTACGACCCAGACCGCCAAAGTGACCGACTATCCGCTCGCCAGTAAGCACCCTGAGTGGGTTAAAACGGCCACCAACAAAACGCTGGATGAGTTCACCCTCGAAAACGTTCTGAGCAACAAAGTGACCGCGCAGGATATGCGTATCACACCGGAAACGCTGCGCATTCAGGCGGCTATTGCCAAAGATGCCGGACGTGACCGCCTGGCGATGAACTTTGAGCGCGCCGCAGAACTGACGGCGGTGCCGGACGATCGCATTCTCGAGATCTATAACGCCCTGCGTCCTTATCGTTCAACGAAAGAAGAACTGCTCGCGATCGCGGACGATCTTGAAAACCGCTATCAGGCCAAAATCTGCGCCGCGTTTGTTCGTGAAGCGGCGGTGTTGTACGTCGAGCGTAAGAAGCTGAAAGGCGACGACTAAGGAAAGGTCATGAGATATATAGCTGGCATTGATATCGGCAACTCATCCACAGAAGTCGCGCTGGCGACGTTGGATGACACTGGCGCGCTCACCATTACCGGTAGCGCGCTGGCAGAAACCACCGGGATAAAAGGCACATTGCGTAATGTGTTTGGGATTCAGGAGGCGCTTACGCTTGCGGCTAACCGTGCAGGCATCAATGTCAGCGATATCTCGCTTATCCGTATCAACGAAGCCACCCCGGTGATTGGTGATGTCGCGATGGAAACCATCACGGAAACCATCATCACCGAATCCACCATGATCGGTCATAACCCGAAAACACCGGGCGGCGTCGGTCTGGGTGTGGGGATCACTATCACGCCGGAAGAGTTACTCACCCGACCGGCGGATACCCCGTTAATTCTGGTGGTGTCATCTGCTTTCGATTTCGCTGATGTCGCCACCATGATTAACGCCTCCGTCCGTGCCGGTTACCAGTTAACCGGTGTCATTTTGCAACAAGACGATGGCGTTCTGGTCAGTAACCGACTGGAAAAACCCCTGCCCATCGTTGACGAAGTGCTGTACATCGACCGTATCCCGCTCGGAATGCTGGCCGCCATTGAGGTCGCCGTGCCCGGTAAAGTCATCGAAACGCTGTCAAATCCTTATGGCATCGCGACGGTGTTTAATCTCAATGCGGACGAGACCAAAAACATTGTCCCGATGGCGCGAGCGCTGATTGGCAACCGTTCCGCCGTGGTGGTGAAAACCCCGTCAGGCGATGTTAAAGCACGTGCCATTCCTGCCGGAAACATTGAACTGCAGTCCCAAGGGCGCACGCTACGCGTTGATGTCGCTGCAGGCGCCGATGCCATTATGAAAGCAGTTGGCGAATGCCCGAAACTGGACAACGTTACCGGTGAAGCGGGCACCAATATTGGCGGTATGCTGGAACACGTTCGCCAGACAATGGCTGAACTGACCAATAAGCCAAGCAACGAAATTTTTATCCAGGATTTACTGGCCGTAGATACCTCCGTTCCGGTCAGTGTCACCGGTGGACTGGCCGGTGAGTTTTCTCTTGAGCAGGCTGTCGGTATCGCCTCGATGGTGAAATCAGACCGTCTGCAGATGGCAATGATCGCCAGCGAAATCAAAGAAAAGCTGAACGTGGATGTACAGGTTGGCGGTGCAGAAGCCGAAGCGGCAATTCTGGGCGCGCTCACCACGCCAGGTACCACGCGTCCGCTGGCGATTCTGGACTTAGGTGCGGGCTCGACCGACGCCTCCATTATCAATCCCAAAGGCGAAATTATCGCCACCCACCTCGCCGGGGCTGGCGACATGGTTACCATGATCATCGCCCGGGAGCTGGGACTTGATGACCGCTATCTGGCGGAAGAGATCAAAAAGTATCCGTTAGCCAAAGTCGAAAGCCTTTTCCATCTGCGCCACGAAGACGGTAGCGTTCAATTCTTCCCGACGCCACTTCCCCCTGCGGTGTTTGCCCGCGTCTGTGTGGTCAAGCCGGATGAACTGGTGCCCCTGCCCGGCGATCTCGCGCTGGAGAAAGTTCGCGCCATTCGCCGCAGCGCCAAAGAGCGCGTGTTTGTCACCAACGCCCTGCGCGCACTGCGACAGGTTAGCCCGACGGGCAATATCCGCGATATTCCGTTTGTCGTTCTGGTCGGTGGCTCCTCGCTGGACTTTGAAGTGCCGCAACTGGTGACGGACGCCCTGGCGCATTATCGCCTGGTGGCCGGACGCGGAAACATTCGCGGCACCGAAGGCCCGCGAAACGCGGTTGCGACGGGGCTCATCCTCTCCTGGCATAAGGAGTTTGCCCATGGACAGTAGCGTCACCACGCCTGCCATTGTGATTTCGACCATCGGCGACTGCCTTTCAGTCTGGAAAGAGGTGCTGCTCGGCATTGAAGAAGAAGGCATTCCGTTTGTGATCCAAAACCAGGCGGCGGGAGAAGTCGTTCAGAGCGCATGGCAGGCGGCCCGCCAGTCTCCGCTGCTGGTCGGCATCGCCTGCAATGAAGAAACCCTGGTCGTGCACTACAAGAATTTACCCACTTCAGCGCCGCTTTTTACGCTGACGTATCGCCAAAACAGCCTTGACCGGCGAAGTACTGGAAACAACGCGGCAAGGTTAGTCAAAGGGATCCCCTTCCGGGATCTCAATGCTTAATCCACAGGAGAATTGCAGTATGAATAACGCACTGGGTCTGGTTGAAACAAAAGGGTTGGTCGGCGCGATTGAAGCCGCAGATGCCATGGTGAAATCCGCCAACGTGCAACTGGTCGGTTACGAAAAAATCGGCTCCGGCCTGGTGACCGTCATGGTTCGCGGTGACGTCGGCGCCGTTAAAGCCGCCGTTGATGCAGGCTGCGCGGCAGCAAGCGTCGTGGGTGAGGTGAAATCCAGCCACGTTATCCCGCGTCCGCACAGCGACGTTGAGGCTATTTTACCGAAATCGGCCTGAGCATTATCGAAAAGGAGCACAGCGTGAAGCAATCACTGGGATTACTCGAAGTTAGTGGTCTGGCATTAGCCATCTGTTGCGCAGATGCCATGGCGAAAGCGGCTTCCATCACGCTGGTTGGCCTTGAAAAAACCAACGGTTCAGGCTGGACGGTGATCAAGATCACCGGTGATGTGGCATCAGTACAGTCTGCCATTATCACCGGTGCTCATCTCGCTGAACAGCAAGATGGCCTGGTCGCGCATAAAGTGATCGCCAGACCTGGCGAGGGCATTCTTTCTCGCGCGATGGCTGCCACTCCGGCACCTGTGCCTGCACCCGCAACGGTGTCTGCACCGGAATCCGTGCCAGCCCCCATCGAAGAACCTGAAACTGAAGTCGTTGTAGAAGAGTCAGCACCGGAAGCGGCGCCTGAAGACGGGATCATCAGCTGCAATTTGTGTCTGGACCCGGCCTGTAAGCGCCAGAAAGGCGAACCCCGGTCGCTCTGCCTGCATTCAGGTAAACGAGGTTAAGCGTAATGGATAAGCAACTTCTGGAAACGACGGTCAGCAAAGTGCTGAATGAATTACGGGATCGCCCCATTCCACTGGGCGTTTCCAACCGTCATATCCACCTTAACGCTGAGGATTATGCCCGTCTATTTCCGGGACATCCTATTAGTGAGAAAAAAGGGCTTCTGCAACCGGGACAGTATGCGGCTGAGCAAACCGTCACGTTAGTGGGACCAAAAGGTCAACTGAAAAATGTCCGCCTGCTGGGGCCGCTGCGTAGCACCAGCCAGGTGGAGATTTCGCGCACAGATGCCAGAACGCTGGGCATCGCCGCGCCGTTGCGGATGTCCGGAAATCTCAAAGGTACGCCGGGTATTCGCCTCGTGAGTCCCTTTGGCGAACTCGAACTCACCTCCGGGGTGATCGTCGCCCAGCGCCACATTCACATGTCGCCGCTGGATGCGCTGATCCTGCGCGTTGCTCACGGCGATAGCGTCAGTGTCGCTATTGAGGGCACCGATCGTCGGCTGATCTTCGATAACGTTGCGGTACGCGTTTCCCCCGACATGCGTCTGGAGATGCATATTGATACGGACGAGGCCAATGCCGCCGGGGCAGATGATCCCAATGCTTTCGTCACACTGGTGACTGAGCGATGAACGGCGATCTGTTGCAGCGAATCGTCGAGGAGGTGGTCTCCCGCCTGCAACGTCGTGCGCAAAGCACCGTCACGCTGAGCGTCGCGCAACTGCGGGAAACACCGTCCCGCGCCCTGTTTTCTCAGTATGCCTCTGTGCATATTTTACAGGTCGATCTGCCCCTGCTGGAGCAGATCGCCAACAACGATTCGTCACATGCCGCTGCCGTCATGATCCATGAGGCGCTGGCATTTGGCCTGCGGGTGCAACTCTCAATGCAACGTCGGTTACTGCCCGCCGTGCCGGTAAAAAAACTGGCCCGACTGCCGCTGATTCTCTGTGACGAACAGGGGCAGCCTATCATGCTGCACCCCACCCGACTGTTAAGTTATGCCGATGTTGCCCCGTTACCTGCAGGGTTGCTGGTGCTGCATCGCAAATGTGTTGTTACCGCGCTGGCTCGCGAGACCGCGAGCTCGCGCCACATCCAATTGATGAAGCAGGAGTGAACCATGCATCTGGCACGTGTTACAGGCGCGGTGGTATCCACGCAAAAATCGCCCTCGTTGGTCGGAAAAAAACTTCTGCTGGTACGCCGCGTGAGTGCCGACGGTGAATTACCGGCGAACCCAACGGCAGGTGATGAAGTCGCCGTTGACTCCGTCGGCGCAGGCGTTGGCGAACTGGTGCTCCTGAGTAGTGGCTCCAGCGCCAGACATGTTTTTTCCGGGCCGAATGAGGCCATCGATCTGGCCGTTGTCGGCATTGTCGACACGCTTTCTCGGTAAGGGGGAGTTATGGCGATTTATACCCGCACAGGTGATGCTGGCACAACCGCGCTCTTTACCGGACAGCGCGTCAGTAAAACGCACCCCCGCGTGGAAGCGTATGGCACGCTCGATGAGCTTAACGCCGCGCTGAGCCTGTGCGTCTGCGCCACCCATAGCGCGCAGCATCGCGCGCTGCTGGAGGCCATTCAGCTACAAATTTTCTGGTTCAGCGCTGAACTTGCCAGCGAAAGCGAGCAGCCGTCTGCGGATCAGCGCTATATCAGCTCTGAGGAAATTGCCGCACTGGAAGCGGCTATCGACACCGCGATGGGACGCGTTGCCCCCTTGCACAGTTTCATTTTGCCTGGCCGTTGCGAAGCCGCAAGCCGCCTGCATTTTGCCCGCACTCTGGCGCGCCGGGCCGAACGCCGTCTGGTGGAACTCGCGGCCGAGGTCACCGTCAGGCATGTGCTGATGCGCTATATCAACCGCCTGTCAGACTGCTTGTATGCACTGGCGCGCGCGGAAGATCACGACGCCCATCAGGACACCATTATCCGGGAAGTGACGAAGCGCTATCTGGCAGCGGGTCACGCCCCTGTCAAAAAGGAATCTACGATGTCGCTCTCCTTTGGCGATCTTCACCAGTTAACACGCGCCGCCGTCGAGCGGGCGCAAGTCTTAAACGTCCCGGTGGTCATCAGCATTGTTGATGCTAACGGCACCGAAGCCGTCACCTGGCGGATGCCGGATGCCCTGCTGGTCAGCAGTGAACTGGCACCGAAAAAAGCCTGGACTGCGGTGGCGATGAAAACCGCGACGCACGAACTTGCGTCAGTAGTTCAGCCCGGCGCGCCGCTATATGGGCTGGAAAGTCATATGCAGGGAAAAGTCGTCACTTTTGGCGGCGGCTACGCGCTATGGCGTGATGGATTGCTTATTGGGGGTCTTGGTATCAGCGGTGGAAGCGTTGAACAGGACATGGACATTGCACAGGCTGCCATTGCGGCAATAAACGTGAGAACACATCAATGAATACGACCGAACTGGAAACCCTCATCCGCACTATTTTGAGCGAGCAACTGGCTCCCGCAAAAACTGAAATCAAAGGGAACGGCATCTTTCAGTCTGTTGGTGAAGCTGTCGATGCTGCCCACCAGGCGTTCTTGCGTTATCAGCAATCACCATTAAAAACGCGCAGCGCCATTATTAGTGCTATCCGGGAAGAGCTGGCACCACAACTGGCTACGCTGGCGGCAGAGAGCGCTGCGGAAACCGGAATGGGTAACAAAGAGGACAAATTCCTCAAAAACAAAGCGGCGCTGGACAATACGCCGGGTATTGAAGATCTGACCACCACGGCACTCACTGGCGACGGCGGCATGGTGCTGTTTGAGTATTCGCCGTTCGGCGTGATTGGTTCCGTTGCGCCCAGCACTAACCCGACAGAAACCATTATTAACAACAGCATCAGCATGCTGGCGGCGGGCAACAGCGTCTATTTCAGCCCGCATCCGGGTGCTAAGGCCGTGTCACTGAAACTTATCGCCATGATTGAAGATATTGCGTTTCGTCGCTGCGGCATTCGCAATCTGGTGGTGACCGTTGCCGAACCGACGTTTGAAGCCACCCAGCAGATGATGGCGCACCCGAAAATTGCCGTGCTGGCGATTACCGGCGGTCCGGGCATTGTGGCAATGGGTATGAAGAGCGGAAAAAAAGTGATTGGTGCAGGCGCGGGGAATCCTCCTTGCATCGTCGATGAGACGGCCGATCTGGTGAAAGCGGCGGAAGATATTATCAACGGCGCGTCGTTTGACTACAACCTGCCGTGCATCGCGGAAAAAAGCCTGATAGTGGTGGAATCCGTCGCTGAACAATTGATTCAGCAGATGCAAAGTTTCGGCGCGCTGTTGTTGAGTCCAGCCGAGACAGAGAAGCTGCGTGCAGCCTGTCTGCCAGAGGGGGTAGCCAATAAAAAACTGGTCGGTAAAAGCCCTTGCGCTATGCTTGAAGCCGCCGGTATTCCGCTCCCGGCAAAAGCGCCGCGCCTGCTGATTGGCATCGTCAGCGCAGACGACAGTTGGGTAACCAGCGAGCAGTTAATGCCGATGCTGCCCGTGGTGAAGGTGAAAGATTTTGACGCCGCGTTGTCGCTGGCGCTGAAAGTGGAAGAAGGATTACACCACACCGCCATTATGCATTCGCAGAATGTCTCTCGCCTGAACCTTGCGGCGCGGACTCTGCAGACCTCCATTTTCGTTAAAAACGGCCCCTCCTATGCGGGGATTGGCGTCGGCGGCGAAGGGTTTACCACCTTCACCATCGCCACGCCGACGGGTGAAGGGACAACGTCGGCACGCACGTTTGCCCGCTCCCGTCGCTGTGTGCTGACTAACGGTTTCTCAATCCGCTAATGAGGTTGTGATGAATACTTTTTCACTACAAACCCGTTTGTACAGCGGCCCTGGAAGCCTGAAAGTGCTTGGCCGTTTTACGAACAAGCACATCTGGATTATCTGCGATGGTTTTCTCGCCCGTTCGCCGCTGATTGGTACGCTTCGCGAGGCGATACCGGCAGATAACCGGATCAGCGTCTTCAGTGAGATTACGCCCGACCCCACTATCGGAACCGTCGTTCAGGGGATTGCACAAATGCAGTCCCTGCGCCCCGACGTGGTGATTGGTTTCGGCGGCGGCTCCGCGCTGGATGCCGCGAAAGCCATTGTCTGGTTCAGTCGTCAATTTGATATTGATATTGAAACCTGTGTGGCGATCCCAACCACCAGCGGAACCGGATCGGAAGTGACCAGCGCCTGCGTGATAAGCGATCCGGAGAAAGGCATTAAATATCCGCTGTTCAATAACGCGCTCTACCCGGACATGGCGATCCTTGATCCGATGCTGGTCGTCAGCGTCCCACCCACCATTACCGCCAATACCGGAATGGATGTGTTGACGCACGCGCTGGAAGCCTATGTGTCCACGCGCGCCAGTGACTTTACCGACGCACTCGCGGAAAAAGCCGCTCAGATAGTCTTTCAGTATCTGCCTGTCGCGGTTCGTAAAGGCGACTGCCTCGCTACACGCGGCAAAATGCACAACGCCTCTACGCTGGCAGGGATGGCCTTCAGCCAGGCAGGACTGGGACTGAACCACGCCATCGCCCACCAGTTAGGCGGTCAGTTCCATTTACCACACGGTCTGGCGAATGCCCTGCTGCTGGCGTCGGTGATCCGCTTCAACGCGCACGATCCGCGAGCGGCTAAACGTTACGCCCGGTTCGCGAAGGCCTGTCATTTATGTACTGACAGCGCCAATGAAACGGCGAGCGTGAACGCGCTGGTGCAGCACATCGAGCAACTGAAAAAAGCGTGTGCTATCCCAACCCTTGCCGTGGCGCTTAAAGAACAAAAACAGAACTGGTCAGCGCGCATTCCGGCAATGGTTCAAGCCTCGCTGGCAGACGTGACGCTGAAAACCAACCCCAGAGCGGCGGATGTCGGGGCCATTCAGGAACTGCTTGAGGAATTGTTATGAATACCGCCCTGAATGATAAACCAGACGCCCTGGATGCGCCGACGCTCGTTGAACGCGTTCGTGCGGCAGGCATTGTGGGGGCTGGTGGTGCCGGTTTTCCGACGTATGTCAAACTCCAGGCTCAGGTGGAAATTTTTCTCGTCAATGCAGCCGAATGCGAGCCGATGCTGAAAGTCGATCAGCAACTCATGGCGCAGCAGGCAGCGCGTCTGATTCGCGGCGTACAGTATGCAATGAAAGCCACCGGCGCCCGCGAAGGGATTATCGCCCTGAAAGAGAAGTACCAGCCAGCGATTACCGCCCTGACGCCGCTTTTACCTCCGGCGATCAGACTGCACATTCTGCCTGATGTTTATCCGGCAGGCGATGAAGTGCTGACCATCTGGATGGCGACGGGTCGCCGCGTTCCCCCCGCTGCGCTGCCGGTCAGCGTGGGCGTGGTGGTCAATAACGTACAAACCGTACTGAATATCGCCCGCGCGGTCGAACAGCACTATCCGGTGACGCGCCGCACGCTCACTATCAACGGCGCTGTTGCTCGTCCACAGACCGTGACCGTCCCCATCGGTATGTCCTTACGCGACGTGCTGGAGATGGCTGGCGGCGCGACCATCGACGATCCCGGGTTTATCAACGGCGGACCGATGATGGGAAGCCTGGTGACGTCACTGGACGCGCCGGTCACGAAAACCACCGGCGGACTGCTGGTTTTGCCGAAAACACATCCACTGATTCAGCGACGTATGCAGGATGAGCGCACCGTACTGTCGGTGGCGAGAACAGTCTGTGAACAGTGTCGCCTGTGTACCGATCTCTGCCCGAGGCATCTCATCGGTCACGAGCTCTCTCCGCATCTGCTGGTGCGCGCAGTTAATTTCCATCAGGCCGCCACGCCACAGCTGTTGCTCAGCGCCCTCACCTGTTCTGAATGTAACGTCTGTGAAAGTGTGGCCTGCCCGGTAGGTATTTCACCTATGCGGATTAACCGGATGCTGAAGCGCGAGCTACGTGCACAGAATCAGCGCTACGAGGGGCCGCTCAACCCGGCCGATGAGATGGCGAAATACCGTCTGGTGCCGGTAAAACGACTCATCGCCAAACTGGGGCTGACACCGTGGTATCGGGAAGCGCCATTAATCGACAGCGAGCCCGTTGTTGAGAGAACGACGCTGCTGTTGCGCCAGCACATCGGCGCCAGCGCGGTGCCCTGCGTTCAGAAAGGCGAGCGTGTCGCGCGTGGTCAGTGCGTCGCTGAAATTCCGCAAGGTGCGCTCGGCGCGCCTGTTCACGCCAGTATTGACGGCATTGTCTGTGAGGTAACAGATCAGGCCATCATCGTTGTAAGAGGTTAACCATGTCTCAGGCCATAGGTATTTTAGAACTCACCAGCATTGCCAAAGGGATGGAAGCAGGCGATGCCATGCTGAAAAGCGCCAATGTGGATCTGCTGGTCAGCAAAACCATTTGTCCGGGTAAGTTTTTGCTCATGCTGGGCGGCGACGTCGGCGCAGTACAACAGGCGATCGAGACCGGAAATGCGCTCGCTGGCGAGATGTTGGTCGACTGTCTGGTGTTACCCAATATTCATGCCAGCGTGCTTCCCGCGATTAGCGGACTGAACAGCGTGGACAAACGTCAGGCGGTGGGAATAGTTGAAACCTGGAGCGTAGCAGCCTGTATCAGCGCGGCTGACCGGGTGGTGAAGGCGTCCAACGTTACGCTCGTGCGCGTTCATATGGCGTTCGGTATCGGAGGTAAATGCTACATGGTGGTCGCGGGTGATGTCTCCGATGTCAACAACGCGGTCGCGGTTGCCAGTGAGAGCGCGGGTGAAAAAGGCCTGCTGGTTTATCGTTCAGTGATCCCTCGCCCGCACGAAGCGATGTGGCGTCAGATGGTGGAGGGATGATGGAAAGGCAACCGACCACGGATCGCATGATCCAGGAGTACGTACCCGGCAAACAGGTCACGCTGGCGCATCTGATTGCGAATCCCGGCAAAGACCTGTTCAAGAAGCTGGGGTTGCAGGACAGCGTCTCGGCGATTGGCATTCTCACCATCACGCCAAGTGAAGCATCCATTATTGCCTGCGATATCGCGACGAAATCCGGCGCAGTCGAGATCGGCTTTCTTGACCGCTTCACGGGTGCGGTGGTGTTAACCGGCGACGTCTCGGCGGTGGAATACGCCCTCAAACAGGTTACGCGCACGCTCGGCGAAATGATGCGCTTTACAACCTGTTCCATCACGCGGACATAGCGTAATGCAGCGCATGATGTTAATTGGCCCCAGCCAGTGCGGTAAGACCTCGCTGACGCAGTGTCTGCGCGGCGAGGCTCTCGCGTATCAGAAAACGCAGGCGATTGTCTGGTCTGCCGAAACCATCGACACGCCTGGCGAATATCTGGAAAACCGCTGTCTTTACAGCGCGCTGCTGGCGAGTGCCTGCGAGGCGGATGTCATTGCGCTCGTGCTCAACAGCGATGCTCAGTGGTCACCTTTTTCCCCCGGTTTTACGGCACCAATGAACAGACCGGCGTTCGGCGTTGTGACCAAATCAGATTTAGCGGACCCGCAGAAAATTGCGCAGGTCACAGGTTGGCTGGAACAGGCTGGCGCAGAACGTGTGTTCGTGACCAGCGCCGTCAACCATTCCGGACTCGATGAACTGTTTGCCTTTCTGAACCAAAAGGAATCTTCATGTCTCACAAAATAATGGCGATCAACGCGGGCAGCTCGTCCCTTAAATTTCAGTTACTGGACATGCCGCAGGGTGATTTGCTGTGTCAGGGGCTGATTGAACGTATCGGCCTGCCGGATGCCCGGATCACCCTGAAAGCGCAGGATCAAAAATGGCAGCAAACCACCCCGGTTGCCGATCATCGCGAGGCGGTGACCCTGCTTCTCGAAATGCTGATTAGCCACGGCATTATTACCAGCCTGCAGGACATCGAGGGGGTCGGCCATCGTGTAGCGCATGGCGGGGAATCGTTTAAAGATTCTGCGCGCGTGACCGATGAATCACTGGCGGAAATTGAACGCCTTGCCGAACTGGCGCCCTTGCACAACCCGGTTAACCTGCTCGGCATCAACGTGTTTCGCCAGTTGCTGCCCGACGTGCCTTCGGTTGCCGTGTTTGATACCGCGTTTCATCAAACGCTGGAAGAGCCAGCCTATATCTATCCGCTTCCGTGGCGGTATTACGCAGAGTTTGGCATCCGTCGCTACGGTTTTCATGGAACCAGCCATAAGTACGTCAGCGCGACGCTCGCCGAAAAACTTGGCGTCCCGCTTAGCGCGCTGCGGGTCGTGTGTTGCCATCTGGGCAATGGCAGCAGTATTTGCGCGATTAAAGGCGGTAAGTCGGTTAATACTTCGATGGGCTTCACCCCACAGTCCGGCGTGATGATGGGTACCCGCAGCGGGGATATCGACCCGTCCATCTTGCCGTGGGTTGCGCAACGTGAAGGCCAAACGCCACAGCAACTTAACCACCTGTTGAACAATGAATCCGGGCTGCTTGGCGTTTCAGGCGTCTCGCATGATTATCGTGACGTTGAGCAGGCTGCTGACGGCGGAAATCCCCGCGCCGCGCTCGCCCTGTCACTGTTTGCAGAGCGTATTCGCGCCACGATTGGCAGCTATATCATGCAGATGGGAGGTCTGGATGCGCTGGTGTTTACTGGAGGTATCGGCGAAAACTCAGCGCGCGCCAGAGCGGCAATCTGCCAGAATCTGCACTTCCTGGGTCTGATCGTAGACGAAGAGAAGAATCAGCGGAATGCGACCTTTATTCAGGCGGAAAACGCCATGGTTAAAGTGGCGGTCATCAACACCAACGAAGAGCTGATGATAGCCCAGGATGTGATGCGGATTGCTCTCGCAGAATCAGAAAGTATCGCCGTGTCGGCCTGAGTTCGCGCCGCGCAAATTGCGGCAAATCATGGTAATAGCGCAATCGCCATGACACTATGCGCCGAGGATTGCAGATCAGAAAGGTGATAACGTGGCTGTTGCGCAGTGCCCCGCGTCATGCGGAGAACTTATTCAGGGCTGGATAATGGGCAGCGAGAAACTGGTCTCCTGCCCGGTTGACTGGTACAGCACCGTCGAGGTCAGCACCGGTTCCCCTCTGGCGGATGAGCGCCCTCTTTCGCGGGCGATGGTCAACCGACTTCTTGAACACTGGGACTACCCTGCCTACCTGAGTCAGGATATCCGTGTTTCGATCCATTCAACTATCCCGATTGCCAAAGGCATGGCCAGCAGTACGGCGGATATTGCCGCAACCGCTGTCGCCACCGCGCAGCATCTGGGCCATCAGCTGGATGAGTCCACCCTCGCGCAACTATGCGTCTCGCTGGAACCGACGGACAGCACCGTTTTTCAGCAACTGACGCTGTTTGACCACAACGACGCATCGACGCAAATCCCTTGCGATGCTCAACCGGCGCTGGATCTTCTCGTACTGGAGAGTCCGCAAACTTTACGCACCGCGGATTATCATCGCATTCCCCGGCAGGCGGGTTTACATGCGGGCGCACCGGCGCTGAAGCGGGCATGGGAAAAAGTACAGGAAGCCTGTGCGGAGCAAAATCCTTATCGTATGGGAGAAGCGGCGACGCTGAGCGCTATTGCCAGCCAGATGCTGTTGCCAAAACCGGATTTCGACGCGCTATTGTCGCTGGTTGAAGAGTGTGGTTTATACGGCGTGAACGTGGCGCACAGCGGCAGCGTCGTCGGACTGATGCTCGACAGACAGCGACACGATGTCGATTACGTTAAGTGGTTACTGGCAAGGAACAGACTGACCGAGCACTGGCCGGAACAGCATTTATTGCGAATGGTCAGCGGTGGCGTGAAGCGACAGTGAGGATCGCCTGACGGATCCTCACTGCTGGCAAAACGTTACTCCGCTTTCGCGTCGCCGTTTTTCATTTCACCCATCGCCTTCAGCTTTTTGGAGATGTCGCGACGTTCTTTGGATATCTCTGCATTTTTGATGATGTAGTCATCAACGCGATCTTCATAGTCGCTTTTCATGCTGGCGATGATGCCCTGAATAGCTTCAACACTCATCCCCGGCTTGATGTAATCGCTCAGGTTGTCCAGCAGCAGAACACGTTTCTGGTTGTCACGGATCTTTTTCTCAACGTCCTGGATTTCACGCTGCAGTTTGTTTTTACGACGGAACAGACGGACAAATTCCAGCACGTCCTGGAAAGATGGCTTGGTAGTTTCCATTTTTACACCCCTGATAATGTGAGAGTCGGATTCGTTTAAACGATAGGGCTAACATTACTTTTCGCAGCCGCAAATGACAATGGCTTCATTCTGGTTTCCATCATACCCTTATTCCTTGCTGAATCGAAGCAGCCAGGGCAGCATTCCCCTTACCTGCTTTTTATTTGCGCAGTGCGCGACAGATAAGATGCGACAGCAGCTCCAGTTGACGGGCGGTTTCCAGGCTTAGCCAGACATAGCCATGAATCGGCGTTTCAGCCACATGATGTTCATCGTGCTGACGGATCAGCGTGCGCAATTCGTTAACGGTCTCGTTCAGTTTTTCGCTGTTGGCGAGAATCGGCTGCGGATTACCTTCGAACAAGGCATGGGCAATCGTCAACAGCGCCTGTTGGGTCATTTGCTGCGTTTCCCGCAGCGTATGGGCATTGAGCATGACGAAATGGCTTTCACGGGTCGCCCACAGGGCATTGATCTGCAATTCGAGCATGCAAACCAGATTACGATTGACGGTCTGAATGGCTTCAAAAATAGATTTCTGGATGCGCGTCTCTTTGCTCGCCGGCGTAATAAGTCCGCGCATTTTTACCACGTCACCTAATAGCTGTTGCAGATGTTTATCCAGACGGGGACGTTCTAACAGATTAGGCGACAGCGCGGCCTGATACACCCGGTTATAGGCCGTCACGCAGTGCGCCAGTTGGATGCGCCAGTGAATGAAGGCGCGCTGCGGCCAGATTCCGGTGAACAGCATGGCGAGGAGCGCCCCCAGAATGACATCGCCGCCGCGCCAGAGTGCGGTCTCCATATCGCCAGCGGGCGCACCCACGACGACAGCAAGCGTGATGCCAATCAAGAGCGCCTGATACGGTTTTTTTCCTAACGCGAGCCATCCACACAGGAACATAGCTGCCGCACACCAGAGCAGCATCAGTGGCAATGAGAATAGCTCAAGACGCAGCGCCACCAGACCCAGCACCGATCCGAGGATCGTACCACCAATCCGCTCCCAGGCACGGGGAACCACGTTTCCCCAGAACGAGATCGGCCCCATAATCACCACCAGCGTAATCAAGGGCCATGTCCCTTCCGGAATGTTAAATAAACGAACAAGCAAAAAAGTCAGGATGAAGGCCAGCGCGATGCGAATACCATGCACAATGCGGTAATGGCGATACAGGCGGATTTCAAATGGACTCAGTGACTTGTCGGCACGCACTCATGCACTCCGTCAGGAAAAAGCAAAAAATGATTGTACCTGTTTTTACGCGCAGAAGTTCACTGTGGCGGACAGGACATCTCGCTAAGCGTAGTCGCTCCGCGCCGGTCCGCCTGGTTTTAGGCTTACTTCGTGGCAGGTTGCACCGCGATATACATCTCGATATCCCAGTAACCGTCTTCGCAACCGTTATTCAGATAGACTTCAAAGCAGGGTTTGCATGCCATTTCATATGCCTTGTCCTGCATCAGGCTATTGAAGAACTGATACCACGGCGTGGCAAAATCATTATTATCGACGCGTGCAACTGCCGTCGCATATTGACCGCCGTCGATTTCGCTGAGCGTCACGCCTTCGCTGTTTTCCGGGATGACAAAATCAGCAGGCACGGAAACGACCGTACTACAGCGCAGTTTTTCGGCGGGCACTTCATCCGGATTGTCGAAGTAAACGGCGATCCACTCCTGCGCCACAACCTGCTTGCCATCGACCCACATCATCAACTGGTCAAAGCCTTGTTTCACCGTTTGCTCCCACGGTCCCACCAGGTGGAAACCTGCAACGGTGCGCTTATCAGCGTTTCTGATCTCGTAATTCATGTTGCCTCCATCGTTACACTGTATTTATATACAGCATAACGAAGACTAAACCGCCGTCACAAGCACTTTGTGGTTATTATGTGAGCGGAACCGAACTCCTGCCAGTCTCTGTCAGTACGATTCAGACTTTGTGATGGAAATAATCACTCAGACGGGAGAAGACGCCTCCCTTACCGACGGCTTCCAGCGTGACCAGAGGCCAGTGAGCGACCAGTTTGTCGCGGTCGTAGAGTTCAATTTCCCCGACCCGTTGATGGGCGGCAAGCGGCGCTTCCAGTTCCTTCTTATCCAGGATGTACTTCGCTTTGATGTGCGGGATTTCCGCCTTTGGCAGCGCCATCCAGAAATCGTGTTCGGTACCTAACGCGATTTTCTCTTTATCACCGTACCAGATACGCTCTGTTCCGACCTGCTTACCGCTGCGCAGGATTTGCACCGTGTCGAAATTTTGTTGTCCCCAGTGCAGCAGTTTACGTGCCTGCTCCTCACGCCCTTTTGGGCTATTCGCGCCCATCACCACGGCAATCAGTCGGCGCTGACCGTCCACCGCAGAAGCAATCAAATTGAACCCCGCGCCTGAGGTGTGCCCGGTTTTCAGGCCATCAACGTTCATGGTTTTATCCCACAGCAGTCCGTTACGGTTTTGCTGGGTAATACCGTTCCAGGTGAGGCTTTTCTCACTGTACATGTGATAAAACGTCGGCTCACCATGAATGATTGCCCGGGACAACACCGCCAGATCGTAAGCTGAACTGTGCTGACCAGGGGCATCCAGTCCGTGCACCGTCTCAAAATGGGTGTCCCGCAAATTGAGCTTCTTGACGTAATTGTTCATCATCGCGACAAACTGCGGTTGCCCACCAGCGATGTAATCTGCCAGCGCCACGCAGGCGTCGTTACCGGAATCAACAATCAACCCACGGCTTAAATCGCGCACGGACACCCGGTCCCCTTCTTTGAGGAACATCAATGAGGATCCGGCGAACACCGGGTTGTCCTTCGCCCACGCGTCGCGTCCCACGGTGACGATGTCGTCCGGGGTAATGCGCTGGCTGTCAATGGCGCGGTCAACCACGTAACCGGTCATCAGCTTGGTCAGGCTGGCAGGATTGCGCTGTTGATGTTCATTACCCGCCGTGAGAATTTGCCCCGTGGTGTAATCCATAAGCACCCATGAATCGGCTTCAATGCCAGGTGGCGGTGGCGCAAAGTCAGCCGTACCGGCAGCAAGTGCAGAAGAGAGATGCATCGCGAGTAAAGAAGCGGTAATAAACAGACGGGGTTTCAACAGCATGTCCTCAGACGTTTCAAAAGAGCCGTCCTTTTTACGGAAATTCTGATAAACGAACAGGGAATAATTGCAAGAAAATGTGACTTATCGCACATTGATCCCTGTTTGATTGATCCGTTGCACCTTATCTCCAGCCGCTTTCTGTCTTTCTTCTCTGTGAGTCAGGCTGATTACCACGCCGAATTTTGGTACTCTGTGCAGTCCAGGCAGCGCGCAACCAGAAGTCACGGAACCCACTTATTTATGAATGACGGCAAGCAACAACCCACCTTTCTCTTCCACGATTACGAAACCTTTGGCATTCATCCGGCGCTCGACAGACCTGCGCAATTTGCCGCTCTGCGTACCGATAGCGAATTCAACATCATCGGTGAACCTGAGGTTTTTTACTGCAAACCGGCGGATGACTATTTGCCCCAGCCGGGCGCGGTGATGGTCACCGGAATCACCCCGCAGGAAGCGCGAGAGAAAGGTGATAATGAAGCTGCGTTTGCCGCGCGGATCCACGCCCTGTTTACGGTGCCGAAAACCTGCATTATTGGCTACAACAACGTGCGCTTCGACGACGAGGTTACGCGCAACGTGCTGTACCGTAACTTCTACGATCCCTACGCCTGGAGCTGGCAGCATGATAATTCGCGCTGGGATCTGCTGGACGTGATGCGCGCTTGCTACGCCCTGCGCCCGGAAGGCATCAACTGGCCGGAAAATGACGACGGCCTCCCCAGCTTTCGCCTGGAGCATCTGACGAAAGCAAACGGTATTGAGCACAGCAACGCGCACGATGCGATGGCGGATGTCTATGCCACCATTGCGATGGCGCAACTGGTGAAGTCACGGCAGCCGCGTCTGTTTGAGTATCTCTATACGCACCGCAATAAGCACAAGCTGGCCGCGCTGATTGATGTGCCGCAAATGAAACCGCTGGTGCATGTTTCCGGCATGTTTGGCGCATGGCGCGGCAACACCAGTTGGGTTGCACCGCTGGCCTGGCATCCGGATAACCGTAATGCGGTGATCATGGTCGACCTGGCCGGTGATATTTCGCCGTTGCTGGAGCTGGACAGCGACACCCTGCGCGAACGTCTGTACACCGCCAAAGCCGATCTGGGCGATACCGCCGCCGTGCCGCTGAAGCTGGTGCACATCAACAAATGCCCGGTGCTGGCGCAGGCGAACACGCTGCGCCCGGAAGATGCCGACCGTCTGGGGATTAATCGCCAGCACTGTCTCGATAATCTGAAAGTCCTGCGTGAAAATCCGCAGGTGCGTGACAAAGTGGTCGCCATCTTTGCCGAAGCCGAGCCGTTCACGCAGTCTGACAACGTCGATGCCCAGCTTTATAATGGTTTCTTTAGCGATGCTGACCGTGCGGCAATGAAAATTGTGCTGGAAACCGACCCACAAAACCTGCCGGCGCTGGACATCACCTTTGTCGATCCACGTATTGAGAAACTGCTGTTCAACTATCGGGCGCGTAATTTCCCCGGCACGCTGGATGAAGCGGAGCAACAGCGCTGGCTGGAGCACCGTCGTCAGGTCTTTACGCCGGAATATTTGCAGCGCTACGCCGACGAGTTGCAGATGTTGTATCAGGAATATGCGGATGATAAAGAGAAGCAGGTACTGCTGAAGGCGCTGTGGCAGTACGCTGAAGAGATCGTCTGAGAATCGCCCTCCGCGCCACGGCGGAGGGCCTGTTATCACGCTTTCTGGACGGTGATGCTCCAGGCGGCATCGCCAACCTGCTGATAATCTGTAATCGCATGCCCTTCTTCAGCAGCCCACTGTGGGATCGCTTCTGTCGCCTGTGTGCAGTCAAACTCAATTACCAGTTCGTCACCGCTCGCCATTTCAGCCAGCGCGGCTTTTGCTTCGATCAGTGGGAACGGACAAACCTGTGTGACCACGTCCAGTTTTTTAATCGCCATCATTAATCCTTACGCTTAATTTGCCGCAGCGGTTGCCAGACGGGCTTTACGCTGCGGTCGAACAAACACAATCCATGACGCGGTCCAGACGCCAAGGATCATAAATACCAGGCCAATCCAGCCCTGCCAGGTCATCATCGCCGTCATCACCAGACCGTTACCGATAGAGCAGCCACCGGCAATACTGGCGCCAAATCCCATCAGGATCCCGCCGAAGCCGCTGCGCAGCGTGGTTGCCGCATCGGCAGCCCGCACGCGGAATTCACGACTGGCTTTCGCCGCGATGAACGAACCAAGGAAAATCCCCAGCACCAGGAAAACGCCCCAGTTAAGGAATTTGCTGTCTCCCGCCACCAGGAACTGCAGAATGTTAGCCGTCGGCGAGGTGATCCCGAGCCCAAACATACGTCCGGTGGCTTCGCTCAGCGGCCAGGCCAGCAGCGCGATAAAACCAATCAGTACCGCCGTCACGAACGGATGCCAGCGTTTTTCAAACAAAATATGTGCAAGCCCGGTACGACGCGGCGGCAAAGAGGCGACTTTCAGCTTTGGCTTTTTCAGTTCTTTACTGACTACCCAGAGCGTCACCACCAGCAGAACGGCGATCAGCGGCCAGACGGAGAGGTTCAGCGTGTCAGCAATGGAGTTGTGCTCCGTGCTGTACGTTTTTAGCGTCTGGTTTAAACCGCTGGCATGGGGCGAACGCATTACCGCGCTCATCACCATGTAGGTCGCCAGTGCTATCCAGCTGCCGATCAGCCCCTCACCCGCACGATACCAGGTTCCGGTGGCACATCCGCCCGCATAGACAATTCCAATCCCGAAGATATAACCGCCAACAACAGTACCGAGCCACGGGAACGCGCCCGCATCGTAACGAATCACCCCCGCCTGAATCAGCGCAAAGGCACCGACGCTCTGCACGGAAATCGCAATCAGCAGCGCATAAAACATACGGTTGTTTTTAGCGATATACATGTCGCGGAAACCGCCGGTCAGGCAGAATCGACCACGTTGCATCACAAAGCCCAACAGCGCGCCACAGATAACCCCGCTTAAGATCATTGAAAACATAAATTCATTAGCCTGAAGAATATCAATCAGGAAATTATTCCTGAGCATGCGGTCGGGAACCAATAACCAAATTCTCTAATTTAGAACAAATGGTTATGAATAATGACTGGAAATAAACAGAGACATAAAAAAAGCCGGAGTGGTTAACTCCGGCTTCCTGCCCGGTGTCGCTTCGCTTACCGGGTCTACAAACCTTATGAATTACTGGGCGATATCTTCGTACTGCGGAACCGGGTTGCGGAAACTTTTGGTCACGCAGGCCAGATACACCAGACCAATACCGGCCCAGATCAGCCCCAGAACCATAGAGCTCTCTTCCAGGTTGATCCACAGCGCCCCAACAGTCAGCGCGCCACATACCGGCAGCACCAGATAATTGAAGTGGTCTTTCAGCGTCTTGTTGCGTTTTTCGCGGATCCAGAACTGTGAAATCACAGACAGGTTCACGAAGGTAAACGCCACCAGCGCACCGAAGTTGATCAGCGCCGTCGCCGTCACCAGGTCAAATTTAATCGCCATCAGCGCAATTGCCCCCACCAGCAGCACGTTCCATGCCGGGGTACGCCACTTCGGATGAATGTAACCAAAGAAGCGCGTCGGGAATACGCCGTCACGGCCCATCACGTACATCAGACGAGAGACGCCTGCGTGTGCCGCCATACCGGACGCCAGAACGGTCACGCTGGAGAAAATCAGCACGCCCCACTGGAAGGTTTTACCCGCCACATACAGCATGATTTCAGGCTGAGAGGCATCCGGATCCTTAAAGCGAGAGATATCCGGGAAGTACAGTTGAAGGAAGTAAGAGGCACCGATGAATACCAGGCCGCCAATCAGCGCCGTCAGGAAGATAGCCTTCGGGATCACGCGCTCTGCATCTTTGGTCTCTTCAGACAGCGAAGAGATACCGTCAAAGCCCAGGAACGAGAAGCACAGAATCGTTGCTCCGGTAATCATTGGCACGACGTGTGCGCCTTCCGACCAGAACGGACGCGTGCTGGTCAGCGTACCCGCGCCTTCACCGTTCGAAACGCCGTAGATGATCAGGCCAACAATCACCGCCACAATGCCCATCTGCAGGATCACAATCAGGGTATTGAAGTTTGCCACGGTCTTGATGCTGCGCAGGTTGGAAATGGTCATAAAGGCCACCAGCGCGACAACAAAGATCCACGACGGTACGGACGGCACCAGCGCTTCAAAATAAATTTTTGCCAACAGGATGTTGATCATCGGCATGAACAGGTAGTCCAGCAGAGATGACCAACCAACCATAAAGCCGACGGTCGGACTAATGGATTTCTGGGCATAGGTATACGCCGAGCCAGCGGACGGGAAACGGCGAACCAGTTTACCGTAGCTCAACGCAGTAAAGAGAATAGCGACCAGCGCAAAGGCATACGCCGTTGCAACGTGACCGTCAGTGAGGCCTGAAACGATACCAAACGTATCGAACAGCGTCATTGGCTGCATATAGGCAAGGCCCATCATGACAACCGGAATCAGCGTAAGCGTTTTACGCAATTCCACGCGAGAGGTTTTTGGAGTAGCGTTATGCGACATGGTCATTCCCCTTTACGGCGAATGCCGTCGCGTAAGCAAAAAATTGCCCCATCTTCTGGATTCCTCAGCGACAACAACTGTCGGTTTTTAGTAAATATCTATCCGGTACGAAGCCCGGCCTCTTTGTATGAATGATTGGTTTGATGCAAAAAAATAACCGACGCGTATTAAAACGTCGGTTAATGTCATTTTTTGCAAGCGGCGCATTGTGCACTAAAATGAGGCGAAAAGACAAGAGAATGAGTAGCTTGTCGCGAACTATTTTTTCTTAAATGTTTGATTTTTCGCTATCGTCTTTTTTATAGATCCCCGCAATAGCACTATTTGCTAAAATCGCGTCCCGCCACCAGGCGCTGGCGAGCCCCGCCGTCTGCTCATTCCACCCCATCCATACTGGTTCAAAGAGAATTTGCGCCGCCACTTTTTTCTCGATCAGCGCCCCACTTTCCAGGAAGCGCTGCGCCAGATAACGCGGAAGATAACCGCATCCCAGACCGCTGATTTGCAGTTCCAGTTTGGTTTTAAAATCGAAGACGGTGATGGCCTCTTGATCGTCAAGCAGTTGCGTCGCCGCTGCAGCAGCGAGAGGCGAACTGTCGCCGACCACAATCGCGCGATAGCGTTTGATGGTACTGCGGCTCAGCGGCTCGGCTTCTTCAGCCAGCGGATGGTGTGGCGCAACGGCGAAAATCTGTTCCAGCTCACCCAGGCGCGCAACGCTAAAGTCGCTGGATGAAGGAGGTTCATGCATCGCGCCAACAATAATATCCGCCCTGCCCTGGATCAGCGCATCCCACGATCCCCCCAACACGCCATTAATGAATTTCAGGCGCGTGACGCTGTGGTGCTGATAAAAGGATTCAATCAGGGGGGCGAGCAGGGAAAAAGGAAAGGTATCGTCCACGCCGATCACCAGTTCATTTTCCCAGCCTTCGTGGAGTTTTATCGCCTGCTTTTCCAGTTCCCGCACGGTATGCAGAACTTCTCGCCCTTTCTCTAACAGCATTTGCCCCGTGCGCGTGAACCGGGCGCGATGGCCACTGCGATCGAGGATCTGAATGTTGAGGTCGCTTTCCAGACGGTGGACGGTATAGCTAAGAGCTGACGGCGTCTTATACAGTTTGGCGGACGCCGCCGCGAAGCTGCCCTCTTTCTCAAGGGCATCAAGGATGATGAGCACGTCCAGCAGTGGTTTCATACACGCCCCCTTGCGTTGTATGGCGACTAACTGCTGGCGGTATGCATTACTCCAACGGCATCACCAGCGGATCGGGATACTGGTATTCAAACCCAAGCTCATTACAAATCCGGCTGCCATCGATAATTTTACCTTTACCGTTATCCGCTGAATCGCGGAACTGCGGCGGCTCCATTCCCAACAGACGCGCCATCTGCGGATAAAACACATTGCGTGCAGGATGCGAAGGCGCACATATATTATAGATGTGTCCCCCTTTCGGTGCCTGTAACAGCAGCGTAATGGCGGCAATCACATCTTCCAGATGCACCAGATTGACGCCGTGTTCGCCGTCAGGCGCGGTTTTGCCCGCGAAGAAGCGACCTGGATGACGCCCCGGCCCTACCAACCCGGCCAGTCGCAAGATATCAACCGAGGTACCCGGTAAATTATGCAGCCAGTCTTCCAGCTCTTTTAACACACGGCCGCTGGCGGTGACCGGATTGCGCGGGGTTCCCTCTTTTACCGTCCCCTGGACATCACCATAGACGGAGGTCGAACTGGTAAAGATAATGCGCGGAATACGATACGCCAGCGCGCTGTCCACCAGCTCCTGCATCGCCTGCAAATAGAAGTCCTCTCCCGGACCGCTGCGTCGAGCCGGTAAGGTAATCACCAGGGCATCGACATCCATCAGCGCATCCAGATCGTCTGTTTCACACACCAATTCAGGCTCGAGCCGTAGCGGATATCCTTCGATCCCGCTCATTCTGGCCGCTTCCACGCCATCCTGGGTGGTTTTGCTCCCCGTCACCTGCCAGCCTCTGGCAGCGAGCGACATCGCCAGCGGCATGCCTAACCATCCTAAACCGACAACTGCGACCTTTTTCATCCGTTTTCTCCTGACTCCAGCACTATGTCTATAAGGCTACGCCAGCGCTTTAAGACTGACAATTCATACTATAAATAGGAATTAAAAAAAGCGCTTGCTTTAAGACGTTAAAGTGGTTTAGGTTAAAAGGCATCACATGAATAAGCATTCATCGAGAATTTTATGACTCGCGTTCAATTTAAACATCACCATCATCACCATCATCCTGACTAGTCTTTCAGGCGATGTGTGCTGGGAGACATTCAGATCTTCCAGTGGTGCATGAACGCATGAGAAAGCCCCCGGAAGATCATCTTCCGGGGGCTTTTTTTTTGGCGCGAAATTCAGACAGGTTCAGACAGGATAAAGAGGAAAAGAGAATGTTAGACAACAGCCGTTTACGCATAGCTATTCAGAAATCAGGTCGTTTGAGCGATGACTCACGCGAATTACTCGCCCGCTGTGGGATTAAAATTAATTTACACACTCAGCGCCTGATTGCGATGGCAGAGAATATGCCAATTGATATTCTGCGTGTGCGTGACGACGATATCCCCGGTCTGGTGATGGACGGCGTGGTTGACCTGGGCATCATCGGTGAGAACGTTCTGGAAGAAGAACTGCTGAACCGCCGCGCCCAGGGTGAAGATCCTCGCTACTTTACGTTGCGTCGCCTCGACTTTGGCGGTTGCCGCCTTTCCCTGGCAACGCCAGTGGATGAAGCCTGGGATGGCCCCGCCGCGTTGGATGGCAAGCGCATCGCCACCTCTTATCCGCACCTGCTCAAACGTTATCTCGACCAGAAAGGCGTCTCTTTTAAATCCTGCTTGCTGAACGGTTCTGTGGAAGTGGCTCCGCGCGCGGGCCTCGCCGATGCCATCTGCGATCTGGTCTCGACCGGCGCGACCCTGGAAGCCAACGGGCTGCGCGAAGTCGAAGTGATTTACCGTTCTAAAGCCTGTCTGATCCAGCGTGACGGTGAGATGACCGACGCCAAGCAGCAACTGGTCGATAAGCTGCTGACCCGTATTCAGGGCGTTATCCAGGCTCGCGAATCGAAATACATCATGATGCACGCGCCAAGCGAGCGTCTGGAAGAGGTCATCGCGCTGCTGCCAGGCGCCGAACGCCCAACTATTCTGCCGCTGGCTGGCGATCAGCAACGCGTGGCGATGCACATGGTCAGCAGCGAAACCCTGTTCTGGGAGACGATGGAAAAACTGAAAGCGCTCGGCGCCAGCTCGATTCTGGTGCTGCCGATTGAGAAGATGATGGAGTGATGGCCATGAGCTTTAGCACAATCATTAACTGGAACGCCTGTTCCCCTGAGCAGCAGCGTGAATTACTGACGCGCCCGGCGATTTCCGCGTCTGACAGCATCACCCGCACAGTGAGCGAGATTCTGGATAACGTCAAAACCCGTGGTGATGACGCCCTGCGCGAGTACAGCGCGAAGTTTGATAAAACCGAGGTTGCGGCGCTGAAGGTGACCACAGCAGAGATAGCCGCCGCCAGCGCACGACTGAGCGATGATCTCAAACAGGCGATGGCTGTCGCGGTGCAAAACATTGAAACCTTCCACAACGCGCAACAATTACCGATCGTTGATGTGGAAACCCAGCCAGGCGTCCGCTGCCAGCAGGTGACGCGTCCGGTGGCGTCCGTCGGTTTGTATATTCCCGGCGGATCCGCCCCGCTCTTTTCTACCGTGCTGATGCTCGCCACCCCGGCGCGCATTGCGGGCTGTAAGAAGGTGGTGCTGTGTTCCCCGCCGCCGATTGCCGATGAAATTCTCTACGCGGCGCAGCTGTGCGGTGTGCAGGAAGTCTTTAATGTTGGCGGTGCACAGGCCATTGCCGCGCTGGCATTTGGCAGTGAATCGATACCTAAGGTCGATAAAATCTTTGGCCCGGGCAATGCGTTTGTCACCGAAGCGAAACGTCAGGTGAGCCAGCGTCTTGACGGCGCGGCGATTGATATGCCAGCCGGACCGTCCGAAGTACTGGTGATTGCCGACAGCGGCGCCACGCCGGATTTCGTCGCCTCCGATCTGCTTTCGCAAGCGGAACACGGTCCGGATTCCCAGGTCATTCTGCTGACCCCGGATGCCGACATCGCCCGTCGCGTTGCCGAAGCCGTTGAACGTCAACTGGCTGAACTCCCGCGCGCAGAAACGGCGCGTCAGGCGCTCAGCGCCAGTCGATTAATCGTGACGAAAGATTTGGCGCAGTGTATTGCCATCTCTAACCTCTATGGACCTGAGCACCTGATTATTCAAACCCGTCATGCCCGCGAGCTGGTTGATGACATCACCAGTGCCGGTTCGGTGTTCCTCGGCGACTGGTCGCCGGAGTCAGCGGGTGATTACGCCTCCGGGACTAACCACGTGCTGCCGACCTACGGCTATACCGCCACCTGTTCCAGCCTCGGGCTTGCGGATTTTCAGAAGCGCATGACAGTTCAGGAACTGTCGAAAGCGGGATTCTCCGCGCTGGCTTCAACCATCGAGACACTGGCGGCGGCGGAACGCCTGACCGCTCACAAAAATGCCGTCACCCTGCGCGTTAACGCCCTGAAGGAGCAAGCATGAGCACTGAAAACACGTTCAGCGTCACCGACTTAGCCCGTGAAAACGTCCGCAATCTGACGCCGTATCAATCTGCTCGTCGTCTGGGCGGCAACGGCGACGTCTGGCTCAATGCCAACGAATTCCCGACAGCGGTTGAATATCAACTCACCCGACAAACGTTGAACCGTTACCCGGAATGCCAGCCGAAAGCGGTGATTGAAAATTATGCGCAGTACGCCGGAGTTAAACCGGAGCAGGTACTGGTCAGTCGTGGCGCAGATGAAGGCATTGAGCTGCTTATCCGCGCCTTCTGCGAACCGGGGAAAGACGCGATTCTCTTCTGCCCGCCCACCTATGGGATGTATAGCGTCAGCGCCGAAACCATCGGCGTCGAATGCCGTACCGTACCGGCGCTCGCCGACTGGCAACTGGATATGCAGGCCATTTCTGACAATCTGGATGGCGTGAAGGTGGTTTACGTGTGCAGTCCCAATAACCCCACCGGACAATTGATTAACCCGCAGGATCTGCGCACGCTGCTGGAACTGACGCGCGACAAAGCCATTGTGGTCGCCGACGAGGCCTATATCGAGTTTTGCCCGCAGGCAACGCTGGCGGGTTGGCTTTCTGAGTATCCTAACCTCGTCATTCTGCGCACGCTGTCCAAGGCGTTTGCCCTCGCTGGTCTGCGCTGCGGCTTTACGCTGGCGAATAAGGAGGTGATTAACCTGTTGTTGAAAGTGATCGCGCCCTACCCGCTTTCTACCCCTGTTGCCGACATTGCCGAACAAGCGCTGAGCCCGCAAGGCGTCAATGCTATGCGCGAACGCGTGGCGCAGATCCTGCTTGAGCGTCAGTACCTGGTGAAGGCGCTTAAAGAGATTGCCTGTGTTGCACAGGTTTTTGACTCCGAAACCAACTACATTCTGGCGCGCTTTACCGCCTCCAGTAGCGTATTTAAATCTTTGTGGGATCAGGGCATTATCTTACGAGACCAGAACAAGCAACCTTCTTTAAGCGGCTGTCTGCGTATTACTGTTGGTACCCGTGAAGAAAGCCAGCGCGTCATTGACGCTTTACGTGCGGAGCAAGTATGAGCCAGAAGTATCTCTTTATCGATCGTGATGGAACCCTGATTTCCGAACCGCCGAGCGATTTCCAGGTGGATCGCTTTGACAAACTCGCCTTCGAGCCCGACGTAGTGCCGGTGCTGCTGAAGCTGCAAAACGCGGGCTTTAAGCTGGTGATGATCACTAATCAGGACGGTCTGGGAACGCAAAGCTTCCCGCAAGCCGATTTCGACGGCCCGCATAATCTGATGATGCAAATCCTGACCTCCCAGGGCGTGCAGTTTGATGAAGTGCTGATCTGCCCGCACTTGCCTGCAGATGAGTGCGACTGCCGTAAGCCGAAAGTGAAGCTGGTCGAACGCTATCTCGCTGAGCAGGCGATGGACAGCGCCAACAGCTACGTGATTGGCGATCGCGCTACTGATATCCAGTTGGCTGAAAACATGGGGATTACCGGGCTCCGTTACCATCGCGAGACGCTGAACTGGACGGTAATCGGCGAGCAACTAACGAAACGCGATCGCTACGCCCACGTTGAGCGCGTCACCAAAGAGACGCAGATTGACGTTAAAGTGTGGCTGGACCGTGAAGGCGGCAGCAAAATTAACACCGGCGTCGGCTTCTTCGACCATATGCTCGATCAAATTGCGACACACGGCGGGTTCCGCATGGAGATTACCGTCAAAGGCGATCTTTACATCGACGATCACCACACCGTGGAAGACACCGGTCTGGCGCTGGGCGAAGCGTTAAAACTGGCGCTCGGTGATAAGCGCGGTATCAACCGTTTTGGCTTTGTGCTGCCGATGGACGAGTGCCTGGCGCGCTGTGCGCTGGATATCTCCGGGCGTCCGCACCTCGAATACCGTGCCGAGTTCACCTATCAGCGCGTCGGCGATCTGAGTACCGAGATGATCGAACACTTCTTCCGATCACTCTCCTACACCATGGGCGTGACGCTGCATCTGAAAACGAAAGGTAAAAACGACCATCATCGCGTGGAGAGTCTGTTCAAAGCTTTCGGCCGTACCCTGCGCCAGGCCATTCGCGTTGAGGGTGATACCCTTCCCTCCTCCAAAGGAGTGCTGTGATGAACGTGGTGATCCTCGACACCGGCTGCGCCAACCTGAACTCGGTGAAATCCGCAGTCGCGCGTCACGGTTATGATCCGGTGGTCAGCCGCGACCCGGACGTGGTGTTAATGGCCGATAAACTTTTTCTCCCCGGCGTCGGTACGGCACAGGCGGCAATGGACCAGTTACGCGAGCGCGAACTGATCGAGCTGATAAAAGCTTGCACGCAGCCAGTGCTGGGCATTTGCCTCGGAATGCAAATTCTGGGGCGGCGAAGTGAGGAGACGAACGGCGTCGACCTGCTGGGCATCGTCGATCAGGACGTACCGAAGATGACCGATTTCGGTTTACCGCTGCCGCATATGGGCTGGAACCGCGTCTACCCGCAGGCAGGCAACCGGTTATTCCAGGGTATTGAAGACGGCGCGTATTTCTATTTTGTGCACAGCTATGCCATGCCGGTCAATCCGTGGACCATCGCCCAATGCCACTACGGCGAACCGTTCACCGCCGCCGTACAAAAAGATAACTTCTTTGGCGTGCAGTTCCACCCGGAGCGTTCGGGTGCCGCTGGCGCACAGTTGCTGAAAAACTTTCTGGAGATGTGATGATTATTCCGGCTTTAGATTTGATCGACGGCACCGTCGTGCGTCTCCATCAGGGCGATTATGCACAGCAGCGCGATTATGGCACCGACCCACTACCGCGTTTACAGGATTACGCTGCGCAGGGTGCCGAGGTGTTACACCTGGTTGACTTAACCGGCGCGAAAGATCCGGCGAAACGACAGATCCGGCTGATAAAAACCCTGGTAGCTGGCGTGAACGTACCGGTCCAGGTCGGCGGCGGCGTACGTACTGAAGACGACGTTGCGGCCCTGCTGGCAGCGGGTGTCGCTCGTGTGGTGGTTGGCTCCACGGCGGTAAAGTCGCCAGACATGGTGAAAGGCTGGTTCGCGCGTTTTGGCGCTGATGCCCTGGTGTTGGCGCTCGACGTACGCATAGATGAGCAAGGAAACAAACAGGTGGCGGTGAGCGGCTGGCAGGAAAACTCCGGTGTTTCGCTCGAAGAACTGGTCGAAACCTATCTGCCAGTGGGCCTGAAACATGTGCTCTGTACGGATATTTCTCGCGATGGCACGCTGGCGGGCTCGAATGTCTCCTTGTATGAAGAAGTCTGTGCAAAATACCCGCAAATTGCCTTTCAATCCTCCGGTGGCATTGGCGACATCAATGACGTTGCGGCCCTGCGCGGAACCGGCGTGCGCGGCGTGATCGTCGGGCGTGCGCTGCTGGAAAGCAAATTCACCGTTAAGGAGGCGATCCAATGCTGGCAAAACGTATAATCCCTTGCCTCGACGTTCGCGATGGTCAGGTCGTGAAAGGCGTGCAGTTTCGTAATCACGAAATCATCGGCGACATCGTCCCGCTGGCGAAACGCTACGCCGATGAAGGTGCCGATGAACTGGTGTTTTACGATATTACCGCGTCCAGCGATGGTCGTGTAGTCGATAAAAGCTGGGTTTCGCGCGTCGCGGAAGTGATCGACATTCCTTTCTGCGTGGCGGGCGGGATCAAGTCGGTTGACGACGCGGCCAAAATTCTCTCGTTTGGTGCAGACAAAATCTCCATCAATTCGCCAGCGCTGGCTGACCCGACGCTGATTACCCGTCTGGCAGATCGCTTTGGCGTACAGTGTATTGTGGTGGGTATTGATACCTGGTACGACGCTGAAACCGGTAAGTACCATGTCAATCAGTATACCGGCGACGAAAGCCGCACCCGCGTTACCACCTGGGAAACTCTTGACTGGGTACAGGAAGTGCAAAAGCGCGGTGCCGGAGAAATCGTCCTCAACATGATGAACCAGGACGGCGTGCGTAACGGTTACGACCTCGAACAGTTGAAAAAGGTACGTGACGTTTGCCGCGTACCGCTGATCGCGTCCGGCGGTGCGGGAACCATGGAACACTTCCTCGAGGCTTTCCGCGATGCCGATGTCGATGGCGCGCTTGCCGCCTCCGTCTTCCACAAACAGATAATCAATATTGGTGAATTAAAAGCGTACCTGGCAACGCAGGGCGTGGAGATCAGGATATGTTAACAGAGCAACAACGCAGCCAACTGGACTGGGAAAAAACCGACGGGCTGATGCCTGCTGTCGTACAACACGCGGTGTCCGGTGAAGTGTTGATGCTGGGCTATATGAACCCAGACGCGCTGGATAAAACCCTTGCAACCGGCAAAGTCACCTTTTTCTCACGCACCAAACAGCGTCTGTGGACCAAAGGCGAGACGTCGGGCAACTTTCTGAACGTGGTCAGCATTGCGCCAGACTGTGATAACGATACCCTGCTGGTGCTGGTGGATCCTGTCGGACCCACCTGCCATAAAGGCACCAGTAGCTGCTTCGGCGAGACCAGTCATCAGTGGCTGTTCTTGTATCAACTTGAACAGCTACTCGCTGAACGCAAAACAGCCGACCCGGCAAGTTCCTATACCGCGAAACTGTATGCCAGCGGCACCAAGCGCATCGCACAAAAAGTGGGTGAAGAAGGTGTCGAAACCGCGCTGGCAGCCACGGTACATGACAAATTCGAACTGACCAACGAAGCATCGGATTTGATGTATCACCTGTTGGTCCTGCTACAGGATCAGGATCTCGACCTGACGACGGTCATTGAGAATCTGCGCAAGCGCCATCAGTGATCGTAAGGCGTAAAAAAACCGGACCAGTTCAACTGGCCCGGTTTTTTCTTGAGGGGGTAATATTACTGCGCTTTGGGTTTGTAGTTACGCAGCGAGTTACGCCCCAGCACCACGCCGGCACCAATCATTCCACCGAGCAGTGTCGCCAGTATCAGAGTGATCGCTTTTTTCGGGCTATCGCGACGAATCGGCAATGTCGGCTTCATCACGTAGCGATAGGCATGAATACTGTCAGGCTGCACTTTCAGCGCCTTAACCGCTAACAGATTCTGACGGGTCTGGTAGTAGTCATCCGAAAACGTTAACGGTCGGGTCGCTTCGTTATTCACCATCGATGAAAGCGCATCGCTCCCCAGCATAAACATAGTGTCCTGGGAGACCTGATCGGCCTGCTGAACCTGCGGCAGCTTGATGTTGGCCTGTTTCGCTACGGAAAGCGCCTGATTGATCTGGGCAATGCGCAGTGCTTTTTGTTCCTGAGCGACCTTTTCCTGCGCTACGAGCGAATGCTCTAAGTCAGAAGCACGTGTTTTAATGCTCATCGCGAGGTCAGTATTAATTTCTTTGGAAACCGCTTCATCAACCTGCTGAATGTACTGCGCCAGCGTTTTTTGCGCGGATTCAGCCGAGGTTGCCTGATAGGAAACTTTCAACGGAAGAGGCTGGCCTTTTACAGACGGGTCGATGGTCAGCTTCTCTGGCTCTTCCTGATTATCAAGCGTTTCAGAAAGCGCGGAAAATGCCGAGTTAAAACGTCCAATCACACCCGACTGAACATCGTTCACTTTTGGCGCATCCTGACCGTAAAGAATACTCATGGCATTGGTATACGTTGCCAACTGCCCAGCGTCAGGTTGAGTAATAATCGCCGTTGAGGTCCATTTTTCTTTCGCCACCGCCAGGTAACCCACAGCCAGAGCGATAGCCACAATAATACTGATGATTATTGTCACTTTACCGCGCCAAATCTGAATCACTAAGTCAATTAAATCAATCTGTTCCGGTTCGTTGCTGCGCCCGGATAGGTTGTTATTTTCCACTGTCATCATTGCCCTAAACAAGAAAGCTCTAAACTCGCCACAGTTTATCGGGAAACGTAATTTATGCCATAGGAAATTTGGTAGGATTGCGAAAATTCTGGTAGGTCTTTAACCCATTATCAGGGACTCCCTTCCCCTCAGTTGACTAATCAATCACTGCCAAAAAGATCGCGGGTATAGACTTTTTCGGACACATCTTTGAGCTCTTCAGCCATGCGGTTCGAGATAATGACGTCAGCCTGTAGTTTAAACTGCGTCAGGTCACGTTCGATTCGCGAGTTGAAAAACGTCTCGTCCTGCATTACGGGTTCATATATCACCACTTCCACACCTTTAGCTTTAATGCGCTTCATGATCCCCTGAATGGAGGATGCGCGAAAGTTATCCGAGCCGCTTTTCATGATCAGACGATAGATTCCCACCACTTTTGGTTTTCTGGCGAGAATGGCATCAGCGATAAAGTCTTTACGAGTGCGGTTGGCATCAACGATTGCGGAAATAATATTATTCGGGACTGACTGATAATTAGCCAAAAGCTGCTTGGTATCCTTTGGCAGGCAATAACCGCCGTAACCAAATGAAGGATTGTTGTAGTGATTGCCAATACGCGGATCCAGACAAACCCCCTCGATGATCTGGCGGGTATTTAAACCTAAACTTTCAGCGTAGCTATCGAGTTCGTTAAAATAGGCCACGCGCATCGCCAGATAGGTGTTAGCAAAAAGCTTGATCGCTTCTGCTTCAGTAGAATCCGTAAACAGCGTAGGAATATCTTGCTTCACCGCCCCTTCCTGAAGCAAAGCGGCAAACCGCTCTGCCCGTTCAGAGCGCTCGCCGATGACAATACGCGATGGATATAAGTTGTCATAGAGCGCCTTACCTTCACGCAGAAACTCCGGAGAAAAGATTACATTATCAACTCCCAGCCGTTCTTTAATAGCTCGAGTGAAGCCGACAGGGATGGTTGATTTGATAATCATTACTGCATCAGGATTAATTTCCATCACATCACGAATAACAGATTCAACACTTGATGTATTAAAATAATTCGTCTTAGGGTCATAGTCTGTTGGGGTCGCAATTATAACGAAATCGGCGTTTTGGTACGCATCATACTTATCTGTCGTAGCACGAAAATTTAGTTCTTTAGTTGCCAGATATTCTTCAATCTCTTTATCGACAATTGGTGATTGCTTCCTGTTGAGCATATCCACTTTAGCCTGCACAATGTCCATTGCGACAACTTCGTGATTTTGCGCAATCAGAATGCCGTTTGAGAGGCCGACATAACCTGTTCCTGAAATTGTTATCTTCATTAGCTCTGACTTCTTCTGGTTAAACATGTTGAGGGCTCTAAAGCACCCAACAACCTATACAATTGTAGGGGTTGTAACCCTAATGCTGATTCCCTGTCAAGGTAAGGAGGTGGGTAGAAAAGCGCGTATTATAACCCTCCTTTTCTTAGTTCTATGTTCTTTCTTCCCCGGTGATATAGGTCTTCGCACAATAAAAAAGCCCGAAGGGTCTCTTCGGGCTTTGCTCCAAACTTGGGCCTGAATCAGATTAATCCAACCATTCCGTATGGAAAACACCTTCTTTATCAGTACGCTTATAGGTATGCGCACCGAAGTAATCACGTTGTGCCTGGATCAAGTTAGCTGGCAGTACTTCAGCACGATAGCTGTCATAGTAGGCAACGGCCGCAGAGAAGGTCGGTACCGGGATGCCATTCTGAACAGCGTAGGCAACAACATCACGCAGCGCCTGCTGATATTCATCAGCGATGTTCTTGAAGTACGGATCTAAGAGCAGATTGGCAATGCCTGCATTCTTCGCGTAGGCGTCCGTGATCTTCTGCAAGAACTGCGCACGAATAATGCAGCCTGCACGGAAAATCTTCGCGATTTCACCGTAATTCAGATCCCAATTGTACTCGTCGGACGCCGCACGCAGCTGAGAGAAGCCCTGCGCGTAGGAAACGATTTTGCCAAGGTACAGCGCACGACGAACTTTCTCAATAAACTCAACTTTATCACCTGCAGGCTGCGCTTTCGGACCGGTCAGGACCTTAGAAGCCGCAACACGCTGGTCTTTCAGCGAGGAGATGTAACGCGCAAAAACGGATTCAGTGATCAAAGACAGCGGTTCGCCGAGATCCAGAGAACTTTGACTGGTCCACTTACCGGTACCTTTGTTTGCCGCTTCGTCCAGAATGACATCAACGAGGTATTTACCCTCTTCATCTTTTTTGGTGAAGATGTCTTTAGTGATGTCAATCAGGTAGCTGCTAAGCTCGCCGTTGTTCCATTCCGTAAAGGTGCTGGCCAGCTCTTCATTAGAGAGATTCAGGCCGCCTTTCAGCAGAGAATAGGCTTCAGCGATGAGCTGCATATCGCCATATTCGATACCGTTGTGTACCATTTTCACGTAATGGCCTGCGCCATCAGCACCGATATAGGTCACACAAGGCTCGCCATCTTCAGCGACTGCAGCGATCTTAGTCAGAATTGGTGCCACCAGTTCGTAGGCTTCTTTCTGCCCACCCGGCATGATAGACGGCCCTTTCAGCGCACCTTCCTCACCACCGGAAACACCGGTGCCAATGAAGTTGAAACCTTCAGCAGAAAGTTCACGGTTACGACGAATGGTGTCCTGGAAGAAAGTATTACCACCATCAATGATGATATCACCTTTATCCAGATACGGTTTCAGAGAATCAATGGCAGCATCGGTACCCGCGCCTGCTTTCACCATTAACAGGATACGACGAGGCGTTTCGAGGGATTCAACAAACTCTTTCACCGTGTAATAAGGCACCAGTTTCTTGCCCGGGTTCTCGGCAATCACTTCTTCGGTCTTTTCACGGGAGCGGTTGAACACGGAGACGGTATAACCACGGCTCTCGATGTTGAGCGCCAGGTTGCGCCCCATCACTGCCATACCGACGACGCCGATCTGTTGCTTGGACATTACATACTCCTGTCAGGTGTGGTCACCGCGCGACGTATGCGCGGCTTGAATGTATTGCAGATGTTAACTCATGTTGTAGAAGACTGTGTAGTGTAAGATGCCCTTATCTTATGAAATCGCCTCTTAGCAGCGCATACAACAACGGAATAAAGGATTTGCGCGGGTTTATATATTATTACATAATGATATAGATCAGTTCAGTGTAATAATTTTGTGCAGAATTTTCTCAACGTAGTCTTTAGCTTTTATTTCTGTATTCGCTTCTGCATAACAGCGTAATTCTGGGGCATTACCTGATGGACGAAGATGGAAAATATCCGAGCAATCGAGCGTTATTCTCACACCATCAGTTTGATCAATACTAACACAATTAACAGAAACTAATCCGAGCTTAATTAAAAGTTGCTCAGGCGAGATCAGCGCATCATTAATTATTTGTTTGCTTTTCTTTGAAGGGAAATCTTTCACTCTGTCAGACCAGGTAAATCGTTGAGGCAACTGGTCGACAAGCTCCGAAATTTTCTTGTTTCTGGAAGCAGCCAATAACATCAACGCAGGCAGTACCGCGTCTCGCGTAGGCAAAGCACCTAGACGTTTACCATTGATCGTTAAGTCCGACGCCAGCAAGAAACCACCATTAGCTTCGAATCCTGCAACGGTTGAATAGCGATTCGCCAGAGAATCAAACTCTGCGATAACGTACGGGGAACCAATTTTTGTACGCGTCACTGATTTGAATTTATTAGATAATTCGACAGCTGTGTTACAACTTACAGGAATGGCAAGTGCTTCAATACCTAGCTCGCTTGCCGTCAGTAAACCCAGTAAATCGCCACGTAACCAATTACCAGTTTCATCAGAGACTAGAGGCCTGTCACCATCACCGTCTGTTGAAAAAATAGCGTCAAGGTTAAACTGTTCCGCCCAACCTTTTGCAAGCAACCGATCTTTCTCACTGACCGCTTCAGTATCGATAGGAACAAACTCATCGCTTCTTCCTAAAGAAATAACTTCAGCGCCAAGTTCCTGGAATAATGGCGCGTAAAGATCCCTGCCAGCACTTGAATGTTCATAAATGCCAATGCGCTTTCCGACTAAAATCTTATCAGCATAGAGTGATGTGTACCGGGTTACATAAGCTTGAGCTCCCTGAGGGCTGACTTGCAATTCAGGAAGTTGTTCCACAGGAGGAAACACGAAAGCGCTGCCGATAATAGCCTGCTCATCTTCCTTAGAAATTTCTCCATCTGGACGATAAAATTTCAGGCCATTACGGTCAAAGGGAATATGGCTCCCTGTCACCATAATGCAGGGCATATCATTCTGCATAGCATAATACGCTAATGCAGGGGTCGGAATGACGCCATGATATTCAATATCGAACCCATGTTGTTTAATTGCAGCTGCGCAGGCCTGAGCTATTTCATAGCTGCTTGGTCGATTGTCAATTGCCAGAGCGACTGTTTTAAAGTCAAATTCGTCACTGGTAACCTGAAGAAAAGCATGCGCGAAAGCGGCACAAACATTATGTGTGAAATCAACTACCAGACCACGAGCGCCACTCGTACCGAAAGCGATTCCACTTTCATTAATTACTTTACTAGCAGTTAGCATATTTGTTATTTCTTTATGAATTGAGGTATTTTGGAAAGATTTTTATAGGCCAACGCCAAAGGCCATATAATCCCATTTTTCTTCATAACCCTGACATCTTCCATCGACTTACTCATCATTGAAGAGAAGGAGCGATTGCTAATCCCACCGACCCTCATTTTGACGAGAACTTTAGGGAGATAAGCCATACCAATGCCACTTTTCAAAATATATCGCAAAAGAGAATCATAATCAGCTGAAATGCGGTAGTCGAGGCTAAAACCACCATATTCAATATAGCAAGAACGCTTCATGTAAAAAGAGGGATGTGGAGGCATCCAGCCTAACCGCATTTTGGTACGGCTGAAAGGACCACTTTTCCACATTCTGATGCGTTTACCTGTATCTTCCTGCGAAACATACTCTAGATCGCCATATACCGCATCACAACCTGTTGTTTCGAAGGTATTGGCTATATCAGCCAGTGCATCGTTATAGGCTAACAGATCATCTGAATGCAAAAATCCAATAACGTCACCTGTGGCAGCATTGATGCCTTTATTGAGCGCATCATATATTCCCTTGTCAGACTCACAAATTATTTTAGAGACCTTCGTACAGTTATCTTTGATTAACTGAATAGTATTATCTTTCGAAGCTCCGTCGACAATAATATACTCAATATCAATATAAGTCTGATTCTCCAGAGAACGAAGAGTATCGATCAGCGTTTTCTCGCTATTATACGTTGCTGTAATTATGGAAATCCGCATTAATAACCCACTCCGGAAGATGATACTCTGACCACGTCATCCTCTTCAAGATATACACCCGATCGGACCTCAATAATTTCAAGAGGTATCTTACCAGGGTTTTCAATTGCATGAGGTACACCGACAGGAATATAGGTCGATTCATTTTCAGAGACCAGATATGTTTTCTCTTCAAGATGAACTTTCGCTGTTCCAGATACGACAACCCAATGCTCTGTACGATGAAAATGAATTTGTTTTGCCGTAACCTGACCAGGGAGAACAATAACATGTTTTACCTGATAACGTTGTCCTTCAGCAATAGTGTCATGACTTCCCCAGGGGCGGAAAATTTCACGATGCTGTAAGTATTCAGAACGATTCTGCTTCTTGAGCTGAGCCACAATACCTTTAACTTGCTGAACTTTATCTTTATGCGCGACAAGAACTGCATCTTTCGTCTCCACGACGACCAGATCTTTCACACCAACAGCACCTATCAGACGATGTTGTGAATAAAGGTAGCTATCAGAAGCATCCTCTAAAAGCACATCCCCTCGTATTGCATTCCCATTAGTATCTTTTTGACTAATTTCCCACAATGCAGACCAGGAACCTACATCGCTCCATTGCGCATCTAAAGGTACCACAACAGCGTCCGATGTTTTTTCCATTACCGCATAGTCAATTGACTCTTCGGGGCAGCAATCAAAAGCGTCTTTGTCCACTCTAATAAAATCGAGGTCCTGTCTGGATGACGTCAAAGACCTCTCACACGCCTGAAGGATATCGGGGCGGAAATGGCGGAGTTCATTGATAAAGGCCGATGCTTTAAACATAAACATACCGCTATTCCACAAATACCCTCCATCGTTAAGGTATTGATTCGCCAGCTCAAGCTCAGGTTTTTCAACAAATGCAGCGACTTTATATCCTTCACCATCGAGCTTTTCTCCGGTTTTGATATAGCCGTATCCCGTTTCCGGCGCAGTAGGAACAATTCCAAATGTCACCAGTTTACCTTCTTCTGCAAATTTCTCGGCATGCGACACAGCCTGTCTGAAACTATCCTCATCCTGGATTTCATGATCGGCGGCAAGCACCAGCAAAATAGGATCTTCACTCGATGAAACGGCCTGCAAAGCAGCTAATGCTACCGCTGGCGCGGTGTTACGCCCGGCAGGTTCAAGTAAGATCCCACTATGCTTGAGCCCTTCTTTACGCAACTGTTCTGCCACAATAAAGCGATGAGACTCATTACAAATGACCAGCGCCGGGCTATGCTCAACATTCTCAAGGCGACGTAAGGTCTCCTGTAACATTGTGAAACGAGTATTAAGCGAAAGAAACTGTTTTGGATAAAGTGTGCGAGATAGAGGCCAAAGTCTGGTGCCCGAGCCACCGGCCATTATGACAGGAAGAAGCATATCTATTACCTTGATAAGAAATAATTTTTGGTGTACTGATGCACACTATTACTACTGAGAAGAGTCTGGATATCAAACCACTGATTCGCGGCATGTTGAGTACGCGGCAAATCAGAATCCAGCAACTCGAGTTCTAGCCTGTAACTATGGACGACATAGTGGGTAGTAAAATCAGCTCCGGTAAAATTATCACTGTAAAAGTGCTCATATACCCCCACAAATATCGACTCATTCAGGCAAACTTCTTTCCCAAGCTCTTCCTTCGTGATTCGTTTAAATGCAGTTTCGAAAGACTCATCCTTGAAGATTCGCCCTCCAGGCACAAACCAATAATTTTGTGCCGGTCGGTTTTGGCGCTGCCCAAGCAGCGCTTTTCCTTCATTATTCACTACGATGAGATCTATCGAGATTAGCGGCGTATTTTCAACAATAGTTGAGAATAAATGTTGCTCCAATCTCTTGCTCATGTACTACTCCCGGAATGAATCGAGGTTTTCCAAATACCACTTGTAAGTTAACTCCAGGCCATCCTTTAAATTATAGTGGAATTTCCAGCCCAATTTTTCCAGACGCGATACATCCATTAGCTTACGAGGTGTACCATCAGGTTTTGACGCGTCAAAAACAATATTGCCTTTGTAGCCAACAACCGTTGCTATTGTTTGCGCCATCTCGCGAATAGTACAATCAACACCCGTGCCAACGTTGATGTGCGAAAGCATTGGATCGGTATGCTGCTGGTACACGGATTGATCGAGTTCCATTACATGGATTGACGCAGCGGCCATATCATCTACGTACAGAAACTCTCTCATAGGTGTACCCGTCCCCCAAACAACCACTTCTGAGGCATTTTGCTCTTTGGCTTCATGGAAACGGCGCATCAAAGCTGGAATAACATGAGAATTTTGCGGGTGGAAATTATCATTCATCCCATAAAGGTTCGTCGGCATTACGCTACGGTAATCACGACCATATTGCCGATTATAGGATTCACATAATTTAATGCCGGCAATTTTCGCAATAGCATAAGGTTCATTTGTTGCTTCAAGAATCCCTGTCAGCAGTGCCGATTCTTGCATAGGCTGTTTTGCGAGTTTAGGATAAATACAGCTTGAACCTAAGAAGAGTAATTTTTGCACACCCGCTAAATGCGCGGAGTGAATGATATTACTTTCGATCATTAGATTCTCATAAATGAATTCAGCAGGATAGGTATTATTGGCATGAATACCCCCGACTTTTGCTGCGGCAAGATACACTTCATCAATTTTTGTAGTAGCAAAAAATTCCTGGACATCTCGTTGTGAAGTTAAATCTAATTCTTCGTGCGTTCTCAACACCAATTCGATATCACTGCGGGAGCCAAGCTCACGACAAATTGCCGAACCCACCATGCCTCGATGGCCAGCAACGTAAACACGTTTGTTAGCCATCAGATTAGCGCTCCAGTGAAACTGCGACATCATAGCCATGGCTTTTTAGTAACGCATGCTGCTTGGCTTTCGCTAAATCGTTAGCAACCATCTCCGCACACATTTCTTCCACGGTAATTTCAGGTACCCAACCCAGCACATTTTTAGCCTTCGTTGGGTCACCTAGCAGAGTTTCAACTTCTGCCGGGCGGAAGTAACGCGGATCAACGCGGACAATAATATCGCCAATATTCACACCAATGGCGCAATCTGAAGTTTTGCTGATAACAGTTGCGATTTCGTCTACACCTTCACCGCTAAATTCAAGTTCAAGTCCAACTTCCTTAGCAGACATGCGAACAAATTCACGAACAGAAATTTGTTTGCCAGTAGCGATGACAAAATCTTCAGGCTGATCTTGCTGGAGCATCATCCATTGCATTCGAACATAATCTTTCGCGTGGCCCCAGTCGCGCAGGGAATCCATATTGCCAAGATACAGACACTGTTCGATTCCTTGAGAAATATTGGCTATCGCACGAGTAATTTTGCGAGTGACAAATGTTTCTCCGCGGCGTGGGGATTCATGATTAAAAAGAACACCATTACAGGCATACATCCCATAAGATTCACGATAGTTGACTGTGATCCAATAGGCGTAGAGTTTTGCAACAGCGTATGGGGAGCGAGGATAGAATGGCGTTGTTTCGCGCTGAGGCACTTCCTGAACTAGCCCATACAATTCAGATGTTGAAGCCTGGTAGAAGCGAGTTTTCTTTTCAAACCCACAAATACGGATAGCTTCTAACAACCGTAATGTCCCTAATGCATCTACATCAGTAGTATACTCTGGTGATTCAAATGAAACGGCAACATGCGATTGTGCGCCAAGATTATATACCTCATCAGGTTTTATTTCTTGAATTAGACGAATTAAATTTGAAGTGTCTGTCAAATCACCATAGTGTAAAATAAAATTAGGATCATAATGATGTCGATCTTGATAAATATGATCTACTCGTTCTGTATTAAAAGAGGATGCACGGCGTTTGATGCCATGAACTTCATAACCCTTTTCCAAGAGAAGTTCAGCAAGATAGGAACCATCTTGACCAGTGACACCCGATATTAACGCGATTTTTTTTCTCATCTTATTTCTCATTTCTTTTAATTAATTCATTGTAGACAGCTAATGTCTCCTGAAAACAACGATTCCAAGAAAACTTTTCAGCTTGTTTAAAGCCATCACTAATTAATTGTTCACGACGAGGACGAGATGTCAATTGAGTCAACGCATCTCGTAGTGAATCGGCAGATAGAGAATTAACCAATATAGCAGCATCACCTGCAACCTCAGGAATTGAGGAAGTATTAGAAGCTATCACAGGACATCCTGCACGCATTGCCTCTATTACTGGTATCCCAAAACCTTCATAACTTGAAGGGTACAACAGGGCATAGCTTTGATTATATGCAATATTAAGCTCTTCATCGCTTAGTCGACCAAGCCAACGATACCGTTTTGGTAGTTTGCTTTCTAAAAGCTTTAGCTCTTCTGTTGTTAAACTACCACCACCAACAATATTCAACTCCAGATTCTCAATTGAAGATACTGCGTCAATTGCTAAGCCAAAATTCTTATAACCCCCTCGAGCCCCAACGAATAACACCCGATTGCTATTCCCCCTATTATTATCAAGTAATGGATAATAGGCTTCTGAGACGCCATTGTGGATAACACGGATACATTTTGGATCTATAGAGCAATATTCAACCAGATCCTTCGCAGTATTATTAGAAACACAAATAACAATATTACTTCTTTCTATCGCTCTTTTTTTTTGCCATGAATGTAACCATTTTGCTGGTCCCTTTACAAATTTTTCATAAGTGAAATCATGAACTGTAGTGACTACTGGGATTTTTGAAGAATTAGGCAATCTATAATAAGTAGAATGGAATACTGAGCCAATTCCCATCTCTTCAGTAGTCAATATAACATCTCTGTATCTCTCGAATAATCTAGCTTTATGTGTAATCTGGTTAGTAGGCAGTGATAGATTGGAATCTTCATCGTAACATATATACTTGTAATCACTCATCCTAGATATGATCTCACGGAATACGACACTTACTCCTCCTCCAGATTGCAGTTTCTCAATAATGCCATCATAAATAATCATTTTGATACCTATATGAGTTCTTTTTTTAGCGACCGCATAAATGCTTCATTGAAAATATGCTGATTATGATTCTTAATGAAATGATTTCTAATGGACTTTTTCTTACTTTGAATATTATCGGTACTTAGTTGACTAGCTTCCCATATTGCTTTTTGTACAGCTTGCAATGTCAAGGATTCGATTTGAATCATATCTAAATTGAAGTCAAAACCACATTCCTTCGTAATTACAGGAATAGTACCAAAGTTGTAAGATAAAGTAACTATCGATGTTGCCATTGCTTCACTGCAGGAAGGTAAAATAGAAAAAGGTATTTTTTTTGCTAGCAGATTAAACTCACTCGACTCAATATCAAGAAAACCTAAGTAATCAAAGTTTTCAGGATATTGAAGCAATTTCTCTTGGAAAAGATTAATTTCATCATCCAATGGACCAGCAATATATAATTTATAATGACTTCCCGCAAAGGCATCGATACACAGATCTAATCCCTTATGTATACATCCCTTGCCACCAAACCATATAAAGCTATTTAGCTCAATTTCTGAATTTTCTATACTGTCCTTATTAGCAGTAGTACTATTTAAGCTAAAACATGTCGAAGGTACACAATATATCCTGTCATGAAATAACTCAAATAATTTCTTTATATATTCGTTTCCAATAGTAATTATTGCATCACTTTTAACAAGTTGGTTTGGCCAGACATTTTCAGTTATTCTCACATATTTATTTGCCGAATCAATCACTTTGCTTGGATAATTTTTCTTAAACCTAAATAAAGCTTCTAAAGCATTTTGATTCTGAATAAAGGCAGGAAATCCTGTTGAATAAAGTATATTTTTTTTCCCGAGATTGTGAGTTATAGCATATTCGAAACAATCACCAAACCCTATAACTAAATCATACATTCCAAATATTTTCTTTCTACGATAATCTACAACCGTAATATGATAATCTAGTTTCTCTAGAATTGAGACAATGTTTTCAAGTTCAATACTGTTTGGATGTTTTTTCCCTTTGACAAAAAAGGGGTGAACAATAAAGCAAAGCAAAGCTTTTTTTTTACCACGTTTATTTTTTGTGATAAAGGTGAAACGAATAAAGAACTCTTTCAAAATTTTCTTGATCATTGGAATTTACTTTTCAATAGTCTCATTAATCTTTTAAAATAATATTTTTTCTTAACAAATTTATTAAATTCTTTAAGAATTTTATCATTAACTTCAAATTCGTATGACAATCTAGTTGGGAGTTTTTCGTTTAATAGCCGATTAATAATATAACTCTCATTGACGCCTTTATGTGTCCCAGAACCATCAGTTCCAATGTTAGAGATATAGGACTTCACAGGATAAGAAGCCAGTTTCTTTAGGAGAAAACAATTGAATACAAATCTCACGGCCCAAGAATCGATCTCACCTTTAAGTTGTTTTTTTAGCATCCTATCAATATCTCGACCTGCATATAGTTTGAAATCTTCTTGCATCCTCTTGCTATACAGATAATCCTCATAAACCTTTCCATCCCACTGAACTCTAGTCCATCGATCCTTCCATGTAGCCCATCCCCACGAACAAGGTCTTCCCGAGAAATAGTTATCGAATCCATATTCAGAGCCTATTTTCACAGTGCTACTTGGATATGAATAGCTCGTAATTGACATTATCGATTCAAAATTCTGATAGGTATTCAACATCAAATTTAAATATTCAAGAGTCAATGGACTTGAGATTAAATCATCTTCAAAAACAATTACTTTCCCGTGCTTATTGATTACATCTGTCACACCAGAAATAATAGAATTTGCTAATCCCTTATTATTAGATGATTCAATTATAGTCACTGATTTAAAACCATCGATCTGCTTTATATAATTTCTGATTTTTTGCACAGGTTCAATAGCTTCATTATTTTTAGCCGCATCACTAAAAATGTAAATATCAGACTGCTCTGCTAATTTGTTTTCTTTTAGAGCCTCTATTGTTTTTAATGTATGCTTGTATCTATTATACACAAACAGACATATCGGTGCTAATTCTTGATTCATTGTTCTATACCTATCTTAATCTTTGTGTTATTTTTAATGCATAATATGAAAGCGCCAGCCATAGATATATAAAGAAAAAAGAATCTATAGGACCTCTTAACAAATGAAAACCTGTCAAGCTCAGTGATAAAACTAAGGACGAATATAATAAATTGTTCTTGTTACGTAAATATGTGTTATCTATTAAGCCCAAGAGGTAACCTAATGCAGCATATATAACTAAAGAGAAATATGAGAAGTTCCAATATAGCTCGCCAAATAAGGTTACAGGTTCACTTCCTCCCACTGAATAAAATGGTGGGTTAAAATATTTAGGAAATAATCTACTAGATGTTTCTGGTTTATCTGGAAGTAACTCCCTTGGAATAAATGAAATAAAAGGCTTGACTAAAGTTAAGCCATATAAATAATCTACACTTGAATATCTGTCATCGAATAGTAATAAATAATCATCATAAACGATGCTAAAATCAGTCTCTACTTCAAGTACAACTAGAGTGGATTGGATTGATTCAGCCCTGTCTTTTACAGCATCAATATTAAATATATTACCACCACTCCGAAATGCTACGCTGACATAAATCAGCAAGAGCAACCCCAAAACCCCAGGAATTATTATTTTAACTACACTTTTCATATATACAAATAAGTATATATATATAGGCGCTCCTATTGCTACCAGCCAATCCCTTCTATCGTCAGACAGAAAGTAGAGCATAAACATTAACAAAATATAATAGAAAAGACAAAGTAATAAATTACTATAAATGCCAAACCTCTTGAAATTAATAATATTGTAAAACATTAAGCACAAAATAAAAACAAAACAAATATAAAATGGTAAAATAGTTAATGATAATACAAGAAGAATTACTTGAAGAAAATGAAAAACATTAATTTTGCTATTTACCGAAATATCATTTGAACCATCACTTCTTGAAATTTTGAACGTTTTTTTTGTTCTGGAGTAAACTAACAAGAAAATTAAGAATGATAATAGAGTATATAGCAAGCATATCATTAATCCGTCCTCACTATAATCATCTATAGACTTATTCAAATAAGCATATATATTATAATAGCCTAAAGCTAACAATACTGGACGAAGAGACAAGTATATTGTAAAAAAGACACAAAAAATAAGCAACATTGGCTTTTTTTTCGTTATTGCTTTAATTGTAGTAATTATACCGAAGGATAATATAAAAATTGACAAAGCTATATTCAAATTAAGCACCTATAAATTATATTAATAACAAGAAAGTCATTATTTATTTTTCACGTCATAAGTAATGTTATTAATTACTTGCCGTATAATTTTCAAACATGTCTATATAATTTATACAAGAATATAGTCTTGCCTATTATATAGCATAGAGAAATATACTTTGATCAATTTTATTATGTATAGTATTTTACTTGAATTTCATCAAAAACAAACTAAAGAATTGCATATAAAAAATTCTGCGGCACAGCATGAAGTTAGCCAAAAATGATGAAAACGCTTGCGCCAATAATGCGCTTATTGCTGCGCCTGTAATTCCCAATTTTGGAATCATAATTAAATTAGACACCACACAAACTACAGCACCTATTACTGTCCGATAAAGACTAATTTTTGATTTTCTTTCATTTAATATCCATAGACTTTGCGCGACGCCCATACTAATGAAAACATTCGAAAATACCACGATAGAAAGTATAATTGTACCACCACGATATTCTTGTCCTAATAGAATATTGACAATAGTATTTGATAATAAAGCTATGGGAATACTAATAATCCATGCTTGCATTGCAAATATGCGAAATATATTGCTAAGACAGCCCCAATATTCGTTTTCCCCTTGTTGTTTTTTTCTGGCAACTAATGGGGCAAGGCTGACAGAAAGAGTTACTGGTATAAAAGACCATAATGTAGCAAGAGGTAGAACTGCTGCGTAGATACCTAGATCAGCATCAGTTAAAAACTCCTTAATCATTATTTGATCTATACGCATATAAGTAGCAATTGATAAACCACTCAAGATAAATGGCCATGACTCATTAATAATTTCGGAAGCTTTTTTCTTTAAATATACCCATGAATTATCACATGGAAACTTTCGATATGCGTAGATTAAAGCAATAGCGCTAATTAATGATTCTAACGCGACAACTACTGCAAACGCAATTAATGGAGCTTTGCTTAGAATTAAAGCAACCTTAATTCCATTTGAAATAAAGTATGAGAATAATTTAGCAATAACTGTTCTCCGGCTTTGACTTTGACTTTGAAACCATAAGTCGATCGTATCCACCGCTTGAAAAATCAATATTGCTCCTGCAAGGGCCGTAATATATACACTACGATCTTGCCAACCATTAACTATTATCATACCTCCAACAGCAATAAGCCAGCATACCGTGCCAACTGCAAGCCTAAGTACAAATGCTGTACCTAATATTTCCCCTGCTTTATTATTATCTCTCGCTATATCCCGCACGATAATTCCATCCATACCCAATATGGATACAGTTTGAAAAAATGCTAAGTACGCCAGAACATACGATAATTCACCAAACTGAGCAGGTCCAAGATAACGAGCAACCCATGCGCTAACCAATAAGCCTAACAACAGTCTAACAAGCTTATCAAAGAGCAACCATGCACTATTATTAATAACTGCTACTAGTTCCTTTTTATTTATAAACTTAAGGGCCAATGTTTTAGGCAGAAATTTTAACCATAGTGGCTGCGAACTTTTTATTTTTAACAATAGAAATTTCCTTTCTGTATTAAATTAAAGCTATATGATTTTATTTCCATTGTTCATTATTTACACACGCTACCGCCCCTGGCTTTACAGCTACCAGTGCACTGCGTACTCTCACAGACGTGTTGAGCTCTGCTTTCTCTGCCGCAAAGCCCCAAAACTCAAACCCTAATTGTCTTACCAATTGATGTCAGAAACAAGAAGAAATCTTATAAAAAGCGGTGCTAAATTTTGTAGTTAACTCAATGAAATCATAAATATTTTTCGAAAATGAAAAAACGGTAGCAACATTCCGGGCATATCTGCATCACCGCGTCGAATGTTGACTACCGTTATTTGTTTTTACGCCCTAGCGGAACGTCTATTTTTTAAACTTACTCGCTGAGTAGTTTCTCAATACCTTTACGGAACTTCGGTCCTTCTTTCAGATTGCGCAGTCCGTACTTCACAAACGCCTGCATGTAGCCCAATTTTTTACCGCAGTCGTAGCTGTCGCCGGTCATTAGCATGGCGTCAACGGATTGTTTTTTCGCCAATGCTGCAATTGCATCAGTCAACTGGATACGGCCCCAGGCACCCGGTTCGGTTCTTTCGAGTTCGGCCCAGATATCCGCTGAGAGGACATAACGCCCTACCGCCATCAGATCGGAATCCAGCGTTTGCGGCTGATCCGGTTTCTCAATAAACTCAACAATGCGACTCACCTTGCCTTCATTATCCAGCGGATCTTTCGTCTGGATGACGGAGTACTCGGAAAGGTCACCCGGCATACGTTTCGCCAGCACCTGGCTACGTCCGGTTTCTTCAAAACGCGCAACCATCGCGGCGAGATTATAACGCAGCGGATCGGCACTGGCGGTATCAATAACGATATCAGGCAATACCACCACAAAAGGATTATCGCCAATCGCCGGACGCGCGCAAAGAATGGAGTGACCCAGCCCCAGCGGCTGCGCCTGGCGCACGTTCATAATGGTCACGCCCGGAGGACAAATGGACTGCACTTCCGCCAGCAACTGACGCTTCACACGTTGCTCAAGGAGTGACTCAAGTTCATAAGAGGTGTCGAAATGGTTCTCAACGGCGTTTTTAGACGCGTGTGTGACCAGGAGGATTTCTTTGATCCCTGCAGCTACGATTTCGTCAACGATATACTGAATCATGGGTTTGTCGACGATCGGTAGCATCTCTTTGGGAATTGCCTTGGTGGCAGGCAACATGTGCATACCCAGACCCGCTACCGGTATAACTGCTTTCAAATTACTCATTATTTCATCCACCTGTAAAATGGTTGCTGAATTATAGCCTTTTGACTCGTTTTAGCCAGCATGAATTAGTTAGAGGAAATCATCGCTGCTTTGTCACTGATGCTACGCCGGTCACTGATAAATTGCAGTAGCCATAATCTTAAGTATGGACCGATTTCGCCAGGAATGGTCGCAAATTCACCCCCTCCCCTCCGGTAAGCGGAAGTTGATCGCATCAACGTTCACCACATGATGGTTTATGCGGTCTATATCCACTGAGCTTTGCCCCTTCTCATTCACCGCATGTACGTTTGCCAACGACAGCAGCGTGTCGTCTTTCGCCATAAACTTACCGCGCACGTCTTTGCGCAGATCAAAGTGCATCTTCAGCGCCGGTCCCGTTGCTGACTCTTGCATCACCTTGATATTGCGCAGAAAAAGATGCTGCGGCTGATTATGCAACTCCAGCGTCGCGCGTTTCATCTCGATATTAGTCAGTGCAACGAAGGAGGTGGCATTACCCGACGATATTTGAATGCCGCGCAATTTATATTCAAGCTGCGTGTTATCAAGGGAGATATGGTTGAGTTTGAAATTTTGCGGGATGGAGAGATATTTCCCTTTGACCACGCCATAGCCAATGAGCATCCCGGCACTGTTAACCATATCGACATTATCAATCACAAAATTATCGCAACCGTAAATGGCAACCGTCGCGTTATCGATGCCTGCCTTCTTGCTGAAATCCGGGGTGATGTTCTTCGCCTTCACATTGCGAATCACAAAATGTTTGCCGTTCTCGACATGCACCAGTTGCCGACAATCTGATCCGGTAATGTTGGCGACCACAAAATTTTTAACCGTCTGCTGCTCCGGATAGGTGTTGTCGTAGGTGCTCCCCGCAAGCCCAATGCCAATCCCCCAGTTAATCTTGCCGTTGGTACAGTTGATCCGTTCAATGACGTGGTCAGAAATCAGGATATTGCGATCGTTAATAGCGACATTCCATTCGATGGCGTCACCCTGCAAGTCGCTGAAACGACAGTGGGTAATACGCGCGCCATCAACCTGATTGTGGAATCCCTGACGCAGAATCGCATAGTTGGCCTGGGTCACGGTGAGATTATCGATGACCAGATTGCGCATCACGCGCGGCTTTTTCCCGCCGATATAAATCTGCGTCACCGGCCCGAAACCGCTCATCGCAAGGCCGTTAATCACACAATCGGAACCGCGTACATCCAGCGTAATATTGTGCAGGCTCCCCCCCTTCTCGCCAGTGACCTGACATCCCTCCTGCAACACAAAGCGACCACGCCCATTACCGCTCAGGCGGCCCAGCACATGCAGCGTTTTTCCCGGTGGGATAAAAATGCCGGTATTGATGTTCTCGCACACCAGTCCCGCTGGCACCACCACGGTCTCTGCGTCGCTGAAGGCCTGTCGAAAGGAGGCAATCCAGTCTTTCGCATTGTAATCCTGAATATTGACGGTTTTGCGGGACGCAACAGCGCGGGCAAAAGGTGAATGGAGGACAGGAAGTACGGCAAGCGCGGAGCTTGCCGTCAGGAAGGTACGTCGGGAGAGTGTTTTCTCTGGCATACAACCTCGGTTTACATCGTTTGCAGCAGGCTGGCCAACTGACGATTGATCACCTGCTGATTAAAATCATGTTCAACTTTTTCACGCGCGCGCTGGATGATGGGTTCCAGCGTCTGGTGATCAAGTTGGCTGAACAACGCGAGCTGTTGCGCCAGCGCATGGGCGTCGTTTTCCGGTACCAGCCAGCCGGATTCCCCGGCATCCACCAGCTCCGGGATCCCACTGTGAACGGTAGAGACCACCGGGATCCCCACCGCCATCGCTTCCATCAACGCAACGGGAATGCCTTCCATGTCGCCATCCGTGCCGGTAATTGACGGCAACAGAAAGACATCTGCGTTATCCAGCATCGTTTTCACTTCATGGCTGGGCTTAAATCCCGGCATCTCAATCACATCATCGAGCTGATACTGCTCAATCAACGTGCGCAATCGCCGCTCCCAGGGACCAATGCCCAGAATGCGATAACGAAACGCCACACCCTGCTCCTTCAACTGACGGCAGGCCTCTATCGCCACATGCAGTCCTTTTTTCTCAGTCAGTCGCGCAACAGAGATAATCTCCAGCGGCGTACCGGGTGCTTTCACTGGCCGGTGCGTAAAGCGCGTCATATCCACGCCCATCCGCGAAACGGCAATCTTCTCCGGTGGACAGCCCATACTTTTCAGCCTTCCAGCCCAGAGATCGCTAATCGGCAACATCAGATCGCCACGACGGAACAGTTGCTGGTACTCCGCCGTGTAATGGTTAAGAACTTCCCGACTGGAAATATCAATACCGTGAAAAATCGTCGCAATCTTGCCCTGAATAACGCCCAGCTCACGCAGCTTCGCCGCCGTTACGCCCGCTGGACCAAAGTGGGCGATAAAGACATCCGCACGCAGGGGTTGACTTATCTGCGCACAGATTGAAGAGAGGATCAGGTTACGTGATTCATCGCCGTAGCGAGAGAAGTTGAGCGATTTCCACGTCGTCGCCCGGTGCAGTCCTGACAGCGTTTTCACTGCCCGAGTGCGCAGCTTTGCCAGACGTCCCGGCGGCTCGTCCTGTAGCCAGCGCGTTCTGGCCGCCAGGCCATATTTTTCCCAGGCGGCATGCGTATTTTGCGTGTCACCTTTTTGCAGGGCGACAATCTCAACGTCAAAACCCATGTCGATAAACGCGGTAATCTGGTTGAGGACGAAGGTTTCCGACGACAGCGGAAATTTCAGTAAAAAAAAGCTGACCTTCATTTCCCCTCCCCGATGCGCGTTAACACCGACTCCACCATACGGTATCCCTGTTCACGCTCGCGACGCACCGCCTGCACAAGACGCTCATTGATCTGCGGCAACTGTCCGAGTGTATCCGCCACCATCGCTTGCAGACTGCCATCCAGCAGATGACGGATATCTATCGCCATCTCCGGCATCCCCAGTTGCTGCATGATGCCCGCCGATTTGTGCTCGTAATTAATCGCAATAGCAGGCGTCGCGAAGTTCATCGAGATAATGGCGGAATGCAGGCGTGTGCCAACCGTCAGGTCGCATGCGCCGAGGATCTTGCCCATCTCCAGATCATTGAGTTCATCCATCACCACGTGGTAACGCGCCGGGTCGCTGACGTACTGGCGCAGATTCAGCGCCACCATGCGGTCATCTTTGTTATAGCTGTCAATGCCGGTACAGGTAGACAGTGCGATAACCTGATAGCCCTCATCCAGAATGCGGTTGACCACACCGGCGAAGGCCTTCTCATAAGCCTCCTGCGTGGTGCCCAGGCGTTTATCAAACGGCGCCAGTTCTCGCAGAGTAATTGCCACCGTTTTCTGCTGCGCCGCTACGCTCAGCCAGTGTTGAACGGCATAGCCCGGCGTAAAATCTTCATCATGATGATCCACCAGCCAGGCGGTATCCACGCCGTGCTCCACTTTTTCGGTGGTGATGTCACTGCGTTTCATCAGTTCCAGGCTGACCGACTCCCGCAGGATCAGTGCATCACAGTGGCCGAAAACATAGTTGGCCAGTTGATTAAATTGCGGATCCTGGAACGGACCGACGCTGTGACCGACCATGTACAGTGGTTTTTTCGCCATAAAGGTACACAGCGCGTGTTCAAACTGCGGAACACCGTACAAGTCGACGAAGAACGAACCGCCCACCTGAACGATAGCGTCATAACCCGCAAGCAAACGCACGAAATCGGTAAAACCCTGAGCAATCGCGATATTGCGCAGCTTGCCGGTATCGGTAACGCGGGAAAGCAGCACCTGATGCTGATAGCGACGACGGAGGATTTTTTTCACCCGCCCCACTACGCCAGCCGCGCTGTTGTGCTGTTTCATCTGTAAAAAGAGCGGATCGCCCATCACCGGACGGTTCAAAAGCCAGGACGAACTCACCGGGTAGCGGCTCATCACATCCACTTCCGCGTCAGGCTCGAGGCGGTGAATGGCGTCCAACAGACCACGTAAAATCGCACTGTCGCCACGGTTGCCGCAGGTATGGTTGCCCAGAATCAATAATTTCATTTCACCCTCTTAAAATCGTTGCCATCCGGCAAAACTTATCCTGCACGAAGCAAGGTTTTCATTTTTTCGCTGCGACAAAACTGGCGCTTCATCTCCACCACCAGCGGATGGCGTGAGAGCACGATCATCACCGCGAACGCCAGCGCACCGGCGGCAATCTGCGTCGCCAGCAGCACACCGAGCGACAGATGTCCCTGTAACGCGATACCCAGACCGTAGCTCACCGCCAGCGTCGGCAATGAGAGATAGAACGGCAGCCACAGGCTCAGAATGTACTGACGATAGCTGGAACCCAGCACCGGTTTGATCATCACGAAATAGCTCAGAATGGTGTTGATAATTTGCACCAGCAGGAAGCCCAGCGTCACGCCAATTGCGCCCGCCATCTGCCCGCCGACAATAATCGCCGGGATGAACAGGAACGTTTTAAACACATTGAATTTAAAGCTGATGTCTACCCGCGCTTTCGCCATCAACAGCGAACCAATCGGATTACCAACCGAGCGCAGCAACCCCACCACGCACAGCAGTTGCAGCACAGGAATGATGCTGTTCCACTTCTCGCCAAAGACCAGCGGCACAAAATTATTAGCAACCACCATCAGGCCCAGCAATGCCGGGAAGTTGATAATGCCCACCACGGAAAGCAGTTTGTAGAAGTTCACGCGCAGCTTCTGGGTGTCGTCCTGAATTTTGGCAAATGCCGGAAACAGCACGCGGGTGATGATGGGGTTGAGCTTCATCGGCGGCACCACTGCCACGTTATACGCCAGGTTATAGCCCCCTGCGACGCCGGCACCGAGAATACGCGCCAGCACCAGCGTGGAAAGGTTGGTGTTGACGTAGTTGATGATGCTGTCCGCCGTCAGCCACGCACCAAAGCGCAAATTCGACGAAACGGACGCCAGCGAAAAGTGCAGACCCGGACGGTAGATCTTGCGGCCAAAATAGCCAAACAACAGCGTGCGCACCGCGCTATTTACCAGGTAACCGAGTATGGCCGTCATCGCCAGCGGCCAGAAATGCGCGCTGACAACGGTAAATGTAAAACCTGCCAGTACAGCGCTGGTTTCAATCATCCCAATCTTGTTGAACTCCAGCTCTTTCTGCATCAGCGCGCGGAACTGCTGCCCGTGCGGGATCACCACAAACGCCAGCGACAGCGTTTTAATCAGCGGCGCCAGATCCGGGTTATGCAGCACATTGCTAATCACATCGCTAAGCAGGAAGACCGCCACACAGACGATGATTCCCAACCCGACATTCAGCCAGTACAGCGTGGTCAGCTCAAGATGGCTTATCGCCTTGCGTTGAATAATGGAGTTGGCAATACCGAAGTCAGACAGCGTATCGGCCAGCGCAATGATCACCAGCGACACGGTCAGCAGGCCGAACTGGTGGTTATCGACGATCCGCGCCAGTACCGTCATCTGGATAAGCCCAAGGCTGATAATGATCACCGTGGCAATCGCCGACCACTTCGCGCCGCTGATGGTTTTTTCACGTAAGCTCATGACCGTTCCTCAGTACGCCGCTTTGTTAACAAAGCCCTTAAACACCGTCAGAAAAACGATCTTGATGTCGAACCACACGCTCCACTCGCGGATGTACTCCAGATCGTACTCCACGCGTTTTTCCATTTTCTCCAGCGTGTCAGTTTCACCGCGCCAGCCGTTGATTTGCGCCCAACCGGTGATCCCCGGCTTCACCTTGTGGCGTAGCATGTAGCCTTCAATCAGTTGACGATACTGTTCGTTATGCGCCACCGCATGCGGACGCGGTCCGACGATAGACATGCCACCGGTCAGCACATTAATAAACTGCGGTAGTTCATCCAGCGAGGTACGACGCAGGAAATTCCCCACTCGGGTGACGCGCGGATCGTTCTGCGTCGCCTGTGTGACGACCTTGTCGTTTTCCATCACCTTCATTGAGCGGAATTTCCACACGTTGATCGGTTTACCGTCCATGCCATAACGGGTCTGACGGAAGATGATCGGCCCCGGCGAACTCAGCTTCACCGCCAACGCAATGCAGCACAACACCGGGGAGATCAGCAGCAGGATCAGCGACGCCAGCACGATATCTTCCGCACGCTTAAGCAGACGGTTGATGCCCGACAGCGGCGTGTCATACAGCGGCACCACCGGCACGCCACTCACCTCTTCGATGCGGGAATGCAGAATGTTAAAAGTAAACACGTCCGGAATGAGGATCACCGAACAGGTGGTATCCGCCAGTTCGCGCACCAGTTTTTTCACCCGCGCGCCGTCGCACATCGCCATCGCAATGTAGACGTTATGGATGCGTGACGCTTTCGCGTCTTCAACCAGTTGTTCGAGGTTACCTGCCCAGTCAGAGGTAACGCCGCCCGGTTTCGGATCGTGATAAACGCCAACTACCTCAAAACCTAACCACGGTTCGTTGCGGAAGCTATCGAGCAACGCCCGTCCGGCAGGCAGATCGCCCGCGACGGCCACCCGGCGCGTGTTGTAGCCACGGTTGCGCAGCCATCCTGCACCGATGCGAATAAACGATCGGCAGAAGACCAGTCCGACGCTGGTCAGCAGATACCACGCCAGCCAGACCGCGAGGCGGTTATCGAAATCCTGATTGAATGCCACCAAACCGGCGCTAAAGACGAGGCTCAGCGTCCAGTTTTGCAGCAGGAGAGTCAGTTCAGTGGAAATTTTGACGCCGCGCCATGAGCGATAGAAATCGGTTATGCCACCCAGCATCTGGAAAACAACCAACGTGATCAGCGCCACCAACAGGTGCATATACAGGAAAGGCAGTCCACTGACTTCGCAGACAACCCACAGCCCGCCAAACATGATGGTGATATCTGAAAAGCGTTGCACCATAGAGATTAACGATGCATTGGTTTTGGCCCGTTCGCGCTTTTTTAGATTTGTCATCGTTGTTCCTGTTATTAGCCCCTTACCCGCCAGCGGGTAAGGGAAGATCTGACCTTACTGATTCAGTAACGCCAGCAGAGTGCGCGTTCGCGCTTCCATCAGCGGAATATCGCCGCGTGACTCCACGTTCAGGCGTACCACCGGTTCGGTGTTGGAGGAGCGCAGGTTGAAACGCCAGTCGACGAACGACATGCTGATCCCGTCGGTTCTGTCCACCGCCAGCGCCTCGCTGGCAAAGTGTTGTTCCACCCGAGAAATCGCTGCCGCCGGTTCCTCCAGCTTGCTGTTGATTTCGCCGCTCGCCGGGAATGCCGCCATCCGGTCTCGTACCAGTTCACCCAGTGACTGTCCCTTCAGACACACCAGTTCCGCCACCAGCAACCACGGGATCATTCCGCTGTCGCAGTAAGCAAAATCACGGAAATAGTGGTGGGCGCTCATCTCGCCGCCGTAGATGGCGTCTTCGTGGCGCATCCGCTCTTTAATGAAAGCGTGACCGGTTTTCGACATCACCGGCGTGCCGCCCGCCGCTTTCACCACATCCACCGTGTTCCAGGACAGACGCGGGTCGTGAATGATTTTGGCGCCCGGCTGTTTTTCGAGGAACGCTTCCGCCAGCAGGCCGACAATGTAGTAACCCTCGATGAACTGGCCTTTCTCGTCGAACAGGAAGCAGCGGTCGAAATCACCGTCAAAGGCAATCCCCATATCCGCGCCATGTTCAATCACCGCATTGCGGGTATCGGCGCGACACTCCGGCAACAGCGGATTAGGAATGCCGTTCGGGAAGTTGCCGTCCGGGGTGTTATGCACTTTGATCAATTCTACCGGCACGCCCAGCGCCTGAAAGCGCGCGTCGATGGCGTCCACCACCGGGCCTGCCGCGCCGTTACCGGAGTTGATCACCAGCTTCAGCGGGGTGAGGTTTTTAACATTGATGTAGCCGAACAGATGGTCGATATAGGCATCACGCAGGGAGATTTGCTTATAGCTTCCGCGCTGCGCGGGGTTCACCGGCGGGAAGTCGTTGGCCTCGGCCAGACGCTGCACGTCACGCAGACCGGTATCGCCACTGATGGGACGCGCGCCTTCGCGCACCAGCTTCATGCCGTTGTAGTCCATCGGGTTGTGGCTGGCGGTGACTTCAATCCCGCCGTCCACGCCAAGGTGGAAAGTCGCGAAGTAGATCTCTTCGGTGCCCGACAGGCCGATATCCAGCACGTCAACGCCGGCATCCTGCAACCCTTTTGCCAGCGCCAGCTTCAGCGCCTCACTGGTCAGACGCACGTCGCCGCCCAGCACAATGGTTTTCGGCTTCAAAAATTCGCCGTAAGCGCGACCAATCCGCCACGCAATCTCTTCATTCAGCTCTTCGCCCAGCCTGCCGCGAATATCGTAGGCTTTGAAACAGGTTAATTTTGTCATGTTTTTACCCTTATTCAGGCAACAGTTGTCCCTCTCCGGACTGGAGATATTTTTTGTAAAGTACATAACCATTAGATTTCGCGTTGCAGGAAGGCGGCGACTGCGCGTATCCCCGGGAGCTTAGTCAACGAAGTGACCGGGGTGCGTAAAGGAAGCCAACGCATCTGCGGCGCGAAAGATGATGGTTAGGGCGTCACACCCGGCCGTAGCGATCCTCAAACCGCACCACATCATCCTCTTCGAGGTAAGAACCTGAGCGCACTTCAATCAGATCGAGTGGAATTTTCCCTGGGTTTTCCAGACAGTGGGTGGCTCCCAGCGGAATGTAGACAGACTCGTTTTCACCGAGCAGTTTGATCTCACCGTCAATGGTGACTTTGGCGGTACCCGCCACCACCACCCAGTGTTCGGCGCGGTGGTGGTGCATCTGTACCGACAGCCCTTCCCCTGGTTTCACGGTGATGCGTTTGACCTGATAGCGGTCACCGGCGTCGATGGAGTCATATTTCCCCCACGGACGGTACACTTCGCGGTGAATATGGTGCTCGTGGCGGCCATCGGCTTTGATTTGTTCAACCACTTTTTTGACGTCCTGCACCGCGTTACGGTCGGCAATCAGCACCGCGTCTTTGGTCTGCACCACCACCAGGTCTTTCACGCCGACGGTGGTCACCAGTCCCGATTCGGCATAGACGTAGCTGTTTTCGGTTTTATGGCTGATGACGTCGCCGTGATGGACGTTTCCCTCGGCGGTATGGGCGCTGATTTCCCACAGCGAGGACCAGGAGCCGACATCGCTCCAGCCCGCATCCATCGGCATCACCACCGCATCCGCCGTGCGTTCCATTACTGCGTAATCGACAGATTCTTCCGGACACGCCAGGAATGATGCTTCATCCACGCGAATGAAATCGAGATCCGGATCGACCACGCTCATCGCGTTTTCGCAGGCTTCCAGGATATCGGGACGGTATTTTTTCAGCTCTTCCAGATAGCGTCCGGCGCGGAACAGAAACATCCCGCTGTTCCAGTAATAATCACCGCTGGCGACATAGGCCTGCGCTGTTTCCAGACTCGGTTTTTCCACAAACTGCGCAACGTCAAACGCCACGGCATCGTTAACGCCGGGGGTGACATCGCCACGACGGATATAGCCGTAGCCCGTTTCCGGTAGATCCGGAACGATACCAAACGTGACCAGCTTTCCGGCTTCGGCGTACGGCATCGCGTTGCGCACCGCGTCGCGGAAGGCCTCTTCGTTGGCAATCACGTGGTCTGCCGCCAACACCAGCATCAGCGGGTCGCAGTCCGGACTGTGACGTTTTGCCGCCAGCGCCGCTAATGCAATGGCCGGCGCGGTATTACGTCCCGCCGGTTCAAGAATAATGTTCTCCGTCAGTTTATTAAGCTGACGCAATTGCTCCGCGACGATAAAACGATGCTGCTCGTTGCAGATCACCACCGGACTTTCGCACTCCACGCCGTTAAGACGACAAATGGTCGTTTGCAGCATGGTGAGATCGCCTTTCAGGCACAGGAACTGCTTAGGATAAAGTACACGGGAAAGCGGCCATAAGCGGCTACCGGAGCCACCGGCCATCACAACCGGATAGAGTGTTGTCTGACTCATAATTTAATCCCGAATATCATTCATAAATTGACGTAGCACATTCTCTTTATCGAGCGTGCGTTCGGCATATTCACGTGCCACCGTGTTGTTTTTTGGCATGGTGAGCGCCATCGTTATCCCTGCCACCAGCGCATCGACCGATTCCGGCTCAACGCACACTGCAATGCCTGCATAGCGGTCGCAAAGCTGGCCGAGTTCCGTCTCCGGTTCTGCGGTAATCACCGCATTGCCGCCCACCGCCAGAATATTGGTCAGCTTGGAGGGCAGAACGGCATCCGCCGCCCCGCGTTTTTGCACCACCAGGTGGCAATCGCCCATCTTCAATAGCGCAGGTAGCGCCTCGTAAGGCTGCAACGGGAAAAACAGAACGTTGCGCAGACCGCGCTCGCGGGCCATTTTCTCCAGACGCGCTTTGCCGCCGCCCTGCCCGACGATAGCGAAAACCAGCGGCTGCTCACGCAGTTGTTCCGCCGCCGCAATCACGTTTTCCAGCCCTTGCTTCTCGCCGATATTGCCGGAGTAAAGAATGATTTTTTTGTCATCCGGCAAACCAAGCTGTTGGCGGAGGCTGATAACCTCGTCATCGTTAACGTTCTGAAAACGGGCGACTTCTGACCAGTTAGGGAAGAAGATCACTTTCTCTGCTGCCACCCCTTTCGCCTGGGCTTTATTCATCATTGAGCGGGAGATGGTGGAGACATTGTCGACGTTATGCAGACCGCTACGTTCGAAAGCGGTCGCCAGCTGCGCCACTTTGCCGGTTTTACCGTTGCCCGCCAGACCGAGCCCCAGCATCGCATCGACTTCATAATCCTGAATGTGCAGCAACGTGCGGGCGCCTGAGAGTTTCGCCAGCAGCCGCATTCCCGGCGTGCAAAACAGCGTGGGCACCACGCCAATAATGCGATCCGGCTTCCAGCGACGCTGCGCCATCAGCGGGAAAAAGCTGCTGAGGGCGAAGCTGCCCAGATGCAGTAATCGTTTCAGTGTTGACGGCTGCTTTGGCACATACAGTGGGCAGCGCCAGACAGTGGCATCCCCCTCTTCCCGGCGATAGCGCCAGGCTGAATAGCGCTCGCCCACTTTCCACTGCGGGTAATACGGCGGCGCGGTGATAACCCGCACGTCATGGCCTTCGCGCGCCATCCACTCCACCATTTCACCGGTGTATTTACCGATGCCGGTTAATTCCGGTGAGTAGTTGATGCCATACACAAGGATCCTCATAATCCCAGCGCCTTAGCCTGACATTCCGGCAAAAAATACGCCCGACTGTTGTCATGGACGTTGTCGCTAGCCAGCAACGCCGCGGGCGTCAGCCAGCAGTAAGCGCCGTGCTGCGCGTCAGGCAGAGGCACATCATGCGCCTGCACCCGCAGACGGAAACCGAGCACGATGTAATGCGTTGAGAAGTCTTCACCGGAAAAGTTGTCGTCATAGAAATGCTGCCAGACGCCATAAAACTCCCCGGCAGACAGCGGCAAACGTAGCCCCAGTTCGGCTTCGGTCAGGCGTTCGAAGGCCGCACTCAGCGGCTCATCTTTTTGCACCCGGCCACCGGGCACGAACCAGAAGCCCTGCGCCGGTCGGTTCAGTCGTTTACCCAGCAGAAATTCCCCCTGCGCGTTTTCCACGATCAAATCGAGGGAGACAAGCGGCGTGGAACGCACGACGGTGGCAAAATCTTCCTGACGTAAAAACATGTTTACCCCCGGAACCGATGCTGATTCTCAAGGAACCACTGATATGTGCTGGCAAGGCCCGCTTCCAGTGAGATCTCGTGATACCAGCCCAGCTGATGCAAACGGGTCACATCCAGCAGTTTTCGTGGAGTACCGTCCGGCTTCGTCGCGTCAAACACCACGCGGCCCTTGTAGCCCACAACCTGAGCGATGGTCTGCGCCAGTTCGCGAATGGTGCAATCCACGCCCGTACCGACGTTAATGTGCGACAGCATCGGCTGGGTGTTCTCCTGCCAGACTTCGCTGTCCAGTTCCATCACATGGATGCTGGCGGCGGCCATATCATCGACGTGCAGAAACTCACGCATCGGCGTCCCGCTGCCCCACACCACCACGTCCGCCGCATTCTGCATGGTCGCTTCGTGGAAACGACGCAGCAACGCCGGGATCACGTGCGAATTGCTCGGATGGAAGTTGTCATGTGGACCATACAGGTTGGTCGGCATCACGGAACGATAGTCGCGCCCGTACTGGCGGTTGTATGACTCGCACAGTTTGATACCGGCAATCTTGGCAATGGCATACGGCTCGTTGGTTGGTTCCAGCGTGCCCTGCAACAGTTCACTCTCCGCCATCGGCTGTTTTGCCAGTTTGGGATAGATACAGGACGAACCGAGGAACAGCAGCTTATTCACGTTATGCAGATGCGCGGCGTGAATGATGTTGCTTTCCATCATCATATTTTCAAAGATGAAATCGGCCGGATACGTGTTATTGGCAACAATACCGCCCACCTTCGCCGCCGCCAGATAAACCTGATCGATACGCTCAGTGGCAAAGAAATCCAGCACTGCCTTGCTGTCCAGCATGTTCAGCTCATCGCGGGTGCGCAGCACCAGCTCCACATCACCACGCTGCGCAAGCTGGCGGGCAATCGCGGAACCCACCATTCCGCGATGACCAGCAATAAAAATACGTTGTTTGCTCATTCTCAGGACTCCAGCGCGATGGCAACCTCGTAGCCATGAGATTTCAGCAGGGAGTGTTTCTTCGCCGCTTCCAGATCTTTAGCGACCATCTCGGAGACCATTTCCTGCAACGTAATTTCCGGTTTCCAGCCCAGCTTCTCATGCGCTTTGCTCGGGTCACCCAGCAGGGTTTCCACTTCTGCCGGACGGAAGTAGCGCGGATCAACGGCCACAATCACATCACCCGGTTTCACGCCTGGCGCGTCATGACCGGTGACAGAAACCACAATCCCTTTCTCTTCCACGCCTTCGCCTTCAAAGCGCAGTTTGATCCCCAGTTGGGCCGCCGCCATTTCGACGAACTGACGCACGGAGTACTGCACGCCGGTCGCGATCACGAAGTCTTCCGGCTGTTCCTGTTGCAGCATCATCCACTGCATTTTGACGTAGTCTTTCGCATGGCCCCAGTCACGCAGGGAATCCATGTTGCCGAGATACAGGCAGGACTCCAGCCCCTGAGCGATGTTAGCAATCGCGCGGGTGATTTTACGGGTGACGAAGGTTTCGCCACGACGCGGCGATTCATGGTTAAACAGGATGCCGTTACAGGCGTAGATACCATAGGATTCACGGTAGTTGACGGTGATCCAGTAGGCGTAAAGTTTGGCGACCGCATACGGCGAGCGCGGGTAGAATGGCGTGGTCTCTTTTTGCGGGATTTCCTGCACCAGACCGTACAGCTCAGAGGTCGATGCCTGATAGAAACGGGTTTTCTTTTCCAGACCGAGGAAGCGGATGGCTTCCAGCAGACGCAGCGTTCCCATCGCATCCACATCGGCGGTGTATTCCGGCGATTCGAAGGAAACCGCAACGTGGCTCATCGCACCCAGGTTGTAGACTTCATCCGGCTGCACTTCCTGCAGAATACGCGTCAGGTTGGAGGAGTCCGTCAGATCACCGTAGTGCAGATGGAATTTCGGGTTGCTCGCATGGGGATCCTGATAGATGTGATCCACGCGCTCGGTGTTAAATGAAGACGCACGACGCTTAATACCGTGAACTTCATAACCTTTTTCCAGCAGAAGTTCTGCCAGGTAAGAACCATCCTGCCCGGTAACGCCGGTAATGAGAGCGACTTTAGACATTTTATTACCTCTTAATTATCCCCTAAATCGTTCGGGCTATAGCAAGGCGGTGACGCCGCTTATCCAGGAGCTTACAGAAGTAAGTGACCGGATAATCAAGGAATGCCAACACCGCTACAACCCGAAACATGACGGGGAAACTGATTACTTTTCAACGCGTTCGCGTATCACAACTGCGGGATTGCCACGGCAAATCATATTTGCCGGTAGCGATTTAAAAACACTGCTGCGCGCACCAACGACAGTGCCATCGCCTATCGTTACGCCTGGCGCCACAAACACATCCGTTGCCAGCCAGCATTTATTGCCAATCACAATCGGGGTGGCGTTAATATCAAAATGCGCGCTGGTATGATCGTGACTGCCGGTACACAAATAGCTTTTCTGCGAAACCACCGCATGGGCACCAATCGTAATATCGCCGAGCGTATATAAATTGACGTCATCCCCTACCCAGGCATAATCACCAATGGTTAATTTCCACGGATAGGTAATTTTCACCGACGGTCGAATGACTACGTTTTTTCCTATTTTCGCGCCAAACAGACGGAGCAAAAAAGCGCGCCAGCGATATAACACCTGCGGTGACCAGGAAAATAATGTTGCCTGTACGGCCCACCACAATTGCACTTTAATTACATTTCCGCCGCGAAATCCTTTCGGTACGGAGAAACCACGTAAATCCTGCATCATTAATCCTTATATTTCAGGCTTTGTTATATAAGGCTTTCGTTTTACCTGTCGTACGTAAGCGTAATAGCTTCGATAATTCAGCCCAAAAACCCGGCACGCGTAATATCTGACGCTGCACTTTTTTGGCGTCTTCGCATAATTCCAGATTATTCGTCGTTGACACACCGCCCATTGAAAATTCAGAGACCAGACCGTCCAGTTTTTTAAAGTCATAACCTTCTTTATACAATCTGGCGGCCAGCGCATAATCCGATGACACTTTATATTGCAGGTCGTAGTGCCAGACTTTTAGTCCCGCCAGCGGGAAAAAGATCGCCTGATGGCTGGCCGGCAGACTGTGATAGATATACCAACCGGGTTTCGCGCTACGCTTCGTTTTATGACCATCGCCAAAATCGAGCAGCGCATCACCGGTAATCATCACGTCATCTTTTTGTGTCTGTAACTGACGTACAACGTGGGCGACATCCGGATGAAAGATATCGCCGGAGTTAAGGAACAGCGCGAACTTGCCACGCGCCATTTCAATGCCCTTGTTCATCGCATCATAGATGCCGTTATCCGGTTCGCTGACAAAACGTAAGTGGTAGTTACCGCAGAGGTTTTCCAGAAATTCTTGCGTACCGTCATTTGAACCGCCGTCCACCACGATCCACTCAAAGCGGATGTCGGTCGCCTTCGCCAGATGCGCCAGTGACGCATGGGTTTTGACGATGCCGTCCAGATTGCGAAACGCGACGGTGATAATACTGAGCAGCATAGAATTAACCTCATCATACTTTTGTCATATTCAGCGCCTTGCGCAAAATAAACGGACAAACGATTAAAAATGCATATTCCGGGCTAAATATCGAACCGGTAAAAAACAGTGACACCGGTGTAAAAAGATAAAGTTGCACCCGAAAATTCCGATTATCGCCAAATGCATTTAACGTCATTTTTAAGATTTTCCACATGTACCACAGCGTCATTAACACCGCGAACCAGGAAAAATAAATAATCAGCAGATACAAACCATTGTCTATTGTTTTCCCGACATCTGCACCGTTAAAGATTCCGAATGATGCGACATATTCATAAAGTGAGCCAAATCTGACGACGCCATCGATATGGGTTAAAGAATAACCGACCATCACTAACGGGCCGACAATACGATAATAAGAAGACGACCCTTCCGTTCCTAAATCTCCAAGACGTGTGGAGATATAAGGAAATGCAAATATCACCCCTACTAAAAACACGGCTAATGAGATTATCGCCAGCGGCAGTTTTTTCTTTATCGCATCCTTATTCAGATACTGAAACGCCCATTCCAACAGGTAAAACAGGATAAATGTCATTACCCCTGAAAACGATCCTGATAATATTATCCCTGCCAGAATCATAGCATCGGTTTTAGGCGTTTTGATACCAAACTGTTTGATGCTGAGCCAAATTGAGATTAAGGCCAGAGCAAAAAATGCCGGTTCGAAATAGAGCGCGGTGGTTCGCTTGCCACCAAATTTAATAAAATTCAACACATAGCTATTGCTGTAAATAAGGTACTTCGAAATGCTTTCCATCAGGCTACTGCCGCCGGTCAGGATAATTTGCGCCATTTCCGCCGCCGCCAGCACCACCACCAACGCCACTACCAGATAGAAAAAGCGCAGGATCTTACGGTAGTTATGCGGCGAGATGGTTTTGAAGCGAATGCTCCAGACCATACCGATAATGATCACGATATAGACAAACAGCATCGTCGAGGTGACGTATTTGCTGGCGTCCAGCGACTGACCGAACAGATAGTTAAACGCCGTCAGCCCTGCACCAATCCCTAATGCAATCATCAGCTTCTTAATGCTGATTCGTTCAACGTACAGCAGCAATAAAACGGGTAAAAAAGTGACAATAGTGATGGGGAAACTTTCGCCCAGTTGGGCAATTTTGACGTTGACCAGCAGGTAGATCAGCGGCAGCAGCAGATAGCTACAGATTCTGATAGAACGAGACATATTCCTCCAGCATCTGTTGACCACTGTACGCCGCACGACTGCGCTCGCGGAAGGCGCTGAGCGAGGTACCAAAAACCGTCTGCGCGATGTCAGTTTTGTTCATCTGCACCAGTGACAGCACCTCTTCAGCGGCAAACGTTTTTCCGCCCGCCTTGCGCAGCACTTCCTGCGCCGCGTCGCTGTGGGTGGCGATCACCGGCACGCCGATTGATAACGCTTCACATAAAATCAGCGGATAGTTGTCCACGCGGGAGCTGAACACCAGCGCGTCCATCTGGTTGAGCGCGCTCATCAGTTTGCGTTTGTCGGTTTCGAAGCCGTGATTCACCACGTTTGCCCCGTCAAACGGCGAGAATTTGCCAAAGGTATGCAGTTCAACCTTATTGCCCAGCGCTATCATGTCGCGCACCAGACGCTGATTGGTTTTTCCGTCATAGCGCAGGTCATGAGCCACAATCGCAATTTTCGGTTTCCCCGGGGTCTCATTAACCGGAGACAATTCTGCCAGAATCGCTTCGGTCGCCACATCGATCCCATTATTGATAATGCGGCAGCGCCCCGCGCCGTACAGGCTGTTAAACGCATCGGCAACGTGTTGGCTTGGAGAGATAAACTGGCAACCCAGCGCCAGCATCTGGCGGAACAGTTGGCGTTTTCCATTGACCAGGTTATGCGCGCGGTCAACGTTCACCGGCGGATAATTACTCAGCGTCGGGCATTTCTGGCAGCCGGTTTTCCACCCCTCGCAGCCGTCGGTAAAGGCGCAGCGCCCGGTCACACTCCAGTGATCGTGCAGTGTCCAGACCAGCGTGACGTCCGGCTTGTGGTTTTTCACCTTTTCGCAGAACGCTACCACGTCAGCCAGATTCAACCAGTAGCTGTGCAGAACGTGAAAATGCAGCACCAGTGGGCCTGACGTGCGGGTCACGGTACGGTAGAGATTGTTCAGATTGCCAAACAGATCGCGATTGAACAGGCGAAACAGGGCGATGTTAGCCACTGACGTCAGACGCGGCGTCTGTTTGATGACATGAGGATAGTGGCTATGGCTGACGCTCTTTTTCCCGCCCTTGCCGTAGCCGTAAATAAATTGCGAAGTCAGCCCTTTTTGCAGTGCGCGCTGATGCAGATCTAATGCCACTCCAGCCGCACCACCTTCCGCCAGTCGCACATTAAATTGCACAATATTCATTTAATTACCTTCACCCTGGCCTTCTCGCCCACCACCAGCGCATTGTCCGGGATGCTGTCGAGCACCACGCTGCCTGCGCCAATCGTCACGTTATTTCCGATGCGGATGTCACCCAGCACAATCACATTGGCACCCAGTTCCACGCCGTTGCCTATCACCGGACAGGCCAGGCTGTCAGCACCACGATTGCCGATAGTGACGCCATGACGAACCGTGAAATCGTCACCGGCCACCACGTTTTTGTTAATCACCACGGCGTAACCATGATGAATGGTGAAGCGCCGTCCGATGGTGGCCGCCGCCTGGATTTCATAGCCGAACAGGCATTCGGTTATCAGCCGATACAGCACCAGCACCGGCGCGGCCCACAAATTGTTCAGCACGTTTTTTTTGCGCCAGACGGAGCAGAAATGAGCAACCCGATAGGCCAGCACCATGCAGCACGGGCGCAGGCTCCAGCTGTTCGCGCGGATATCTTCCAGCATGCTTAACGTCCTCGCAGCCCGTCAGCCAGACGCTTGCCGTTGCGCAGTGAAAACAGCGTCAGCAACGTGCGCCAGGTCATGCGCTTATTGCGGATCTGGTAGAGCGTAAACAGCTGATATTTCTTACTGGCGCGGTCAAATTTATCTTTATGCTTGCGGTAAAAATGGAAGTAGCCAGAGAATTTCTTCGGTGACGAGGTGATCTGCATTTCGCCATGATTAACGTGCAGGATCTGCGTCGCCTCCTCCACCTTCCACGGTTCGCCATACTCCACCACCATCCGCAGAAAGATGTCGTAATCCTGCGCGGCTTTCAGTTCGGTATCGAACAGGCACTCTTTAAACCGCCACGCCCAGGTAAAGACCTGATTGCCAATGATGTTGCGTTTATAGAACAGGTGGCGCGAGTAAGGGGATTTTGGATACAGCGGCAGGCTCGCCGGCTGCGAGTAAACTTCGCCTTCGCAGACATAATCGTTGGCGTACAAAAAAGCGTGAGTCACCAGTTGATGTTTATGAGCAAGGAACACGCTCAAACGGTTTGGCGTCCACTCATCATCATCATCAATACCGGTGATGTAATGCCCTTGCGCCTGGACGATGGCCTGATTACGCACCGCGCAGGCGCCAGAGTTGATCTCATTATGGGTGTAACGTACGCGCGGGTCGTTTAATCCCTCAACAAACTGCTGTAGCTGTTCATAAGAGGAAGAGCAATCATCAACAATGATCATCTCCCAGTGGGGATAGTCCTGACGCAGCACCGATTTAATTGCCCGAATGGCGAGCTGCTGCCGGTTCCAGGTTGGCATATAAATGGAGATCAGCGGATTTTCTGTATTCATGCTCTTTTCCCAGGAAGTGATGCCGGAGGGCCCAACGTGTAGGCCACTCACGATTTTTTATTTTGTGTCGGACTTGTATTCGTACTCGTAGTACCCGTAATCCTGATACCCGGTGGCGCGCCGGAAGATGGAGTTGAGGATCACCCCTTTCACCTGAATGCCGTTTTGCTCAAAACGGCTCAGGCTGGTTTCCACCTCTTTCAGGGTATTGACGGCATAGCGAGCGACCATCAACGTCGTGCCTGCGTGACGTCCGACAATCGCGGCGTCGGTGACGGCCAGGATTGGCGGCGTATCGATCAGCACCAGGTCATAGTGGCTACTCGCCCAACGCAGCAGTTCAGCAAAGCGTTCGCTCATCAGCAGCTCAGACGGGTTTGGCGGTACCTGACCGCGCGGTACAAGGTCAAAATTAGGAATGGACGTCGGTTTCGCGCAGGAGGCGATATCCCCTTTGCCGACCAGAATCTCGGACAGACCGTTGACGTTATTGGTGCCGAGCAGTTCGTGGGTATAGCCTTTACGCATATCGCAGTCGATCAGCAGTACACGCTTGTTGGTCTGGCTGATCACCGCCGCAAGGTTGGCGCAGACAAAGGTCTTCCCGATAGACGGGCTAACCCCGGTGAGCATCAGGACATTGTTTTGTGCCTGCATCATGGCGAAGTGGAGGCTGGTGCGCAGGCTGCGCACGGCTTCAATCGCCAGATCGGTCGGATTACCGACTGCCAGCAGTTGACTCTGCTTGTAACGCTTAACACCCTTAATGGTCTTGACGCTATCCCGCGCTTTCTGCCATTCCGACAGCGGAATGCTGGCGTATACGCTGATGCCATTCTCTTCCAGCACCTGCGGGCTTTCGATACCGCGGTTGAGCAGTGAACGCAGCAGCACGCCAACGATAGAGAGCATCAGGCCCAGAATGATGCTGCCGAGAATGATCAGCGCTTTCTTCGGCTTCAGCACGCCAGGCTGGGCAATGGCCGGGTCAACGATCCGCACGTCACCCACGGTGCTGGCCTCGGTGATCTTCAGCTCCTGCTGTTTGTTCAGCAATTGCATATAGACCTGCTGACCCGACTCAACGTCACGCGTCAGGCGCACAATCTCCTGCTGCGTTTTCGGCATCGCCGTCACGCGCCCGTTCAGTTTGGCTTTTTCATCTTCCAGCGCCTGACGTTTTTCCAGCAGCGTGCGGTACGCCGGGTGCGCTTTGGTGAAGAGTTTCGAGATTTCCGCTTCTTTAAAGGTCAGTTCGTTAAGCTGCGCATCAATGTTAACCATTGAGTCCAGCACGGCTTTCGCTTCCAGCGGCAAATCGACGGAGTCTTTATCCTGACGAAACGCATTGAGTTTATTCTCTGCCACGTCCAGATGCTGGCGCACTTCCGGCAGCTGTTTCGCCAGGAAGGCCAGGCTTTTCGCCGCCTCGGCAGATTTGCGCTCAACGTTCTGTTCCAGATAATTTCGGGTAATGCTGTTGAGAATGTCGCGGATCTGATCGCGGTCTTCGCCAGTAAAGCTCAGGCTGAGCACGCCGGTATCTTTGCCGTTTTCGACTACCGTCAGGTTGTTTTGCAGGTTATTGATCATCCCCAACGTGGAGAATTTGGTGACAGTAAATTCCGTGTCCGGTCGAGCATGAATTTCACTGACTACTATCGTGACGCCGTCTTTGCTCAGCGTCTGCCCGACCTGTCCGCGCGCGCTGAAGCCGCCGTCGCTGGTCAGTTGGTAGTCTTTGTCACTTAGCACTGTCAGGGTGAAGGTCTGCTCGTTCATCCCTTTCGGCAGGGTAAAGGTGGTGACTTTTGCCGATTCATTCTGTCGCCCCATCAGCCGTTCCCAGCCCGCGCCGAACAGCGGGAAGGTGTTTTTGGTGACCGAAATATCCAGATCCAGATCGTCCACCGTTTTGCCTAATACCAGACGCGACTGGATGAGCTGAATTTCCGCTTCCGAAGCCGGCGGCTTGTTGGATAACGCAGAGCCGATATCCTGCACCAGCGAGTTGCCGGTGTTTTGTTCAATCTGTACCAGCGCATCCGCACTGTAGATAGGCGTGGCGAAGAGTGTGTAAATCACCGCGCATAGCGCAAAGACCGCCGTAATGCCCAGCACCCACCAGCGCGCTTCAATAACGGTTCCCACCAGACGACCGATATCGATCTCATCATTGCCCGTTACCGGTGCGGCAGACTGTTTTACTTTTTCTGTCATTATTTTACCTGCTCTGCGTTCAATGCCTGCGCCCACTGGCGAGCAGACCGTTCAAGTAAGGCGTACACCGCTTCAAACGCCTCACGGCTTTTACGATACGGGTCGGGAATTTCGCGTTCATCGTCCCAGTGCCCGAAAAGCATGACCTTGCCACGCATCTCGGGCGCCAGTTCGTGCAGAGAGGCGATATGTCTTTTTTCCATCGCCAGGATCAGGTCATAGTCCCGGCACAGCCGCCCGGTGACCTGACGCGCGCAGTGTCCTTCCAGAGAAAGATCATGACTTGCCGCCACGCTCACCGCTGAAGCGTCAGCGCCTTTTCCCACCAGCGCGCCCAGACCGGCGGATTCCACCGTTATCTGCGGGTGATATTGTTTAAGCAAACGCTCTGCCGTCGGGGAACGGCAAATGTTCCCCACGCAAACCACTAATATTTTGTTAAACATGACGATTACCAGTTATGAAGGTCGCTGGCCGTATCCGTCATGTAACGGACACCGCTGATGGTCGGCAGCAACTGATTGATCAGACGGTTCCAGCGCGCGACCGGTGCGGTGGTGACATACACCACGTCATACGGCTGCAGACGGAATTCCGTCGCCATGACCAGAGAGGTCGCATCAGACATATCGAGCTGATAGATGTTGGCAATCTTGCCGCCAGGGCCTTTGCCTTTCAGCGGACGGATCACGAAGATGCCGCTGGCGTTGGAGGTGGTCAGATCGATGCCTTCGGCGTTACCCAGCGCTTCGGTCAGCGTCATGCCGCTGAAGTCCATTTTGAGGGTGCTCTGTTTTTTCACTTCACCCATCACGAACACTTTCAGGTCGTCATTGCGCGGCACATAGAGAATATCGCCGGGATAAAGCAGACGGTTCTGGCTGAGATCGCCGTTTTGCATCAGCGCCTGCAGTGAAATGCGTTGTTCTTTGCCTTTGTGCGTCAGCACCACGTTGCGCCAGTCAGCCACTTCCGTCAGGCCACCGGCGGCGTTAATGGCGTCCAGCACGGTCAACGGCACGTTGGTGATCGCCTGCTGCCCGGATTTATTCACCTGCCCGGAGATGTAGGCTTTTTGCGAACGGAAAGCGGCGATATTAACGTCCACCTGCGGGTCAGCAATGTACTTCGCTAAGCGCCCGGTAATATCACTACGGATTTCTGCCAGGGTTTTTCCGACCACGCTGACCTTGCCGATGTACGGGTAAAACATGGTGCCATCGGGCTGAACCCAGTTACCGGTATCGCTGGAGCTACGGTATTGGCCCGCAGGCGTAGTGAGTTCCGGGTGATCCCAGACGGTCACGCTCAGCACATCCCCTGCCCCGACACGGTACTCATAGCTGGCGAGCTCCTGGTCCAGCGACATATTCGGCTGGGCGACATTCGGGCGCGGGCGTAATTGTTCTACCAGTCGTGGCGTGAGTGGATACACGTTCACCATCCGGTCGAGATCAAAGTCAGCGTCTTGCTGTTTAATCACGTCTTTGCCCATCGTAGACATATTGCTGCCCGGAAGTACTGTGCAACCGCTTATCAAGGTTACCGACACCAATAATGGCATCAATTTCATTTTGGATTTCATCATTGATTATTTATCACTTTGGCAGAGTAATTATCCTGTGCACTATTAATAGCAATGTCGCCATGCACATTTACCTTGCAGTTAATTGAATAAAAATTTAACTGGCATCAGTCCTAAAAAAATTGATTTCATCCGCAGGCTATTGACAGAATAATTCAGACTGGTCTTTCAGGCATCCAGACACGCTACCGCCCCTGGCTTTTTAGCTACCAATACACTGATTTAGCTTAATTTTTAAAACCCTCTCAACATACAGTCGTTGATGAGAAAGGGTTATTGCGGAAATTAACTTCCGAATATAAGGTGACATTATGGTAATTGAATATTGGCTCTCCAATAATGCAGGAGGAAGTGTTACAGCTAACGGAATAGCAGGCAAGGTAACAATTCGGCAATTGGCTATTTTTAAGAATTATATTAAGTGTCATTCAATATGGTTTTTAGGAGTTTCTTTAGATTGACAATATTTAATATAGTGTCTCCACATGCGATATTTCTTAAATAATGTTTTATTATTACCACTTTTAATTCAGGGATAATGTGAGGTTATTACCCTCAAATAATATGAGATAAATAGTGCTGCAACATTGCATTTTTGCCCCGATTTATCCATGATCGAATTGTGACATTTGTCATACAACGAATAGGTTTTGTACTTACTATGGAATGGATTGCCGATCCGTCTATCTGGGCCGGGTTAATCACGCTGATTGTGATCGAACTGGTCCTCGGCATTGATAACCTGGTCTTTATTGCCATCCTCGCCGAAAAACTACCGCCTAAGCAGCGCGACCGCGCACGGGTTACCGGGCTCCTGCTGGCGATGTTAATGCGCCTGTTACTGCTGGCGTCAATCTCCTGGCTGGTCACCCTTACTCAACCGCTGTTCAGCTTCCGCTCGTTTACCT
>ERZ507044.62-NODE-62-length-105302-cov-16.175_pt1 | contig 105302 bp, 102 predicted proteins | sample MGYA00512870_ERZ507044 | MGnify/ENA metagenome assembly ERZ507044
TGCGCCGAAAATACTTGTCTGGAGACGGACCGGGAAGATAGGTAACGCCGACACAGAAAACGGACTTCATATGAAGTCCGTTTTTTGTTCTCTTGAAGAGGAGTGGGAGAGCGTGCATTATTCAGGGGTGCGGCGCGGGGTGTTTGTGGAGCGCCCGAACCGCTTTATTGCCCATGCGGAGCTGGATGGCCAGCCGGTGGTCTGCCATGTCAAAAACACCGGTCGCTGCCGGGAGCTCCTCACTCCAGGGGCTGTCATTTATCTACAGGAGAGCGACAATCCAAATCGGAAAACCCGCTATGATCTGATTGCGGTGGAGAAGGGCGGGCTGCTGATCAACATGGACGCCCAGGCGCCCAATCAGGTTTTCCGGGAGTGGGCGGAAGGCGGCGGGTTCCTGCCGGGGCTGTCGCTTCTGCGGCCCGAGACCGCCTGGGGAAAGTCCCGGTTCGACTTCTACTGGGAGTTATCCACCGGACGGCGGGGATTTGTGGAAGTAAAGGGAGTTACCTTGGAGGAGGACGGCCATGCCCGTTTTCCCGACGCGCCAACGGAGCGGGGAGTCAAACACCTGGAGGAGCTGATCGCCTGTCAGGCTGAGGGCTATGAGGCGGCGGTCTGCTTTGTGCTCCAGATGGCCGGTATGCGGGATTTTGCCCCCAATGACCTTACCCATCCGGCCTTCGGCGCGGCGCTGCGGCGGGCGGCGGCGGCCGGTGTACAGATTCTGGCCCGGGAGTGTACCGTGACACCGGATTCCCTTGCCATCGCCGGGCCGGTGCCGGTCTGCCTGTAACCGGTCAGTCCGTCCATAGCCGATGAAAACACACAGACAACCAGAGAGGAGCCGGAGACGGCTCCTCTTTTTTGCTTGACTTATATCGAATATTGATATAGTATCATTGTAACGATAATCGACATAAAGGGAGGCGAGCGGCATGGCCCGAAAGAAGCTGGAGACATTGACGGAGCAGATGTTCTATGTCCTGCTCGCCCTGCGGGAGGAGCGGCACGGCTACGGTATCATGCAGGCCATCGCCGAGCTCACCGGTGGCCGGGTCAGCGTGGGGGCGGGGACCTTGTACGCTCTGCTGGAGCGGTTTGAGAAAGACGGACTCATCCGCCGCACCCGTACGGAGGACAACCGGAAATATTACGTTCTGATGCCGGAGGGGGGGCGGACCCTTCAAAATGAATATGAGCGTATCAAGAAGCAGGCGGCGGACATGGAGCGGGTGCTTCAAAAGGAGGAAGAGTCATGAAGCGACGTTTTTCCCTGTTTACCTATCCAATGATGGATATGAAGGCGGCGGAGGCTGAACTGAACCGCCGGGCGGCGGCGGGCTGGCAGCTGGAAAAGGTATGGATGGGCGTGCTGGCCGTTTTTGTCCCGGCCCATGTACCGGTGTGCTACTGTATCGACTGGAGCGATCCGGGCCGGGACGACGGGCCCGGCTACCGCGCTCTGCTGGCCGACGCGGGGTGGCGGCTGCGCCAGCGGGTGACCTGCCAAAACATCTATGAGGCCCCGGCGGGGACGACGCCCATTCAGACCGACAGCGTGCTGGAGTACCGGCGGTTCCAGGACAGGGCGCTGCGGCGGATGGGGGGAGGCGCGGCGCTTCTCTTGGGGCGGGGCGGCTTCTGCTGCGCCTGGGACAGTGGCGGCGGGGGGCGGACGGGCGAAACCTCCCGGCGCCGGGGCGGTGGAGCGCCCTGACGGCGGCTGTGTGCGATCTGGCTGACAGGCGGGTTCTGGGGGCGGCCTGTCTGACGTTCCTGATGGATGTGGTGCAGAGCGCGCTACGGGGAGAATGGCTGCTCCTGCTGGCGGCCCATACCCGCTGGATTGAGGAGCCGTATCGGGTTGAGTTCAAAGTATACGCTGGAGGAGAAGATTGCGGACAGATGGACGCTTCCCTGGCCCTGGCTGGCGGACTGGACGGCGGAGTGGTGCAGGAGACAACTGGGGGCCGCTGGGCAACCGCCTCTGGAGGGGTATGAGGGTGTGTGGCACATCCGGAGCGGGGAGCGAACGGAGACGGCTGACCGGGGAGAATCGGGATGGGTGCTTCAGCGGGGGAATACATTGTTTCGGATGAAGGGCGGCGCGCTTCCAGACGAGATGTGGCTGGACGAAGTGCTGTCTAGGCTGGAGGGAGAGACATGAGGAAGCAAAAGAGTATCCGCTGGTTCCGCTACACCGTCGAGGATGCCAAGGCGGCCCAAGCGGAGCTGGACGAGCAGGCGGAGCGGGGCTGGGAGCTGGAGGAGGTGGGGCTGTTTACCGCCACCTTCCGGCGTGCGGAGCGCCCCCGCCGGTGCTGGGTGGAGCCCGCCCGGTGGAAGAGCGAGCGGAAAAAGGACTGGGATGCCCGGTCGGACTATCTGACCCTCTGCGGGGAGGCCGGATGGGAGTTGCTGGAAGAGGACGGGGGACTGTTTTACTTCCGGGCCAAAGAGGGAGGCGATCCTGCTCCGATCCAGACCGACAAGGATATGGAGTGGAATTACGTGTGGAAAAAGGCCCTGGCCGACCAGGTGTGGAGCCTGTCCTATCTTGCCGTCTATTGGTCCATCTGGACCGTAGGGGGGTACATCAGGGAGCACCCCCGCATGTGGGAGCTGTTCCTGTCCAATATCTCCATGGCCATGGCGACCCTTGTGCTGTTGTGGCTGGGAATGGATCTGTTTTTCGTGGTGCGGGTGCTCCGCTACCGGGCAAAATGCCGCCGGGTGGTGGCAGAGGGGGAGCCCTTTCCCGTACCACGGCGGTGGGGAGCCAGACTCCGGGGGATACGCCCGCTGATAGAGGGAGTGCTGATTGCCGTCCTCGTCCTGTGCCTCCTGTTGAGCATTGGAGAAGGGCAGACCAATTATATAGACGGCTATTCCGCCTATACAAGGGAACAGAACTCCATCGCGGCCGCATCCTTCGAGTATTGCCGCTATGATCAGGAGGAAGGCGATCTGTGGGTGGAGCGGATGGACTGCCGCGCCGGCTGGCTGGCGGAGTGGATCTGTGAGGATTTCCGGGCCGCGGAAGGGGACGAAAAACGACTTCAGCGGGAATTCCACCGGCACGGGCCGACGGCCCTCCGGGCGGTGGAGCTGGGGTTCGACCGGGCCTGGAGCTATTCCAGTGGGGAATATGAGGGCCTGATTTTACGAAATGGAAACCAAGTGCTCCGTATCGAGGGCAATCAGATTGACCTGACCGGTGCCAAAACCCTGGCGGACATCCGCACCTGGCTGGCGGAAGGGGCGTAGGGGCCGATGCCCACCGCGGCCCCCGGGCGGGTGAGGGAACCCGCCCCTACAGGGGAGCAAATCCGCCGGCGGCGCTCCGGCGTGCCGCCGGAAAAGCGCGGGCGGCCACAAGGGCCGCCCCTACGGGGCGCATATCAGACTGCGGCGTAGGGGCCGATGCCCCACAGCGGCCCGCACAAGAAAGGGGGAAGAATGATGAAGAGGACGATGAGGAAATGATTCCACTTTGATGGGAGCGATGCCAAGACGGCGGAGGCGTGGCTCAACCGGCTGGGGGCGGAGGGCTGGGGGCTGGCGGCGCTGGCATGGCTGGTGCTGTGGCTGGGGGCCTGGCTCGGATGGCCGGGAGGCTAGTGGAGGCTTGCATCCCGCCATGCCCTGTGATAGGATAGGAGCAGACTGGAAATCCTTCTCTCAGGAGTGTGAATTACGATGGAAAACCTTCTCTTTATCAACGCCTGCGTGCGTGGAGAGCGCTCCCGCACGCTGAAGCTGGCCCGGCGCTTTCTGGATGCCTACCGGGCGGCCCACCCGGATACGGTGATCACCGAGCGGGATCTCTGCGCCGCCCGGCTCCAGCCACAGTACCCGGAGGTGCTGGCCGAGCGGGACGCGCTTTGGAGTGCGGGCAAGCTGGAGCAGCCCATGTTTGAGCCCGCCTGGCAGTTCGCGGCGGCGGATAAGCTCGTCATTGCCGCCCCTTTCTGGGATATGAGCTTCCCCGCCATCCTGAAGATCTACCTGGAGCGCATCTCCGTCACCGACCTCACCTTTGGCTACAGCGAGGAGGGGGCCATGGTGGGGCTGTGCCGGGCCTCCAAGCTGCTCTATATCACCACCCGGGGCGGCAATTACGCCGGCACCCCCATGGAGACGGCCACCCCCGTGCTGAAGGCCCTGTGCACTATGTACGGCATCCCGGAGTTCCAGTGTCTGGACGCCGAGGGGCTGGACGATATCCGCAACGACAAGGAGGCGCTTCTGGCCGACGCCGCCCGCCGTGCGGAGGCCCTGGCGGAGGTGTTCTGAGTGCGGCCCCACATCCTGCTGCTGACCACCGGGGGCACCATCGCCTCTCTGCCCACGGCGGAGGGACTGGCCCCCGGCCTGGACGGGGAGGCCCTGGCCGGGCTGCTCCCCCAGGGAATTATGGACTGCTACGACATCACGATCCGGGATATCCTCCACCTGGACTCCTCCAACATCCAGCCGGAGGAGTGGCAGACCATCGCCCGCCACGTCTTTGAAAACCGGATGGAGTACAGCGGCATCGTGATTACCCACGGCACCGACACCATGGCCTATACCGCCTCGGTGCTCTCCTTTATGCTGCGGGGCATCTCCATCCCGGTGGTGCTCACCGGGGCCCAGCTCCCCATGGCCCACCCCCTCAGCGACGGCATGGAGAATCTGCGCACCGCCCTGGCCATGGCGGCCTCCGGCGTGCCGGGGGTGTTCCTGGCCTTCGACCGGAAGGTGATTCTGGGCTGCCGGGCGGTCAAGACCCGCACCACCGACTTCGATGCCTTTGAGAGCGTCAACTGGCCCCTGGCCGCCAATGTGGACGGAAAGGGGTTGCAGATCCACCGGGAGGCCATCCCCGCCCCCGCCGGAGCGTGCGCCCTGCGGGACAAGCTGTGCGACAAGGTGTTCCTCATCAAGCTCACCCCCGGACTCGACCCGGAGATCTTCGACATGCTGCTCCAGATGCACTACCGGGGCATCGTCATCGAGGCCTTCGGCGCTGGGGGGCTGCACTTCGTCCGGCGGGATCTGATCGCCAAGCTCCAGGCGGCCGCCCGGGCGGGCATGACCGTGGTGGTGTGCTCCCAGTGCCTCTACGAGCCCAGCGACTTCTCCGTCTACGAGGTGGGGCAGAGGGCTCTGGCCCAGGGGGTGATCCAGGGCCGGGATATGACCACCGAGGCGGCGGTGACCAAGCTCATGTGGGTGCTGGGCCAGACCGGCGATCCGGAGATCATCCGGGACTACATGGAGCGCTCCCTGGCCGGGGAGATGGCGTAATCAGACAGCGCGCGGAAAGGGCCCTCCGCCGCCGGAACTTCCGGCGGCGGAGGGCCCTTTTTCAAGATTGTGAAGAGGAAGCGGAGCTGCTCTGGGCCAGATACCACTCCCCCCAGCGGCACATCTCGTCCAGAATGGGGGCGAGGCTCCGGCCGAAGTCGGTGAGGCTGTACTCCGTCTTGGGCGGCACCACCGGATAGACGGCGCGCCGGAGCAGGCCGTCCCGCTCCAGCTCACGGAGCTGCTGGGCCAGCATCTTGTCGGTGGCCCGCGGGATGCGCCGGTGCAGCTCGTGGTAGCGGAGGGTGCCCGCGTCCATCAGGTACCAGAGGATCACCGCTTTATATTTTCCGCCCACAAGGCGCAGGGTGGCCTCAACGGGGCAGGTAAAGCCGCAGCAGGGGATTTCCATAGGGGAGCTCCTTTCCATTTGGGTAGTATCTACCCGAAAAGTACATTCTTGCGCGGAAGATGGATTCGGATATAATGATAGTACAGGCCGGCCTGAAATACAACCTTGTAAAGGAGTATCCGAGATGGACTTTTTGAAATTGGTTCGGGCGCGCTATTCGGTGCGCCAATATCAGAACCGGCCGGTGGAGCCGGAAAAGGTGGAGCAGCTTCTGGAGGCGGCCCAGGCGGCCCCCACCGCCGCCAATTGCCAGCCGGTGCGCCTGCTGGTGGTGGAGACGCCGGACGGGCGCAGACGGCTGGCCGGGGCGGCGGAGCTCTACGGCGCGCCCCTGGCGGTGGTGGTGTGCGCCGACCGGAGCCGGGCGTGGAAGCGGCCCTTTGACGGCAAGCAGACCACAGACATCGACGCGTCCATCCTCACCGACCACATGATGCTGGCGGCGTCGGCCCTGGGGCTGGGCTCGGTGTGGATCTGCTACTTCCAGCCGGAGGCGGTGAAGGCGGCCCTCGGCCTGCCGGAGCACCTGGAGCCGGTGAACATTCTGGCCGTCGGATACGCGGACGGCGCGCCTGCCAGCCCGGAGCGGTGGCGGACGGAGCGCATTCCGCTGGACGAACTGGTGCTGGCGCGGGCATAGGCAGACACCCCTGGGACGGTCATTCCATCCCTGGGGTGTTCAGGCGGTCAACAGGCCCTCCTGCGAAACGGTTCGGAGGGACGGAGCGTGTGAAAGGGAACCGCTGGGGTTCCCCCGCGTTGGATCTGACAGCTTCTTGAGCCTGCTTGAAGGTTCAAAAGCCTGCCGAACCGATTTTTTCGACAGGCTGAAACGCCCGCCCGGACAAAATCCGGGCGGGCGCTTGTTTAGGTCTGGGGGAGGGAGGCGCACAGGCCCTCCAGGTGGGCGATCCACCGCTCCAGAGCGGGCAGCTCCGGCCGGGCCAGGGCGGCGGAATAGAGGGCGTAGGCCTCCGGCCGGGCTTCGGCCAGCCAGCGTAGGCTCTTCTTGGGCCCCTGGTAGGGCTGCCCCGCCAGCAGGCAGAAGATCTCCAGGCTGTCCACTAGCACCCAGTGCCAGCGGAACAGGCCCTCTGTGTCTCCACGGCCGGCCCTCCGGAGCATCTTGCGGCACCAGGTCGCCTGGGAGCGCAGCTCCTCCGGGGTGGGGAGGGGCTGCGTCGCCCGCCAGGCCCGCACCCGGTCGATGAGGGTCTGACCCCGTCCTTCGGTGTCCAGCAGGAGGGTGGCGTCGGCCAGCTGGGGAAAGGCGGAGGGGGCAAAGGGCTCGTCGAAGCGGGAGACGGGGTAGACGAACGCGTCCAGCTGCACCGATCCCACGACGGACATGTCGTGGCGCTCCGGCCCGCCGGCGGTGAGCACCAGGGCGTCAAAGTCGCTGTCGGGGCCCCAGGAGCCGTCGGCATAGGAGCCGTAGGCGAGAATAGCCAGGGGAGCGTAAGCCCCGGTCAGATAGGCGAGGACGCCCGGAGGCGTCAGGGGGGAAGCCATGGGAGTTCACTCCAATCGATTGAGAAAGTCCGCGCACTGGGCGGGGCTACGGAAGATATGCGCCTCGCCCTTCCAGGCGGACAGAAGCTCCAGCACCCGGGGCCGCTGGGTGCGGTGGAAATCCCAGATCCAGCGGATGAACGCCGGGTCCAGCCGCTCCGGGCAGCCCTCGGCCATGTCGGGGCGGGTGCGCCCGCGCCAGCGCAGGATCCGCCGGAGGGCCCGGAACAGGCAGAGCCGCCTGGGGTAGTCCAGAAAGAGCACCGCGTCGCACCGCTCCAGCCGCCGGGGCAGGGTGCGCAGGTAGTTGCCGTCCATCACCCAGGCGTCCCCCGCCAGGGCCGCGTCCAGCCGGGCGTCGAACTCCGCGCGGGTGCGGTTGATCCACCCGGACTTCCACCACAGCCGGTCCAGATAGACGGCCGGCAGGCCCAGCGTTTCCGCCAGGGCGCGGGTGAGGGTGGACTTGCCCGCGCCGGGGCAGCCGATGACCAGCACCCGGCGCATCCTACATCTCCCTCCGGCCCTCCAGGGCGCGCATGAGGGTGGCGTCGTCGGCGTACTCCAGATGGCTGCCCACCGGGATGCCGTAGGCCAGGCGGGTGACCCGCACCTGGAAGGGCTTGAGCAGGCGGGAGAGGTACATGGCGGTGGCCTCCCCCTCGGTGTCCGGGTTGGTGGCCATGATGACCTCCCGGACATCCCCCTTGGCCACCCGGTCCACCAGCTCCTTCACCCGGATGTCGTCGGGGCCCACGTGGTTCATGGGGGAGATCACCCCGTGGAGCACGTGATAGAGGCCGGGGTACTCCCGGGAGCGCTCCATGGCCACCACGTCCTTGGGATCGGCCACCACGCAGATGACCGACGTGTCCCGCTTGGGGTCCTGGCAGACGGGGCACAGGCCGTCCCCCTCGGAGAAGTTCTGGCACACGGGGCAGCAGTGGATGGCTGCCTTTGCCCCCACGATGGCGTCGGCGAAGGCGGCGGCGTCCTCCTCCGGCAGGGAGAGGACGAAGAAGGCCAGCCGCTGGGCGGTCTTGCGGCCGATGCCGGGGAGCCGGGCGAACTGCTCCACCAGCTTTTCCAGGGCGGGAGGGAAGTACTGCATGGGTCAGTCCCCCCTCAGGGCGGCGATGGCCGCCGCCGGCTCGGCCGCGCCGTATACCGCCGAGCCGGCCACCAGGGTGTCCGCACCGGCGGCGACCACGGCCGGGGCCGTCTTGACGCTGATCCCGCCGTCCACCTCCAGACGGCAGGCGGGGTTGTACCGCTCGATGAGGGCGCGCACCTGGCGGATGGTGTCCAGTTGGTGCTCCAGAAAGGCCTGGCCGCCGAAGCCGGGCTCCACCGTCATCACCAGCACCATGTCCAGCCCCTCCAGGTAGGGGAGCACGGCGGAGGGGGCGGTGATGGGCCGCAGGGCCACCGCCTTTTTCACCTTGCAGGCCTCCATCCGCCGCAGGGCCTCGGCGATGCCGGTGGGGTGGTCGGCCTCCAGGTGGACGGAGAGGAGATCCGCCCCCGCCTGGGCAAAGGCCTCCACATAGCGCACCGGCTTGTCGATCATCAGGTGCACGTCCAGAAACATGCCGGTGCATTTGCGGATGGACTGCACCACCGGCACGCCAATGGTGAGATTGGGGACGAAGCAGCCGTCCATCACATCCACATGCAGCCAGTCGGCGGAGGACACCCGGCGGATGTCCCGCTCCAGGTTGGCAAAATCCGCGGAGAGGATGGAGGGGGCAATTTTAATCATTTTTTTACCACTCCTTGAAGGGAAGTTCAGAATTCCGTGGTAGGATAGGCCCCAGGGCTCAACCGGGGGCGGGGCAAACGGAGGAGCGGGCACATAAGATACACCAAGCGGATGACGCCCGGGGCCCCGCCGGCTCTCCCCCGCGCCCACGCGGCGCCGGCCCGGCGGCCCATGCCCCGGAGGAAGCGCGCCGCATCATATAGGCGTATCCGGGGGAAGGGTTCCCCCGGATACGCCGGTGGTTCCAGCACAGGCCGCGCCTGCGGGGCTCAGTGGTAGAAGTCGTTGGTGTGGCACTCCCGGGCCGCATAGCCCGCGCCGCACAGGGCGTCCAGAATGGCCCGCTTGTGGGTGTGGCCGAAGGCCTCCAGGGTGACGCGAAGCTCCACGCCGGACTGGCGGTTGATGTTGACGAACTGGTTGTGCTCCAGCTTGATAATGTTGCCGTTGGCCTCCGCCACGAGCTGGGCCACCCGCAGCAGCTCGCCGGGGCGGTCGGGGAGCTGGACGGAGAAGGTGAACACCCGCCCCCGGTTGATGAGGCCGTGCTGCACCAGGGAGGCTACGGTGATGACATCCATGTTGCCGCCGGAGAGGACAGGCACCACGTTCTTACCGCGGCACTTGAGATGGGAGAGGGCGGCGATGGGCAGCAGGCCCGCGTTCTCCACGATCATCTTGTGCTTTTCCATCATATCCAGGAAGGCGTCCACCAGCTCGTCGTCAGGGATGGTAATGATGTCGTCGATATTTTTCTGAATATAGGGGAAAATTTGGTCGCCGGGGGTTTTGACGGCCACGCCGTCGGCGATGGTCTCCACCCGGTCCAGGGTGACCACATGGCCGGCGTCCAGGCTGGCCTTCATGGAGGCCGCGCCGGAGGGCTCCACGCCGATGACCGTCACGTTGGGGTTGAGGAGCTTGGCCAGGGTGGACACGCCGGTGGCCAGTCCGCCGCCGCCGATGGGCACCAGAATCACATCCACGTCGGGCAGATCCTGAAAGATCTCATAGGAAATGGTGCCCTGCCCGGTGGCGATGGCCGGGTCGTTGAAGGGGTGGACGTAGGTGAGCCCCTCCTCCTCCGACAGCTTGGCGGCCAGCTCCGCCGCGTCGTCGAAGGTCTCGCCGTGGAGCACCACCTTGGCCCCATAGTCCTTCGTGTTGTTAACCTTCACCAGCGGGGTTGTAGTGGGCATGACGATGGTGGCGGACACCCCGGCGGCCTGGGCGGCGTAGGCCACGCCCTGGGCGTGGTTGCCCGCAGAAGCGGTGACCAGCCCCCGGGCCTTCTCCTCGTCGCTGAGGGTGCTGATCTTATAGTAGGCGCCCCGGATCTTGTAGGCCCCGGTGACCTGCATATTCTCCGGCTTGATATAGATCTGGTTGCCGGTGGCCTTGGAAAAGGCGGGACTGTAGACTAGACTGGTGTTGCGGATCACCCCGGACAGCACGCCGCGGGCCTCCTTGAATTCCTTTAATGTCAGCATGGGGCAGACTTCCTCTCCGTATCATACCATATTTCCTTCTATCATAATGACTTTTCTGCCCAAAGTCAACGTGTTATTGACACCTGGGGCGGGGAAAGGTACAATGAAGCTAACCTCGTTTTTGGAGGAAATGTCAATGGCGAAAATTGTGAAAAAATCTCCGGCCCCCCTCTATCTGGCGGCGGCGGTGTGGGCGGCGTGGGCCGTGCTGGCCCCCCTGTATGCCTGGTGGCATTTTGCGCTGGCGGCGGCGGTCTCGGCGGCCGCCTGGCTGGGGGGGCGGAAGCTCTTTCCCGACAAGGTGCTGATCCTGCCCGACCCGGAGCCCGCGCCGGAGCCGGAACCGGAGCATGCCGCGCCGGAGGACCCGCTGGCCGTCGAGCGGGCGCGGGCGCTGGCCGAGCTGCGGCGGCTGGACGAGAACATCGAGGACGCCAAGCTCTCCGCCCAGATCGTCCACATGGAGGAGGTCACCGGCAAGATCTTCGACATCGTGGCCGGGCAGCCGGCCAAGCTGCCCCAGCTCCGCCGGTTTCTGAACTACTATCTGCCCACCACCCTCAAGCTGCTCAACGCCTATGACCGCATGGGGGCCGCCGGGGTGGAGGGGGCCAACATCGACGGCACCATGGGCCGCATCGACGCCATGATGGACAAAGTGGTGGAGGCCTTTGACAAGCAGCTCGACGCCCTGTTCGCCGACGAGGCGCTGGATATATCCACAGACATCACCGTTCTGGAGCAGATGCTGGCCCAAGAGGGGCTCGGCGGAATGCAGATGGGACAATCATAACAATGGAGGAACTGCGATATGGCTGACAAGACGGATTTTACCCCGGAACTGACCCTCACTCCCAACCTGGACGCCGCAGCGGCGGCGGAGGCACCCCAGGCCCCCGAGTCGCCCGCCCTCACCCTGGACCCCACCGGGGCGGTGGACGCGGCCGCGGCCCAGAAGGCCAAGGACGAGCAGGCCATCCAGCTCGACGAGAGCAAGCTCACCGAGGCGGAGCGGAAGATGGTGGACGACTTTGCCAAGCAGATCGACCTGACCGACTCCAACGTGGTGCTCCAGTACGGCGCGGCGGCCCAGAAGAACATCGCCGGCTTTTCCGAGAGCACCCTCAACTCCGTGCGCACCAAGGATCTGGGGGAGATCGGCCAGGCCCTGTCCTCCCTGGTGGTGGAGCTGAAGGGCTTCGGCAAGGAGGAGGACGAGAAGGGCATCTTCGGCTTTTTCAAAAAGAAGAAAAACGAGCTGGAGGCCATGAAGGTGGCCTACACCAAGGCGGAGGCCAACGTGGACAAGATCGCCGAGGTGCTGGAGGGCCATCAGGTGACCCTGATGAAGGACATCGCCATGCTGGACCAGATGTACGAGCTCAACACCAAGTATTACAAGGAGCTGACCATGTATATTCTGGCGGGCAAGAAGCGCCTGAACCAGGTCCGCGCCAACGAGCTGGAGCAGCTCCGCCAGAAGGCGGCCCAGTCCGGCACCCAGGAGGACGCCCAGGCCTACAACGACCTGACCAACATGTGCAGCCGCTTTGAGAAGAAGCTCCACGATCTGGAGCTCACCCGCATGATCTCCATCCAGATGGGCCCCCAGACCCGGCTGATCCAAAACAACGACACCCTGATGCTGGAGAAGATCCAGTCCTCCCTGGTGAACACCATCCCCCTGTGGAAGAGCCAGATGGTGCTCTCCCTGGGCCTGGAGCACTCCCGCCAGGCCACCGCGGCCCAGAGCGCTGTGACCAACATGACCAACGAGCTGCTGAAGAAGAACGCCGACATGCTCAAGATGGGCACCATCGAGACCGCCCGGGAGGCCGAGCGGAGCGTGGTGGACATCCAGACCCTCCAGCACACCAATGAGCAGCTCATCTCCACCCTGGATGAGGTCATGAACATCCAGCGGGAGGGGGCCCAGAAGCGCCGGGAGGCCGAGGCCGAGCTGGGGAGAATCGAGGGCCAGCTCAAGCAGAAGCTCCTGGAGCTGCGGGGCTGAGCTCCGCCCGACACATTTGAGTGAGGAAATCCCATGAAATTTCTGAAAACCCACACCGGCGCTATGGTGGTGCTGGCGGTGGTCATTGTCCTGTCCGTCCTGCTGGGCTCCCACCGCTCCCTGGTTCAGGCCAGGGAGAAGGTGGAGGCGCAGTTTGCGCCCATCGCCGGTGATCTCCAGGACTGCCTGGACATCACCGCCAACCTGCTTACCGTGGCGGGGCGGTACTTGGACGAGGGTGAGCTGGGCGAGCTGACGGACAGCCGGGCGGCCTTGGCGGAGAGCGGCGGCATCACCGAGGCCCACGCGGCGTATGAGCGCCTGCTAGGGGACGCGGAGACCGTCTTTCTCAAGCTGGAGGACTGCGCCCTGAGCGGACGGGACGCGGACTACGTGAAGGGGTTCCGCACCGACCTGGCTGCCGAGCAGGACACCATCGCCCGGGACGGCTACAACGCCGCCGCCGACCGCTACAACGAGCGGGTGCTGGGGGGCTTCCCCGCCAGAGTGCTGGGGACGCTCACCTTTGTGCGCCCGGCGGAGACCTTCCGATGAGAGGAGCGAGAGGCATGAGACGACAGCTTGCGGCGGCCCTGCTGGGCGCGGCTCTCCTGACGGGGGGAGCCCAGGCCGTGGCGGAGCCCACCGCCGCCCGCTATGTGGCGGACGAGGCGGACGTGCTCAGCAGCGAGACCGAGCAGTACATCATTGACAAAAACCAGTCTCTCTTTGAGGACACCGGCGGCGAGATCGTGGTGGTGTCGGTGGATTTTATGGACGGCATGGATGCCGCCGACTACGCCATGGCCGTGGCGGAGAGCTGGGGCGGCATCGGTGACGAGAGTCTGAACAACGGCTTTCTGCTGGTGTACGCCGTGGGAGAGAACAAGGTGTGGGCCATGGCGGGCTCCGGAATCGAAGACGCCCTCCCAGCCTCAAAAATCGAGGGCTGGCTGGAGGCGGACTTCTACGGCGGCTACGACGCCGGAGAATACGACAGCGCCACCCGCGCTTTTTTCGACGACGTGTATGGCTGGTATGAGAGCTATTATGGCACATCTGCGGGGAGTGTGGTCCCGTCTGAGCCCGGGCGCGACTTTGTCTATTACCCTGAGCCGGAGAATGACTATGTGTTCGCTGTGGTCGGACAGATGGTGCTGTTTCTGCTGATCCTCCTGGTGGTGGTCGTGGTGTGCGCCGCCGACGGCTGGCGCTACCGCCGCTACCGGCGGCGCTACCTGCTGCCCGGCATGCCTCCCCCGCCCTATGTCTACCGGCCCTTTATCTTCGGCCGGCCCCACCGGCCCCGCCCGCCCCGGCCCCCCAGGGGGCCCCGTCCGCCCATGGGCGGCGGCTTCCGCCCGGGTGGGGGCTTTCGCGGCGGCGGCGCGGGCCGCTCCGGAGGCGGCTTCTCCCGCGGAGGCGGGTTCCGCAGCGGCGGTAGCTTCCGTGGCGGCGGGTTCCGCGGCGGCGGAGCCGGACGCCGCTGATGCAGCACACAACCGAAGGCCCCGGAGCAAAGCTCCGGGGCCTTCGGCATCCGTTCGGCACATCTGTGTGCTATACTGTCATGGAAAGGGGGGGACGGCCGTGGAGGCGCATATTCTGGTGGCGGAGGACGAGGAGCGTCTGCGCACCATCATCCGGGACTACTTTACCGCCCACGGGCTGACCTGTGCGCTGGCAAAGGACGGAGAGGAGGCCCTGGAGCGGCTGCGGGAGCGGGACTATGACGCGGTGCTGCTGGACGTGCTCATGCCCAACCTGGACGGATTTGCAGTTTGCCGGGCGGTGCGGGAGGGCAGCGGCGTGCCCATTCTGTTTCTCACTGCCCTGGGGGGAGAGAAGGATGTGCTCCGGGGGTATGCCCTGGGGGCGGACGACTATGTGACCAAGCCCTTCTCCCTGGCGGTGCTGCTGGCCAAAACCGAGGCGCTTATCCGCCGCAGCCGGGGAGGGGGCGCGGAGACACTCGCCTGCGGGGCGATCACCCTGGAGCCGGGCCGCCGGGCCTGCACGGTGGGCGGCCGTCCGGTGGCCCTCCCGCCCAGAGAGTACGAGCTGCTGCTCTGCCTGATGCGCAACAAGGGCCAGGTGCTCCGCCGGGAGCAGCTTCTGGACAAGGTGTGGGGCATCGACTTCGAGGGGGGAGACCGGGCGGTGGACGGCCGGATCAAGGCCCTCCGCGCCGCCCTCGGCCCGGCGGGAAAACAGATCAGGACGGTCTTCAAGGTAGGCTACAAGCTGGAGGGGGAGCAGCATGGGGCGGATTAGACGGTTGTTCAAAGGGACGATTCCACTGTTTTCAGCCCTCTGGCTTGGGATGATGCTGGTGCTGCTGTGGCTCAATGCCGAGGGGCAGAGCGCACGCATGGGGGCATCTATGCAGTCGTACCGGTGGTCAGTGGAGTACCAGTATTCCGAGATCTGGAATGGATCTGCGGCGGAGACAAAAAAGCCGGTGATTTTGACTTGGCGGCTGATGGAAGAGCCGCTGTATTCCATCGGCGGTATCACGCAGACACGGGTGTATGATCGTACGGGCAGGGAGCTGGCCCGGCGGCCCATGGCTATGGGGACAGCCAGTCCCATTGGGACGGGGGTTTATACCTGGAGCCTCCTGTTGGACCCGGTGCTGAGCGAGGAAGAACAGCTCTCCCTGGCTGAGCGGCTGCGGGCCGAACCGGGCCTTGGAAATTTTTTCGGCACAGCCGGTGGATTCTATGAGGAGCTGGAGACCGGGGGACTCTACTGCGAGGTGGTGGGGGTGGTGGACGAGGAGCGGGAGGTCATCTATCCTCAGAGGCTCACCTACTGCTATGCTGACCGGGAGATCACCCTGGTGGACACTGACAGCGGATTTTTCGACGGTAGGGAGTTAGTTACGCTCCGGTTCGACGGGGTTCAGTTGAATTCTGCGTTGGTAGGCGTGTCGGCCTCCCCACGGGAGCTGTTACAAACCTTCCGGGCGGCAGAGACAAACCTGGATGCGCTGCTGGGCGGCGACACCCCCACAACGAGCCGTGTTTCCATATCGTCTGACGGCAGTGAGTGCGCCCCCATGAGTGATGGGGAGATCATCGTCGCCACCGCATATACCTGCAATCCTCTGCGTGTAGCCCTGAGGGGGCAGGGGCCCACAGCAGTACTCACGCTGCTGGCAGCGGTGGGCATGGCCGTCTTTACGGACCGCCGCCAGCGGGAAACGTTGGAGCGGGAACGGGCCTTCACCCGGGCGGCGGCCCATGAGCTGAAGACCCCCCTTGCGGTGCTCCGCACCCACGCGGAGGCGCTGAGGGAGGACATTGCCCCGGCCCGGCGGGGGGAATACCTGGACGTGGTGCTGGACGAGAGCGACCGCATGGCCGCTCTGGTGGGCAGCTTGCTGGAGCTCTCCCGCATGGAGGAGGGCGGGGCGCTGCACCGGGAGGTGCTGGCGATGGACGCCCTGGTGCGGGCGGTCTTTGACCGGCTGGCCCTCCCACTGGAGCGAAAGGGGCTCCACCTGAAGCTGAATCTGGAGCCTGGACAGGTATTCGGCGATCGGGCACGGCTGGAGAGCGCGGTGGAAAACCTGGCCTCCAATGCCCTGCGGTATACGCCGGAGGGGGGCGAGGTGTCGGTGCGGCTGGAACGGGCAGGCGGCTGGCTCCGCTTGGCGGTGGACAACGACGGCCCCAGTCTCACCACCCGGGAGCTGCCCCACCTGTTTGAGCCATTCTACCGGGGGGATGCGGCCCGCAGCCGCGCTACTGGAGGTACGGGGCTGGGGCTGGCCATTGTCAGGACGGCGGCGGCAGCCCACGGGGGGACCTGCTGGGCGGAGAACCGGGCGGGAGGCGTGCGGATCTGGATGGAGCTGCCGGCCTTGCAATCAGTCTAGCGGTATGATATGATATCTTCACAAATAAAATGAGATTGTGAGGGATCGCGATGGGCTTCAACCGACCCGAGGCAAAACGGCTGGCCAAGGCAGCCATGCGGAATACCGACCCCAACCCCATGCTGGTGACCCTGGTCTTTGTCCTGTTGACCACCGGAGTGAGCTATCTGGTGGGACTTGTGCTGACCAACCCGATCTATGATGCGCTCTATACGGCATATCTGTACCTGCTGGACGGGGCCTACGACCCGATGTTCATCTTCAAGAGTCTGCTGTCGCCCGGTATGGTGGCAGTGTATATGCTGGTTTCGCTGCTGCTCAATGTATACTTCTGGGTGATGAACTTCGGCTATGCATCCTACACCCTGCGGATGGCGCGGGGGGAGCAGCCGGGCTACCGGCGGCTGTTTGACGGCTTTGCGGCCCTGGGCCGGGCTATTCTGGTCAGTCTGCTGACCTCCATTTTCCTCAGCCTGTGGGGCCTGCTGTTCATGGTGCCCTATATGGTGGTGATGATCCTTGCCGCCCTGCTGGGGAGCATGGGGCTGATGATGCTGGCCATCCTTCTGCTCATCGGCGGTATGGTGATGATGGTCATTTTCAGTTACCGCTACCGCCTGGCCACCTATTTTCTGCTGGATCACCCCGAGATGGGCGCATTGGAATCCATCACTCAGAGCAAGCAGGCGATGAAGGGGTGGAAGGGGGAGCTGTTCATTTTAGACTGGTCCTTTTTCGGCTGGCTCCTCCTGGTGGCGTTGGTGGAGCTGGTGGGGATCGGCCTGGGCACGCTGTTCAGCCCCGCTCTGGGCACATTGCTGGGTACGGTGGCTGCGGGGGCGTTCAGCCTGTGGCTCAACCCCTACATGAACGGCACGGAGGCCAACTTCTACGACTGGGTGACCCATGGCTCCCTCTCCTACCGGGAGAACAACGGCCCAGGCGGCTACCAGAGCCCCTACGGCAACAACACTCCGGAACTATAATCAAAAGCTCCCTCGGGGTTTGACCCCGAGGGAGCTTTTGGTTATTCCAGAACGGCGCCCCGGGCGGCGGAGGTGACCAGTTTTGCATACCGGGCCAGATAGCCGGTCTTGATCTTGGGTTCGGGACAGATCCACTTGGCACGCCGGGCGGCCAGGGTGGCCTCGTCCACCTGGAGCTCGATTTTGCAGGCGGGGATGTCGATGGAAATGATGTCCCCCTCCTCCACCAGGCCGATGGGGCCGCCCTGGGCGGCCTCGGGGCAGACGTGGCCGATGGAGGCCCCGCGGGTGGCGCCGGAGAAGCGGCCGTCGGTGATGAGGGCCACCGACTCGCCTAGCCCCATGCCGCAGATGGCGGAGGTGGGGTTGAGCATCTCACGCATACCCGGGCCGCCCTTGGGGCCCTCGTAGCGGATCACCACCACGTCGCCGGGGACGATCTTCCCGGCGTAGATGGCCTCGATGGCCTCCTCCTCGGAGTTGAAGACCTGGGCGGGGCCGGTGTGGAGCATCATCTCAGGGGCCACGGCGGAGCGCTTCACCACGCAGCCCTCGGGGGCCAGGTTGCCCTTGAGCACGGCGATGCCGCCGTCGGCGGAGTAGGGGTTCTCGATGGGGCGGATCAGCTCAGGGTTGCGGTTGACCACGCCCTCCAGGTTCTCGGCCAGGGTCTTTCCGGTGCAGGTGAGCACGCTGGTGTCCAGCAGGCCCTTCTTCGTCAGCTCCTTCATGACGGCGTACACGCCGCCCGCGCCCTCCAGATCCTCCATATAGGTATCCCCGGCGGGGGCAAGATGGCACAGGTTGGGGGTTTTGGAGGAGATCTCGTTGGACAGATCCAGATCCAGCTCGATGCCGCACTCGTGGGCGATGGCGGGCAGGTGGAGCATGGTGTTGGTGGAGCAGCCCAGGGCCATGTCCACTGTCTCGGCGTTGTGGAAGGCGGCGGGGGTCATGATGTCCCGGGGGCGGATGTTTTTCGCCACCAGCTCCATGATCTGCATACCGGCATGCTTGGCCAGGCGCAGCCGGGCCGACCACACGGCAGGGATGGTGCCGTTGCCCCGCAGGCCCATACCGATGGCCTCGGTGAGGCAGTTCATGGAGTTGGCGGTATACATGCCGGAGCAAGAGCCACAGGTGGGGCATGCGTTGTTTTCATAGTCCTCCACGCCAGCCTCGTCCAGCTTGCCCGCCTTATAGGCCCCGACCGCCTCAAACATGTGGCTCAGGCAGGAGCGGCGTCCGTCCTCCAGCCGCCCGGCCAGCATGGGGCCGCCGGAGCAGAAGATGGTGGGGACGTTCACCCGGGCGGCGGCCATGAGCAGGCCGGGCACGTTCTTGTCGCAGTTGGGGATCATCACCAGCCCATCGAACTGGTGGGCGATGGCCATGGCCTCGGTGGAGTCGGCAATGAGATCCCGGGTGACCAGGGAGTACTTCATGCCGATGTGGCCCATGGCGATGCCGTCGCACACGGCGATGGCGGGGAACTCCACCGGCGTGCCGCCGGCGGCGCGGACGCCCGCCTTGACGGCCTCGGCGATCTTGTCCAGGTTCATGTGGCCGGGGACGATCTCGTTGTAGGAGCACACCACACCGATGAGGGGGCGCTCCAGCTCCTCCTTGGTGTAGCCCAGGGCGTAGAACAGGGAGCGGTTGGGGGCGCGCTCCACGCCTTTCGTCACGTTGTCGCTGCGCATAAGTAAAATCTCCTTCACAATTTTACGCGGTAAAGTATAGTGGTATTATAGCACAAGGGCCGGGCGGTGACAACGCGGAATTTGTGCGGCCCCCCTGCCGCAAAAAAGCAACCCCGTCCGCAGGGCGGACAGGGCTGCTTTTTGGATGTATGAAAGGACTTAGTGAGGGATGCGCTGGCACTTCTTGGGGGTCACGCAGGTACCCTCGGCCACGGCCACCACGATGGGCTCAGCCAGGAAATCGGCGGCGGAGTCGCTGATGTCAGGGCGGGGCACGGCCACCTTGCGGGCCTCAAACTTCATCTTGCGGGAGGTGTTGCCGATGTGGGTGATCTCACCGTAGGCCTCGATGAAGTCGCCGGCGTAGACCGGGGCCTTAAACTCAATGTTGTTGTAGGCACAGAACAGGCCCTCGTCGCCGTCACACTGGATCAGCAGCTCGGTGGCCACATCGCCGAACAGGTGCACCATATGCGCGCCGTCCACCAGGTTGCCGCCATAGTGTGCGTCCTTCGCGGACATGCGCAGGCGGATCAGCGAAGTATACTTCTTCTCTTCCATGTCAATTCCACTCCTAAACGTATTTTGTGAAAGAAGACGAAAAATGGAACCGGAATTCCCTACCTATTGTACGTCCGATCGAGGGGCTTGTCAACAGCGGGTTTCCCGAATGGAGGCTCACTCCAGGCGGAGATGGGCCCGCCGCAGGGCCGCCCGGATGGCCAGACACAGGGGCGGCGCGGCGGCGATGGCCGCCGCCGCGTTGAAGAGGGAGGCGGGGATTTTCAGGGGGAGCAGCAGGGCAGCTGCGGCAAAGGGCAGGCCGCCCACCAGCATGTTGTCATAGAACAGGGACTTGGAGAAGTAGAGCAGGTAATAGGTCAGGCAGCCAACCAGTGAGGAGGCCAGACAGCGGCGGTAGGAGGCCGTCTCTCGCTGTTCCGGAGTGCGGAACACCAGCCCAGCCGCCAAGCCCATCGCGCCCTTGGTGAGAAAGGTGAGCCAGCACTCTGGGGCAAAGATAGGGTTGGTCAGGTCGTAGAGGGCGGAGCCCAGGCCGGAAGCCAGGCCGCCCAAGGGCCCCAGGAGCATACCGGACAGCACGCAGGCAATGTTGGCCAGGGTGAAGGAGGTCTCCCCGGTGGGCAGGGGGATGATGATGCGGGGAAAATTGACGGCAAAGACCACGGCGGTCATCATGGCCAGCACAGCCAGCCGGTGGGGGTTCATGGCGTTCTTTTTCATGGCGAACACTTCCAATCCTCTTGGTGTGTCCCCATTATAGCGGGAAACTGACATTGTTTCAAACATCAGATTTGAAAAAAAGAATAAGACCAGATAGGGCGAAAAAGGGCCGCCGCGGATGCGGCGGCCCTCGTGATCAATAGCGGCCGAAGTCGCCGGAACGGCCCTCGGTGACATCGGAGCCGAACTCGTAGTCCTTGCCCGGCAGGATAGCGTTGAGGGCGATACCCGCGATGGCGGCGATGGCCAGATTAGTCAGGGTCACATGGGCGCCGCCCACCGGGAAGGTAATTCCGCCGGAGAAGCCCAGGCCGCACACCAGGATGACAGCGGCGATGATCAGATTGCGGGAGTTGGTGAAGTCCACCCGGTTTTCCACCACGTTGCGCACGCCGATGGCGGAGATCATGCCGTACAGGATGAAGGACACGCCGCCGATGATGGCGGTGGGGATGGAGTTGACCAGGGCGGCGAAGGCAGGGGAGAAGGAGAGCACCACCGCGTACACTGCTGCCAGGCGCACCACCTTGGGGTCGTATACCCGGGACAGCACCAGCACGCCGGTGTTCTCACCGTAAGTGGTGTTGGCCGGGCCGCCGAACAGGCCGGCCAGGGAGGTGGCGATGCCGTCCCCGATGAGGGTGCGGTGGAGACCGGGGCGCTCCAGGAAGTTCTCCCCCACGGTTGCGGAGATGGCGGACATGTCGCCGATGTGCTCCATCATGGCAGCCACGGCAATGGGGGCCATGACCAGAATGGAGGTCACATCAAACCTGGCGATCGAGCCGGTGAAGTCGGTGAAGAAGGGTTGCAGGCCGATAGGAGCGGCAGCCGTCACGGCGGAAAAGTCCATCAGGGGGATCACCGAGCCGGAGGCGTCCACTGCTGTGGCCCCCAGGGCATTGGCGGCCACAGCCACCAGATAGGGGATCACCACGCCCAGAAGGATGGGGATGATCTTAACCATACCCTTCCCCCAGATGTTGGCTGCGACGATGACCGCGATGGACAGGAGGGCCAGCCACCAGCAGGAGGAGGCGTTGCTTACCGCGTTAGGGGCCAGGTTGAGGCCGATGAGGATGATGATGGGCCCGGTGACCACAGGAGGCAGGAAGCGCATGACCTTCTTTACGCCGACCAGTTTGATGACGGCGGCCAGAATCACATAGAGCAGGCCGGCCACTACAATGCCGCCGCAGGCGTACTGGAGCTTGACGGAGGGCTCCATTGTGGCATAGGCGCCGGAATCCAGGGCGGCCACGGCGGAGAAGCCGCCCAGATAGGCGAAAGAGGAGCCCAAAAAGGCGGGTACCTTCAGGCGGGTGCAAATATGGAAGAAGAGGGTGCCGATGCCGGCGAAAAACAGAGTGGTCTGGATGGACAGGGGCAGGCCGTAGCCCTGGACCAGAATGGGGACCAGGACGGTGGCACCGAACATGGCGAACAGGTGCTGGAGGCCCAGCACCAGCATCTTGGGCAGGCCAAGCGTCCGGGCGTCATAGATGGGCTCGCTTCCGGGGGTGGATTTGTGACTCATACGTGTCTCCTCTCTCGTTTGGGCATTGGGCAGAAAAAAAGCAATTGCTTTTTCAACGAAAAAGCAATTGCTTTAGAGAAATGGAATGGAGATACCCAGGTGAAGCCAAAGAAACATCCGGTACTCCATGTTCCATTCCTCCTGCCGCCGCCAAATTTCACTCTATGATATCAGAAATCCGGTCGTTTGGCAAGAAAAAGTTTTTCCTCCGCCCGGCCGGGTGGAGGAAAAACCGGGCGAGTACGTCCCCGGTACGGCGGGGGCGTTTCTTACAGCATCCGCTTGAGGTACCGGCCGGTATAGGAGGCTTCGCAGGCGGCCACCTCCTCTGGAGTACCCGTCACGACGATGTTGCCGCCGCCGTCGCCAATCCCCACGCGGCAGGCCGCGCGGGGGCCCCGGATTGATTTTATCTGCTCGGGCGGAGTGAATCCGCCCGGCATCAAGGTTTTGCCAGAGGCAAAACGCTTGGTGGGCAGCGCCGGCGGCCGCTTTTTACAGCATCCGCTTGAGGTACTGCCCGGTGTAGGAGGCGGCACACTGCGCCACCTCCTCGGGGGTGCCGGTGACGACGATATTGCCGCCGCCGTCGCCAATCCCCACGCGGCAGGCCGCGCGGGGGCCCCGGATTGATTTTATCTGCTCGGGCGGAGTGAATCCGCCCGGCATCAAGGTTTTGCCAGAGGCAAAACGCTTGGTGGGCAGCGCCGGCGGCCGCTTTTTACAGCATCCGCTTGAGATACTGCCCGGTGTAGGAGGCGGCACACTGTGCCACCTCCTCGGGGGTGCCGGTGACGACGATATTGCCGCCGCCGTCGCCGCCCTCGGGGCCGAGGTCGATGATGTGGTCGGCAGTCTTGATCACGTCCAGGTTGTGCTCGATGACCACCACCGTGTTGCCCACGTCCACCAGCTTCTGGAGCACCTCAATGAGCTTGTGCACGTCGGCGGTGTGCAGGCCGGTGGTGGGCTCGTCCAGGATATAGATGGTCTTGCCGGTGGAGCGCTTGGCCAGCTCGGTGGCCAGCTTGACCCGCTGGGCCTCGCCGCCGGACAGGGTGGTGGAGGGCTGGCCCAGCTTGACGTAGCTCAGGCCCACCTCGTAGAGGGTCTGGAGCTTGTTGTATAGCCGGGGGAGGTTCTCAAAGAAGGGAAGGGCCTCCTCCACCGTCATCTCCAGCACCTCATAGATGTTCTTGCCTTTGTAGCGCACCTCCAGGGTCTCCCGGTTGTACCGCTTGCCCTTGCACACCTCGCAGGGCACGTAGATGTCGGGGAGGAAGTGCATCTCGATTTTCAGCAGGCCGTCGCCCTGGCAGGCCTCGCAGCGCCCGCCCCGGACGTTGAAGGAGAAGCGGCCCGGGCCGTAGCCCCTGGCCTTGGCGTCGGAGGTGGAGGCGAACAGATCACGGATGTCGTTGAACAGGCCGGTATAGGTGGCCGGGTTGGAGCGGGGGGTGCGGCCGATGGGGGACTGGTCAATGTCGATGACCTTGTCCAGGAACTCCTCCCCCTCGATGCCCGCGTGCTTTCCAGGCCGGGTCTTGGCCCGGTTCAGGTCGGCGGCCAGCCGCTTGAACAGGATCTCGTTGACCAGGGAGGACTTGCCGGAACCGGACACGCCGGTGACGCAGGTGAAGGTGCCCAGGGGGATGGACACGTCCACGCCCCGCAGGTTGTTCTCCGCCGCGCCCCGGATGGTGAGGAAGTTCCCGCTGCCCTTGCGGCGCTCGGTGGGGACGGGGATCCTTTTGCGGCCGGACAGGTAGTCGCCGGTGATGGAGCCGGGGGTGTTCATGACCTCTTCGGCGGTGCCGGCGGCCACCACCTCTCCGCCGTGAACGCCGGCGCCGGGGCCGATGTCCACGATATAGTCGGCCGCCCGCATGGTGTCCTCGTCGTGCTCTACCACCAGCAGGGTGTTGCCCAGGTCGCGCAGGTGCTTCATGGTGTCCAGCAGCATGTCGTTGTCCCGCTGGTGCAGGCCGATGGACGGCTCGTCCAGAATATAGAGCACCCCCATGAGGGAGGAACCGATCTGGGTGGCCAGGCGGATGCGCTGGCTCTCGCCGCCGGACAGGGTGGCGGCAGCCCGGCTCAGGGTCAGGTACTGGAGCCCCACACTCTGGAGGAAGCCAAGGCGGTTCTTGATCTCCTTGAGGATGCGGTCGGCGATGAGGTGCTTCTGGGGGGTGAGCTCCAGGCCGTCCACGAAGGCCAGGGCGTCGTTCACCGATTTGCGGCAGAAGGCGTCGATGCTGATACCCCCCACCGTGACGGCCAGGGCCTCCTTCCGCAGGCGCTTGCCGCCGCAGTCGGGGCAGGGCCGCTCAGCCATGCACTCCTCCAGATCCCGGCGCATGGCGTCGCTCTGGGTCTCCCGGTAGCGGCGCTCCAGGTTGTTGACCACGCCCTCGAAGGCCTGCATCAGAGTGCCCTTGCCGTTCTCCCGGTCGTAGGTCAGCTTGAGCTTCTCCCCCTTGGTGCCGTAGAGGATCACGTCCATGACCTCCTCCGGCAGCTCCTCCACCGGGGTGGTGAGCTTGAAGCCGTACTTCTTGGACAGGGCCTCAAAGTACATGCGGGAGATGGAGTCCCCCTTGATGTTGTTCCAGCCGGAGGCGGTGATGGCGCCTTCCAGGATGGAGAGCTTCCTGTTGGGGATGATGAGGTCGGGATCCACCTTGAGCTGGGCGCCCAGGCCGGTGCAGGTGGGACAGGCGCCGTAGGGGTTGTTGAAGGAGAACATGCGGGGGGAGAGCTCCTCGATGGAGATGCCGCAGTCCTCGCAGGCGTAGTTCTGGGAGAAGAGGATGTCCCGATCCTCGCCCACAATGTTGATGACCACCAGGCCGCCGGCCAGGGCGGCGGCGGTCTCCACGCTGTCGGTGAGGCGGCGGTGGATGTCCTCCTTGATGACCAGCCGGTCCACCACAATCTCGATGTTGTGCTTCTTGTTCTTGTCCAGGGGGATCTCCTCGGTGAGATCGTAGAGCGAACCGTCGGCCCGGCAGCGGACATAGCCCGACTTGCGGGCGTCCTCCAGCAGCTTCTGGTGGGTGCCCTTCTTGCCCCGCACCACCGGGGCCATGATCTGGATGCGGGTGGCCTCGGGCAGGGCCATCACCTGGTCGATGATCTGGTCGATGGTCTGCTGCTGGATCTCCTTGCCGCACTTGGGGCAGTGGGGGGTGCCCACCCGCGCCCACAGCAGGCGGAGGTAGTCGTAGATCTCCGTCACCGTGCCCACGGTGGAGCGGGGGTTCTTGGAGGTGGTCTTCTGGTCGATGGAGATGGCGGGGGACAGGCCGTCGATGTAGTCCACGTCCGGCTTCTCCATCTGGCCCAGGAACATGCGGGCGTAGGAGGAGAGGGACTCCACATAGCGGCGCTGGCCCTCGGCGTAGATGGTGTCAAAGGCCAGGGAGGACTTGCCCGAGCCGGACAGGCCGGTGAGCACCACCAGCTTGTCCCGGGGAATGTCCACGTCGATGTTTTTCAGGTTGTTCTCCCGCGCGCCTTTGACGAAAATATGGTCGAGCATACGTGTGGTTCTCCTTTGTTCAGGGGTTTACAGGGGCTGTTCGCCGGGCCGGGGCGGCCGGGCATGGCGGACGAGATCCTCCCGCACGGCCCCCCATTTCCGGTAGTTTTCCCGGCCCTGCCGCAGGGTCATTCCCCGGTTTTCGTCGCTGGGGGCGTCCTCGTCCGGGTCGAACACGTCGTTCTCCCAGAAGCACACCGGGCAGATGTAGGCAATGGCCTCCTCTTTGGGGACAGGAAAGGTGAGGCACCCGCAGCAGGGGCAGGGGTAGCTCCCCGCCGGCCCCTCCGACTCCGGAGGCGGCTCCGGCTCAAGCGGCTCCGGAGTGCAGGCCGGGCCGTCGGACGGGGAGAGCACAAAGCTGGCGTTGGTGGCCTGGGGCAGATAGAAGAATTTTTCTGTTTTGTCCATAGAACGGCATCCTCCGGGTCAGGGGGCGAACACGGGACGAAATACATACGCCCACAGAGCCCACAGCAGAAGGGCGGAGCCCAGCACCCCGGCGGATACGCGCACCCACCTGGGCGGTCTGGGCCAGACGGCCAGGGCGATAAGGGCGAAGGCCGCAAGCCCCAGCAGAAAAGGGGCGTACATGACCAGCAATGTGTCCCAGCCCATATCCCACCGGCCCATGTTCAGTACCCGAACACCTTGGCCACGCCCTCCAGCATGTCGCGGATGGGTAGGCCGTAGGGGCAGCGCTTCTCGCAGGCGCCGCACATGACGCAGGAGCCGGCGTGGTAGGGCATAGCCTTGTAACGCTGCTCGGCCCAGCCGGCCAGGCCGTACTTGCGGGCGTAGTTGGCCATCAGAAAGTTGGAGGGAATGTCAATGCCGTTGGGGCAGGGGGCGCAGTAGCCGCACCGGCGGCAGAACTGGGTGCCCAGCTCCTTCCGCACGGCGTCGCACCGGGACAGCTCTTCCGCCGTCAGGGGGGCGGCAAGGTTCACAGAGGCGTTGCGGTCCACTTCCTCAGGGGAGCCCATGCCGGGAATCATGATGTCGATGACCCCGGAGGCGGCGATGTACCGCAGGGCCAGATCCCATTCGTCCAGGTTGCCGCCGGCCAGGGGCTTCATGGCAATGGTGCCGATGCCCTTCTCACGGGCCAGGGCCAGCACGTCCCGCCCCTGGTCCTCCACAATATTATAGGGGAACATAACGGTTTCAATGCGGTCGGCGTAGTCCTCCACCAAAATTTTAAGCGCATCAGCGCTGTGGGCGGTGACGCCGATGTGGCCGATCTTCCCGGCCTCCCTGGCCGCCGTCAGGGCCTCGTAGGCGCCGCCGGGGCCGAATACCTTCTCAATGTCCTTCTCCGGCAGGTTGTGGAGCTGATACAGGTCGATGTAGCCGGTGCGCAGGTTGCGCAGGCTGGTCTCCACGTCGGCGGCCATGGAGGCGGCGTCCCGGCTCATGCTCTTGGTTGCCAGGATAAACTTGTCCCGGCGGCCCTCCAGCGCGGCGCCCAGATACTCCTCGGAGACGGTATAGCCCCGGGCGGTGTCGATGTAGTTGATGCCGTACTCCTCCAGCTTATCTACCACAGCCTTGGTGTTGGCCCCGTCGGCGCGCTGGATGGGGATACCGCCAAAGGAGACTACAGCGGCCTTCAGGCCGGTCTTGCCCAGTGTCACATAGTTCATAATCCATACCTCTTATTCCATGCCCGGCTCACGCCGGACGTATTTGGGAAGTCTTTCCGCCGCCGGACGGGGGAACAGGCCGCCGGCCGGCCGGTCAAGTCATACATAATAGCAGTCCTCGCGCCATTTCCGGGGATTGGCATCAATGTAGTTCCAGATGCGCCGGTAGTCCGCCTCGCCGCGGATGACGTGGTCGTGAAAGGATTTCTGCCAGAGGGGAATGCCCGCCCGCTTGGCGGCGGCCCGTTTCATAGAGCCGATCACGGTGGAGAGCGGCTTTGTAGGGGCGGATATTATCCGCCCGTCCGGCTCCGCAAGCGCCAGAATCAGGTGAATATGATTGGGCATGACGACGAATTTATCCAGCGCAACATTGGGGTAGTGCGCCGGGATGGCGCGGATGGCCTCATCTACCACACGGCCAATGGAGGAAAGCGGAATACCCTGCGGCGGGCGGATGATATCCGCCCCTACGGACGGCTGCCAGAAAAGCGGCTGTTTGTCTTTTGTGCAGAGGGTGATGAAATAATAGCCCGCCTGGCTGTAATCATAGTTTGGCAGCCGGTTCGGCTTCCGTCTGGGCAGCTCCATGCCCCTCACCCATGTCCCCGCAGCTCGATGATGCGGTCGCGCAGAACGGCGGCGTACTCGAATTCCAGCCGCTTGGACGCCTCCCGCATCTCCTTCTCCAGCTTGGCGATGGCAGTCTCCCGCTCCTTTTTGGAGAGGGCCTTCTGAGAGTGGGGCAGCTCGTCCTTGTCGCCGGACAGGTCGATCACGTCGCGGACGGACTTGATGACCGTCTTGGGCACGATGCCGTGCTCCCGGTTGAAGGCGTCCTGCTTGGCCCGGCGGCGCTCGGTCTCGTCGATGGCCCGGCGCATGGAGGGGGTGATGGAGTCGGCGTACATGACCACCAGGCCGTCGGCGTTGCGGGCGGCCCGGCCGATGGTCTGGATGAGGGAGGTCTCCGACCGGAGGAAGCCCTCCTTGTCGGCGTCCAGGATGGCCACCAGGGACACCTCCGGCAGATCCAGGCCCTCACGGAGCAGGTTGATGCCCACCAGCACGTCGAAGGTGCCCAGGCGCAGGTCGCGGATGATCTCCATGCGCTCGATGGTGTCGATGTCGTGGTGCATGTAGCGCACCTTGATGCCCGCGTTGGTGAGGTAGGCGGTGAGATCCTCCGCCATCTTTTTGGTGAGGGTGGTGACCAGCACCCGTTCCGAGCGGGCGGTGCGGGCGTTGATCTCGCCGATGAGGTCGTCGATCTGCCCCTCCACGGGCCGCACCTCGATTTTGGGGTCCAGGAGGCCGGTGGGGCGGATCACCTGCTCCACGATCTGGCCCGACCGCTCCCGTTCATAGTCGCCGGGGGTGGCGGAGACGTACACCACCTGGTTGAGCCGCTTCTGAAATTCGTCAAACTTCAGCGGCCGGTTGTCGAAGGCGCAGGGCAGGCGGAAGCCGTAGTCCACCAGAGAGGTCTTGCGGGCCTTGTCGCCGTTGTACATGGCCCGCACCTGGGGAAGGGTGACGTGGCTCTCGTCGATGAAAAGAACGAAGTCCTTGGGGAAGTAGTCCAGCAGGGTGTGGGGGGGCGAGCCGGGGGCGCGGCCCTCAATGACCCGGCTGTAGTTCTCAATGCCGGTGCAGTAACCCAGCTCCTGCATCATCTCTACGTCGTACATGGTACGCTGCTTGATGCGCTGGGCCTCAATAAGCTGGTTGTTGGCCTGGAAGAAGGCTACCCGCTCCTCCAGCTCCTTGTAAATCTCCTGGACGGCGGCGTCCATCTTCTCCTTGGGGGTGACATAGTGGGTGGCGGGCCAGATGGGGATGGTGTTCAACCGCCGGATGGCTGCGCCGGTGACCACGTTGATCTCGCTGATACGGTCGATCTCGTCGCCGAAGAACTCCACCCGGATGGCGGAGTCCTTCCAGTAGGCGGGGAAGATTTCCACCGTGTCTCCCCGCACCCGGAACATGTTGCGCTCAAAGGCGATGTCGTTGCGCTCGTAGCGGATGGCCACCAGCTTTTTCAGCAACTCGTCCCGCTCCAGGGTAGCCCCCACCCGCAGGGAAACCATCATCTTGGCGAAGTCCTCCGGCTCGCCCAGACCGTAGATGCAGGATACCGAGGACACCACGATCACGTCCCGCCGCTCCATCAGGGAGGCGGTGGCCGCCAGCCGCAGCCGGTCGATCTCCTCGTTCACCGCCGAGTCCTTCTCAATGAAGGTGTCGGTGTGGGGGATATAGGCCTCGGGCTGGTAGTAGTCGTAGTAGGACACAAAATACTCTACCGCGTTGTTGGGGAAAAATTCCTTAAACTCGGCGCAGAGCTGGGCCGCCAGGGTCTTGTTGTGGGCCAGCACCAGGGTGGGCCGCTGCACCGCCTCGATGACCTTGGCCATAGTGAAGGTCTTGCCCGAACCGGTGACGCCAAGAAGGGTCTGCTCATCCAGACCGTTCTCAATGCCCGCCGCCAGGGCGGCGATGGCCTCCGGCTGGTCGCCGGCGGGCTGATATTCGCTGACAACTTGAAATTTCGACATAGCGCTGTCTCACCTCACAGGTCGGGAAATCGGAACGGCGGCCAGCCGCGCGCAGAAGCGCGCCGCCGCCCTGCGGCGTCCAAGCGTTTTGCGAAGCAAAACCTTGTCCAGACGGAATTCAGTTCCGTCTGGAGGGATAGAAAAACAGGGCTCCCGGCGGATTCATCCGCCGGGATACGCCGGCGGGCTGATATTCGCTGGCTACTTGGAATTTGGGCATACCGTCACCTCACAGGGTAATTATAGCAAAACAAATGTTCGATTTCAACCGAGAATTTTAGAACCTGCCTTTTTACGGCTGGTAAAAGCCGCTGTCCCGGAGAGACACCATGTCGTCGTCCACAAAGATCAGGTGGTCTACCAGCTCAACGCCGAGTTTGGCCAGAAAAGGGGCCAGGCTGCGGGTGGTGGCGATGTCATCCTCCGAGGGAAAGGCGATGCCGGAGACGTGGTTGTGGGCCAGCACCACAGCAGCGGCGTTGAGGGCGAGGGCGGCCTCGGTGATGAGACGGGTGGTAATAGCCACGGCGTTGACGTTCCCCTCACCCAGCCGTCGGATGCCCAGCACCTTGTGCTTGCCGTCCATGCACAGCAGGCAGAGCAGCTCGTTCCGGGCCCCGAAGAAATAGGGCCGCAGGAGCTGGTAGTAGTCCCGGCTGTTCCGGGCGATGTCGTCTACCCGGGTGCGGGCAGTGAGGTAGCGGCCGGACAGCTCTTTCACTGTCTTGAGCAGCACCGCCCCATGCTTCCCCATGCCCTTGACCTTGCACAGCTCCTCCGGCGGGGCGTCCAACACCCCGGCCAGGGAGCCGAAACGGTCGATCAGTTCGTGGGCCAGGGGATTGGTGTCGCTGCGGGGATTGGCGTAGAAGAACAGCAGCTCCAGCAGCTTGTGGTCCGGGAAAGAGTCCGGCCGGGCCAGAAATTCGGTTTTCAGACGCTGGCGGTGTCCGTCGTGGGGGCCCATGGCTGAAGATCTCCTTTCCTGTGGATTCAAGCAGGCGGATGAGGGCATCCGCCTCCCTCCTGTCCTCGGAGCCACGTCTCTTACCGGGCGCCGTACTGCTCCAGATAGGCCGCCATCCTGCCCTTCATCTCGTCGTCAATATACACCCTGCCGTCGAGCTCCCGGTTGTGGAGAAAGGCGATGATCTCCCGGACGGTGACGATGGGGTAGACGGCGATGCCGTAGTCCTCCCGCAGCTCGTCCAGGGTGGAGCAGGCCCGGGTGCCCCGCTCCATCCGGTCCACGGAGACGATAAGGGCGCGCATCTTTACGTCGGCCACATGCTGGAACAGCTCGATGGACTCCCGTACGGCGGTGCCGGCGGTGACCACGTCCTCTACGATCACCACCCGGTCGCCGTCCTGGGGCTTGCAGCCCACCATGACGCCGCCCTCGCCGTGGTCCTTGGCCTCCTTGCGGTTGAAGCAGTAGGGGAGATCCCGCCCATAATTGCGGTACAGGGAGGCGGCGGCGGAGACGGCCAGGGGGATGCCCTTGTAGGCGGGGCCGAAGAGGCAGTCCACCCCGTCGGGGAGGTTCTGCTGGATGCAGGCGGCGTAGTAGTCGCCCAGCTTGGCGGCCTGGGCGCCGGTCTTGTAGTTGCCGGTATTGATGAAGTAGGGAGTCCTGCGGCCGGACTTGGTGGTAAAGTCTCCGAAGGTGAGTACGCCGGCGCGCACCATAAAGGTGATGAATTCTTCCTGATAGGTCATGTTCCCAAACCTCGCTTCTCCAAAAATAGTCGAATTATTATACCACTATTCGGGGGCGCCGACAAGGCCGTGTCTGCGGAAAGAAATTTGGAATTTCACTCTTTTTTAATGTTATTTTACCCGGGCGTATGGTACAATACCAAAGACTTCACAGATGAGGTGTTGCAGTTGGAACTCTTTGAATGGATGACCTCCACCACCTGGGGCGAGAGCCTGCTTACCCTGCTGGTGTCCATGGTGCCGGTGATCGAGCTGCGGGGCGGAGTCCCCTTCGGCACCGCCTTGGGGCTGACCCCCCTCCACGCACTGGTGGTATGCATCATCGGCAATATGCTCCCCATCCCCTTTATTATCGTATATATCCGCCGGATCTTTCACTGGATGCGCCGCAGATCCCCCAGGCTCAACGCTCTGGTGGACAAGCTGGAGAAGAAGGCCCACCTGAAGGGGCAAAAGGTAACGAAGTACAAATACATCGGCCTGTGGCTCTTTGTGGCCATCCCCCTGCCCGGCACGGGGGCGTGGACGGGGGCGCTGATTGCGGCCCTGCTGGATATGCCCCTGCGCAAGTCCATTCCCTCCATCTTCCTAGGGGTGGTCACCGCGGGGCTGATTATGACCTTTGTCACAGGGGGCGTGGTGGCGATTTTCGCCTCCTGAGCGCCTTTTTCTCAGCTCCGGCATAGAATGGCCCGGAGGTGAGCGAAAATGAACGCGATTTGGCAAGTGCTCCTGGCCCTGCTGGCGGCGGTGGGCCTGTTGGCCCTGGGCTGGCTGACCTTCGGCCGCCTGCTGACCCCGGTGGGGGGCAGCGGGGGCGGTCCGGTGTACGCGGTGGTGCCCGCGTCTGGGGATGGAGCCCACCTGGAACAGGATGTGAAGGGGCTTCTCTGGCTGCGGGGCGGCGAGCTGGCCCGCTTCACCATCGTCATCGCCGACGGCGGGCTGGACGGTACGGGGCGGGCGGTGGCCGCGGCCCTGCTGACCCGCGCCCAGGGAATCGTCCTCTGCCCGGCGGAGCGGCTGGGGGAGTATATCAGGGCGTGAAGCTCCAAACACCGCCGGAGCACTGTGGTCCAAGGCAAAATAGCCGCCCCTGCGGGGGCGGCGTATGTTTGCCCGTCGACAAATCAGAACGCAGATGGTATGATATCCCGAGAGAAAGAGGAGGGAGCAGCATCCATGCAGGAGACGGAGCAGACATACATTGAGGGCACTGTGGACACCGTCATTTATCAGAACCGGGAGAACGGCTACACGGTGCTCCGCCTGGACGCGGGGGAGGGGCGGGGGCTCACCGTTGTGGGGTGCCTGCCCGGCGTGGCGCCGGGTGAGAGCATCTCAGTCCAGGGGACATGGATGCACCACGCCTCCTACGGGGAGCAGTTCAAGGCCGAGGCGGTGGAGCGGCGGATGCCCGCAGGCACCAAGGCCATCTTTGACTACCTGGCCTCCGGCGCGGTGCGGGGCATCGGCGCCGCCACCGCCCGGCGGATGGTGGAGGAGTTCGGGGAGGAGGCCCTGACGGTGCTGGAGGAGCACCCTGAGCGGCTCACTCAGATCAAGGGCATCACCCGCAAGCGGGCCCTGGCCATGGGGGAGCACTTCCGGCAGCAGATGGGCATGCGCCGCCTGCTGGAGTTTCTGGGGGAGCATGAGGTGCCCCTCCAGTTGGCCATGCCCCTCTACCGCAAGTACGGCGACCGGGCCCTGGAGATCATCCGGGGCAACCCCTATCTGCTGGTGGACCGGGAGCTGGGGGTGGACTTTTCTAACGCCGACGCGCTGGCCCTGTCTATGGGCATGGAGGGGGACGACCCCCAGCGGCTGGAGGCGGGGCTGCTCTTCGAGCTGACCCACAACCTGGACAACGGCCACACCTTTCTCCCCCGGCGCAAGCTGCTGCCCGCCACGGCCCAGCTCATCGGTGTGGGGGAGGAGGCCCTGGAGGAGGCGCTGGAGGCCCTGCTGGAGCGGGGCGAGGTGGTGGAGGAGCCGGTGGCCGGGGAGCAGGCCGTCTACCTCCATGACCTGTGCGAGGCGGAGCAGTATGTGGCCTTCCGGCTGTGGGAGCTGGCGGCGGGGGAGATCGTGGCCCCCCATGGGCTGGAGGAACTCATCGACCGCATCCAGGCCGAGCAGGGCATCACCTATGCCCCACAGCAGCGCCAGGCAGTGGAGCTGGCCGCCACCAGCCAGGTGATGCTCCTCACCGGCGGACCGGGCACCGGCAAGACCACCTCCCTGCGTGGAGTGCTGGCCCTGTTCGACGCCCTGGGGCTGGAGACCGCCCTGGCCGCCCCCACGGGGCGGGCCGCCAAGCGGCTGGGGGAGCTGTGCGGCGCGGAGGGGACCACGATCCACCGCCTTCTGGAGACCCAGTACGACCCCCACTCCGGCCGGCTGGTGTTTGCCCACGATGAAAGCGACCCGCTGAAGGCCGACGCGGTGATCGTGGACGAGACCTCCATGGTGGATATCACCCTCATGCACGGCCTGCTGTCCGCCCTGCGGCCGGAGTGCCGGCTGATCCTGGTGGGCGACCCCGACCAACTGCCCAGCGTGGGGCCGGGCAACCTGTTCTCCGACCTTATCCGCAGCGGGGTGATCCCCATGGTGCGCCTGACCGAGATCTTCCGGCAGGCCGCCGAGAGCGCCATCGTCCGCAGCGCCCACGGGGTCAACCGGGGGGAGCTGCCCGACCTGCGGGACAACAAGCACGACTTCTTCTTCCTCCGCCGCAAGGAGCCGGCCCGGGCGGCGGAGACCATCGTGGAGCTGGTGAAGACCCGGCTGCCCAACAACATGGGCATCCCGCCGGAGCAGATCCAGGTGCTCTCCCCCACCCGCAAGCGGACGGCGGGCACCGCGTCGCTGAACCGGGCCATCCAGGAGGCGGTGAACCCGCCCGGCCCCGACCGGCCGGAGCGCCGCTTCGGCGAGTACATATTCCGCCGGGGCGACCGGGTGATGCAGGTGCGCAACAACTACGACGTGGTCTGGAAGGACGGCCTCACCTCCGGCATGGGGGTGTTCAACGGGGATATCGGCCAGGTGGTGGAGGTGGACAACCGGGCCGAGCTCCTCGCGGTGGACTTTGACGGCCGCCGGGTTGAATATACCCCTGATATGCTGGGGGAGCTGGAGCCCGCCTACGCCATTACGGTGCACAAGGCCCAGGGCAGCGAGTACCGGGCGGTGATCCTGGCGGTGTGCGAGGGGGCGCCCATGCTCCTGACCCGGGGGGTGCTCTACACCGCCATCACCCGGGCCAGGGAGCTCCTGATCCTGGTGGGGGACGAGGACGTGGTGGCCCACATGACCGCCAACGACCGCCAGCAGCGGCGCTACTCCGGCCTGCGCTGGCGTCTGGCCCAGATGGCCAACGGGTGAGGCTCCACCCACCCCGTTTGGGCTGCGAAAAAGAAGAACTTAATGTGCACGCATAAGTACAAAGTGCGTGCACAAACCGATACCATCACCCTGAAAGGTGGTGTCAATATGAAGCGAGACAAGCACCTCGGCATCCGCATGGACAGCCAGCTCCACAAGAAGCTGGTCTACATTGCGGAGTATGAGGGACGCTCCCTCAACTGGCAGGTCATCCACCTCATCCAAGAGTGCGTCCGCGCCTTCGAGCGGGAGCACGGTCCGATTCCGGACGAGGAGCTGTCATGAGCGGGCCGGTGGGGGTCCTGCTGGATCTGCTCTTCCCGCCCAAATGCGTGTTCTGCGGGCGGCTGCTCACCTCGGGGGAGCGGGACTTCTGTGCCCGCTGCCAGCGGGAGCTGCCCTGGCTGGAGGGGCCGGAGGCGGAGCAGACGGGGGAGTTTTTCACCCTGTGCGCCTCTCCGCTGGCCTACCGGGACCAGGTACGGGATTCCATCCGGCGTTACAAATTCAAAGGGCGGCAGGGCTACCACAAGGCCTACGGCCGCTTAGTGGCCCAGTGCGTCCACGACCATCTGGACGGGCGGTGGGATCTCATCACCTGGGTGCCCCTCTCTGACCAGAGGAGGAGGGAGCGGGGCTACGACCAGGCGTTCCTGCTGGCCAGCGCCGCGGCGTTGGAGCTGGGGGAGGTGGCGGTGGAGACGCTGCGCAAGGGGCGCAACACCGAGGCCCAGTCCGGCCTGGACGGCGACGCGGCCCGCCGGGCCAATGTGCTGGGGGCCTACACCGCCGTGGACGCAGAGCTGGTGGAGGGCAAACGGGTGCTCCTCATCGACGACGTGATCACCACCGGCGCGACTATTTCAGAATGTGCAAGGATTCTGCGCACCGTGGGGGCCAGAGAGGTGGTATGCGCCACCTTGGCCCGGGCGAGAGACCAGAAATAGAGAAAGTTTGTGGAAATTAGCGTTGAAATAGGTCGGATACTTCGGTATAATATAGGGGATTATTCATGAAATTCTGGGATAAACTAAAACAAAAGCTTTCAAGACTTCGAGGTGCGGGTATGTTCAGTAAGGATATCGGAATCGACCTGGGTACGGCGTCTATCCTGGTCTACGTCAAAGGCAAGGGCGTGGTGCTGCGGGAGCCCTCCGTGGTGGCCATCGACAAGAACACGGGCAAGCTGCTCAAGGTGGGCACCGAGGCGCAGCAGATGCTGGGCCGTACCCCCGGCAACATCGTCGCCATCCGCCCTCTGCGGGAGGGCGTCATCTCCGACTACGACATGACCGAGCGGATGCTCAAGGAGTTCATCCGCAAGGTGACTTCCTTCCGGCTGTTCAAACCCCGCATCGTCATCTGCGTCCCCTCCGGCATCACCGAGGTGGAGGAGCGCGCCGTCATCGACGCGGGCATCCAGGCGGGCGCCCGGCGGGTCTATCTGATTGAGGAGCCCGTGGCCGCCGCCATCGGCGCGGGCATCGACATCGCCAAGCCCGACGGCCACATGATCGTGGACATCGGCGGCGGCACCACCGACATCGCGGTCATCTCCCTGTCCGGCATCGTGGAGTCCACCTCCATCAAGATCGCCGGCGACCAGTTCGACGAGGCCATCGTGAAGTACATACGGCGCAAGCACAATGTACTCATCGGTGAGCGGACGGCGGAGGAGCTGAAGATGCAGATCGGCTGCGTCTTCCCCCGCCCGGAGGAGCAGACGGTGGAGATCAAGGGCCGCTGCCTCATGACCGGCCTGCCCCGGGTGTTCTCTGTGTCCTCTAGCGAGATGATCGAGGCCTTCGAGGAGGTCTCCACCCGCATCCTGGAGGCCATCCACGGCGTGCTGGAGCGCACGCCTCCCGAGCTGGTGGCCGATATCTCCACCAACGGCATCTGCATGACCGGTGGCGGCTCCCTGGTCTGGGGCTTCGACAAGCTCATCGAGTCCCACACCGGCATCGAGACCCATGTGGCCGACGACGCCATCTCCTGCGTGGCCTACGGCACTGGCAAGAGTCTGGACGACGTGGACTCCATGCAGGACGGCACCATCAACCTCTCCCGCAGAAAGCAGATGAACTGAAGAATAAAACAGCACGCCCGGCCAAGCGGCCGGGCGTGCTGTTTTACGCTGTGTTGCGGCTCAGCCCTCCCGCAGCAGGGCCTCGCCCACGGTGAAAATGTCGCCGGCGCCTACGGTGAGGATCAGATCGCCGGGCCGGGCCAGCGCCCGCAGCCGCTCCGTCACCTCGGGCAGCGTGGCATAGTACTCACTGCCGGGGATGCGCGCCGCCAGATCCTTGGAGGAGAGGCCGATGTCGTTGACCTCGCGGGCGGCGTAGATCTCCGCCAGAAGGGTGATGTCGGGCGCGCGGAGCGCCTCCACAAAGTCGTTGAACAGGGCGTGGGTGCGGGTATAGGTGTGGGGCTGGAAGGCGCAGATGACCCGCTCATAGCCCAGGGTGCGGGCGGCGGAGAGCAGGGCGTGGAGCTCACCGGGGTGGTGGGCGTAGTCGTCGTACACCTCCGCCCCGTGGTAGGTGCCCTTGTGCTCGAAGCGGCGGCCCGCCCCCCGGAAGGCGGCCAGGCCCTCGGAGACGGCCTCCGGCTCCACCGCCAGGGCGATGGCGGCGGCGGCGGCGGCCAGGGCGTTCTTTACGTTGTGCTCGCCGGGCACCCGCAGGGCCACGTGGGTGAACACATCCCCCCGGTACACCACGTCGAAGGAGGGCAGGCCCCGGTTCCAGGCGAGGTTGGCGGCGCGGACATCGCCCTGCTCCAGGCCGAAGGTGAGGACGGGCCGCTCCTCCCCCTCCAGGGTGTGCATGGTGTTGGCGTCGTCGGCATTGGCCACAATGATGCCGCTCTCCGGCACCCGGTCGGCGAAGGCGCGGAAGGAGTGCTCCACGTCGTCCAGATCCTTGAAGAAGTCCAGGTGATCGGCCTCGATGTTGAGGATCACCGCCACGGTGGGGAAGAAGGAGAGGAAGGAGTTGCAGTACTCGCAGCTCTCCAGGATGATGGTGTCCCCGTGGCCCACCCGGTAGCCGGAGCCCAACAGGGGCAGGGTGCCGCCGATCATCACCGTGGGGTCCATCCGGGCGGCCATGATGATGTGGGTGCACATGGAGGTGGTGGTGGTCTTGCCGTGGGTGCCCGCGATGCACAGGGCGTTCTTGTAGCCCCTCATGATGGCTCCCCAGGCCTGGGCCCGCTCAAAGACGGGGATGCCCGCGGCGCGGGCGGCGGCGATTTCGGGGTTTTCGTCGTGGACGGCGGCGGTGCGGATCACCAGCTCCGCGCCCTGGACGTTCTCCCCCCGGTGGCCGATGGCCACGGGGATGCCCAGGGCGCGCAGGTGCTCCACCGTGGCGCTGTTGCGCATGTCCGAGCCGGTGATCACCATGCCCGCCTTGTGAAGCACCTCGGCCAGGGGGGACATGGACACCCCGCCGATGCCCACTAGGTGGGCCCTGCGGCCGGGGGCGATGTAGTCGTGAATATTGGCGCTTGCCATGGGGTTTACACACCCTTTGCTCTAGTTTATAATAAGTTCCGAACACAATATTATAAACCATTATAGGCAAATAGCAAGAAAAAGATACCAGAGGGAGGCGGAAAAATGAAGGGATGGCCCATCCCCGGCGGCGTGCGGGCCTGCCTGGACACGCTGCGGCGGACAGGACACGCGGCCTACCCGGTGGGGGGCTGCGTGCGGGATCTCCTGCTGGGCCGGACGCCGGGGGATTTCGATGTGTGCACCGACGCCCGGCCGGAGCGGGTGATGGAGCTCTTTCCCCACACGGTCCCCACCGGCCTGCGCCACGGCACGGTCACGGTGCGGACGGAGGACGGGCCGGTGGAGGTGACCACCTTCCGCCGGGAGGGAGGCTATGCCGACGGCCGCCACCCGGACGCGGTGGACTTCGACGCCACTCTGGCGGAGGATCTGGCCCGGCGGGATTTCACCGTCAACGCCATGGCCCTGGATGAAAACGGCATGGTGATCGACCGGTACGGCGGGCAGACGGATCTGTTCCGAAGCGTGATCCGCTGCGTGGGCGACCCGGACCGGCGGTTTGCCGAGGACGCCCTGCGGATGCTGCGGGCGGTGCGCTTCGCCGCCCAACTGGGGTTCTCCATCGAGAAGGGCACCCTGGACGCCATCCGGCGTAGCGCCCGCCGGGCGGAAAACCTGTCGGGGGAGCGGATCAAGGCGGAGCTGGAGAAGATCCTGCTCTCCCCCCGGCCGGAGCTGGCGGGGGAGCTGCTCCGGCTTGGCCTGCTGGCCCACCTGGGGGGGCGTCCAGACTGTCCCGGCCTGCTGGCGCTCCGGGAGGAGCCGCCGGAGCCGGTGCCCCGGTGGCGGGCCTTCTGCCGCCTGACCGGCTTTCCCATTGCGGCCCTGCCGGTGGAGCGGGCCCTCCGCCGTGGGGTGCTCCACCCGGAGGCCGAGGCGGTGCGCGCCCTGGCCCTCTCCGGCGGGGAGCTGGCCGCCCTGGGGCTGGAGGGCCCGGCCATCGGCGCAGCCCAGCGCCGCCTGGCCGCCCACATCCTGTCCCACCCGGAGGACAATACCCCGGCGCGGCTGCTGGCCCTGGCCCGGGCGGAGCTGAGCGGGCCGTAGGGGCGGCCATTTTCGCTTGGACAGGCAAGAACGCCGTCCTCCCGGCATAAGCATTAGGGACGAGGAGGGACGGCCATGGAACGGAGCGGAAAGCGGGAGGGCCTGCTGGAAAAGACGGCGGAGGTATTTGATCTGCCGGGGGACGTGGTGGCGGGCCTGCCCCGCATTGAGCTGACAGGCAGCCGGGAGCTGCGGATGGAAAATCACAAGGGAATTCTCTCCTACGGCGGCGAGGAGATCCACATCTCCGGGGGCAAGCTGGTGGTGAAGGTGCGGGGCTCCGGCCTGGAGCTGCGGAGCATGAACGCCAGCCAGCTCCTGATCACCGGCGTCATTACGGCCGTGGAGCTGGAATAGGGGGGCGGAGGCATGCTGAAGCGGATGGTCAACGCCCTGCGGGGGAGCGTCCGGCTGGAGGTGTCCGGGGCCTTTCCGGAGCGGTTTCTCAACCTCTGCGCCCAGCGGGGCATTGTGTTCTGGAACGTGGAGTGGCTGGAGGCCACCCGCCTGCGCCTCACCGTCACCCGGCAGGGAAGCGGCCCGGCCCGGGCGCTGGGGGACAAGGTGCTGTGTACCGTGGTGCCGGCGGAACAGTCCGGCGTGCCCTTTTTTCTGGGCCGGTTCCGGCGGCGCTATGCCCTGCTGGTGGGGCTGGCCCTTTCCCTGACGGCGGTATGCGTCCTCTCTCAGTTTGTGCTCACCATCGAAGTGGAGGGCAACGAGGCGGTCTCCACAGCGGAGATCCTCACCGAGCTGCGGCGGCAGGGGCTGCGGCCGGGGGTATACGGCCCCGGACTGGACGAGGGGACCATCAGTAGCGCGGCCCTGCTGGGCCTGCCCGAGCTGGCCTGGATGTCGGTCAACCTCCACGGCACCCGGGCGGAGGTGCTGGTGCGGGAGGCGGTGCCTGCGCCCGAAGTGGATGATGAGGAGCAGGTGGGCAGCATTGTGGCCCGGTCCTCCGGCATTGTGACCCATATCGAGCCCCTCAGCGGGGAAGCGCTGGTGGCCCAGGGGGACACGGTGCTGGCCGGGGAGGTGCTCATCTCCGGCGCGGTGACCCTGGATGCCCCCCAGTACAGCGAGCTGGAGAACCTGGGCCAAATACTGGTGCGGGCCCAGGGACAGGTCTTTGCCCGGACGTGGCACACCATGACGGCCTCCATCCCCCTGGAGGCCCAGGTGAAATCGTATACCGGCGAGAAGGCCAGCCGCTGGACCTTGAGCATCCTGGGACATCGCATCGATTTTTTCGGAAAGAGTGGAATTTCCTTCCCTGAGTATGATAAAATAACAGATACCTGGGCGCTCACCCTGCCCGGCGGCCGGGAGATGCCCCTGGCCCTGAGCCGGGAGACCTGCCGGGCCTATACCCTCGCCGCCGCGCCGGTGGACGCGGACGCAGCGGAGCGGCTGCTGGAGGAGCGGCTGCTGGAGGCCCTTCGGGCGCGGCTGGGAGACGGCGAGGTGGTGCATACCAGCTTCTCCTCCGCACAGCGGGATGGACGGCTGGAGGTCACCCTCCAGGCCGAGTGCACGGAGGAGATCGGGCGCTTTGTGCCGCTGGAGTCTATTACAGAAGAAAATGAGGCCGAACCATGATCGAACAGACCATCAGCATCGAGCGCATTGAAGATGTCATCGACATCTTCGGCTCGTTTGACGAAAACATCAAGCTCATTGAGCACGAGCTGGACGTCTCGGTGGTGAGCCGGGACGACCAGCTCAAGATCTCCGGGGAGGCGGAGAACGTCCTTTACGCCGTCAAGGCGGTCCAGGGCCTGCTGGGCCTGGCCGGGCGGAAGGAGACCATCACCGAGCAGAACGTCCGCTACATCATCAATCTGGTGAAGGCGGGCAACGAGGAGCACATCAACGACATCGCCCGGGATGTGCTCTGCGTCACCGCCAAGGGCAAGCCCATCAAGCCCAAGACCCTGGGCCAGAAGCGGTATGTGGACGCCATCAAGAAGAACACCATCACCCTGGGCATCGGCCCGGCGGGCACCGGCAAGACCTACCTGGCGGTGGCCGCCGCCGTGGCCGCCTTCCGGGACAAGCAGGTCAACCGCATCATCCTCACCCGCCCGGCGGTGGAGGCAGGGGAGCGGCTGGGCTTCCTGCCCGGCGATCTGCAGAGCAAGGTGGACCCCTATCTGCGGCCCCTGTACGACGCCCTCTTCGACATGCTGGGGGCGGAGACCTATAACAAATACCTGGAGCGGGGCAGCATCGAGGTGGCCCCCCTGGCCTACATGCGGGGCCGCACCCTGGACGACTCCTTCATCATTCTGGACGAGGCTCAGAACACCTCCCGGGAGCAGATGAAGATGTTCCTCACCCGCTTGGGCTTCGGCTCCAAGATCGTCATCACCGGCGACATCACCCAGATCGACCTGCCCCGGGACACGGTGTCCGGGCTGAAGGAGGCCATGCGGGTGCTGGACGGCGTGGAGGACATCGCCATTTGCAGGCTCAACGAGGCCGACGTGGTGCGCCACGTGATCGTCCAGCGCATCATCAAGGCCTATGAGGAGGACGAAAAGAGGAAGGGAAAGCGATGAACCACGAAATTCTGATCGAGACCGAGGTGGACGGGGCGGAGCCCTATGCCGGGCTGCTGCGCCGGGTGATCCCCGCCGCGCTGGAGGCGGAGGGGGTGTCCTTCCCCTGCGAGGTGGACGTGCTGTTCACCGACGACGAGGGCATCCACGCCATCAATCTGGAGCAGCGGGGCGTGGACCGGCCCACCGACGTGCTCTCCTTCCCCATGTTCCAGCTTACCCCCGGCGCACCGCCCACCCTGGACGACGTGGAGGCCGACCCTGGCACCGGACTGGTCCCTCTGGGGGACATGGTGCTCTCCCTGGAGCGGGCGGAAGCCCAGGGGGCGGAGTACGGCCACGGCGCGGAGCGGGAGGCGGCCTACCTGGCCGTCCACTCGGTGCTCCACCTGCTGGGCTACGACCACCTGGATGAGGGGCCGATGAAGGCCCAGATGCGGGAACGCGAGGAGGCCATCCTGGCCGCCCTGGGCATCACCCGGGAGGGCGCGGATGGATAAGAGGCTTTTGCGGTACGCCGGCGGCGGCGGGGCGATCTCCCTGCTCGCCTGCGGGCTGCTGTGCATGGCGCTGGGCGCGCTGGCGGGCGGAGACGTGGCCGGGCTGGTGGCCTGCGGCGTGATTTTCGCCCTGCCCGGCGTCGTATTCGGCTGTGCCTACGGCCTGTATGAGGCGCTGAAGGGGAGAGACGATCCGGACGCGTAGGGCGCGGCATCCTTGACGCGCTGACCTTCCGTAACGATTTACACACCATTTGCAGGGGACTCGGCTGCCGGGCCGCTGAACGACTCCGCGCCTTACCACAGCCTGCGCCTGCGCAGACGCGAATGTGCTCGGCCGCCCCTGTTGGAAAAAATTATCATAAAACCGCTCAAGAAAGTTGAGGATCACCTATGGAAATTAGAAAATCCGGAATGATCAGCATCGTGGGCCGCCCCAACGTGGGTAAGTCCACCCTGACCAACGCCCTGGTGGGCGAGAAGATCGCCATCGTCACCAACAAGCCCCAGACCACCCGCAACCGCATCTGCGCGGTGGTGAACCGGGAGGGCTGCCAGTTCGTCTTCCTGGACACCCCCGGCCTGCACAAGGCCCGCACCCGCCTGGGGGACTACATGGTGAAGGTGGTCAAGGAGAGCGTGGCCGACGTGGACGCGGTGCTTCTGCTGGTGGAGCCGATCCCCCACATCGGCGGGCCGGAGGCGGAGCTGATCCGGCGCATCAAGGAGCTGAATGTCCCCGCCGTGCTGGTCATCAACAAGATCGACACGGTGGAGAAGGAGGAGCTGCTCTCCGTCATGCAGGTCTACGGCGCGGCCCACGACTTCGCCGCCATCGTGCCCATCTCCGCCAAGCGGAACGAGGGGGTGGACGAGCTGCTGGGCCTGCTGGCCCAGTTCCTGCCCGAGGGGCCCCAGCTCTTCCCGGAGGACATGGTCACCGACCAGCCGGAACGCCAGGTGTGCGCCGAGATCATCCGGGAGAAGCTGCTGCTCTGCCTGGACAAGGAAATTCCCCACGGCACCGCCGTGGAGATCACCACCTTTTCCGAGCGGGACGACGGTATCATCGACCTGGACGCTACCATTTATTGTGAAAAGGCCAGCCACAAGGGGATCATCATCGGCAAGGGCGGGGCCATGCTCAAGAAGATCTCCACCCTGGCCCGCACCGACATTGAGGCCTTTATGGGCACGAAGGTGTTTCTCCAGACCTGGGTGAAGGTAAAAGAAAACTGGAGAGATAATATGAATTTGATCAAGAATTTCGGATACCGGGACGAGTAAGGGCGCAGAAATTACCGCTCATAAACGGAACGCGGCCAGCCAACCTAAAGACAGAAAGGGGGGCTGTGCCATGAGCTGGGCGGAGCTGCTCTGGCGGCTGTTTTTGCAGACCGGCCTGCCGGAGGTCTACAGCCTTTACCGGAGGGTGAAGGGCTGAGCACGCGGGCGCGGCGCGCCCGCATACATAGTGGAGGGAAGCCCATGCACATCAGCACCCAGGGCCTGGTGCTCCGGGAGGTCAACTACAAGGAGTCGGACAAGCTGCTCACCGTGCTCACCGCTGAGGGGGGCAAGCGCACGGTCAAGGCCCGGGGCTGCCGCCGGAAGGGCAGTCCCCTGGCCGCCGCGGCCCAGCTCCTGGTCTATTCGGACATGACCCTGTTTGAATACCGGGACTACTTCACCCTCAACGAGGCGGAGTCCCTCCAGCAGTTCTGGCGCGTCAGATCCGATCTGGAGAGGCTGAGCCTGGCCTCCTACTTTGCGGAAGTGATGGAGGCGGTGGCGGTGGAGGGGCGGCCCGATCCGATGGCCCTCTCCCTCATCCTTAACTCCCTCTATGCCCTCGACAGGCTGAACCGGCCCCTGGCTCTGGTAAAGGCGGCCTTCGAGCTCAAGCTCATGTGCCTGGAGGGGTACGAGCCCCTGCTGGACGCCTGCGCGGTGTGCGGCGCGCCGGAGCCGGAGTCGCCTCTGTTCCACCTGAACGAGGGGGTGCTCTGCTGCGCCGCCTGCCGGGCGGAGGCGGGGGAGGGGGCCGCCATCCCCCTGGAGGGGGGCGCCCTGGCGGCCATGCGTCACATCGTCTACGGCGATCCCAAGCGCCTGTTCTCCTTCCGGCTGGAGGGGGCGGGCCTGTCCTGCCTGTCCCACGTCTGCCAGCGCTTTGTGACCACGCAGCTTGACCGGGGCTTTCGCACCCTGGATTTTTATCAACAATGGGGGAATTGAATATGGAACTGTTTGTAGCGGACGCCTTTACCACCCGGCGCTTCTCCGGCAATCAGGCCGGCGTGGCCCTGCTGGGGGAGGCGGAGTTCCCGGAGGAGGGGTTCATGCGGGCCCTGGCCGGGGAGCTGAAGCACTCGGAGACCGCCTTTGTCCGCCGGACGGGGGAGGGCTCCTTCCACATCCGCTATTTCACCCCCGCGGAGGAGGTGGACCTCTGCGGCCACGCCACCATCGCCTCCTTCACCGTCCTGCGGGAGAGGAGGGCCATCGGGCCAGGTACGTATGCCCTGCACACCCGCTCCGGAGACCTGTCCATCCAGGTGGGCGCGGACGCGGTGTGGATGGACATGGCGCCCCCCGCCGACGGCCGGAGCTTTTCGGAGGAGGAGCAGGCGGAGCTGTACGCCGCCTACGGCCTGTCCCTGGCCGACCGGCCGGAGGGCCTGGCGGCCCAGGCGGTGAGCACCGGCCTGCTGGACATCCTGCTGCCCGTCCGGGATCTGGCTGCCCTGGAGCGGGCGGAGCAGAACGAGGGGGAGGTCACCCGCCTGTCGGAGCGCTACGGCGTGGTGGGGGTGCACATGTTCTGCCCCCATACCCCCGACGCCGCGGCCCACTGCCGCAACTTCGCCCCCCTGTACGCCATCCCGGAGGAGGCGGCCACCGGCACCTCCAACGGGGCGCTGACCTACTATCTGTACCGCCGGGGGCTGACGGCCGCCGGGGCGGAGAACCGCTTTGTCCAGGGGGAGAAGATGGGCAAGCCCTCGGAGATCCTCAGCCGTCTCACGGACGGGGGGGACGGCGTCAAGGTTCAGGTGGGCGGCCGGGCGGTGCTCGCCCTGCGGTGTGAGCTGCTGTGATCATGCCGGATGCCATTCCGCCGGAGCTGCTGGCCCCCTGCGGAATGAACTGCCAGGTGTGCTACCGGCACCTGACTCCCCGGCGGGCCTGCCTCGGGTGCAGGGGCGGCGCGTCGAACAAGCCGCCCCACTGCCGGGACTGCGCCCTGAAAGCTTGCGCGGCGGAGCGGGGCGTGGCATTTTGCGCCGCCTGTCCCCGGTTTCCATGCAAGTCCATGGCGGCGCTGGAAAAGACCTATCAAAAGCGTTGGGGGATCAGCCTGGTGGAGACTGGACGCCGGGCCGCCGCGGGAGAGGCGGAGGCCCTTCTGGCCGGGCAGCGGAGGCGGTGGCTCTGCACCTGCGGCGGGGTGATCTCCCTCCACGATGGAGTCTGCTCAGAGTGCGGGCGGCCCGTGGACTAGGAGATATGAAACTGCCGGATGATCCCCACACTCATGTACTCGCCCATCTCGCAGGCGAGCTGGTCCAGCAGCAGGTAGGACGCGCTGATGGCGTGGTAATTGCCCAGCAGATCCTGGTCGGCGGCATCGCAGAGCAGGGTGGTATTGTGGATAAACATGCTGCTCCATAAACTGGCGTCCCAGTGGGGGTTGAGCGCGGACAGCCGGGCGGCGGTGAGCCGGTTGAGGTCCAGCCACTGGCAGCGGATGCGCTCAGCCTGGCTGCGTTGCCGCGCGTCCAGCGCGTCCAGATAAGCGGCGTAGTAGCGGTAGAGCGGAGAGCCTGCCGCTGCGGCACCGACAATGAGCTGGATGCCATAGTAGCGCTCCATGATCTGGTCGTACTGGGCGGGCTGGGCCTGCAGCTCCCGATAGATGCTGTCCACGTTTTCCGCGTGGAACAGCCGGCTCTGCATATACATGAGGGCCCAGAAGGTGCTCCCCCGCCACGCATTGATACAGGTATTGAGTAATATGAGCTGATGCTCGGAGAACGTATATAAGTCAAGCCGTTTCTGTTCCATAAGATCCCTCCTGCCCATAGGGTATGCGCCTGGGGGGCTTCGGGTGCGCGAATCTTTGGGCACAGGCGCGGCGCTCCGCGGAACAACGCGGCAATCAAACAGCAAGGAAACGAGTTATGACCGATTTATTTGAAAAATCCATTCAGATTCTGGAACTGCCCAAGGTGCTTGAGCGCCTGGCCGGCCAGGCTGTGACCCAGGAGGGCAAGGAGCGCTGCCTGGCGCTGCGGCCCATGACCGACCCGGACGATGTCCAGCGGGCGCTGGATGAGACCAGCGCCGCTGTGGACATGAGCGCCCTGCGGGGCAGCCCCTCCTTCTCCGGCGTCAAGCCGGTGGCGGCCTCCCTCCAGCGGGCCCACATGGGGGGCGCGCTCAACACCCGGGAGCTGCTGGACATCGCGGCGGTGCTGCGGGCGGCCCGCTCCGCCAGGGAGTACGGTGAGGGGGACGAGCGGAAAAAGACCTGCATCGACCACCTGTTCCGTTCCCTGACCGCCAACCGCTTTCTGGAGGACAAGATCACCGGCTCCATCGTGGGAGAGGACGAGATCGCCGACGCTGCCAGCCCCGAGCTGGCTTCCATCCGGCGGCACATCCGGGCCACCGCCTCCAAGGTGCGGGACATCCTCAACAAGCTCCTCTCCTCCAACCAGGCCAAATATCTCCAGGAGGCCATCATCACCCAGCGCAACGACCGCTTCGTGGTGCCCGTCAAGTCGGAGCACAAGAACGACGTGCCCGGCCTGGTGCACGACGTGTCCTCCTCCGGGGCCACCTTCTTCATCGAGCCCATGGGGGTGGTGAAGGCCAACAACGAGCTCAAGGAGCTCCAGGCCAGGGAGGAGAAGGAGATTGAACGCATCCTTGCGGAGCTGTCCGCCGAGTGCGCCCAGTTCAAGGACGATATCACTCAGGACTACGATCTGCTCATCCTTCTGGATGTGATCTTCGCCCGGGCCAAGCTGGCCTACCGGATGCGGGCCTGCGCCCCCAGAATCGTGGAGCGCGGCCTGTACCTGCGGAAGGCCCGCCACCCCCTGCTGGACCCGGACAGGGCGGTGGCCAACGACCTGATGCTGGGGGAGGACTTCGACACCCTGGTAATCACCGGCCCCAATACCGGCGGCAAGACGGTGACCATCAAGACCATCGGCCTGCTCACCCTCATGGCCCAGTGCGGCCTGCATATCCCCGTCTCCGACGACAGCCGGGTAAAGGTGTTCCGCCGGGTGCTGGCCGACGTGGGCGACGAGCAGTCCATCGCCCAGAGTTTGTCCACATTTTCCTCCCACATGGTGAACATTGTGGGCATTCTCGGGGAGGCGGACGGCGAGACGCTGATCCTCTTTGACGAGCTGGGGGCGGGCACCGACCCCATCGAGGGCGCGGCCCTGGCCGCCGCCATCATCGAGAGCGCCCGGGAGATGGGGGCCCTGGTGGCCGCCACTACCCACTACGCCGAGCTGAAGGTGTACGCCATGACCACGCCGGGGGTGGAGAACGCCTCCTGTGAGTTCAACGTGGACTCCCTGGCCCCCACCTACCGCCTGCTCATCGGCATCCCCGGCAAGTCCAACGCCTTTGCCATTTCGGAGCGGCTGGGCCTGCCCAAGTCCATCATCCAGAAGGCCGCCGCCCGCATCGACGCGGAGAATGTCCGCTTCGAGGACGTGCTCACCCAACTGGACGAGCAGCGCCAGGAGATGGAGCGGGAGAAAGAGGCCGCCGCCCGGCTCCGGCGGGAGATGGAGGAGACGGCCAAGGCCTCCCGGGAGTACAAGGCCAAGATGGAGGCCGAGCGGGCCAAGGCGGTGGAGAAGGCCCAGGCGGAGGCCCGGGCCATTCTGGACGAGGCCAGGGACACCGCCGACCAGGTATTCAAGGAGCTCAACGACATGCGCCGCCGCCAGCGGAAAGAGGAAGACTGGCAGCGGGTCAACGACGAGCGGGCCGCCCTGCGCCGCAGCCTCAACGAGGCGGAGGGGAAGCTGGGGGCCCGGCCGGAGGAGCCGGCCCCGCCCCCCACCCGGCCAGCCCGGGCGGGCGATACGGTGGAGCTGGTGAAGATGGGCACCCAGGCCACCGTCCTGTCGGTCAACAAGGACGGCTCCCTCCAGCTCCAGGCGGGGATTCTGAAGATCACCGCCAGGCAGGAGGAGGTGCGCGTGGTGGAGGGGGAGACCCAGCAGTCCGCCAAGAAGGTGGTGGCCCGGGCCGAGCACAAGCTGCGCTCCCTGGGGGCCTCGCCGGAGGTGGATCTCCGGGGCATGATGACCGACGAGGCCATCGGCGCATTGGATCTCTTCCTGGACAACGCGGTGCTGGGCAAGCTCAACGAGGTGCGCATCATTCACGGCAAGGGCACCGGCGCGGTGCGCAAGGCAGTGCGGGAGCACCTCAAGCGCAGCCGCTACGTCAAGTCCTTCCGCCCCGGCCGCTACGGCGAAGGCGAGGATGGTGTGACCATCGCCGAGCTGCGGTAGAACAGCCCCCGTCCCCCGCGGAAGCGCGTGGGGGGCCTCCGGGGGGAATCGATTCCCCCCGGAGGGCGCGGCTTTGGAGCGAAGCGACAGGCTTTCCGCAGAAAGCCTCCGCGCCGTGAGGATGGTGTGACCATCGCTGAGCTTCGGTAGAGCAGCCCCCGTCCCCCGCGGGAGCGCGTGGGGGGCCTCCGGGGGGAATCGATTCCCCCCGGAAGGCGCGGCTTTGGAGCGAAGCGACAGGCTTTCCGCAGAAAGCCTCCGCGCCGTGAGGACGGCGTAACGAGCGCCAGGCTGCGGCAGGCGGAATGTCTGCCATCTGCGGACATTCGTGCCCCAGAGGGGAAGGAGTAAACTGGTTCGTCAATCAAACCAGTTTCTTCAACTTAATTTGTGTATTTTGTCATTGACGGTTTGGGATAAATTTGATATTCTATAGTACGAAGTATGCGAATGCATCTTGGGGGGAAAACGCTATGTATATGAAAGAGGCAGTCGTGAACAACCAGGTCGGCCTGCATGCGAGACCGGCCACGTTTTTCATCCAGAAAGCCAACGAGTTCAAGAGCTCCATTTGGGTGGAGAAGGACGAGCGCAGAGTGAACGCCAAGAGCCTGCTGGGTGTGCTCTCTCTGGGCATTGTCAAGGGGACTTCCATCAACCTCATTGCAGACGGCCCCGACGAGAAAGAAGCGGTGGAGGCTCTGATTGAGCTGATCTCCTCCAACTTCTCCGAGTAAGCGAACGAGCGAGAGAAAAAAGCGCCGCGTCTGCGGCGCTTTTTTTGATAGATGGGAGGTGTGGCTTGTGAAGGCGGAGATGACTCCGGAGCCCATCCGGCGGAGCGCCCTGCGCCTGCGGCTGGGCGGGCTGGCCCTGTGCTGGCGCCGCCGCCTGCTGTGGCATACCGGCGGCCTGCGGTTTGCCCGGCCCCGGCCGGAGGTGGAGTGCCCCTATCTGCGGGCGGAGCACGCCACGCCCCTGCTGCGCAGGCTGCGGGGGGAGGACATGGCCCTCCAGCGCAGCAAGGTGACCAACCTGCGCTTGGCGGCGGCCCGTCTGGACGGCCTGACCCTGCGGCCGGGGGAGACCCTCTCCTTCTGGCGGGCCGTAGGCAAGCCCACCCGGCGGAGGGGCTATGTGGAGGGGATGATTCTGCGCAACGGCCGCGTGGCCTCCGGCGTGGGGGGCGGCCTGTGCCAGATGACCAACCTGCTCTACTGGATGACCCTCCACACCCCCCTCACCGTCACCGAGCGGTGGCGGCACGGCTACGACGTGTTTCCCGACTCCAACCGCACCCAGCCCTTCGGCAGCGGGGCCACCTGCTTCTACAACTACATGGATCTCATGGTGCGCAACGACACCCCCGACACCTGGCGGCTGGTGCTCCAGGTGACGGACACCCATCTGGAGGGGGAGTGGCGGGCCGACGGCCCCCAGACCTGCCGGTACGAGGTCTATGAGAAGGAGCACGAGATCCGGGGGGAGTACTGGGGCGGCTTCACCCGGCACAACACCCTGTTCCGCCGGGTGCTGGGTATGGACGGCGCGGAGCTGGGGGAAGAATTCATCACGGAGAACCACGCCATCATGATGTATAACCCCATGCTGGAGGAGACGACCCCGTAGGGGCGGCCTTTATGGCCGCCCGCCCTGCGGGAGAGATGTGCCCGCCGGTACGGCATAAGAAGGGCGGAAAACGCAAAGCCTGTCCGGTAGGGGCGCACGGTGTGCGCCTGCCGGTGCCAGCCCGGCGGAAGGGGGGCGGCAGGCCGATGTGGGCATCGGCCCCTACGGTGCCCCTCCTTCGATAGACGCAAAGAAAAGCCCATGCCCATTCCCAAACGCACGAGGGGCGTTTGGGGCTCCTAGGGGACGCCGCTGCGCCCAGCGGCAGGGTATGAGAAATCTGGCGGAAAGGAGGACGCGGGCCGATGTGGGCATCGGCCCCTACGAGTCATGACCTTTGACGAATTAAAAGAAAAAGCCCATGCCCATTCCCCAAACGAACGGGTTCGTTTGGGGCCCCCGGAGGATGATTTGACATCCTCGGCGGGAGTGAATCCCGCCTGCGGCGAGGTTTGGCCTGCGGCCAAACGCTCGGACGGCGCGAAGCGCCGGGACGCTGCCGCGTCCAGCGGCAGGGCATGAGAGACCCAGGCAGAGAGGAGGGTATACTGCCCCGATTATGACTTTCGATGAACTCAAGGAAAAAGCCCATGCCCTGCCGCTGAAGCCGGGCGTGTATATCATGCAGGACGCCAAAAACGAGGTCATCTACGTGGGCAAGGCCAAGGCGCTGAAGAACCGGGTGAGCCAGTACTTCGCCAACCTAGCCTCCCACACGGAGAAGACCCGGGCCATGGTGAGCCAGATTGACCACTTCGACGTGATTGTGGCCGACTCGGAGTTTGAGGCGCTGATTCTGGAGAACTCCCTCATCAAGCGCCACCAGCCCCACTACAACATCCTGCTCAAGGACGACAAGGGCTACCCCTACATCCGCCTGACGGTGAAGGAGCCCTACCCCCGCTTCTCCCTGGCCAACCGGGCGGCGGAGGACGGGGCGCGGTACTTCGGCCCCTACGGCAGCCGGGGGAGCACCCAGAATATCATCGACGCCCTGCGCGTCGCCCTGAAGCTGCCCTCGTGCAGCCGGAAGTTCCCCCGAGACATCGGAAAGGAGCGGCCCTGCCTGAATTACCACATGGGCCAGTGTGACGGCTACTGCCGGAAGGAGATGGATCAGACCCGCTACCGGGAGGCCATCGACCAGGCAGTGCGCCTGCTGGAGGGGCAGTTCAAGGAGGTGGGGGAGGAGCTGCTGGCCGAGATGGAGCAGGCGGCGGAGGAGCTGCGCTTCGAGAAGGCCGCCGAGCTGCGGGACCGCTTCAAGGCCATCGAGCTGCTGGGCAAGCGGCAGAAGGTGGTGGCGGGCTCCCTGGCGGACACCGACGTGGTGGGCTTCCACAAGGGGGAGGCCACCCGGAGCTGCTTCGTGGTGCTCCACTATGTGGAGGGCGAGCTGGCGGCCAAGGACTGGGAGCTCATCGAGACCCCCATGGAGGAGGATACGGCGGACATCCTCTCCGCCCTGGTGGGACAGTACTACGGCGGCCGGGGCCGCCTGCCCCGGCAGATCCTCCTGCCCTGCGAGCTGGAGGACGCGGTGCCCCTGATGCGCCTTTTGTCCGAGCAGGCGGGGCACAGGGTGGAGCTGATCACCCCCCAGCGGGGGGCCAAGATGGATCTCATCCGCCTGGCCAACAAAAACGCGGTGGAGGAGGTGGAGCGCTGGACCACCCGGGAGGAGCGGCAGAGCAAGCTGATGGAGTTGCTGGGCCGGATGCTGGATCTGGACGCGCCCCCCCGGCGCATCGAGTCCTACGACATCTCCAACCAGGGCGCCGACGACATTGTGGCCTCCATGGTGGTGTACGTCAACGCAAAGCCCCTCAAGCGGGACTACCGCCGCTTCAAGCTGAAGGACATGGACGGCCCCGACGATTATGCCTCCATGGAGCAGGTGCTGACGCGGCGCTTCCAGCGCTATCTGGACGGGGACGAGAAGTTTTCCGGCAAGCCCGACCTGCTCCTCATCGACGGCGGCGTCAACCACGCCAACGTGGCGGTGCGGGTGCTGGAGAGCCTGGGCCTGACCATTCCCGTCTTCGGCATGGTGAAGGACGACCGCCACCGCACCCGCGCCCTGGTCACCCCCGAGGGGAAGGAGATCGGCATCCAGGGCAACCAGGCCATCTTCTCCCTCATCGGCCAGATCCAGGAGGAGACCCACCGCTTTGCCATCGAGTTCCACCGCCAGCAGCAGAACCAGCGGGTGCGCGGCTCGGTGCTCGACCAGATCCCCGGCGTGGGGGAGAAGCGGCGGGCTGAGCTGCTCAAGGCGTTTAAGAGCATCAAAAATATCAAATCGGCCACCCTGGCGGAGCTGGAGGATGCAGTGCCCAAAAACACCGCCCGGGCGGTCTATGACTTTTTCCATCAGAAAGGGGAGGAACCATCATGCGAGTGATTACCGGAACGGCCCGGGGGATGCGGCTCAAAGAGCTGCCCGGGCTGGAGACCCGGCCCACCACCGACAAGGTGAAGGAGTCGGTCTTCAACATCGTGCAGTTTGACGTAGAGGGCCGGCGAGTGCTGGATCTCTTCGGCGGTACTGGCCAGATGGGCATCGAGGCCCTGTCCCGGGGCGCGGCGTCCTGCACCTTTGTGGACGTGCGGAAGGAGGCCGCCGCGGTCATCCGGGCCAACCTGGCCCACACCAAGCTAGAGGAGCAGGGGAAGGTGGTGCAGGGGGACTACCTGGCCTTCCTCACCGGCTGCCGGGAGAAATTCGACCTGGTGTTCCTGGACCCGCCCTACGGCGCCGGGATGCTGGAAAAGGCCCTGGAGGCCATCGCCAAGATTGACATTATGACGGAAAATGGTATAATAGTCTGCGAAAGTGCGGCGGAGAGCGCCCTTCCGGAGCTGGCCGCCCCCTATGCCAAGGGGCGGGATTACCGCTACGGCAAGATCAAGATCACGCTGTACCACCGTGCGGTCTGACGGGCTGTGCGACAGTTAAGGATGTGAAGCCCACATGAAGACCGCCATCTATCCCGGCAGCTTCGACCCCATCACTCTGGGACACCTGAACATCATCAAGCGGGCCGCCGTGTGCTTTGACAAGCTGATCGTGTGCGTCATGGTCAACTCGGAGAAGGTCAACCGGGGACTGTTTACCCCGGAGGAGCGGGTGGAGCTCATCCGCCGGGTGGTGGCCAAGCTGCCCAACGTGGAGGCGGATTGTTCCTCCACCCTCATCGCCGAGTACGCCCGCCAGAAGCGGGCCTGCACTCTGGTGAAGGGCCTGCGGGCGGTGTCCGACTACGAGAACGAGCTGCAGATGGCGCTCATCAACCGCAAGCTGAATCCCCGGCTGGAGACCATGTTCCTGCCCTCCAGCGCAAAATACACCTATGTGAGCTCCAGCATGGTCAAAGAGATGGCCCGCTATGGGGCGGAGCTCTCTGACTTTGTACCCCGGGAGATCATCGGGGACGTACAACGAAAAATGGACAGCAGGAGGGATGGCTGATGGCCACCGGCGTGGAAGAATTACTGGATATGCTCTTTGAGATGATCGACGAGGCCAAGAGCATGCCCCTGAGCAGTGACAAGTGCATTCTGGAACGGGACAAGGCCCTGGATCTGCTGGACGAGATCCGGGCTCAGTTCCCCATGGAGCTGGCCGAGGCCAAGAAGCTCATCGCTGCCCGGACGGAGTATATCGCCTCCGCCAAGCGGGAGGGGGAGCTCATCCGCAAGCAGGCGGAGGAGAAGGCACGCCAAATGGTGTCGGAGGACGAGCTGCTGGCCCAGACCAAACAGAAGGCAAACGAGCTGATGCGTACTGCGGAGGAGCGCAGCCGCGACCTGCGGAAGGCGGCCAACGACTACTGCGAGGATGCCCTGCGCCGCACCGAGGAGGCGGTGGCCGAGGCCTACGACGAGATCAAGAAGTCGCGGGCCCGGTTCCGTGCCTTGGCAGGAGGCGGCGCCCCGGCTGGCCGCCAGCCCTACGACGTGGAGGCGGAATAAAACCAAACACCAAACAGAGAGCCCGCCGGCGGAACTTCCGCCGGCGGGCTCTGCTTTGCTGTGGGAGAGGGCTCAGGGGGCTTTGTAGTCGGGGGCGCGTCCGATCTCCTGGATGAGCTCCTTCATGGCCGCCGCCATGGCGTCGATGTCGGCATGGTTGTTGAAGTACTGGCAGGAGATGCGGAAGCCGCCCACGTAGTCGGTGAAGCGCTGGGCAATAAAAATCTTGCGGGCGTGGAGCTGCTTGAGTACCCAGCGGTCCACATCCAGATCGTCATAGAGGCGGGCAATGACGATGCCGCCCCGCCGGCCCGGGTCACGGTGGGTGATGATGGTGGCGCCGATGGCCTCCAATTGATCCATGCAGTAGGCGCTGAGCGCCCAGATGTGTTCCTGGATGTTCTCGATGCCGATCTCGTTGACCAGGCCCAGGCTCTCCCCCAGGGCAATGGCGCCGGTGTAGTTGGAGGTGCCGCCGATTTCGTACTTGCGGGCGGTCTCCGGGAAGGTCCAGTCGTGGACGGAGGGAGCGGCGGGATTCTCCCAGTAGGCGCCCCAGCCGCCTTCGGGAACGGTGGTGTTCAGGTAGCCGGCATAGCTCTGCTTGATCTTGGACAGGGAGTTCTTGTTGACATAGAGCACGCCGGTGCCGTAGGGGCTGTTCAGCCACTTGTGGCCGCCGGCCACCAGCAGATCAAAGTGGCACTCCTTGGTGTCAATCTTGGTGACGCCCAACTGCTGCACCGCGTCCACCACCAGGAAGATCCCCTTTTCCTGACAGAAATCGCCGATGGCCTTCATGTCGCTGGCCCAGCCGTTGCACCACTCCAGGGTGGACATGACGATGATGCGGGTCCTCTCATCGGCCAGGGCGGCGAAGTCGTCCACCGTGAAGCGGTTGTCCTTGGTCTTGCATACCCGGATCTCGATCTTCTTCTCCCGGCGCATCACACACCAGGGCAGGGCCACCTGAATGAACTCCAGATTGGTGGTGATGATGTTGTCGCCGTCGGCCAGCTCAATGCCGCGGGCAGCGATGTTCAGCCCGTGGGAGGTGCTCTCCACCAGGGCGATCTCCTCCGGGTCGGCGTTGAGCAGCTTGGCGGCTTCGTCGTATGCCTTGCCGCGCAGGGAGTCCATGGCGATGTGGTGGGCGCTGGAGTTCTCCTCCTCCTGGGTGGCGGTCATGTCGGCAAAGGCCTTCACCGCCCGCACCGTGCGCTGGGGGGCGAAGCTGACGCAGGCCGCGTCGAGAAAGACCATCTGCTCCAGAACGGGCCACTCCTGCTTGCGGATCGCTTCAAAATCGACGGACATAAGTACTACCTCCTATATTTTTGTGGGTGATGGCTGGGTTGTATTCCTCTGGTTTTCCTTTACTGGTAAAGCAACATCCCTCCAATCGACTGACTTTTTGAGATCAAACGCTATAATGGTAAAAAATTACCAATTATGGAGTTGGGAAAACAGATTATGACAGAGACCGGTATTCTGACGGATGCCTCACCCTGGATCAGCGTCGAGCCGGCGGCATGGCGCCCGCTGACCGAGGGGAGAACGCCGCGCCTGTTCCGAAAAAAGACCTTTCTCTACACTCAGGGGCAGCCGGCGGAGCATTTTTACATCATTCAGCGGGGGCGGGCCTGCATCTCTACCTCACGGGCGGACGGCCACGAGAAACAGCTCTACATCGCGGAGCGGGGCGCCCTGTGCGGGGAGAGCGCCTGTCTGCAGCGGCATCCCCACGCGTCGGCGGCCCTGGCGATTGTGGACACCTGGGCCTATGCCGTCCCCCGGCTGGCCATGCTGGGGGCGCTGCGGGAGGACTGGGCGCTGAATCAGCGGTTCCTGGAGCTCTGCTTTCGGAAAAACACGGTGCTGCTCGGTCAGGTGCGGGAGCTCTCCTTTGATCAGGCGGAGCGGCGCATTGCCCGGACCCTCCTCAATCTGGCGGCCCAGTATGGGCGGCCCTGCCCGGAGGGGGTGCGCATCTCCATCCGCTTTACCCACCAGGATGTGGCCGGTATCATCAATACAAGCCGCATCACCACCAACAAGGTGATGAAGCGCATGGAGGAGGAGGGGATACTCCTCAAACGGGAGGGCCGCTACATCCTGCGGGCCCTTCCTGCCTTGGAGCGGCTGGCGCGGGGAGAGGGTCAGTAGCGCACAGCCCTTTCGCTCTCCCGGAAGGCGCGGCTGTCTGGCAGGAGGGTGCGCCCGTAGCCGGAGACGATGGCGAAGATAGTCATAACCAGCAAAAGAATGGGATAGAACTGGTGGGTGACGATCTCCAGTGTGGAGACGGGAACCGCGCCGGGCAGGTCGACGGCTGTCATCATGGCGGCGCACACCACCGGCACCATATAGGGCATCAGGTAGTTGAGGGTGCCGCCGGAGCAGATGAGGAGGTTGGCGGTGCGGTAGCCGTGGAGCTGATACTCCTCCCCCAGCCGCTTGGCCAGGGGACCGGTGCCCACGATGGCCGCGGTGTTCAGGCCGGTGGCCACGTTGAGCAGGATACAGATGGCGACGATGGCGCCCTCGGCGGAGCGGGGACCGACAATGAAGCGGTCCATGGACTGGATCATCATATCAATGCAGCCGCCCTTTTCCAGCAGGTGGATCTGGGCGAACAGCAGCATAACCAGCAGAATGGTGGGGACCGCGCCCTCGATGCCCTCCATGATGAGGCCGCCTGCGCTCAGGGGTTCCGGGACGGAAATGATGTCGCTGAAGGTGATGGTGCCGGTGACCAGTCCCAGGAGTACGCCGGTGACGATGCCATAGCTCAGCGCCTCCAGCAGGTGGCGCTGGAGCAGGCAGAAGACCACCACCACCACAGGCACCAGCAGGAACAGCAGGGCCGTAGGCCGGACCGCGGCACTCTGGACGGCGGAGAGATCCGCGGCCTCACCGCGGGAGCCAAGCGCCAGATAGAGGATCAGCGTCAACGCCGCGGCCGGCAGGACATATTTCAGGCGGCTGCGGAAAACGCCGCCCAGGTCCACCTTCTGAGAGGAGGAGGCCGCAATCAGAGTGTCCGACACCGGGGAGACGTTGTCGCCGAAGGCCGCTCCCGATACGATGGCGCCGATCATCAGCGCCGGCGTGGCCCCGACCAGATAGCCGATGGGGTAAAGAATGGGGCCGACCACGAAGATGGTGCCCACCGAGGTCCCGGTGGAGAAGGCGATCAGGCAGGTGAGCAGAAAAGAGGCGGCCACGAACTTGTTGCCCAGGAAGTTGAGCTCAATGAGATAGTGGGCCAGGGTGTCCACCAGGCCGCTGGTCTCAATGAGCTGCCCGCAGATTCCGGCCAGTAGAACCGCCATGATCAGGATGCCCCCCACCTTGTTGGTGGCACCCTCGATAATGGCCTCGCAGTAGGCCGTCTTGTCCTTGGCCAGGAACAGGCAGACGATCATGGGGAGGAGAAAGACCACCCAGTATTCCGGTACGTCCGCCTGCTTGACCGCGATGTAAATTAGCCCCACGATGGCCAGCAGGATGGGCGCGAAGGCCACCCACTTTCCGCCGTAGTAGGTGATGTGCGCTTCCGGTGCGGCTTGTGTTTGATCCATAGGTACCCCCTTTTCAGCACGGATGTGTTCAATTTTGTGGAACAGATATCTGTTGTGGTTAAAAGTATACCTGCATTTTCCATAAATACTATTAAATGCTTTACAAAAGAGGTGGTGTTTTTGGGAGAATATACCCGAATCCCGAACCGCGTGCGCGGCGGGACTGCACCGTTTTTTTTGTTTACGTAATACCGCAAAATATAGGACTTTTTTGCCGCCAAACCGCAAGGGATGGCGGTTTTTTGATACCATTTGTAACGAAATGCAATCGAACATATGTTTTTAGTGCCGAAAAGCAGGGGTTTCAGTGGAAAAATCGGCATTTTTCCCGTTAAAAAAGAAGAAAAAACTGTTGCAATTCTGTAACAGAACATTTATACTAGAGAAGAAAGTGGGGCGAAGTGGAGCAAATCACCGCTCTTAAGCAGTAAAATGGGGGGGAAGTGAGCAGCATGACCGGCACCTATGAGCACAGCATTGATGCCAAGGGCCGTCTGTTCATTCCCGCAAAGCTCCGGGAGGAGCTGGGCGTCACCTTCTATCTGGCGATGGGTGTAGACGCCTGCTTGGCCATCTATCCCCAGTCTACCTGGGATCGGTTTACAGAAAAATTTTCCTCCCTGCCTATGAGTCAATCCAAGGCCATGCGCCCCCTATTCGCCAACGCGGCCAAGTGTGAACTGGACAGCCAGGGCCGTATCGTCATTCCCCAGAAGCTGCGCAGGTATGCCGGTCTGGACAAGGACGTGGTGATCCTGGGTGTCAACGACCGGGCGGAGATCTGGAGCGCGGACGCATGGCAGGCCCAGGAGGAGGAAGAGATGACGCCGGAGAAGATGTCGGCCTGTATGGAGGCGCTTGGATTCTGATATGAGTGAGCAGGTATTTTCCCACAAGCCGGTGCTGCTGGACGAGTGCATTGAGACCCTGGCCATCCGGCCGGAGGGCGTGTATCTGGACGGCACTCTGGGCCGGGCGGGCCACAGCCGGGAGATTGTCCGGCGGCTGACCACCGGGCGGCTCATCTGCGTGGACCGGGATCAGGCGGCTCTGGACGCGGCGGAGGAGCGGCTGGCGCCGTGGCGGGAGCGGGTCACCCTGGTACACAGCAATTTCTGTGCGCTGGACGCCATCCTGGACGGGCTGGGCCTGGACGGGGTGGACGGCATGCTCTTTGATCTGGGGGTGTCCTCCCCCCAGTTGGACGACGCATCCCGGGGCTTTTCCTACAGGAGGGACGCCCCCCTGGACATGCGCATGGATCAGACCGACACCCTGACGGCCCGGGCGGTGGTCAACGAGTGGCCCCAGGAGGAGCTGCGGCGCATCCTCTGGCAATATGGGGAGGAGCGGTACGCCCCCGCCGTCGCGGGAGCCATCGTCCGGGCCAGGGACAAGCGCCCCATTGAGACCACGCTGGAGCTGGTGGAGGTCGTCAAGGGGGCCATGCCCCCTGCGGCCCTGCGGGAGAAACAGCACCCGGCCAAGCGGACCTTCCAGGCCATCCGCATCGCCGTCAACGACGAGCTGGGCTCGGTGGACCGGATGGTGCGGGAGGCGGTGCCCCGGCTGAACCCCGGTGGGCGGCTGGCGGTGATCTCCTTCCACTCGCTGGAGGACCGTATCGTGAAAAATGCCCTGGCGGCTTTCGCCAAGGGGTGTACCTGTCCGCCGGATTTTCCCGTCTGTGTGTGCGGGAAGAAGCCCCAGGTGAAGCTGGTCAACAAAAAGCCCATTGTCTCCGGAGCGGCAGAGCTGGAGGAGAACCCCCGGGCCCGCAGCGCCAAGCTCCGGGTAGCGGAAAAACTGTAGAAGCACGGAATTTACCAAAGAGATTGGAGTGGACGGACTCATGGCAACTGCCGTCAAGCGCAGAAGCAGATACACGAATTACAGCCGCGTACCCTATGACGCGTATGATGGCTCCGCGGCGCGGCAGCTCCAGCGGGAGGAGGTTCTTCGGCCCAGGCCCATGGTTCGGCCGCGGGAGCGGGCGGTGGTCCGGCCCCGGGTGCGGGTACGGGAGGCGGGACTGGTCTCCCCCTTCGCTGTGGTGGGATTTCTGGCGGTGGGCGTGTTTGCCGTGCTGCTGCTGTTCAGCTATGTGCAGTTGACCACCATCTCCCAGCAGGTGGTGGAGCTGCGCAGTGAGATGACTGCTCTCCAGTCGGAGGAGGCCAAGCTGCGCACCGCGTATGAGCTGTCTTATGATCTGAGCAGCATTGAGGAGACCATGACAGCCAGTGGTGCCATGGTTCGGCCGCAGAACGGGCAGGTGGTGTATGTGGACCTGTCCGAGCCGGACACCGTGACCTTTTTCAACCAGGACGAGGCGGTCGCCGGACTGGACGGCATGTTTGAGAGTGTAAAGTCCATTGCCTCCGAGATTGTGGCATATTTCCAGTGAGTACGGCCATATAGTGATCTGCAGACCCCAGAGAAACAGACGGGCTGCCCCGGGCGGCCCTTGAAGAGAACGAGCAGAGAGGGCGTAAGAAAAGCAATTTTCTTACGCCCTCCTGCGATATATCACCCAATCCCGCGGGAGAGCGGCAGACGAGATTTCTTGAGTGAGGTGAGCCAGCCATGGCAGACAGAAAGAGAAAGCGTATGGTCCAGCAGCAGCCGGACCGGCGGGCGAACCGCACCATTTTGGTGCGCACCCTGTTCCTGCTGACACTGTTCGGCGTGGCGGCGTTCGTGCCGCTGCTGGTCCGGCTCTGGCAGATCCAGATCCGCGACTACGACAAATACCAGGGAATGGCGGTGGAGCAGCAGACCGCCGACAGCACGGTGGAGGCCAACCGGGGCACCATCTACGACCGAAGCGGGGAGACTCTGGCCATGAGCGCCACGGTCTACAACATCCAGCTCTCCCCCAAAGAGATCCTGGCCTGCCAGGAGGCGTATCGAGAGAAGGCGGCGAACGCGGCAGAGAATGGGAAGACACTGGACTACCCGGAGCCCACCAACGAGTTTATTGCCTCCAACCTGGCCCAAATCCTGGATCTGGACGAGGCGGACATCCTCAAGCGCCTGGCCAAGACCAGCTCCATGTATGAGATGATCAAATGGCGGGTGGAGGACGACGAGCGGGACGCGGTGATCTCCTTCATCAACGAAAACCATATCACCGGCATTTACACCCCGCCCACCACCAAGCGCTACTATCCCAAAAACAGCCTGGCGGCCCAGGTGATCGGCTGGGTGAATTACAGCGAAGGACGGGGCGCCTATGGAGTTGAGGCTCAGTACGACGAGGCTCTCTCGGGCGAGACGGGGCGGATCGTCACCGCCAAAAACGGCGACGGCACACAGATGCTCTACCGCTATGAGGACTACTACGACGCCACTGACGGCGACAATCTGACCCTGACCCTGGACAGCGCTATCCAGTCCTACTGTGAGAGCATCCTGAAAAAGGGCATCGAGCAGTTCGAGGTGCAGGACGGCGGCTTCTGCATCGCCATGGACCCCAATACGGGCGAAATTCTGGCCTGGGCCAACTCCCCCACCTACGATCTGAACAACCCCCGGGTGGTGAGCGATCCGGTGCTCAACCAGTATCTGGCGGACATCGAGAGCGGGGCGTACACCAAGGAGGAGGCATACCAGAAGGCCCTGGCAGAGGGGGCTTCCAGCGAGGAGGCCCGCGACAAGGCCGTTTCTGCGGCAGAGACCGAAGTGCTTTACACCCAGTGGACCAACAAGGCAATCACCAGTACCTATGAGCCCGGCTCCACGTTCAAGTCCATCGTCCTGGCCGCCGCCCTGGAGGAGGGCGTGGTCACCGAGAACAGCCACTTCTACTGCCCCGGCTACATCATGGTAGAGGGCTGGTCCAGGCCCATCAGTTGCTCCAAGAAGGCGCCGGGCCACGGGGACCAGGATCTGGCCCTGGCGGTGGCGAACTCCTGCAACCCGGCCTTCGTCAAGATCGGCCAGGCTCTGGGAGCGGAGAAGTTCTATGACTATCTGGAGGACTTCGGCTTCCTGGAGAAAACCGGCATCGACATGCAGGGCGAGATGGACACCAGTTCCCTGATCTGGCCCCGGGAGGACTTCAACACCGTCCAGTTGGCCACCGCATCCTTCGGCCAGCGGTTCCAGGTGACCCCCATTCAGCTCATCACAGCGGCCTCCGCCGTCATCAATGGCGGCCACCTGATGCAGCCCTATGTGGTCAGCCAGGTGACCGACGGCGAGGGCAATGTGCTCCAGCACAATGAGCCCAACGAGGTGCGACAGGTGGTCAGCGCGCAGACCAGTGAGCGCTGCCGTGCGATCCTGGAGAAGGTGGTGGACGGCGGCACCGGCAAGAATGCCCGGGTGGAGGGCTACCGCATCGGCGGCAAGACCGGCTCCTCCGAGACGCTGGAGACCGACCATACCATCGTTTCCTTCCTGGGCTTCGCCCCAGCGGATGACCCGCAGGTGATTATTCTGCTGGCCTACGACAACCCCAAGCCCGCCTTCCCCGGCTCCAATACCACCGCCGGCGGCTGGTATATCAGCGGCGGCAATATGGCGGCCCTGATGGCCGGAGAGCTGCTGGAGGATATTCTGGGCCACCTGGGCGTGGAGAAAACCTATACCGCCAACGCCGACGTGCTGGTGCCCAACCTGTCCGGGCTGAATCTGGCGGACGCCACCTCCGCCCTCCAGAAGAACAGCCTGACCCTGCGCACCGTGGGCGACGGCGGTACCGTCACCGGACAGATCCCGGCGGCGGGGGCATCCATCCCCGGCGGAAGCCAGGTGGTGCTCTACATGGGCGAGGCGGTGCCCACCGACCAGGTGCAGGTGCCCAGCGTCATCGGCCTTACCGCCGAGCAGGCCAGGCAGAAGCTGGCTGATGCGGGTCTCTACATGCGGGCCACCGGAGCCACCGAGTACGGCTCTCACGTGGTGGCCTATGAACAGTCCACCGCCGCGGGTGCCTCGGTCAACCGGGGTACCACCATTGAGGTACGCTTTACCGACAGCACGGCCAGCGGCGCGGGCCTGTAAAAACGGGCCGACAACACGGGAAACGGGGTGAGGGCATGAAGCTGAATGAGCTGTTGGACGGCGTGGCGCTGGCCGCGCGGCATGTCCAGGACGTGGAATGTTCAGGAATCTGCTGCGACACCCGAGACATGACCCCCGGCTGCCTCTTTGTGGCGCTTCCGGGGTACAAGACCGATGGACACCGGTACATCCGGCAGGCCCTGGAACGGGGAGCGGCGGCGGTGCTTTGCCAGCGCCCCCCGGAGGGGGAGGGCCCCTGGCTGGTGACGGAGGACACCCGGGCCGCCCTGGCCATCGCCTCAGCCAACTGGTTCGGCCATCCGGCCCGGGAACTGACCCTGCTGGCGGTCACCGGGACCAACGGAAAGACCACCACCACCTATCTGCTCAAGGCCATGCTGGAGGGGTGCCTCCACACAAAGGTGGGGCTGATCGGCACCAACCAGAACCTGATCGGGGAGGAGAGCCTGCCCGCCCACCGCACCACGCCGGAGTCCTACGAGGTGCAGGAGCTGCTGCGGGAGATGGCGGATGCGGGGTGTACCCACGTGGTGATGGAGGCATCCTCCCACGCCCTGGTGCTCCACCGCCTGGACGGCATCCCCTTCCGGGCGGGTATCTTCACCAATCTGACCCAGGACCACCTGGACTTCCACGGTACCATGGAGGCCTACCGGGACGCCAAGGGGCTGCTGTTCCGCCAGTGCGCCGCTGCGGTGCTCAACCTGGACGACGAGGCGGGCCGGTACTATGCCGAAACGGTGCCGGTTCCGACCTTTACTTACTCGGAGTGCCGGGACGAGGCGGATCTCACGGCCAAGAACCTCCGCCTGTTCCCTCAGCGGGTAGAGTTTGAGGCGGTGACCAGGGACGCCATTTCCCGGGTAAGGCTGCCTATACCCGGAGGCTTTACCATCTACAACGCTCTGGGTGTGCTGGCCTGCGGGCTGGTGCTGGGCCTGCCGCTGGACGGCTGTGCCGCCGCACTGGGGGCGGCCCGGGGGGTGAAGGGCCGCATCGAGGTGGTGCCCACCCCCACGGACTACACGGTGCTCATCGACTACGCCCACACCCCTGACGCCCTGGAAAACATCCTCACTACCGTGCGGGACTTCACGCCGGGGCGGGTGATCTGCCTGTTCGGCTGCGGGGGCGACCGGGACCGCACCAAGCGGCCCCGTATGGGGGCTGTCGCCGGGGCTCTGGCCGACGTGGCGGTAGTCACCTCAGACAATCCCCGTACTGAGGTGCCCATGGACATTATCAACGACATTCTGCCCGGCCTGGAGGGGGCTCCGGCGGAGGTCGTGGTGGAGCCCGACCGTCGCGCCGCCATCCGGCGGGCCCTCTCGCTGGCCCGGGCGGGGGACACGGTGGTGCTGGCCGGTAAGGGCCACGAGACCTATCAGGAGGTGGACGGCGTGGAGTACCACCTGGACGAGCGGGAGGAAATCGCCGCCTATTTCGCCTGAGAGGCGAGGAAGTTTGTTGCTTTTTCGAGTGGAAACCATGCCGGGATTGTGATAAAATATCGAACCGGCTCACATGGGCCGCAATTTGGAATGTTGAGAGGCTTTGGAGGTTGCAAAAGAGATGTTAAGGATTGTAATCAGCTTTGTGGTGGCCTTTGCGGCGGCCGCCCTGGGCGGGAAGGGGCTCATCCCCCTGCTGCGGCGCATGAAGGCCGGGCAGTCCATCAAGGAGATCGGCCCCACCTGGCACATGTCGAAGCAGGGGACGCCCACCATGGGAGGGCTGATGTTCATCATCGGCTCCGCTGCGGCGGTTCTGCTGCTGGGGTGGCCGGACTTTGCCGCAGGGCGCTTCGGCGGCGGCTTTGTGCTCCTGTTCGCCCTGGTGTTCGGCGTGATCGGCTATATTGACGACTATGTGAAGGTGAAAAAGCACCAGAACACCGGCCTGACCGCACCGCAGAAGTTTCTGCTCCAGTTGGCGGCGGCCATCGTGTTCACGGTGCTGATGCGCAACCACCACTATCTGACCCCCGACCTTTACATCCCCTTTGTGAACGTGACCCTGTCCCTCCCCTGGCCCGTTTATATGGTGTTCGCCGCCTTCGTCATGGTGGGCACCGTGAACGCCGTCAATATCACCGACGGCATCGACGGACTGGCCACCGGCGTCACCATGCCCGTGATGCTTTTTTTCACCGCCGTGGCCTGCTTCTGGGGGCAACTGGAGCTGGGGATCTTCTCCGCCGGGCTGTTCGGCGGGCTGTGCGGATTCCTGATCTATAACTTCCACCCCGCCAAGGTCTTTATGGGCGACACTGGCTCTCTCTTTCTGGGGGGAGCGGTGTGCGGACTGGCCTTCGCCCTGGATATTCCCCTGGTGCTCATCCTGGTGGGCATCATCTACATCCTGGAGACCCTGTCCGACATTCTCCAGGTGGGCTACTTCAAGCTGACCCACGGCAAGCGGATCTTTCGCATGGCGCCCCTGCACCACCACCTGGAGCTGGGCGGCTGGAGCGAGGTGAAGCTGTTCTGTGTGTTCTCCGGCGTGACCCTGCTGGCCTGTGTGCTGGCCTTTCTTGGAGTCATGGGCCGGTAATCCACCCTGAGTTGAGAGAAAGGAGGGGAGCCCCCTGGCAAAACGCAAGCGCGATCTGACCATTGAGGAGCAACTGGCCCGGGGACCCATGGACCTGCCCTTCCTGATGCTGGTGCTCCTGCTCACCGGCATCGGCGTGATCATGGTGTTTTCCGCCTCCTACGCCACGGCGTACCTGCAGGAGGACAAAAGCCCCACCTTCTACTTCTTCCGCCAGGCCCTCTTTGCCGCGGCTGGCCTGACCGTGATGTATATCACCTCGAAGATCAACTACCAGACCTTCCGCTGGCTGTCGGTCTTCGCCCTTGGGCTGGCTGTCCTGCTGCTCGTCGCGGTGCTCATCCCCGGCATCCACACCAGCCGTTCCGACGGCGTGAAGCGGTGGATCGCCGTACCGGGCATCGGAACCTTCCAGCCGTCGGAGATCGCCAAGGTGGCCGTCATCATGTACTTTTCCGCCCGGCTGTCCAAGCGGAACACGGAGAAGCCGCGCCGTCTCTCCCCCCGCAGTCCGCTCAGCGGTGTGGTGGGCTTCCTGGACCGCATCGGCTTTCTGGAACTGGTGCCCTATGGACTCATCCTGCTGCTGATTGTGGGCCTGATGATGCTGGAGCCCCACATGTCGGGCACAATCCTGATTCTGGCCGGCGCGGCGGCGGTGCTTTTTGCCGCCGGCATCAAGCTCTACTGGTTTGCCGGCGGCGGCGCGGCCCTGATGGGGCTGGTGGTGCTCATGATGAGCGGCTACCAGTCCACCCGCATCCTGGTGTGGCAGGATCCCTGGGCTTATCCCCGGGACGGCGGCTATCAGATTATCCAGTCCCTCTACGCCATCGGCTCCGGCGGACTGCTGGGCCTGGGCCTGGGCAAGAGCCGGCAGAAGTTCCTCTACCTGCCCGAGCCGGAGAACGACTTCATCTTTGCCATCGTGTGCGAGGAGCTGGGCCTGATCGGGGCCGGAATCGTCCTCATTCTCTTTGCCCTGCTGGTCATGCGGGGCTACTGGATTGCCATCCACGCCAGAGACCGCTTCGGCGCCCTTCTGGTGGTGGGTATCACCACCCTGACCGCGGTACAGGTGTTCCTGAACATCTCCGTGGTCACCAACCTGATCCCTACCACCGGCATCTCCCTGCCGTTTTTCAGTTACGGGGGTACGGCGCTGATGATCCAACTGGCGGAGATGGGCATCATCCTTTCCGTTTCCCGGCAGATCCCGGCGCCGAGACAGGAGTAAAAAAGTCCAGGGAGGACGCTGTTCCCCTGCGCGGCCAGGGACAGTGGTGTGCTCCGCAGGCGCATGTCCTGCTGCGCACATCCTCTGAATTTCTTTCACCCTATGGCGGGTGAAGCTTTTTAGGCCGCAGGGGCGACCAGCGGCCGCCCTACATTACGAGGAGGAGAAAAAAGGAATGAGAGTCCTCTTTACCTGCGGGGGAACGGCGGGCCATGTCAATCCCGCCGTGGCCCTGGCCCAGATGTTCCAGACCCGCAACTCCGGCTGTGAGGTACTGTTCGTGGGCGCCGACGGCGGCATGGAGACCCGGCTGGTGCCCAAGGAGGGGTACCCCATTGAGACGGTGACCATCACCAACTTCCGGCGGTCCCTCTCTCCGGCCTCCATCGGCCACAACGTCAGAACCCTGCTGAATATGAACAAGTCCAGGAAGCAGGCCAACGCCATCCTGGACCGCTTTCAGCCTGACCTGGTGGTGGGCACCGGCGGCTACGCCTCCTTCCCGGTGGTGAAGGCCGCCGCGAAGCGGGGGATTCCCACCGCCGTTCACGAGTCCAACGCCGTCCCCGGCCTGACCACCAAGACCCTGTCCAAGGTGGTGGACGTGGTGATGGTGGGCTTTGAGGAGAGCCGAAGCCACTACGACGACCCCGGAAAGGTGGTGGTCACCGGCACGCCGGTGCGTACCGACTTCTTCCGCTATACCCGGAAGGAGGCGCGGGCAGAGCTGGGCCTCACCGATGACCGGCCCCTGGTGCTCTCTGTGTGGGGCAGCCTGGGGGCGGAGGTGATGAACCGCCAGATGGCGGAGTGCATCGCCCTGGAGTGCCGGGACGGCGCCCCCTTCCACCACATCCACGGCGCGGGCCGGGACTACCGGGCGGTGCTGGATGCCCTCCAGGGCAGCGGCCTGGCGGACCACCCGGAGGTGGATGTGCGGGAGTATATCTACGACATGCCCCTGGTGATGGCAGCCGCTGATCTGGTGCTGTGCCGGGCGGGGGCGTCCACCATCGCGGAGATTGCCGCCATCGCCAAGCCGGCGGTGCTGGTGCCCTCCCCCAACGTGGTGGCCGACCACCAGACCAAGAATGCCAGGGTGCTGGCCAACGCCGGCGGCGCGGTACTGCTGCCGGAGGGGGAGTCCTCTGGAGAGAAGCTGTACGCGCTCATGACCGGGCTGCTCTCCGACGCCCCCCGGCGGGAGGCCATGAGCCGCGCCCTGCGGGACATGGCGGTGCCCGACGCGGCGGAGCAAATCTACCAGACTCTGGTCCGTTTGATGGAAAAACGGGCCAACTGAACCAGCCGTCCTCCCTCCGCATAGGATAGCGTACCAAACGACTTGCGGAGGCTGGATCTATGAGTGCTTACATCATCGAGGGGGGACACCCCCTGGACGGCTCTGTGCGGATACACGGGGCAAAAAACAGCGTACTGCCCATTCTGGCGGCCTGCCTTCTGGCCCCGGGCGAGTGCGTCATCCACAACTGCCCGGAGCTGTCCGACGTGGCGGCCTCCCTGGACATCCTCCGGCACCTGGGCTGCCGGGCGGAGCGGCAGGGGGACGCCGTGGTGGTGGACGCCTCCGCCCCCACGGGCTGGGACGTGCCCGACGCGCTGATGCGGGAGATGCGCTCCTCCGTCATCTTCCTGGGGGCCATCCTGGGCCGCATGGGACGGGCCGAGCTGTGCGCCCCCGGCGGGTGTGAGCTGGGGCCCCGGCCCATCGACCTCCACCTGGGGGCCATCCGGGGCCTGGGCGGCCGCATCACCGAGGACGGCGGCGGCCTGCGGGCTGAGGGAGCCCTGCGGGGGGCGGACCTCGTGCTCTCCCTGCCCAGCGTGGGGGCCACGGAGAACGCCATGCTGGCGGCGGTGTGCGCCGCCGGCACCACCACCATCACCAACGCCGCCCGGGAGCCGGAGATCGTGGATCTCCAGGGCTTTCTGCGGGCTATAGGGGCGAAGGTGCACGGGGCGGGCAGCTCGGTGATCACGGTGGAGGGCGGCGTCCCCCTCCACGGCGGCAGCTATGCCGTCATGGGCGACCGCATCGTAGCGGCTACTTACCTGGCCGCAGCGGCCTCCGCCGGCGGCACGGTGGAGGTGACGGGGGTGGACTACCGCCACCTGTCCACGGTGAGCGCCGTGCTGCGGGAGGCGGGGTGCGACGTGCAGAGCGGGGCGGAGTCCATCCGCCTGCGCCGGGACGGCCCCCTCCAGGGGGTGCGGCCGGTGCGCACGGCCCCCTACCCCGGCTTCCCTACCGACGCCCAGGCGCCGCTCATGGCCGCCCTGACCCGGGGGAAGGGCTGCACCGTCTTTGTGGAGAACATTTTCGAGAGCCGCTACCGCCACGTGGATGAGCTCTCCCGCATGGGGGCGGACATCCGGGTGGAGGGCCGTGTGGCGGTGGTGTACGGCGTGCCGCGGCTCCACGGGGCCCAGGTGCGGGCCACGGATCTCCGGGGCGGAGCGGCGCTGGCGGTGGCCGCCCTAGGAGCGGAGGGACGCAGCGAGCTTGCCGGTGTGCACCACATCGACCGGGGCTACCAGTCCCTGGAGGGAGATCTCCGCCGCCTGGGCGCAGAGATCCGGCGGATTTAAGGGTTTTCTTAGGATACGTTCACAAATCCGCAACCTTTCTGTGGGATACTGACAGAAACCAGAACAGACAGGAGAGCAGTTGGAATGGCGGCGAGAAGGAACAGACGGGGACGGCGGCGGAATCGGGGGCGCTTCAGCGCGCTCTATAAGCTGCTGTCCGTTCTGATCATCTTCGCCGCCATTTTGATGGGCTGTGTGGTATTCTTCCGGGTGAGCACCGTGGAGATCACGGGGGACTCCCCCTATACGGAGGAGGAGATCCGCCGGGTATCCGGCGTGGAGCAGGGGGACAACCTGTTTACCCTCAACAAATACCAGATCAGCAGCCGTATTTACACCCAGCTCCCCTATATCGGTACCGTGAATTTTGAGCGGAAATACCCCGACACCTTTGTCATCCACGTGACGGCAAGCGTTCCGGTGGCGTGGATTGAGAGCGGCGGCAGCCGCTGGCTGATGGACACCGACTGCAAGCTGCTGGAGAGCGGCGGGGCGTCCCTGACGGAGGGCAAGGCACAGGTGCGGGGGCTGGAGGCAGTCAATCCCTCGGTGGGCAGCGTTCTGACCGTGCCGCCGGAGCAGCAGGACAAGCTGGACCAGCTCAAGGGCTTCCTGGCGGCCATACAGGCCCGGCAGATGACGGGCAGCCTCACCAGCTTCCTGGATCTCACCTCCAACAATGAAATCCGCTTCGGCTATGGGGCGAACCTGACCGTTCTGTTCCCAATGAACGGAGATTTTACGCAGAAGACCTATTATCTACAGCAGACCCTCTGGACCATGGATGAGAAGGGAATTCCGCGAACCGGCACGTTGGACTTGACCTACGACAACCAGGAGGGACATCTGCTGCCGAAGCGGTGGCTGCCGGAGGCATCCGCTGCGCCGGAGCTCAGCCCGCCGCCCGCGGCGGAGGCCGGAACACAAGGAGAGAACGATGCCAATGAGAAGACAGATGCAGAATAAGGGGGAGCTGGCCGTCATGGTGGTATGCGTGGTGGTGGGCTTCCTGTTGGCGGCCCAACTGCGCAGCGTCAAGCTGGCGGGAGCGGCTGACGCCACCAACGCCAGCCGCCTGGAAACCCTTCAGAACCTCTACAACGAGGTGGTGGATCAGAAGGACGGCCTGGCTGACCAGGTGAAGCAGCTCCAGGGTGAGCTGGAGCTCTACCGGGAGCAGGCCGCCTCCGGCGAGGCGGGCAGCCAGGCCCTCAAGGCCGAGCTGGAGCAACTGGAGATCACCGCCGGACTCACCGATGTGGAGGGCCCCGGCGTCACCATCATCCTGGAGGACTCCAGTCAGGCTAACGTTACCGGAAACGAGGCCGACTACCTCATCCACGACAACGACCTGCTCTCCGTCATCAATGAGCTGCGTTCCGCCGGGGCGGAGGCCATCTCCCTCAACGGAGAGCGTATTCTGGCCACCAGCGAGGTGCGCTGCACTGGCGCGGTGGTAACGGTGAACGGGCGGCGGTACGCCGCGCCCTACGTGGTCTTTGCCATCGGCGATCCGGACACCCTCTACAGTGCGCTGACCATGCGCAACGGCGTGGTGGACGTGCTCAGCCAGTGGGGCATCACCGTGAAGGTCACTGCCAGCGACCAGCTGCTCATTCCGAAATACAACGGCACCGTGGAGTACCAGTACGCCAAGCCCATCCCGGCGGATGAGGGCGGAGAGGAGGCGGTGGGCTGATGCTGGAACTGATCGGACTGGTGGCCGGCCTGCTCATCGGCGCCTTTTTCCCCTGGACCATCCCAGCCCAGTGGTCCCTCTATGTGGCCGCAGGGCTGCTGGCCGCCCTGGACTCCGCTTTGGGCGGCTTCCGGGCCCGGGTTAAGGGGGAGTTCAAACTGGGGGTGTTCCTCTCCGGCACCATCGGAAACGCGGCTATCGCGGTGTTCCTCACCTGGCTGGGCCAGAAGCTGGGACTGCCCCTCTACCTGGCCGCCGTGCTGGTGTTCGGCACCCGGATGTTCCAAAACTTTGCGGAAATCCGGCGGGAGCTATTGACCTCCAAGCAAAAGAGAGCTAAAATAAGTCAAGATATAGTTAGAGACGGGGAGGACGGCACAAAATAAGTCCTTTTTCGGCCTTACCCGCGCAGTTACAACGAATTCGGTTCACATAGGAGGAGCAGTTATGGCGTTTGGACTGGATACCGGTCCCGATAATGTCGTTACCATCAAGGTCATCGGCGTCGGCGGCGGCGGCAACAACGTAGTCAACCGGATGGTGAAATCCGGCACCAAGGGTGTGGATTTTATCGCGGTCAACACGGACAAGCAGGCGCTTGCCATTTCCAGCGCGACGTTTAAGATTCAGATCGGTGAGAAGCTCACCGGCGGGCAGGGCGCGGGCAGCGACCCCGAAGTGGGGCGCAAGTCCGCTGAGGAGAGCCGTTCCGCTGTGTCCAAGGCCCTGGAGGACGCGGACATGGTGTTCATCACCGCCGGTATGGGCGGCGGCACCGGTACCGGCGCGGCCCCCATCGTGGCCGACATCGCCAAGGAGATGGGCATCCTCACCGTTGGCGTGGTCACCAAGCCCTTTAACTTCGAGGGACGCCGCCGTATGATGCAGGCCGAGAAGGGCATCGAGGAACTCCGAACCCGGGTGGACTCCCTGGTGATCATCCCCAATGAGCGGCTGAAGTTTGCCACCGATCAGAAGATCACCTTTGCCAATGCCTTCGAGATCGCCGACGACGTGCTCCGCCAGGCGGTGCAGTCTATCTCCGATCTGATCAAGAATACCGGCTTCATCAATCTGGACTTTGCAGACGTCACCGCCGTCATGCAGAACGCAGGCATGGCCCACATGGGCGTTGGCCGCGCCGGCGGCAAGAACAAGGCCGAGGATGCCGCCAAGATGGCCATCTCCAGCCCCCTGCTGGAGACCTCCATCAACGGCGCCAAGGGCGTGCTGGTCAACGTCACCGGCTCCATGGACATCGGTCTGGAGGAAGTGGAGATCGCGGCCAACCTGGTGCAGCAGGCCGCCCACCCCGACGCGCTTATTATCTTCGGCGCCGCTTTCGACGACACTCTGGAGGATGAGATCCGCGTCACCGTCATCGCCACCGGCTTTGAGGAGGTGGAGGGAGCTATGCCCAACAAGCCCTTCAGCGCCGCTGCGGAGAAGAAGGCCGAGGCCCAGCCTCAGGCTCCGGCGGCCCCCGCCGCCCCTGCGGAGGAGGATCCCTTCGAGGACATCTTCAAGATTTTTAACCGGGGCAAGTAAACATTTATTACAAAAGCGGCCCGGGCCATGTGGCCCAGGCCGCTTTTCCCCCTTTTCAAGGGGAGAAAGCTGTGATACCATAGAGCTGAATACCGAAAGGAGGATTCCCATGCTGTTTGTCTGTTACCCCAAGTGCACCACCTGCCAGAAGGCCAAGGCGTGGCTGGAGGCCAGGGGCCTGCCCGCTGAGGTGCGGGACATCAAGACCCAGAACCCCACCGAGGCGGAGCTGCGCCGCTGGCACGCCCTCAGCGGCCTGCCCCTCAAGCGTTTTTTCAACACCAGCGGCCTGCAGTACAAGGCCCTGGCCCTGAAGGACAAGCTGCCCGGCATGAGCGAGGATGAGCAGTTCGCCCTGCTGGCCACCGACGGTATGCTGGTCAAACGCCCCATTCTGGTAGGGGAGGACTTCGTGCTGGTGGGCTTCCGAGAGGCCGAGTGGGCGGCCCGGCTGGGCTGAGACCCTAGGCGGGCAGGCGGCGCTCCAGCCAGGAGAGCACGTCCCGGTACACCTCGTCCCGGTTGGCCTCGTTGAGCATCTCGTGCCGCCCCTCCGGGTAGAGCCGGACGGTGAGATCCTTTACCCCGGCATCCCGAAACCAGCCGGCCACCTTTTTGACCCCCGCGCCGTTGGCCCCCACCGGGTCCCGGTCCCCGGCGAAGAAGTACACCGGCGTGTCCGGGTCCATGCGGGCCAGATTGGCTGGCTTGGCCAGGAGCTGGAGGCCCACCATCATGTCGTGGTACATGCCCACGGTGGGAAGGAAGCGGCACAGGGGATCGGCCCGGTAGGCGTCCACCACCACCGTGTCCCGGGAGATCCAGTCCGCCGAGGTGCGGACGGGCTTAAACTGGCCGTTGTACCGCCCCACAGAGAGGGCGTCCAGCAGGGCGCTGTGGGCCCTGGGCCCCTTGAGGCGGATGAGCAGGGCGGACAGCGCCCGCCCCGCGGCTACAGTGGCAGGGGGCTCCTGCCCGGTGCCGGAGAGGATGGCCCCGTCCACCGTGCCCGGCCAGAACATAAGGTAGCCCCGCACCACAAAGGAGCCCATGGAGTGGCCCAGCAGGAAGCAGGGCAGACCGGGGTACTCCGCCCCAACCCGCTCCCGCAGGGCGCGGACGTCCTTCACCACGTGCTTCCAGCCGTCCCGGTCGGCGAACCAGCCGAACTCCGAGGGGTTCCGCGCCGTGCGGCCGTGACCCAGGTGGTCGTGGCCCACGACGGCGAAGCCGTGCTCCGCCAGGAAGCGGGCGAAGGAGTCATACCGGCCGATGTGTTCCGAGATGCCGTGGACCAGCTGCACCATCCCCCGGGGCGGCCCCTCCGGCCGCCACCAGGCGGCGGCAACTGTGTGGACCCCATCGCTGGAGGGAAAGGTAAATTCTTGTTTGATCACCATGGAAACCCGGCTCCTTTTGTGATAGAATAGCAACAATATCAGTCTAGCCTAAGGCCCGGCGCCCGTCAATAGAAAGGAAGAGCATTATGACCGCCATTGACCGCTTTTTGCGCTACGTGACATATGATACCCAGTCCGACGAGCACAGCGACGCCATCCCCTCCACCGCCAAGCAGAAGGTGCTGGGCGCAGCCCTGGCCGAGGAGCTGGCCCAGATGGGGCTGCACAACGCCCACATGGACGAGTACGGCTATGTGTACGCCTGGCTGCCCGCCACCGCCGGGTGCGAGGGAATCCCGTGCGTGGGCCTTATCGCCCACATGGACACCTCCCCGGACGCGCCGGGGGTAGGGGTGAAGCCCCGCGTCGTCCGCTACGAGGGGGGCGACCTGGTGCTCAACGAGGAGAAGGGCATTGTCATGAGGGCCGCCGAGTTTGAGAGCCTGGCCAAATACAAGGGTCAGGAGCTGATCGTCACCGACGGCACCACCCTGCTGGGGGCGGACGACAAGGCGGGTGTGGCGGAGATTATGTCCGCCGTGGAGTACTTGCTCCAGCACCCGGAGCTCCCCCACGGCCGCATCGCCGTGGGCTTCACCCCGGACGAGGAGGTTGGGCAGGGTGCCGACCATTTCGACGTGGAGGGCTTCGGCGCGGCGGTGGCCTACACTGTGGATGGCGGCGAGCTGGGCGAGCTGGAGTACGAGAACTTCAACGCGGCCAACGCGGGCGTGTACTTCCACGGGGTGAACATCCACCCAGGCTCGGCCAAGAACAAGATGAAGAACGCAATCCTGATCGCTTTGGAGTTCGCGGGGATGCTGCCCCCGGCGGAGACCCCCGCCCACACCGAGGGGTATGAGGGTTTCTACCACCTCCACGACATGAAGGGCAGCGAGACGGAGGCGGAGCTGCACTACATCCTCCGCGACCATGACCGGGCCAGGTTCGAGGCCCGCAAGGAGTACCTGGGCCGGGCGGCGGACTACCTCAACGCCAAGTACGGCGCAGGCACGGTGGAGCTCGTCCTCAGGGACTCCTACTACAACATGCGGGAGCAGATTGAACCCCACATGTACCTGATCCTCCGGGCGCGGGCCGCCATGGAGGCCGCCGGGGTAACGCCGGTGGAGGTGCCCATCCGGGGCGGCACCGACGGGGCGCGGCTGAGCTACATGGGCCTGCCCTGCCCCAACCTGTGCACCGGCGGGGTGAACTTCCACGGGGTGCATGAGTATATCCCGGCCCAGGCCCTCACCAAAATGACCGAGGTGCTGGTCAATTTGCTGACGCGGCAGTAAATCTACCAAAAGGCGCCCCCTCTCAGAGGGGGCGCCTTTTGGTAGATTACAGCAGGGTCTGGAAGAACTGGAGGAGCAGCTTGGCTCCGTAGAAGATGATGATCAGTCCGCAGACGATGTTGATGACCCGCAGGATCTTGTCGTTGAACTTGGCGGAGAAGAAGGAGATCAGGATGGTGATGCCCAGAAACCACAGGCAGGAGGCGGAGGCGGAGCCCAGCATGAGCTGGGAGGCCACCGCGCCCGGGTTGCCGGCCCGGAAGCTGCCGAACAGCATAGTGCCGTCAATCAGGGCCTGGGGATTGATCCAGGTGACCACAAAGGCCTTGGCGGCCAGCCTGGGCAGGGGGATGCTCACGTCCACGTCCCGGTCCAGGGTGGGCTTATCCCGCAGCAGGCCGATGCCGATCCACACCACGATGCAGCCGCCCACGATCAGAATCAGGCGCTGCAGCCAGTCGAAGCGCTCCACCAGCGCGCCGATGCCGAAGAAGCAGGCCAGCGCCAGGCTGATGTCGAAGGCGATCACGATCAGGGCGGTGAGCAGGGCCCGCCGCCGGGGCTGGGTCAGGGCGGAGTTGATGACGAACAGGTTCTGCATCCCGATGGGGGCGACATAGGCCAGACCGATGGTCAGGCCCTGGAGATAGGTCGGCATGGGGGCTTCCTCCTAAAAAAGACTTTCCTTTTCTTTCTTTACCTGGTATTATATTAGCACCTATGGCCAGCTGTGGCAAGAGCGCAGAATTTCCGTACCAGGTAAGGAGGAACTGACCTTATGCCCATGGAACACGAAAACTGCCCCTGCATGGAGACCTGCCCGCTGAACCGGGCCATGGCCCTCATCGGGGGGAAGTGGAAGATGCAGATTCTCTGTTCCCTCTACAACAACGGCCCCACCCGCTACAACCAGTTGAAAAAGACACTGGACGGGGTGTCCAACACGGTGCTGGCCAACGCCCTGCGGGAGCTGGAGGGGGACGGACTGGTCCACCGGCAGGAGTACCTGGAGGTCCCTGTCCGGGTGGAGTACGCCATCACCGAGCCGTGCCGCCAGCTCATCCCCATTTTGGACGCGCTGGGCGATTGGAGCATGGCCCTCTAGGCGCAAAAAGGCCGCAGGCGGAGCCTGCGGCCAGACAGATAGGGTCAGTGGGTGAGGCGGAACCAGAGCCGGTTCCAGAAGGTGTCCTTCACATAGCCCTTGGAGACGCGGAAGTTCCACTCCGCGTCGCGGGCCCGTTTGCGGCAATCCTGCTCGTCCCCGTCGGGGCGGTCGTAGTGGGGGAGCGTCGAGCTGAGCCGCCCCTCGAGATTGTCGAAGAAGAAATCCATAAAAGGCTCCTTTCCGGCGGATCAGTCCCGGTCGGTGAGACGGAAGCGGAGATGGTTCCAGAACGTGTCCTTCACGTAGCCCTTGGAGACGCGGAAGTTCCACTCGGCCTCCCGGGCTTTGCGGCGGCAGGCGCGCTCGTCCAGGGTCATATCGTGGGGAGGCGGGAGCTCCGCGTTGAGCTTGGCCTGTAGATAAGAGGCGGGAAACGAGAGGTTCATGAGAAACTCCTTTCCAGACAGAGGCCCTTTTACCGTCTCCAATCTATCATACGCCCCGGGGAAAGTCAAGGAGCCGGATCCAGGCAGAAATGCGGAAAAACGCCGGGTTTCGGCGGTTAGGAGAAGATCGTATGGCGAAAACACTGGTTTTGGCGGAAAAGCCCTCGGTAGCTCGGGAATTGGCCCGGGTGCTGGGCTGCAAACAGTCCGGAGAGGGGTATCTGGAGGGGGAGAAGTACATCGTCACCTGGGCCCTGGGTCACCTGGTGGAGCTGGCGCCCCCGGAGGACTACGACAAGGCGTGGGCCAAGTGGGATATGCTCACCCTGCCCATGCTGCCCGAGCGGATGAAGACGGTGGTGATCCCCCAGTCCGGCCGGCAGTTCCGGGCCGTCCAGGCCCAGCTTCGCCGGGGGGACGTGGGCGAGCTGGTCATCGCCACCGACGCGGGCCGGGAGGGGGAGCTGGTGGCCCGGTGGATTCTGGAGAAGGCCGGGTGGAAGGGGCCGGCCAGGCGGCTGTGGATCTCCTCCCAGACCGACAAGGCCATCCGGGAGGGCTTCGCCCACCTGCGGCCCGCGGCGGAGTACGACAACCTGTTCCGCTCCGCCCGCGCCCGCAGCGAGGCCGACTGGCTGGTGGGCCTCAACGTCACCCGGGCCCTGACGTGCAAGCACAATGCCCAGCTCTCCGCCGGGCGGGTGCAGACCCCCACCCTGGCCCTCATTGTGGAGCGGGAGGAGGCCATCCGTAGCTTTGTCCCCCAGGAGTTCTGGACAGTCACCGCAAAGCTGCCCGGTTTCACCGCCACCCGGCGGGATCCGAACGGCCAGGCGCGGCTCTTTGACCGGGAGCGGGCGGAGGAGCTGGCCGCCCGGCTGGCGGGGAAGGAGGGGGTGGTGACCCGCCTCAGGCGTACCCGCAGGCAGGCACCGCCCCCGGCGGCCTACGACCTCACCGAGCTCCAGCGGGACGCCAACAAGAAGTACGCCTACTCCGCCAAGGAAACCCTGGCCATCCTCCAGAACCTCTATGAGATCCATAAGGTGGTCACCTACCCCCGCACCGACTCCCGCTATATCCCCGACGACGTGGTTCCCACCCTGCCGGAGCGGCTGCGCAGCGTGATGGTGGAGGACTACAAGCCCCTGGCGGCGGAGCTGCTGCGCAGCCGTCCCCTCCAGACCAAATATCTGGTCAACGCCGCCAAGGTCACCGACCACCACGCCCTCCTCCCCACCGAGGAGCCGGTGGAGCTGTGGCGGCTCACCGGGCCGGAGCGCAACATCTATGATCTGATCGTCCGCCGCTTCCTGGCCGTGCTGCTGCCCCCCTTCGAGTACGAGGAGGTGGCCCTCACCCTGGAGGTGGAGGGGGAAACCCTCCACGCCAGAGGGAAGGCGGTGCTCTCCCCCGGCTGGCGGGCGGCCTACGACCGCACCTTTGCCCTGGAGGAGGAGGACGAGGAGGGGGACGAGAAGGAGCAGAGCCTCCCCACCCTGGCGGAGGGGGAGCGCCTGACCGTCCAGTCCGCCCGGGCCAACCCGGGCAAGACCGCGCCCCCCAAGCGGTACACCGAGGCCACCCTCCTCACCGCCATGGAGCACCCGGCCGCCCAGGTGGCCGACCGGGAGCAGGGCCGGATTTTGGAGGAGACTGGCGGTCTGGGTACCCCCGCCACCCGGGCGGACATCATCGAGAAGCTGTTTTCCGCCTTCTATGTGGAGCGGCGGGGAAAGGAGCTGGTACCCACCTCCAAGGGCGTCCAGGTGGTGGGCCTGGCCCCGGAGGAGCTGCGCAGCGCCACCCTCACCGCCCAGTGGGAGCGCCGCCTGGGGGAGATCGCCCAGGGGCGGGAGCAGGAGGGGGCCTTCGTGGACGAGATGCGGCAGTTTGCCGCCCGGCTGGTGGCCCAGGTGAAGGCCAGCGACGCGGCCTACCGCCACGACAACCAGACCCGCACCCCCTGCCCCGACTGCGGCAAGTACCTGCTGCGGGTCAAGACCAAGCGGGGGGAGATGCTGGTGTGCCCCGACCGGGAGTGCGGCTACCGCCGCAGCGTCAAGCAGACCACCAACGCCCGCTGCCCCAACTGCCACAAGAGGATGGAGCTGCGGGGCGAGGGGGAGAAGCAGCTGTTCGCCTGCGTGTGCGGCTACCGGGAGAAGCTGTCCGACTTCAAGAAGCGGCGGGCCCAGAAGTCTGCGGGCAAGGGGGACGTGCGCCGCTACCTGGCCCAGCAGGAGCAGCGGGAGGAGAAGGGCTCCTCCGCCCTGGCCGAGCAGTTGGCCAAATGGATGGCGCAGCAGAAGGGAGATTGAAGCATGAGCTGGTTTTCGATCCAGGAGCTGGAGTACCTGCTGCGCATTGTCCTGGCAGCGGTATGCGGCGGGGCCATCGGCTTCGAGCGGGAGCGGCGCTCCAAGAGCGCGGGCATCCGCACTCACATTATCGTGGCCCTGTCCGCCGCGCTGATGATGGTGGTGTCCAAGTACGGCTTTTTTGATGTCATCGGCCTGGGGGGAATCTCTCTGGACGCCTCGCGGGTGGCGGCGGGGGTGGTGACCGCCATCGGCTTTTTGGGCGTGGGGGTCATCTTTACCCACGGGCGGACGGTCAGCGGCGTCACCACCGCCGCAGGCCTGTGGGCCACTGTTGGGGTGGGCATCGCCGTGGGGGCTGGGCTATACGTCACCGGCGGCGTGGCCACGGTGCTGATCGTCCTCTTCCAGGTAATTCTCCACCGCTCATCCCCCCTGGTCAAGACCCAGCGTACGGGCACCGTCGTCCTGGAACTGAGCGAGGCGGAGAGCGATCCGGCGGAGGTGCGCCGCCTGCTGGAGGAGCGGGTGTCCGCCGTGGAGGGGGTGCGGGTGACCCGCCTGGCAGACGGGAGGGCAGAGGTGAAGTGCGATGTGATCTTCCCCGCCGGGTACACCGCCGAGGACATCCTGCGGACATTGAAGGGCATGCCCGCCATCCGTTCGGTGGAGATGCACCATCCGGGCTGACACAAGAGCGAAAGAGAGGCAGAATGTATGGAAGCGATTATCAGCGGAATCAACTGGCTGGATGACTTCATCTGGGGCATGCCTATGATCGTGCTGCTGCTGGGCACCCATCTGTTTATGACAGTGCGCACAGGCTTCATTCAGCGCAAGACCTTTACCGGTATCCGTCTGTCCGTGCGCAAGGACCCAGACGCCCCCGGCGACGTGAGCCAGTTCCAGGCCCTCACCACCGCCCTGGCGTCCACCATCGGCACGGGCAACATCATCGGCGTGGGTACCGCCATATTCCTGGGCGGCCCTGGTGCGGTGTTCTGGTGCTGGCTTGCCGGCGTGTTCGGAATCGCCACCAAGTACGCAGAGTCCCTTATCGCCGTAAAGTACCGGGTCCGCACCCCCGACGGGAGGATGCAGGGCGGCGCCATGTACGCCCTGGAACGGGGACTGAACCTGAAGTGGCTGGGGGTGCTCTTCGCCGCCCTGGCTGCCCTGGCCTCCTTCGGCATCGGCTGCGGTACCCAGATCAACGCAATCGCCGAGGTCATTGAGAACAACATACCCGTGGGTATTCCGCCCATCGCGATCGGCGTCGTGGGCGGCCTTCTCACCGGCGTGGTCATCATCGGCGGTATCCAGTCCATCGCCAGCGTGTGCGAGAAGCTGGTGCCCTTTATGGCGGCTTTCTACGTGCTGGGGTGTATCATCATTCTGGCGATCAACTGGGACTTCCTGGCCCCCGCCGTGTCCACCATTCTCCGGCTGGCTTTCACCCCCGGCGCGGCGGCGGGCGGACTGGTAGGGCAGGGGCTCATGGCAGCCATGCGCTTCGGCGTGGCACGGGGGCTGTTCTCCAATGAGTCGGGCATGGGCTCCGCCCCACTGGTGGCCTCCGCCGCACAGACCCGTAACCCGGTGCGGCAGGCTCTGGTATCTGCCACCGGCACCTTCTGGGACACAGTGGTGGTGTGCCTTATGACCGGTCTGGTGCTGGTCACTACCATCATGAAGAACCCCGCCATCGACATGGCACAGATATCCGACGGCGGCCAACTCACTACCCTGGCCTTTGCACAGATCCCCGTGCTCGGGCCTGTAATCCTGGTAGTGGGCATCATCACTTTCGCCTGGTCCACCATCCTGGGCTGGTCCTACTACGGCGAGCGGTGCGCCCAGTACCTATGGGGCAAGAGGGCCCTGCTGCCCTATAAGCTGGTATTCGTTGCCGTGGTGGTGGTTGGCCCGGTGTTGGCCCTGGATCTGGTGTGGACCATCGCTGATATCCTTAACGCCCTCATGGCCATCCCCAACCTGGTCGCCGTCCTGCTGCTGAGCGGGGTGGTTGCCCGGGAGACCAGGCACTATTTGGGGAATCTGGACGAGGTAGACCAGACTGAAATTCCACGCGTAGACAAATGAGAAGTCAAAACTTCTTCACATTTTTGAACCATGGGTGTATGCTTCCTAATGTAAAAATTATTTGACATGTGGAGGTATACATTTATGAAAGGAATCCGTAAGATGGATGAGATGGAGCTGCAGATCACCCTGCGCGCCAGCCGTGCCGCCTGGTTCTTCCTGGTGCTGGCCCTGGTGGTCTGGTCGGTGTGGGAGGCATTTCACGGAGGGGACACTACCCTGCCCGCCTTCCTGCTGGGGGCTCAGGTAATGATTTTTTGCCTGGTGCAGTGGATCGACCGGGCCAGAGCGGGGGACGACCGGGTAAAGCGGGAATTTGTACTGTGGGTTATTCTCACTGTGGCCCTGGTGGCATTTTCATTGCTGCTGGTGCTGGGCGGATGAAGAACAGGGTCAAGGAGCTGCGAAAGGCCCGCGGCCTGCGGCAGGAGGACGTAGCCGCCCTGCTGGGGGTGAGCCGCCAGACCGTCAACGCCGTCGAAAACGACAAGTACGACCCCACCCTGGCCTTGGGTATGAAGCTGGCCCGCCTGCTGGAGACTCCGGTGGAAGAGCTGTTTACCCTAGAGGGCTGAGAACGCCCCCCGAACCGATTCGGTTCGGGGGGCGTTCCCGCGCCGTAACCATTTGAGAGAAATTTGTAACGTTTTTTAGAAGAATTATGTCAACAAAAGTGGTACACTGTATCCACCTGACCGGCATGAGGTGTATCAAATGCGGATAAACAACACAGCGGCCTTCGCTCTGGCCGGAGTGATCGCCCTCACCCTGGCGGGCTGCGGGGAGACCCTTCCGCCGCCCACCCCTTCGGAGCCGCCGGAGGCGACAGGCGCTCCGCAACCGGCCGTGGAGCATGGCTTCACCTTCGCGGAACTGAGGCAGTATGAGTTTGTGTTTGCCAGCGGCGCGGGGAGCTGGGGCACGGTGCTGTATGTGAGGCCGGACGGCAGCTTTTCCGGAACCTTCAGCGATACGACCTGGGAGGAGTACGGGGGCAGCACACGCGCCGTCCTCCTCTGCTCCGAGTTCACCGGCCAGTTCACCGAGCCGGTGCGGGTGAACGACTATACCTATTCCGTGCGCATCGCCCGCATCGACTATGAGCGGGCGGTGGGCGAGGAGGCATTCGCCGACGGCTTCCACTATTACTATACCGAGCCCAGGGGACTGGAGGACACGGAGGAGCTTTTGATCTACCTGCCCGGCGCGCCCCTGGGCGAGCTGCCCCAGGAGTTCCGGGGCTGGGTGGACCACGGCGATCAGGGGGAGGCGCTGCTCTCTTATGCCCTCAACAACGAGGCGCACCAGCAGGGATTTTTCAGCCGGAATCTGGTACGGGAGATCATTTACAGCCTGATCAGCGCCCGGGATGAGTCGGGCGAGCTGGAACAACAGCTCCAGGACGCCACACTCTCTCAGGAGGAGCGGGAGACAAAGGCGGAGGAGCTGTACCAGGTGTGGGACAATGAGCTCAATGAGGTGTGGGACGCGCTGAACCGGCTTCTGTCCCCGGAGGATATGGAGGTCCTGACAGCGGAGGAGCTGGAGTGGATTGCCTGGAAGGAGGAGCAGGCCGCCCTGGCCGGGGCGGGGATGGCTGGCGCCCTGCGGGCGGCGGAGCTGACCCGGGAGCGTGTGGGTGTGCTGGAGGAATACCTGGAAACGCTGTAGCATCAGCATGCAAAGCGATAGAAGGTGGACAGAATGGGAAAAAATAGAATGGTTTTCTGCGCGCTGGCTGGTGCGCTGGCGTTGACCCTGGCGGGCTGTAGAGAGACGGCCCCCGTGCCACCCTCCGGCAACCCTGCGCCCATGGCCTCTCCCGTCCCGGCGGAGACGGAGCCCGCGGCGGAGTTCTCCTTCGCTGATTTGCAGCGGCTTCAGTTCTGCTTCACCAGCGGCGCAGGGGGCTGGTGCACCCTGCTGGCCGTCCGGCCGGACGGCAGCTTTTATGGCGAGTACCACGACACCGACATGGGGGGTGGAGAGCCGGGCATCCATGCGGTGCAGTGGAACTGCAAATTTACCGGCCGGTTTGCCCAGCCGGTGCGGGTGAACGACTACACCTACTCCATGGGCATCGCTGAGATCAGCTATGAGAAAGAGGCGGGCACCGAAGAGGTGATTGATGGCATCCAGTACTACTATACCGCCCCCTACGGCCTGGAGGACACGGAGGAGCTTTTGCTCTACCTGCCCGGCGCGCCCCTGGCCGAGCTGACCCAGGAGTTCCGGGGCTGGGTGGGGTACTATGATGAGACCGAGGGGGAGCTGTCCTTCTACGCCCTGAACAACGAGGCGCACCAGCAGGGCTTTGAGAGCTATGACTGGGTGGAGCGCGTCCGAACCGACGTGGAGTGGGCGGAGGAGACGGCGGCGGAATACGAAACGAAGATCCTGGAGGACACCTCCCTGAGCCAGGGGGAGCTCAACGAGTTATCGGCGCAGATGTTCGACCTGTGGGACATCCAGCTCAACGAGGTATGGGCCGTCTTGCAGCAGATGCTGTCTCAGACGGACATGGAGGCCCTGACGGCGGAGGAGCTGGAGTGGATCGCCTGGAAGGAGGAGCAGCTCGCCCGGACGGGCGAGGAGGCGGGCGGCGGCTCTCTGGCGATTATGCTCCAGGCCCAGCGGGCGGCGGAGCTGACCCGGGAGCGGGTCTATGTGCTGCTGGAATATCTTGCATGACAAAGCGCGGGTGGGCGCGGCAGTTTGCCGTGCCCACCCGCGTTTTTTGCTATACCGGCGAATGGTACTGGGCCGCGTACTCCGGGTAGAGGGCCGTCAGCTCCGCCGAAATGGCCCGGTACTCCTCCGGCGCGATGTCCCGCGTCCGCTCGTAAACGTACACCGTCACCCCGTCCTGGAGGGGGAAGGAAACGTCCAGCCGCCGGTAGGCGGTGCCGATGCCGGTGCCCTCCAGCACCGGCTGGGCCAGGACGGTGACCAGGTGCTGGTTCTCCTCCCCCAGGTGGTACTGAATGGGGGCGGCCACGATGAGGTAGTCGCACTCCAGGGCGGCCCAGGAGAAGCCGTCCCGCTTGTCCACCGTGGCGAAGGTGGCGACGGCGGTTTTGGGGCCCTCCGGCTGGGGAATGCCCGCCGAGCGGAGGGTGTTGTCAAAGATGCTGGAGTTGAAGACGAAGGAGGAGGCGATCACCGCCGCTGTCTTTGGCTCCTGGGCGGACAGTCCATCCACATACACCCGCAGGGCCACCAACTGGGCCAGATCGCTCCGCTGGGGCGGGGCGTAGGTGAAGGTGGGCAGGGGGGCCAGGGAGCCGATCTCCTGGGGGCTGGCGGGCTGGGGCCGGGGGAGGAGGGAGCTGCCCAGCATGCACAGGGCCAGAACCCAGGCCCCCGCCCGGACGGGTCTGCGGGCGGGCAGGGCCTCCAGCCCCAGGGCCAGGGCGGCGCACAGGGCGGGCAGATAGAGCAGCAGGTGCTGCTGCCCGTGGGACTGCACCCGGGTGAACAGGAGCAGGCACAGCACCGGCTGCGCCAGGGTGAGCAGGGCCGTGTACCGGGCGGCAGGCCGCCGGAGGAGGCACCACACCACGCACACAAGGGCGGCGGCCATGAGCACCCAGCCGAAGTAGCGGCACAGCATCACCGCGTCCACCCACCGGCCCTGGTCGTAGGCCGAGTAGGTGTCAAAGTAGTTGGAGCGCAGTACCTGTTCAACCAGGAAGCTCTGCCCGAAGAACAGGGAGCACACCACGCCGGAGGCGGCCATGGCGGCAAAGGACTTCCACTGACTGCGGCGCACCGCCAGGGCGGCCAGGGATGCCAGCCCGAAGGACACGGTAAAGAAGAAGAAGTACCGCCGCAGCAGGAACACCAGGGTGAGCAGGGCCCCGGTGAGGATGCCGCGGGCCGACTGAGGGCGCTCCTGGTCGGTGTAGATCACAAAGGCCCAGATGCCGGCCCCCGCCGCCGCCACGTCCACAAAGCCGGTAAGCCCGGTGTAGAGCAGCATAGGGGTGGCGCAGGCCAGCAGCAGGCCGCCCCGGCGTACCCGCCGGGCCAGGGCCGCCATGCCCGCCAGGGCGGGCAGGACGTAGAGGTTGGCAATGGCGAAGAGGTAGACGTACCGCCCGGTACCCAGCACCCGCATCACCAGGGAGATGGGCCAGGAGAGCAGGTAGTTGTACTCCTGGGTGATGACACTCTGGAGCACCAGCCGCACCTGGGCCAGATCCAGGCTCTGACCCGCCAGCATGGTGCTGGAGCTCCAATAGATGTTGCTATCCCAGTAGTAGACCGTGGCGGAGCCCGCGGCGTAGAGGGCGGTGAGAACATTCACCGCCAGGGCCAGCAGCAGCAGGGCTCTCCCGCGGGGCAGCTCCAGACGGCCGAACCGCCGGGCGGCGGTGGCCAGGGCCAGCACGACGCCCGCCAGTACCAGCCCGCTGCCCAGGGCGCAGGCCAGCCGGAAGGGGAGGCGCCCGATGGCCATATCCCCCACGGAGAAGAGGCCGTAGCTGGTGTCCAGCAAAGCCCCCAGGAAAAAGGCCGCCCCAGCCAGCAGGGCGGTCCTCCAGGTGGGGCCGAACGGGAGCAGCAGGCGGGGGACCAGCCGGAGCCGCCACGCCGCTCCCACCACCAGGGCGGCCAGCGCCGCGGCGGCGGCCAGAATGGCCGGGCCGGGCACGCGGCCGTACAACACGGCCCAAAGACGCACCAGAGCCAGGCCGGACAGGCAGCCCCACGCCGCCAGTCCGGCCAGTCCCTGGAGCAGGGTGCGCGGCTTCATACTCAGCCGGGAGGCCAGGTCATGTCCCGGCCCGCCAGCACGTGGAAGTGCAGGTGGTGCACGGACTGGCCGGCCTGCTCGCCGCAGTTGGAGACCACCCGGAAGTCGGTGACGCCCAAGTCCTTCGTCACCTGTGCAATGACCTCAAAGGCGTGGGCCACTACGGCGGAATTTTCCGGGGAGATCTCCCCGCAGGAGCCGATGTGGGCCTTGGGGATGACCAGGAAATGGGTGGGCGCCTGGGGGTCGATGTCGTAAAAGGCGTACACCAGCTCGTCCTCGTAAACCTTGTTGGAGGGGATCTCCCCCGCCGCGATTTTGCAGAACAGACAATCGCTCATGCTATATCCTCCTTTTCCGCGGATTTGACTCTAGTATAGCACACAGGGAGCGGAATGTCATTCCTTTGAGGCGGAAAAAATCGAGGGCCGCGGATGTATCCGCGGCCCCCGTTCGTGCGCTCAGCAGGAGACAAATTGATTCCGCTCCGGGCTGTACCGGCAGTCGATGGCGGCCAGCCGCCGGCTGACCTCGCCCACGTCGATCTGGAGGTCGTCGCACAGAGCGTCCAGTGTGGGGTAAAAGTCCCGCAGCTTGGTATTGAGGTAACTGAGCAGAATCATAGGGTCCTGGGGAAGCATAGGTGTAACTCTCCTTTGGGTAAAAATGTGTTCGTTTGATTCTATGCGGCAAATGCGATAAGTGCCTCTGCTGCACACGTTTATCTGTGGGGCGGCAAGCATCTGCGCCATGCCGTAGGGACGGGTGCCCGCACCCGCCCGTCGGCGGCTTACAGCCCCAGCTTCTCGGCGACCAGGTCGTCTACCTTGGCCAGCGCGTCACGCCCCACACGACCATGTCGTGCGGGGGACCCCGCATTATAATCTGCTCAGGGCGAATAAATCGCCCTGGCATCAAGATTTTGCCTGCGGCAAAACGCTTGAGACGCCGCAGCTGCGGCGGAGCTGGACGACGCGCCTTCTACCGAAGCGGGTGCTTTTGTTACAGCCCCAGCTCCTCGGCGACCAGGTCGTCTACTTTAGCCAGTGCGTCGTCCAGCTTGAGCAGGTCATTTCCTCCGCCCATGGCGCTGTCCGGCTTGCCGCCGCCCTTGCCGCCGCAGATGGCGGTGACATTCTTGATGATGTCACCAGCCTTGACGCCCTTGGACACAGCCTCCTTGCCGCAGACGGCCAGGAAGGTGATCTTGCCGTCGTTGACGGCGGACAGGACGGCCACCACATTGGGCTGCTTGTCCCGCAGCATGTCGCCCATCTGGCGCAGCTTGGCCGCGTCGGCGTTGGGCAGGGTGGCGGTGAGCACCTTCAGCTCGCCCAGATCGTGGCCGCCCATGAGGAAGCGCTCGGTCTCGCCGGCGGCCTCCCTGGCCTGGAACTTCTCGACGGTGTGGCGCATCTCCCGCAGCTCGGCCATGTTCTGCTCGGCCTTCTCGCGCAGCTCGGCGGGCTTGGCCTTGAGGACGGCGGCGGTCTCAAAGAGAAGGGACTGGGCCCGGTTCATGGTCTCTAGGGACTTAAGGCCGGTGGTGGCCTCGATGCGCCGGACGCCGGAGGCCACAGAGAACTCGCTGTCGATGTGGAATACGCCCACCTTGGCGGTGTTGTCCAGATGGGTGCCGCCGCAGAACTCCACCGAGAAGCCCTGGCCCATGTCCACCACCCGGACGGTGTCGCCGTACTTCTCGCCGAACAGGGCGATGGCACCACGCTGCTTGGCCTCCTCGATGGGGAGCACCTCGGTGCTCACCTCGTAGCCCTCCAGCACCGCCTCGTTGACCAGGGCGGACACCTGGGAGAGCTCCTCAGCGGTGAGGGCGGCGAAGTGGGTGAAGTCGAAGCGCAGCTTGTCGGGCTCCACCAGGGAGCCGGCCTGGTGCACGTGGTCGCCCAGCACCTGGTGGAGCACGGCGTCCAGCAGATGGGTGGCGGAGTGGGCCCGCATGACGGCTTTGCGGCGCTTGACATCAATGGAGGCAGAGACGGTGCCGCCCACCTTCAGCACGCCCTGGGTCAGCTTGCCGGTGTGCATATACTTGCCGCCCTTGTTCTTCTGCACGTCGGTGACCTGGAAGGTGACGCCGTCGGCGGAGATGACGCCGTGGTCGGCCACCTGGCCGCCCATCTCGGCGTAGAAGGGGGTCTTGTCCAGCACCACGATGGCCTCCACGCCGGGCATGAGCTCCTCGGCCTGCTCGTTCTCCACCACCAGGGCCACCACCTTGGCGCCGTCAATGGCGGTGTGGTCATAGCCCACAAACTGGGTCTCGGGCACGTCCTTGCCGAACTCCACGCCAGCCCAGCCCAGATCGCCCAGGGCCTCCCGGGCCTTCCGGGCGCGCTGGCGCTGCTCGTCCATCTGATTGTGGAACTCCGCCTCGTCCAGCTTCATGCCCTGCTCCTCCACCATCTCCAGGGTCAGGTCGATGGGGAAGCCGTAGGTGTCATACAGCTTAAAGGCGTCGGCGCCGGAGAAGGTGCTCTCCCCCTTGGCCTTGTGCCCGGCCAGCATGTCGCCAAAGATCTTCAGGCCGCTGTCGATGGTCTTGGCGAAGTTCTCCTCCTCGGTGCGGATGACCTTGGTGATATAGTCCTGCCGCTCCCGCAGCTCGGGATAGTGGCCCTCGTTCTCATGGATAACGGTGTCGCACACCTCGTAGAGGAAGGGCTCGTTGACGCCCAGCAGCTTGCCGTGGCGGGCAGCCCGGCGGAGGAGCCGGCGGAGCACGTAGCCCCGGCCTTCGTTGGAGGGGAGCACGCCGTCGCAGATCATAAACACGGAGGAGCGGATGTGGTCGGTGATCACCCGCAGAGACACGTCCTTGGCGGCGGTCTCGCCGTAGTGGGCGTGGGTGATCTCGGACACCTTGTTGGTGATGTTCATGACGGTGTCCACGTCAAACAGGGAGGCCACGTTCTGGCACACGCAGGCCAGCCGCTCCAGGCCCATGCCGGTGTCGATGTTCTTCTGCTTGAGCTCGGTGTAGTGGCCCTCCCCGTCGTTGTCGAACTGGGAGAACACGATGTTCCACACCTCGATATAGCGGTCGCAGTCGCAGCCCACGGTGCAGCCCGGCTTGCCGCAGCCCCACTCGGGGCCCCGGTCGTAGTAGATCTCGGAGCAGGGGCCGCAGGGGCCGGAGCCGTGCTCCCAGAAGTTGTCCTCCTTGCCGAACTTGAAGATGCGCTCGGCGGGGATGCCGATCTCCTCGTTCCAGATGCGGAAGGCCTCGTCGTCGGCGGGGGTGGTCTCGTTGCCGGCGAACACGGAGGGGTAGAGCCGGTCGGCCTCCAGGCCCACCCACTCGGGGGAGGTCAAAAACTCCCAGGCCCAGTGGATGGCGTCCCGCTTGAAGTAGTCGCCGAAGGAGAAGTTGCCCAGCATCTCAAAGTAGGTGCCGTGGCGGGCGGTGTGGCCGATGTTCTCGATATCGCCGGTGCGGATGCACTTCTGGCAGGTGGTCACCCGGTGGCGGGGCGGCTCCTGCTCCCCGGTGAACCAGGGCTTCATGGGCGCCATGCCGCTGTTGATGAGCAGCAGGGAGGCGTCGTTCTGGGGGATGAGGGAGAAGCTGGGCAGGCGCAGATGCCCCTTTGTCTCAAAGAATTTCAGGAACATCTCGCGCAGCTCGTTGAGGCCGTAGTTTTTGTGCATGGACAGACCAAACTCCTATCTGTAAAAAAATAAGCTCCGCCCCGGTTAGGGGCGGAGCAGGTTCACTCCACGGTACCACCCTAATTTGCCCCGGAAGGGGGCATCTCAGTCATCCGGTAACGGGGATGGGGCGTCCCGGTCGTCCCGGGCAGCTCGGAAGTGGCGCGCAGGCCCGTGTCGCGGAGGGCTCTCACCGTCCCCTCTCGCTCGGCGCGGCGTGGCCTGCTTGGCTTCGTCATCGCGTTTCTTGTGATAGCTGAATTATTTTATCACATTTTTCGCCGTTGTCAACCGCTTTTTCGGCAGGAGCGAGCCCAGGAAGAAGAGCAGGGGCGGCAGCAGGCCGGCCAGGAACATGGCCGCGAACCAGGCAGAGGACTGGAAAAAGGCGTTTACCCCGGCGTCCCTCAGGGAGCCTGAGAGCAGATCCAGGGTGAGGAGCATGAACAGGGCGGAAGGGCTGGCCAGCAGAAAGGAGAAGGCCAGAAGGGCAAAGCCCGTGAAGGCGAGGGGGAACAGCGCCTCCCGCCCCGAGAAGAGCAGCAGAAGGCCGCAGCCCCCGAAGGCCCAGCCCCAGGCGCACAGGGCGGGATAGAGCACTGCCTTGCAGCCGGTTTTCCGGTCTGGGCGGGGCCAGCCCCGCAGGCGGGAGACCACCCAGCCTGCGGGCACATAGAGGGCCATCAGCAGGAGGACATACCAGGAAAAGAGGGCGCGGCCGTGCGCGCAGTCGGGCAGGCCGGCCAGCCCCAGCCATCCCATCCAGCCCAAAAGGGAGAGGATAAAATGTCCGGCGGCGAATCCGCCGAAGCGGCCGGGGACGGTTCCTCTTGGTTTCAGACAGCATCACCTCTTGCGGCCAGTATACGCCACAATAAACTGTATGTCAACATAAATTTAATGAAAAACAATAAAAATAAATTGAGAAGCAGGGCGGCCTCATGGGCCGCCTTGCTGTGCATGATTAGGACGCCGGGGTTTGCTTGGAAGGGTTCCGCCGGAACAGGGCGAACAGGTTGCACTCCCGGCAGGCAGAGGAAAAGCTCTGGCCGGTAAAGAGCCAGCACAGGGGCTTGACGGACATGAGCAGGGCCACGCCCACCAGGCAACTGAGCAGGATGGCCAGATAGTAGCCGAGCTGGAGGGGGATGGTGTCCACCGCGGGGGTGATCCAGGCTGTCCACGCCTTCTGCCAGAACTGGATGGCCATGGGGTGTACCAGGTAGACGCCGAAGGACAGCCCGGACAGGGCGGTGAGGGCCCGCCCGCTGCTCCGGCCCTCCCCATAGGAGCGCGCCAGCAGGAACAGGGCCGCGGCCAGCACGGCGGTAAAGAGATGCAGATAGCTCTTGATGCGCTCGTCGTAGACGCCGGTGCGGCTGGTGAGCCAGAAGGTGCCGGCGGCGATGACGGCAAAGCTGGCCGCCGTCACGCCCCACAGCGCCCCCCGGCGGGGGAGCTTTTGCAGCCGGGCCAGCCGGGCGCCCAGAAGGAAGTAGCCCAGATAGCCGCCCACAAAGTCCAGATTCAGCGTCCAGTGGACGGTGAGGGCGCTCTGCCAGGGGCCGGCGGGGGCCAGATCGCAGAGGGTGTCCATGCCGATGGTGGCGATCAGCCACAGGCCCACCAGGTAGTTCCAGTGGGCCTCGCTCAACCCATCGGTCATCTTTTTGAGCAGCGGAGAGACCAGATAGATGGGCACCAGGGCGTACAAGAACCAGTAGGGCACCATCACCGGCGTGTTGAGCAGGGGAATGAGCTTATCCAGGGCGGCCTGGGGGCCGGAGAGCACGCCGGCCAGGGCGATGACGACACCCGACCAGGCCAGCAGAGGGATCAGCACCTTGGGCAGGCGGCGGCGAAACAGGGTGCCCAGCTCCGCCGTCCGGGGGTGGGACAGGAGCAGCGCACCGGAGAGCATGAAGAACAGGGGCACCGCCGCCGTGGCCAGGGAGGAGAGCAGGTTGGAGAAGTGCCACAGGGGGGTGCCAAGCTGGCGCAGGGCGCCTGCCGCGGTGTGGAGGTAGACCACCCCCACCATGGAGGCCACCCGCAGCAGATCGTAGTCCCAGCGGCGTCGGGACAGCGCGCTCACAGGCCCACCGCCTTCCGCCGCAGGAGGGACAGGGGCGGGGCCTGGACAGGGAGCCTCAGACGGAAGGGCATCTGGGGCTTCCGGGCCTCCAGGATGGGCAGGCCGTCCCCGTCGGTCAGGCCCTCCGCCCGGAAGGAGACGGGGCGCACGCCGGGGCCCACCAGCTCCAGCTCGTCCCCCTCGGCAAACTTGTTGCGCAGCTCACACAGGGCGGCGCCGTCGGGGGCGCAGGAGGTGACCACCCCCACCACCTGCCAGTCCCGCAGGTAGCGGGCGTGGGCGGTGTGCTGCCCCGGCTCGCCGTAGTAGAAGCCGGTGGAGTAGGGGCGGTGGCTCACCTTGTCCACCTCGGCCCGCCACACCGGATCCAGCGGCTCCCCGGCCTGGGCGGCATCAATGGCGTGGCGGTAGGCGGCGGTGACAATGGCGGCGTAGTAGGCGCTCTTGGCCCGGCCCTCGATTTTCAGCGAATCCAGTCCGGCGTCCATCAGCTCGGGCACGTGGTCGATCATGCACATGTCCCTGGAGTTGAGGATGAAGGCCCCGCCCGCGTCCTCCCCGATGGGGAAATACTCGCCGGGGCGCTTCTCCTCCACCAGGGCGTACTGGTAGCGGCAGGGCTGGGCGCAGGCGCCCCGGTTGGCGTCCCGCCCCGTCATGTAGTTGGACAGCAGGCAGCGGCCCGAGTAGCTGACACACATGGCCCCGTGGACGAAGGCCTCCAGCTCCAGCGCCGGGGGGGCCTTGGCCCGGATCTCCCGGATCTCGTCCAGGGACAGCTCCCGGGCCAGGATCACCCGGCTGGCCCCCAGCTCATACCAGGCGGCCGCCGCCTGGTAGTTGGAGACGCTGGCCTGGGTGGAGATGTGGGCCTTCACGCCGGAGGCGTGCTTTTTCAGCAGGGAGAGCACCCCCACGTCGGCCAGGATGGCGGCGTCCACCCCTGCCGCCTGGAGGAACTCCAGCCACTCCGGCAGGCGGGCCGCCTCGTCGTTGCGGGGCATGGTGTTGCAGGTGACGTGGACGGCCACTCCCCGGCTGTGGCACAGCTCTACGGCCTGCTTCAGCTCCTCGGGGGTGAAGTTGCCCGCGAAGGAGCGCATACCGAAATCGGGGCCCGCCAGATAGACGGCGTCGGCCCCGTAGGCCAGGGACATGCGCAGGCGCTCCATGTCCCCGGCAGGGGAGAGCAGTTCGATTGTTTTCTCAGCCATTTTGATACCGCTCCTGTGAGGCGATAAAGTTCTGCTGTTCCCGGTAGGTGGCGAAGAAGTGGTGCTTTCCGTCGTCCCCCAGGGCATAGAAGTAGTACCTGGTGGAGTCGGGGTACACCGCGGCCTTCAGCGCATCTACACCGGGGCTGGCGATAGCCGTGGGGGTGAGGCCCTTGTGGGTCCGGGTGTTGTAGGGGGTGTCGGCGTTGAGGTCCACCTCGGTGCCGCCGGTGGCGTAGAGGATGGTGGCGTCGATGTTCAGATAGCCCGCCGTCTCGCTGGTGGGGTTGTCCAGGCGGTTGTAGATGACCGAGGCAATCTTGGCCTGGTCGGAGCCGTCGGTCTCCTTCTCGATCATGGAGGCCACGGTCACCACGTCCTGGATGGTGCGGCCGTCGTTCTGTACCTCTTGGCGCATCTCGTCGGTGAAGATCTCGTCAAAGCGGAGGATCATCTTGTTGAGCACGCTCACCGGTTCCTCGCCCATATAGAACTCGTAGGTGTCGGGGAACAGGTAGCCCTCCAGCCGCTTGGGATCGCCCAGGGGCACCACGCCCTTGAGGAAGGAGAACTTGAAGTCGTAATTGGCAGCGGCCTCCTCCAACTGCTCCACCGTGGACACCCCCTTCTCCTCCAGAAGGGAGAAGATCTGGGCCTCTGTCATGCCCTCGGGTATGGTGACGGTGGTGGTCATGCGGTTGGCGGAGGAGGAGCCCATGCTGGAGATGAGGGCCCGGTAGTCCATGTCGGTGTTCAGCTCATAGGTGCCCGGGGTGATCTTGGCCCCCTCCTCTCCGGCCTTGCCGGAGGTGTGGGTCAGGGAACAGAAGAGCTTAAACACCATCTTGTACTCGATGAGGCCCTGCTCCTCCAGCTTGTCGGCCACCTGGCCCACCGTGTCCCCCTCGTCGATCTCCACCACGGCGGTAAGGGCGGGCTTGTTGAGGGCCAGCACATCGTTGGCCCAGATCCAGCCCACGCCGGCCAGGAGGGCGGAGATGCCAAGCACAAAAATGACATAGAGCAGCACACCCCAGCCGCCGAGACGCTTTTTCCGGCGGCGGGGGGCGGAGCGGCGTTCTCCCTCCGGGTGGGAGGGGGAAACCCGCCTGCCGCCGTGGCCGCTCCTCGACTGGGCCGGTCGGCGGCCCTCATTCCGGTATTCTTCCTGAGACATAGGTTCAACTCCTAACGAAAAAACAGATGACCCGCCGGGAACCACTTTGCCGCCCCCCACATAGTATGAGCCAGATAAAACAAGTGAGGTGAATCAAGAATGTGCTGTGGTAACAATGGTTGGGGCGGCGGCAACGGCTGCGGCTGCCTGTGGATCATCCTGATTATCATCATCCTTTGCTGCTGCTGCGGCGGCAGCTGGGGCGGCAGTGGCTGCGGCTGCAACTGCGGCTGCAACAACAACTGCGGGTGCAACGACGGCTGCTGCTGAGCCGTTTACGTACCGTCCGGCGAGGAGCGGGGCCTTTGGGCCCCGCTCCTCTGCGCGTCCGCCCGGTACAGGCCGTGCTCGGTGAGCACCAGCTCCACCCCCCGGTCGTGGGGGGCGCGGGGGACTTGGGGCAGCAGCAGCGCCGTCCGGCACAGGGCGGCGGTACAGCCGGCGTAATCCGCCAGCCAGCGGTCATAAAAGCCGCCCCCCTGGCCCAGACGGCTGCCGGAGGGATCAAAGGCCAGACCGGGCACCAGCACAAGGCCGATGGCGTCCTTGCCCACCAGGGGGCAGTCCTCCCCCGGCTCCAGCATCCCGTAGGGGTGGGGGATCAGCGCGCTGTCCGGCCGGACAAGCCGGGCCTCCAGGCCATGGCCCGGCAGACAGCGGGGCAGGCAGACCGCCTTGCCCCGCGCCCAGAGGGCGGGGAGGAGGCGGGCGGTGTCGGGCTCGCCCCCCATGCCGTGGTAGAGCAGCAGGGTATCCGCCGCCTCCACCTGGGGCAGGGCCAGAAAGCGGGCGAACAGGGCGTCATCGCTCGCCCGCCGGACCTGGGGAGAGAGCTCTCTCAGATATTGGCGGGCCCGGCGGCGCAGCTCCGCCTTCTCAGCCGTGGTAGTGGACGGCATGGCAGACCTGCCGGGCGGCCTCCGCCCCCTTGAGCACCTCCACCAGCTTCAGGCCGAAGGGGAAGGAGGAGCCGGCGGCCTCGCCGGTGATGATGTGGCCGTCCGCCACCACGGGAGCGCCCTTCTGCACCACGGCGGAGCCCATCAGCTCCTCCATGCCGGGGTAGCACACCGCCCTGCGCCGGTCCAGAAAGCCCAGGTTGGCCAGAATGGTGGGGGCGGCGCAGATGGCGGCCAGCCACCGGCCCTCGTCGTAGCAGTGTTGAATCAGGGCCTGTACGTGGCGGTCGCCCTGGAGCACCTCCACGCCCCCCAGACCGCCGGGGAGCACCAGCATGTCCACCGCCTCCCGGTCCAGCTCGGCCAGGGTCAGGTCGGCGGTGACAGTGACGCCGTGGGCGCTGGTGACGGCGGGGCCGTCCACGCCCACCAGTCGGACCTCAATGCCTGCCCGGCGCAGCAGATCGGCGGGCACCAGGGCCTCGCTCTCCTCAAATCCGGTTCCCAACAGAATCGCTACCATGTGAAACAGCACCTTTCTTTTCTGTTCTTCTATCCTAAAATACGGGCGGCCGCCGCCCAGATGTCACGGTGAATGTCCTCCATAGAGCGGAGCGCCCCCGCCCCGTCCACACAGGGGATTTTGACCCAGCCCAGACAGTCCGCCGCCCGGAGGGCGGTTTTGCGGCACAGGGCGAGATAGCCGGTGTCCACCTCGTGGATGTCACCCTTGGTATGGGTGGACGCCTCCCGGCTGCGGAGGAGGCGCACCGCCTGCTCCGTGGGCATGTCCAGATAGACCACCAGATCGGGGAGGGGCAGGCCCAGCTTGCCGCACTCGAAGTCAAACAGCCAGCGGAAAAAGCCCTCCCACTCCGCCTCGGGCAGCTTGCTGGCCTGGTGGACGGCGTTGGAGGTGGTGTACCGGTCGGAGAGCACCAGCCCGCCGCCCCGGTAGTAGTCCCCCCACACCTTTTTCCATGAGGCATAGCGGTCCACCGCGTAAAAAGTGGAGGCCGCGTAGGGATTCACGTCGGAGGGGTGGGAACCGAACTCCCCGTTCAGATACATTTTCAAGAGGGCGGAGGAGGGCTCCTGGTACTGGGGGAAGATCAGCCGCCGGAAGGGGCGTCCCTCCCGCTCCATCCGCTCACAGAGCATGCGGAACTGGGTGGACTTGCCCGACCCGTCGGTGCCCTCAAACACAATCAGCTTTCCCTGCATGCTCACTTCCCCCGCAGCCGGGCGCCCGCCGCCTGGACCAGCACCAGAGGCAGCTTGGCCATGCGTCCGATGCGCTTCGGTTCCTTGGCCAGGCGGTAGAGCCACTCCAGCCCCAACCTCTGAAAGCCCTCCGGGGCCCGCTCCACCACGCCGGCGAACACGTCCAGGGAGCCGCCCAGGCCCACCATCAGGTGGGCGCCGGTGGCGGGGCCGTGCTCCACCATCCACAGCTCCTGCTTGGGGGCCCCCAGGCAGACGAACACCACGTCGGCGGCGGCGGCCCTGATCTCCTCCACCACCGGGCCGTCCTCCCGGAAATACCCGTCATGGGTGCCGCAGACGATGAGGCCGGGGTGGGCGTCCTTCAGGTTGGCGGCGGCCAGCTCCGCCACGCCGGGCTTGGCCCCCAGCAGGAAGAGCCGCTTGCCGTGACGGGCCATCCACGCCAGCAGCCGCTGGGCAAAGTCGATGCCCGGTACCTTGCCCTTCAGCGGGCGGCCCAGGATTTTCGCGGAGTAGACCACCCCCACGCCGTCGGCCAGCACCAGATCGGCCCCCAGCAAGGCCTGCCGGAAGGCCGGATTGTGCTTGGCGGCCAGCAGAAACTCCGGGTTGGGGGTGACCGCGTAGTGGAAGCCCCCGGCCTCCACCAGGGCTGCGCCGGCCGCCGCAGCCTCCTCCAGCGTCAGGTCGTCGAAGCCGACGCCCAAAACATCAGTCCTCAAAATACATTGCCTCCGATTGGAATTCTGTCCATAATTTCATGCCATTTTACCATAGATAGCGAAAAAAGTCCATGCGGAAACCGGGAAATCAGGGGCGGGAAAGATGAAGTTTCTGTGAAGAATCACGAAGTTTCCCGTTGACAAACCGGGCGGATGTGCTTATAATAGGGCACAGCTAATTCTTTAGCTGTTAAAATTGCTAAAGAGCGGTAGGGATTGGAGGAACTCGATTATGAATGGAAGAAAACTGGCCGCTTTTGCCTTGAGCGGCGTTATGGCCGTCGGCCTGACCGCCTGCGGCGGAAACGGCGAACCGAATGAGTCTCCCGCCGGCGGCTCCGGGGGGGAGGCCTATCTGGTGGGGATCTGCCAGCTCGCCCCCCACGACGCGCTGGACGCGGCCACCAGGGGCTTCAAGGCGGCTCTGGTGGAGGCCTTCGGCGAGGATGGGGTGAAGTTTGACGAGCAGAACGCCGGCGGCGAGTACAACAACTGCGCCACCATCGTGGACGGCTTTGTGTCGGAAAATGTGGACCTGATGCTGGCCAACGCCACCTATTCGCTCCAGGCAGCCCAGTCCGCCACCGCCGACATCCCCATTCTGGGCACCGCCATCACCAACTACGGCATCGCCCTGGGCCTGGACAGCACAGAGGACAAGGTATTGGGCGGCAACATCTCCGGCACCTCCGACCTGGCCCCGCTGGACCAGCAGGCCGCCATGCTCCAGGAGCTGTTCCCCGACGCGGAGAACGTGGGCCTGCTCTACTGCTCCGCCGAGCCCAACTCCGTGTTTCAGGTGGAGACCATCCAGGGCTATCTGGAGGAGATGGGCTACACCTGTACCCAGTACGCCTTCACCGACGTGAACGACCTCTCCGCCGTGACCCAGTCTGCCTGTGACGGCTCCGATGTGATCTATATCCCCACCGACAACACGGCGGCCAACAACACCGAAACCATCGCCAATGTGGTCATCCCCGCCGGGGTGCCCGTGGTATGCGGCGAGTCTGGCATCTGCTCCGGCTGCGGCGTGGCCACCCTCTCCATCAGCTATGAGGAGCTGGGCCGTATCACCGGTGAGATGGCCGTCCAGATCCTCACCGGCGAGGCGGACGTGTCCGAGCTGGCAATCCAGTACGACACGGCCGTGACCAAGATGTACAACGCCGCGAACTGTGAGGCGCTGGGCATCACGGTGCCCGACGGCTATCAGCCCATTGAGTGAGGCGCAAACGTCAGAAAACCGCGGGAATGGACCTCCATTTCCCGCGGCTTTTTGGCACGTGCCTGTCTGTAATCCACTTTCGAGCGGGAGGCATGAAGAAAGATGAATGTTTTGGTAAGCCTGTTCAACTCCCTGCCCGGCGCCGCGGGGCAGGGGCTGATCTGGGGCATTATGGCCATCGGCGTCTATATCACCTATAAAATATTGGATGTGGCCGATCTGACGGTGGACGGCTCCCTGGCCACCGGCGGCGCGGTGGCGGCCCTGTGCGTCAGCATGGGCTGGAACCCCTGGCTGGCGGTGCTGGCGGCGGTGCTGGCGGGTATGCTGGCCGGGCTGGCCACCGGTGTGCTGCATACCGCCTGCGGAATACCCGCCATCCTGGCGGGTATTCTGACCCAACTGGCCCTCTACTCCATCAACCTGCGCATCATGGCCATCGGGGATGAAAATGCTACCACCAAGGCCACCCTGGCGGTGAGTGTGGACAAGAACGACCTGCTCCTGTCCTCCCGCTACGTGCGGGAGCCTGCGCTGAACAACCCTCTGCTGCTGCTGGTGCTGCTGACGGCAGCGGTGATCGCGCTGCTGTACTGGTTCTTCGGTACGGAGCAGGGCTCCGCCCTGCGGGCCACCGGCGCCAACCAGAGCATGGCCCGGGCCCAGGGCATCAACACCAACACCGCCAAGGTCCTGGGCCTGGTGGTGTCCAACGGCCTGGTGGCCCTGGCCGGCGGCCTGCTGGCCCAGTATCAGGGCAGCGCCACCATCGACATGGGCCGCGGCGCAATTGTCATCGGCCTGGCGGCAGTCATCATCGGCGAGGTGCTGCTGGACAAGGTGTTCCGCAACTTCGCCCTCAAGCTGCTCTCCGCGGTGATCGGCGCGATCATCTATTATGTGGTCATCACCGTGGTGCTCCGTCTGGGCCTGGAGTCCACCGATCTGAAGCTGCTCACCGCCCTGGTGGTGGCGGTGTTCCTGGCCGTCCCCTATTGGAAGGGCCGCTATTTCACCAAGCCCGTGCGGAAGGAGGGCGCTCCCCATGCTTGAAGTGCGCGAAATTTATAAGACCTTCAACGCCGGCACCATCAACGAGAAGCGGGCTATGAACGGCGTCACCCTCACCCTCAACGAAGGGGACTTCGCCACCGTCATCGGCGGCAACGGCGCGGGCAAGTCCACCCTGCTCAATCTGGTGGCGGGCGTCTACCCGGTGGACAGCGGCTCCATCGCCATCGGCGGGCAGAATGTGACCCGCCTGCCGGAGCACAAGCGGGCCCGGTTCATCGGCCGGGTGTTTCAGGACCCCATGATGGGCACCGCGGCCACCATGCAGATCGAGGAGAACCTGGCCCTGGCCGCCCGCCGGGGGCAGAGCCGCTCCCTCCGCCCCGGCATCACCCGCGCCGAGCGGGAGCAGTACCGGGAGTTGCTGAAAATCCTGGATCTGGGACTGGAGGACCGGCTGACCAGCAAGGTGGGCTTGCTCTCCGGCGGCCAGCGGCAGGCCCTGACTCTGCTGATGGCCACGCTGAAGAAGCCCCGGCTCCTGCTGCTGGACGAGCATACCGCCGCCCTGGACCCCAAAACGGCGGCCAAGGTTCTGGACACCACGGAGAAGATCGTGCAGCGGGATAAGCTGACCACCCTCATGATTACCCATAACATGCGCGATGCCATCGCCCACGGCAACCGCCTGATCATGCTCTACGACGGCCGGATTGTGGTGGATATCGCGGGGGAGGAGAAGAAGAAGCTGACCGTGGAGCAGCTCCTCGCGCTGTTCAGCAAAGCCAGCGGCTCGGACGAGGCCGACGACAAGCTGCTGCTGTCGTAGCCGCTGGCTTCCCCATCGCAGATGGGGCGGCGCCTGCGCCGTGCAAGCGTTTTGCCGGAGGCAAAACCTTGCCGCGGGCGGAATTCACTTCCGCCCGCGCGGGATGAAATCCGGGGCCCCCGGCTGGCCTGGGCCGGCTGGGGCACAGCGGCTCGGACGAGGCCGACGACAAGCTGCTGCTGTCGTAGCCGCTGGCTTCCCCATCGCAGATGGGGCGGCGCCTGCGCCGTGCAAGCGTTTTGCCGGAGGCAAAACCTTGCCGCGGGCGGAATTCACTTCCGCCCGCGCGGGATGAAATCCGGGGCCCCCGGCTGGCCTGGGCCGGCTGGGGCACAGCGGCTCGGACGAGGCCGACGACAAGCTGCTGCTGTCGTAGCCGCTGGCTTCCCCATCGCAGATGGGGCGGCGCCTGCGCCGTGCAAGCGTTTTGCCGGAGGCAAAACCTTGCCGCGGGCGGAATTCACTTCCGCCCGCGCGGGATGAAATCCGGGGTCCCCGGCCGGCCTGGGCCGGCTGGGGCACAGCGGTTCCGACGAGGCCGACGACAAGCTGCTGCTGTCCTGAGCGGTAAAAGCAAACAGAGCGCCCCGCCGTCCGTGGACGGCGGGGCGCTCTGTTCAAGAAGGAAGAATCCCGAAATAGTTCAGCAGGGTACAGGTCAGGGCGGCGGCCTCCTCCCGGGTGGTGACGGCGGCCGGGTCAATATCCTCCAGGGGCTCCCACAGCAGGTTGATGGTGTTGCCCAGCAGCCCCTTCTGGCTCAGGGCCAGCAGCCAGACGGAGTCCCTGGCCCAGCCGGAGTAGGAGAGCAGCCCGGCAGCCTCTGCCGCGTCTGTGGGCATCTCTTGCAGGGTGAGGTCCATATACATATTGAGCCGCTGGGACAGCCGGGCCATGATGGTGATGAACTGCTCGTGGCTCACTGGCGCGTCGGGGGCGAAGCGGCCCTCTCCCACGCCCTCCACCAGGCCCAGCCGGGCCACGGCGTTGACGCACAGGCCGTACCAGTCGTCCATGGATACGTCGGTAAACTGGCTCTCGCCGGTGGGAACCCGGCAGTTGAGGGCCTGGGCCAGCAGGGCGCAGAGCTGGGCGCGGGTGAGGGAGCCCTCGGGCTGGAAGGCTCCGCCGCCGGTTCCGGCCAGGATACCGTAGGTGGCCAGCCGGTCGATCTGGGCGGCGTAGGGGGAGCCGGCGGTGTCGGTAAAGCTGCGGTCCCGGTAACTGGTGAGGACATACCGCCCCACCAGCTCCTCCACGGTGGTGTCGGCCCAGCCGTCGGGGCCGCCGGTGCCCTCCAGCACCCGGACGCCGTCGGGCAGAGCCTCCAGCAGAGCGGTAAAGGCGTCCCGGTGTGCTTCACTCAGGGCGGTGTCCAGCTCCACATACCAGCGCCAGTTGAAGTCGATACGCAGATAGCCCTCCGTGGAGCCCTTGGGGCTGGAGGCGGAGAGAAGGGTGGCGACCTCGGGGGCCAGATCGGGGTCCACCAGCAGGTGGGGGATCAGGCCAACGGTGTCGGTGGTGGAGCCGGAGGGGGCGTAGAAGCGGTAACTGGTGATCTTGATGGCGTCCCCGTCGGGGAAGTAGTCGGGCAGGGCGCGTTGGTCCAGAACCGTCTGGGCCACTCCCTTGCCGAAGGTGCGCCCGCCCACCAGGATGCCGGTATTGGTGTCCCGGATGTCGGAGGCGAACAGCTCGGAGGCGCTGGCGGTCTCCCCGTCGGTGAGGACGATGACGGGGGAGAGGGTGCGGGCGTCGTCGTTGCTGCCATACGCGCCGTAGGCGCCGGTGCTGTCCTTGAGGTAGGCCAGCACGCCGGAGCCGGTGAAGCAGCCCGCCGCGCCCATGGCCGCGTCTACCTCACCGCCGCCGTTGCCCCGGAGATCGACGATCCAGTGGTCAGCTCCGGCGGCGGTGTCCTCCATGCCGCTGACGAAGTGGGCCACCGTCTCGCCGCCGAAGGTGTCGCAGTCGATGTAGCCGATGTGGCCGTCCCACAGCTCGGTATAGGTGGCGGGGACGGTGATGGCCCGGCGGGTGAGGACGGCGGTGTACTCCGCCCCGTCCCGCCGGTAGGACAGTTCCACCCGGGTGCCGGGGTCGCCCTTGAGCCAGGCGGCCACAGTACCCGCGTCCTGCCCGGCGGTGGAGCGGCCGTCCACGGCGGTGACCAGATCACCGGGCTGGAGGCCGGCGTCGGCGGCAGGGGTGTTCTCATAGACCCGCTGGATCAGCGGCCCGTCCGCCGTGACCAGCGAGTAGATGCCTACGCCCACGGTATCCGTATCGGACATGGAGCCGGTAAAGGCCCCGTACTCCTCGGGAGAGAAGTAGGTGGTGTAGGGGTCGCCCAGGGCCTCCAGCATGGCCTGGATGGTGTTCTGGTCCAGAACGTCCTCGGGGACCTCGTCGATGTAATAGTCCTGTAGTAGCTCCCGGGCCTGATCGGGGGTGAGGGCCTGGGCGGCGGGAGAGAGGAGCAGGGTCAGGGCCAGGGGGAGGGCAAACAGGCGGCTGAGCGGCATACGCTTCATAGGAGGGCCTCCTTGGACAAATATGTTATGTAACCCAATTCTACGACAAAATGGGAGCGGGCGCAAGGCCCACTCCCATTTTGTATCTATTTGTCATTTTTACGCCTGCGCCCCGCGCTCCGGTATTATGTCATCCGGCGCCCTCGTGGGCCAGAATCCAGCGGGCGATATCCGCGATCACCTGGGAATCCACGGCCTGGGGCTGCTGGTACTCGTGCAAAACCTCCGCGATGGCGCCGGTGGGGGATGGCATGAACAGGTGGTTCAGGCCGGGGTACAGATGGAAGGCGGCGTCAGGGTGGGCGGACAGAAGGGCCTCGTAACGGCGGAAGTCCCGCTCCACCGACAGATGGGCGTCCCGGTCGCCCTGGAGCACCAGAACGGGCTTGGTCAGGCGGCGGAGGTACTCCTCCGGGGGGTGTGCCAGCATCTCCTTAAAGTACCACGCCCAGAGGTTCCCCAGAATGTGGGTGTGCTGGGCGTCCTCCTCCGCCATGCGGGGGAGGGCGGCGAACTGCTCCCGCAGGGCCTGAACCAGAGGCGCGGCGGCGGCGCGCTGCTCCGGGGGCATGGCCGCCAGAGAGGCCTCGTTCTGCTCCAGGATCAGGGCGTCCAGGGTGCGGGGGGTGCCCGCCCAGAAGATGAGCCCGGCGAAGGCGCCGCCCTCCGCGTCGATGCGGGGGGCCAGCATGCCGCCCATGCTGTGCCCCAGGAGATAGACCCGGTCCGGGCGGATCAGGGGCTCTGCCCGCAGCAGGGCGGCGGCGCACAGGGCGTCCTGGATGACCTCCTCCTCCACGCTGAGGCGGCCCTGAAGGGCGTCGGCCAGCCGCTTCCCGTGGGCAAAGGTGCGCTTGTCGTAGCGGAGGCTGGCCACCCCGAGGTCGGCCAGCCCGACGGCCAGATCCCGGAAGGGGCGGTTTGGACCCACGGCCTCGTCCCTGTCCTGAGGGCCGGAACCGTGGACCAGCAGGACGGCGGGAAAGGGGCCCGCGCCGTCGGGGAGGGTGAGCAGGCCGGGGAGGGGATAATCCGCGTCGGCGGCCACAGTGATGGGAAGGGTGCGCATGAGACGGCCTCCTTTCATATAGGGCGGAGGTGCGCCTACGCCTCGCCCGCGATGCGCACGGCGGTGCCGTAGGCGGTGATCTCCGCCGCCCCCTGCATGACGGAGGCGGAGGTGTAGCGGATGCCGATGACCGCGTCCGCCCCCATGGCCTCCGCGTCGTCCACCATGCGCTTGGTGGCGATCTGCCGGGCCTCGGTGAGCATCTGGGTGTAGCTCTCGATTTCGCCGCCCACCAGGGTCTTCATGCCCGCCATAAAGTCCTTGCCGAAGTTCTTGGACTGGACCACGCTGCCCTTGGCGATGCCCAGGGCCTCGATTTTCTTGCCGGGAATATACTCAATATTTAGAAGCAGCATCTTCTTCTCCTCCTCGAATCTGTTTGATGCGCTGCCACAGGGCCAACAGCACGCCGATGATGACCACGCCGGGAATGGCGAGCAGAAAGAGCATCAGCCCCAGGGGCGGGGCCTCCGCCGGCTCCACCGTCAGGCCCCAGACCATCAGGGCGATGAGGCCGCCCATCAGGGCCACGAAGACCAGGGCGGCGGCCACCGTCCCGCCGTAGCGGGTGACAATGTCGTTTTTTCGGATGTTCATAAACTGCGTTCCTCCCTCCTCCATCCGCTCCATCTTCTCCAGCCAGCGGCCCGCGTCCAGGCTGGCCAATTGCTCGCCCGACTCCGCCAGCTCCTGGCAGAGGGAGCGCATGGTGGCCAGATTGTCCTGGGCCCGCTCCAACTGGATGATGTGCCGCCGCACGCCGTCGGTGAGGGTCAGGGTGCCCTGCTGCATCCTCCGAATCTCCTCCAGGGGGACGTCCAGCTTCCGCAGCAGCTTGATCTTCCGCAGGGCCTCCACGTCCGCCTCGCTGTAGTCCCGGTAGCCGTTGTCCGTCCGGCCGGGGGAGAGAAGCCCCTCCTTTTCATAGAAGCGGATGTTTCGCTTTGTGACGCCGACCAGCTGCTCGACCTCGTTGATCTTCACTGTGTATCACCTCTGACAGCCCTACCATACACCCTCTACCGGGTGGAAGGTCAAGAAAAATCTTTCTGAAACCGTAGTATACACCGGCGGGAGGGAAATTACCACCCTCCGTCCCGATGAACGGACTGGGTACCGGCAGATCCTCTCACGGTTCTGGGCAACTGTGGGGGCGGCCCTGGTGGTCGCCTCAATGCCCCTGCGCTGGGGAAATCCTCTCCGGGCGGGGACAAGCCCCGCCCCTACGTTCCAGCGCCGTTCCCCGGTTTTCTCACATACAGGCCGGTGCGGCGGGGGCGTTACAGCGTAAGCCCCCGCCGCCGGAAAGCCGCCGGCAGAACAGCCCGGGGGAAGTTCCAAGAAGGGGGAATCGCAATTCCCCCTTCT
>ERZ507044.63-NODE-63-length-103870-cov-17.5459_pt1 | contig 103870 bp, 86 predicted proteins | sample MGYA00512870_ERZ507044 | MGnify/ENA metagenome assembly ERZ507044
GTTCTCTATACTGAATACTCTTTTTTTGTCAAGATACCTTAAGTTGATGACATTGTTCCAAGATAGAATCGGCTCCTCTTTTTGGTTGTAAACTAAAGATGTTTCCACTTCATATTATTGCCATTTATTATATCTGTTTTATCTACGAAACAGCATTTATCCGCACTGATGGAATTCGGCAAATGATACACCTTGGTTTTTTGATTCAGGTCATATTTGTGTGTAAATTTTCCCTTTGCAATTTCAAAATGATTATGATTTCCTGTAGCTCTGCCTGCAGTTCCCGCATTCGCTATCTGTGTGCCCTGGCTATATTTTACACCAACTCTGATACCGTCAAGATTGTTGTCGTGTATAATCATAATCGTAGCATAGTCCATTGTTCCATCCGCAAAGCGAACCTTATTCTGAGACTGCCAGAATACTGCATTTCCCAAATCCGGTCCATCAACGCCGACACAGACTACATCAAAGGGAGCATATAAAGGACTGCATCCACCTTTATAGCCTGCTAAATCAAGCGCATTAACTCCCTGATGTGAGTATGATCCATTATTACCCTGCGTGATATTCATGTGCTCCACAGGAAACAGAATATTCTGTATTCCGTCTTTCATGCTTTTTTGATGTGCTTGCATTTTATCTTCTCCTTTATGTTACATACATACTGATTTTTATTGAAGAAAGCTCTGCTTTTCGTAATCAGTTTCTTTACATGTGTGCATTATTCCCGCATGTGCAAAATAATCCTATCCGAAAATATATTGAACAGGATCATGCTTAAGCTTACATTTCTTCCGGAATTTTAAAACTCAAAAGTGTCTCACGAACATCAGCATCCTGAGGCCACTCATCACAGAAAACAAGATAGTTGCTCATTTTCTCTGATCCCTGATATGTACCCATGCAATACATATCATCCAGTATAACGGAATTTGCATCAGCTGTTGTATTTGTTTTTTTCAAATACATAGTATATGCAATTTCATACTTGTTCTGTGGAGTGACACTGAGGAAATCTGACAACTCATCATTTCCCAGTGGTCCAACAAGAACACGTGAATAACCACAGCCTAGATAAGCCATTAAGCTTTTGTGAATCACCATGAATGCAGATGATTGAGATAATTGATAACATTCTGATGCGGTGCACAGGCAGGCCGATTATAATGAATATCAACAGCAGCATACGTTCCTGATTGGTTCTTTGTAATCGCCATTCTACTCCCTCCTTCCATCCTTAGGATATCAGAATACCAATATGATGAGTGATGATTATCTTATTTGTACGAATTAAAGGTTCTGTTATGCAAATTCGTTATTTATTATAATTGGTTTTCATCAAGCAGTTTTCACACTTTTTTATGATAAAATTACTTTTCCCCATGCCCCTATCCTGGATTGTATACTCCATATCGCATCATGAAATCTCATTTATATAATGAGCAGCTCTATCCTATACTAGATATTACAGGACCTGTTAGAGAAAGTTGAGATGATCAGAAACGATGCGGATGAAACCCTACGGAAAATAATTCAGATAGCGGAAACGATAAATGAATATTATCTTATTTTAAGCATAGATGGAATCGATCCTAACCTGGCATCTAGAATATTGGCAGAAATAGGTGATATAAAGCGATTTGAGACACGGGAAGCATAGATAGCTTATCTTGGCTTAGATCCAAATATCAGTCAATCAGGACAACTGGATGGTGATCATTTATCTATCTCAAAGAAGGGAGAAACAAGCGATTACGATGTCTACTGTATTTGGCGGTCACATGTAATATAAGGCTAAAGAAAGTAAATCCCATCAATCAGTTTTATCAAAAGAAAAGGTAGCAATTGAATCCGTTAAATTCAAAAGCCGCCAAGGTTGCATGTACCGCTAAACTAGCTAAAATCATTTACGGTATGTGCAAGAACAACACTATCTTTCAAAGATAGCCTATTTATATTATAAATATTTCTCAGAAAAATGGAAGATTCCATCTTTTTGTCGTAGACAAGTGATCTACTGATAATGAAGTGATATTTTCTGAAATTTAGGCTTGATTTTTATTATCTAATTTTTATTAATTTCTGTATATAAAATATGTCCATCTTGTGTTAAAGCCACAGTGCGAAGCCACCCAGCAGAAATCTGCACAACATTGTTCCAATCAGCTATTTCAGTTTGTCCAAAATTTTCTTTTTTATCAAGAATTTCTATAGATATCACAGTTCCATCTTTACGGAGTCCTATACTATGAAATCTACCGCTGATATTGCAATAATATCACGCCAACCTGAAACAGAACAACATCCATCTTTTTCATATCCTATCGAAACAACAGTTCCGTCATTTCTTATTCCCAATGTATGGTTCGATCCTGACGCTATTTGTACTATACTGGTCCAATCAGTCACATCCGTTTCACCAAAATCATATTTTTCATTATTGATTTTTGTAGATACAACTGTTCCATCCGTTTTCAATCCTATGGTATGATCCCATGCTGCACAAACCTGAATGATATCTGTCCAAGCATCTACATCTCCTTGCCCAAAATCATACATGTCATCAATGAATGTAGAAATTACTGTACCGTCTTTGCGTAACCCAACGGTACGCCACATCCCTGCTGATACCTGAACAATATCAGTCCATCTATCTACTTCTTCTTGTCCTGTATCATTAGAAGTATTTATTGACGTTGAAATAACAGAACCGTCATCTTTCAAACCTACAGTATGATATTCATTAGAAGATACTTGTATTATATTCTCCCAGTTCTTCACATTATTTTGTCCACGATTATCTTCAGATTTGTGAATTGTTGTAGATAACACAGTACCATCTTTTTTTAAAGCTATCGTACTGTATACACCAGCCTCGATTTGGGGTAGATTGTGATTTTCAGTCTTTACTGTCTCTTTTTCAGTTTTCTGCTCTATTTTAGCAGAAACAGTGTCAGAAATATTTTCATTGTCATGTGACGTTTGCTGCATCACTGTATTGATAAGAAGTGCAATCAGAATTAGAGCTCCTGATCCAACCATGATAGCCAGCTTCTTTCTCCTCTGTTGATTTACACGCATCTGGGACTTTCATAGCTGTCGGTACTCTACTTCACGTTCTTTCAGATTTCCTAGCTGCGTGACCATTTCTGTTGTTATCAGCGCACCGGTTATCTTCTCACAATACTGTCTTATATTTTCTTCAAAGCTTAAATCAACAGATAAGGTAAGTTTTTCATCTTCTAGAAATTTCTTAATTTTGTTAGTTATCAGCTCTTCATACTTTATTTTTAACGAGGCCTTATCCAGACATGATAGTAATTTGCTTTTACTAAACCGTAAGTATCTTCCATTTTTATTGCAAAATTTTCAAGAATATTGTCAAGCGTCTGTTGCTCATCCATTCTTAAAAATTTATCTGGCTGCTTATAAGCCCTTTCTCTTAAGTCTTCATTCATCAATTCAATCAAATTCTGTTTTTCAGAACCGCACGATTCACAGACATCTGATTTTGCTGCATTACAAAACCCGCAAGAACAGACCCAAAATTTATCCTTTATTAAGGGTAGAGTATTTACAGTTAAGTGTGAAGTATAATCATTTAATAAATTCAATTGCTGACGATCATAGTTTAACTTGATATTCGAAACTATATGACCATTCACAACATACTCTTCTCCGTCAACAATATAGCTAATTAAAGATAAATCTGTAGATGCGTCAGATAGCTCTATTTCATATACAAAACCTAGCAAATTTTGATTTTGATATTCTGAAACGTATTCAAATCGTTTAATTGTAAATTCCTGTCCATGAAAATTAAATTTCATTTGCATTAAATCATTTGTTCATTGAAAAATCGATTATACCTTTAGAAATCTTCTGTATATGTCATTACGCTTTACAATAATATTTTCGATGCTATAAAGCCAATATACTGAATCTAATCCTAATCGATTACGTATACCGTCTTTATCCATGCAATTATAGAGCACGTAAAATAAATCATATTTAAAAATTTAGAATATAAGTATCCGTATGCAAAAAAAGTCAGTCTATAATGCAATAAAATCTGCAAAATAACCTGACTTTTTATTTAAATATTATTCATCGGCTGTGTTTTCTTCCATAACCTGTTGAGCAAGAGCTTTTACATCTTCTCCGTTCTCAACTTTCTTTATAACTTCAACAGCACGTTTCACTGTATTGACATTTGGTTCCATCACCCAGGAATTAAATCCGTTTGCCGGTGACCATGCACTGCCATTACCGGTTCCATTAACGGAAATTTGTTCAATATCCCAGCCACTCATATCGTTTATCTGCATTTTAATCAAAGATGTCATTTCGCTGTTACTCATATTTGTCTGGAAGCTACCACTGACTGCATCCAAAATACTCGTATAATTTGTAATAATTGATGGTGAAATTGCTTTGTTTATGATTCCGGTAATAACTCTCATCTGATTCTTACCACGATCGCGGTCACCGCCCCCTAAATTATAACGTTCGCGGGCAAAGCGTAATGCTTTTGCACCATCCATATAAACTTCTCCTGCTTCATAAGAATAAGTTCCATCACTTGCTGTAAATGCAACTGGATTATTAACCGTGATACCACCTAAAGCATTAACAATATTCTCTACGCTTGAGAAATTTACACGTACATAATAGTTAATATCGATACCAAAATAATTTTCCACTGTTTCTACAGTGCAGTCTACTCCAAAAATACCAGTGTGTGTCAGTTTATCTGTCTGACCTCCCTGACATGGCTGAGGCACATAATAGTCACGAGGAATGCTAGTTAACAGAATCTGATGTGTTTTAGGATTCACTGTCGCAATCATATTAACATCAGATCTGGATACTGTAGATATTGTTCCATAAGTATCAATACCTGTTATGTAAATGTTAAATGGTTCAGAAGTCACATTTACATTTTTACTAATATCTTTAGTTGTAGTCTTATATTTGTAGCTTTTTACTATCCTTGTTTCTGAGTCAAACTTAGAATGATTATCCTCAAACAAGCTTCTTGTGGCTTCATCCATAATAATAGCGTCAATTTTCCCATCATATAGATCATCAGCAATAGTCTTATAAGATTTATAATCAACCGTTGATATATCCTGTCCTGCGTCTTTCTTTATGTCCGCAAGTCCCTTTTTCATGATATCCTGAGTTCCTGTTTTTGTTAAGCCAAATTTACTATTTTTTAAATCTTCAATACTTTCAGCTTTATTCTCTTTCATCACTACTACAGATACAATAGATGTCTGCGTATCATCCCCAGTCATTCTGGAGAATGCTGATCCTGTTTTAAATAAATACCAGTTGCCAACGCCTAAGAACACCGCTAATATAACAATCAATATTTTTCCCAATACCTTATTTACTTTATTTACTTTTTTCCCAAACTGGAGATAATACATTCCTAAAAGCAGTAATAATAATATGACACATACAATCATTGCATATTTCATAGGGATCACATTTACCGTGAATACCTGAACAATCATACCTAAAGTTAGTAATGCATAAAGAAGGACAAAATAAAAACCTACATTTTTAAATAAAGGCGTTTTCTTTGTCTTATGTATTCTCTTTGCCATAAACAGCCTCCTCTTTTAATCAACAGTTCTATTATAAAGGTTTTTCAACTATTTGACCATACGATTTGTATTACATTTCCTTAATATTACACAAGTTTCATACATTCTTGGATAATAGACAATTACCAAGGTTGAAAAAGGATGCTGAAGGATGGATCATTGCTATGTTACTTTCATCACGAAAATTGGTCATAGATGTTATAAAGGCAAACCTGAAAATAAGTTTGATAGGCGAAGCCTCCCCTATTTATTGTTTGCCGTATGATTTAAGGGGAAAAAATTCTAATTAAAAATGATTGAAATCAATACTTCTTTAAAAAACGTTAAAATATTTACCTCTTTTTTGTCAAATTGTTTGAAGAAAAAAGCAGGAATAATTTGCAAGCGGTTTAAAATCAGCACATGTCCAAAATCATAGGGGCTGTAACGAGCAAGCAGACATAGAAATCGAAAAGCAATCATCCAGATACTGGAAAAAGTGCTTATTATTTGGTAAAATTAATTGCTTGTATTAAATATATTACCTAAGAAAAATTATAGCACATATCAAGCGATCCTGCCATTAAATTCAATTTTCTTTCCAAAAATGACATAGCACATGATGATATTTCACGCACTGTTCTTGAAATCACAGGAGGTATAAATTTAAATAAGCATATTGATTTCACTAACAGAAATACTCATGGCTATAATGGCATCTATATGAATTACGGTTATCCTCGCATGGGCTTGTTCGGTTACGCTTCCACTAGAAAACTTGAGAAACTGTGCCGTACTGATATCCGTTTCATATCTCTTATGAATAATTACAGACCTTGCCATCAGGCTTTCCACTGCTTCATCCATGATGATCTGAAAATGCCGATAGATAAGATATTCACTGAGATCAACAATTACATTGAACAGCAGGATACTGTAGATACATATGTACTGTATCTTGATGGCACTAAATTTGAAGCGAACGCAAACAAAATGACCTTTGTGTGGAAGAAGGCCATAACGAAATATAGAGCCAGATGCTGGGAAAAGACAATGAAATGCATTAAGAGTCTAAACCGTAATATTAAAAATGACCTTGAATTATCAATGATTTTTTTCAGTCTATCATGAAATCAGACTTGATTATCTGATGGATGTCTGTGACTGGATCGAACGATGCATGAATGGACATGGGATAGAGTTCAAACATGGTAAGGGGAAAAGAAAGCATAAAGTCCAGAGATACTATGATGAATTAAAGGAATATGGGCTAAAGATGTATAAATATACGCTTCATATAGATATACTTGCAGAACGCAACAGTTTCTCTAAGACAAATCCAGATGCAACATTCATGCATATGAAATATGATTATTATAACAATACCGGTGTATTCAAACCGGGATATAATGTGCAGATGGGAGTAAGCAGCGAATATATCCGGCATATCTATATCAGTGCAGATGCTGGATATGGCTGATATAATAATTACGGTTATAACAGTATCCACCACATTGAGCAGTATTTGAAATATCCTGGATATGAGAAAGAAAAAGAGAAGAAAACGAAAAAGAATCAGTTCAAAAGCTTTCAAATGAAAGAGAATGAGAACGGTGAGATCATATGTCCAGCTGGGCATGCTTTTACGCTGGTATCATCAACGCTGGATCATAGAAGTATGTATCCAAAGACAAATCAGAAATATGTGAATGAGCATTGCGGAGACTGCCCTTTGAGATCGAGATGCACAAAAGCAAGGAAAGGCAGGACACTGAACAGAAGCCGGGATATGGAAAAATATCATAAAGAGGTGCGCAAGAATCTCGAAAGCGAGGAAGGAAAGAAAATTATGATGCAGAGAAGCATCTAGGCAGAAGGTGTGTTTGCGAATCTGAAACAGGACTATGGATATACATTATGAATACCACTGTAAACACACGAAAAAAGAGCTGTAACGTTCTGTAGCCCAATTTAATGACTATTCGTTACAGCCCCTTTTATATTCATATTTGCATAGGCTTTTTAACGGATTTACTGGACCTCATCACTGTTTCTATTAATCTTTTTTCAGCTTTTTGTATAAACTTCTCGTCACGGAATACTCATTTACTTTACATATTTTCCTAATCAGTCTTATAAACAGGTAATTAATAGGCTTTATATTCTCCAATTATCTATATTTAATTTATTTTTTGCATACACATAGGTATTACTAGAACTTATAACTCATTTCCATCAATCATCTTATAGGCATATACACGTTAGAAATAATATTCCGATTTAGTGATCTGTGCATCATAGATGAATTATTCCCTTTTACCATATAGCGATAATTCATACACAATTCACCTGGTGCTTGCCTGTAATATATAACCATCAGCTTCTGCATTTATATCTCAGCTTTAAACTTTTTCACTGTTTTAGGTCTAGGCTTCGCATAAACATATTAATCCGATACACTTAATTGCCTTTTACCATTTATAATTTTGTAAATATATACCTTATAAAAGTTGTACTCACTCTGATAATTGAGGTATATTTCCATCCATAATCGCCTTTATAATGGGATTAAGTAAAAGTTAAGGTAGAGTATAAGCAGCAACCCAAGAAACATGAGAAAGTATTATTTAGTATCCAATTTACTTTGAAGAAAAGAACGATAACTATACACATGCGTATTATCACCATAACCTAACTCTTTTATACAGCTCAGATATGTGATAAAACCTTTTCATATTCCTGATACATATTTAGGTGGATAGCGCATAATTCCATGATAAGACGAAGGGGTAAAATTTTCTATACCACAATAAACAGGATATGTTAAGTTTACCTACTTCAACATCTCATCAGTTCCATTTGCTTCTTCATAAGCAAAATTCGCATCATATGCTTAACTATAAAGATAAATATCATAAGGAATTCCCAAACGATTGCACTCACTAACATTGTATTGAAAATATTTATCTTCCATTAGATGTCCATATCCAACACGAATAATCACACCATCAACATCAGAGGATTTTACTTTTTTCCAATCTATCTTTCCGTTGTGTTCGGAAACATCAATAATTTTCTTTGTTCCTTTTCTCTCAAAAAGCACATTGTTTGCATCATAAAAACTTTTAATACCATTCTCATTAACCCAATATGGACCAACATCACGAAAATCTCTGCTTGTCATTTCTTGATTTTGTCCCATAGCAGCATTTTTCATTTTGTCTATTTCATTAAGATTAATTTTTTGATAACTATTTTCATCAACAATTTCAGTTTCTGTTTCATTTACTTCTGCCAAAACATTAAAATCATTTTGCAAAAGTAATAAAGCTATACAGAGTATAAATTTTAAAGTTTTCTTCACTCTACTTCTTTCTTTCATAGTTCTATTTTATTAATTGCCTTTCGCATATTTATACATATTACTTGGACCTAAAATACGATTCCCTTTTTCAGTAATATAAGGATAAACACGGTAAAAATTATATTCATTATTCGACGCTGTTGTATCTGTATATTCTGTTCCTTTTATCATATAACGATATTCAAAGTTACCATTACCAATTCGGCGATATACAATATAACCTTCGGCATCTTCTACTTTATCCCAGCTAATCTTTACTTTGTTCTTTCCTGCTGGTACTGCGTTCAAGTTATTTACAGCAGCTAAGCCTCCCTTTTGATAAACATAATTACCTGCTACTCCCAATTGACGTTTCCCATTTTCAGTAATATAAGGATAAACACGGTAAAAATTATGTTCATTGTTCGACGCTGTTGTATCTGTATATTCTGTTCCTTTTACCATATAACGATATTCAAAGTTACCATTACCAATTCGACGATATACAATATAGCCTTCGGCATCTTCTACTTTGTCCCAGCTAATTTTTACCTTATTCTTTCCTGCTGGTACTGCGTTCAAGTTATTTGCAGCAGCTAAACCGCCTTTTTGATAAACATAATTACCTGCTACTCCCAATTGACGTTTTCCATTTTCAGTAATATAAGGATAAACACGGTAAAAATTATATTCATTGTTCGACGCTGTTGTATCTGTATATTCTGTTCCTTTTACCATATAACGATATTCAAAGTTACCATTACCAATTCGGCGATATACAATATAACCTTCGGCATCTTCTACTTTATCCCAGCTAATCTTTACCTTATTGTTCCCTGCTGGTACCGCATTCAAGTTATTTACAGCAGCTAATCCCCCCTTTTGATAAACATAATTACCTGCTACTCCCAATTGACGTTTCCCGTTCAATGTTACATACGGATAAATACGATAGTAATTATATTCACTGTTCGACGCTGTTGTATCTGTATATTCTGTTCCTTTTACCATATAACGATATTCAAAGTTACCATTACCAATTCGGCGATATACAATATAACCTTCGGCATCTTCTACTTTATCCCAGCTAATCTTTACTTTGTTCTTTCCTGCTGGTACTGCGTTCAAGTTATTTGCAGCATCTAACAGCCTCATTCCATCAACTGCCATAGACATTTCACTGACTTTTTCTTTACCTTTTACATTTTTATAAGATGCAATTTTATAAGAATAGAGACTGCGTTTTGTTGCAGTATCTGCGTAAGAAGTGTTCATATTCCCAGTAATCTTAGCAATCTGTTTATATATTGTTTCGTTAGGATCTTTACGATATAATATATAACCATCAGCGAGCTCATTACTTTCCCATGTTATATTCAATTTATCATTAGTTCCTGGAGTAACTTCTAATTTTTCGGGTGCTTCTAATGATTCTAATTCTTGAGGAATGATATTTCCATAAGAATATAAAACATAGTTATCATCAGAAGTAATGTTTTGAACATCGACAAGACCGAAAGTTTCATTCGCTTCAATAACTTTATTATTTCCTAAATAAATTGCAATATGATGAACTTGATCAGTGTGATCGCATTCTGGGTCACCACAATTTGGCTTTGACCAGAAAATCAAATCGCCTGGCTTTAATTGTTCCCTTGTAATTTCTTTGTTATTATTTTTTACAAACATTGCTTGCTCAAAAGATTCAGCACGATAATCCCATAAATCAATATCTAGATTTTCATAAGCAAAAGTGACAAAGGAACTGCATACATAACCATCTGGATCAGTTGTATAACGTACACCTATTTTATCCAATGCTTTATTAATAATATTGGGTCGTACATCATCTTTATAATCATCATCAATATAATGATTCATCATAATACCTTTATTATTAAATTGAATAATTACATGATACAAATTATAACTTGTGTTTTTTAATGCCTTTCCACTAGTCTCATCAAAGCAATAAAGATCTTTTCCTACCGAAAAAAGACCAGTCAGCATAATTCCTGATTCTTTATGAAACAGATAAGTATCACCTTGATATGTTTGAAGCCCAGTTCTTACGCCACTTGCAGTATTTTCATCAAAATAATAGGTAAAACCATTATTTGCACGATAAATTCCATTTAATAATTCACCAGTTTTGGGATGAAAATAATATTTTTTATCATTAATTATTTTGATATCTTTATACATAATACCGCTATCTTTTGCAAAATAATATTTCTTTCCATCAATGACCTCAAATCCATTTTGTTTAATACCGCCATTCTTCAAAAAATAATGTGTTTGTTCACCTTTTTCATAATTAATTGTCACAAACCCTATTTTTTGTTTCCCTGTCTTCTCATCAAAATAATATTTTTTTCCATTAATATTTTGGAGTCCGTACGCCATGATTCCATTATTTCCAGCAAAGTAGTATGTATCGCCTTTATTATCAGTATAAAGTCCCGTTGCTACACCACCATCTTTCAAAAAGTAATGTGTTTGTTTTCCATTTCCATAATCAATTGTCACAAGCCCTACTTTTTGCTTCCCAGTCTTTTCATCAAAATAATATTTTTTACCATTGATATTTTGAAGTCCATATACTAGAACTCCATTAGTTCCTGCAAAATAGTACGTATCCCCCTTATTATCAGTATAAAGGCCCATTGCTATCCCACCATTTGATAAGAAATAATGTTTTTGTGTATTACTTCCATAAGAGACTTCCACAATTCCAGTTCTTTGTGCATAAGTAACTTCATCAAAATAATATTTCTTTCCGTTTACTAATTGTAACCCTGTTTTTAATGCCCCTTTATCCCATTCTGGTGCATAATAAGTTTTATTATTTCTTGAAAATAGTCCCATTAATACTTTACCATTTTCCATATAATATGCTTTTCCATTTTTTACAACAATATGACTGTCAATACTAGCTACACTGGAAACAACTGGTGGCGCTTCTTGACGAAGTGGTATAGCAGGCAAAACTTGTCCGCCCATACAGCTTATAACTGTGCTTAAAATGATCAAAGTTTTCATAAAATTCTCCTTTTTTTACTAGAGTTAAGTTATACATCAAATAAAATTCAATGCACAATATTTATTTCAGTACTTACATAATCTTAAGAAATAAGTTTAGAAAAATAATCTTATATTTTTTCTAACAAAAAATCAAATTATTAAAAGTTTCTAATTTATTTTTATGCTAATAACTTTAGTGAATTTTATATTTTCAACTAATCCATGTAAATTCTAAATCTTTCCATTCTATATGAATTTGTTATTTTCATTGATTAATTAACAGATCAAATTTAACAAGGTTAATTTATTCTTTCTATTTTGCTATCCTTTATTTGAAGGTATTGGCCATCTTTTACTGTAACAAATCTATTGCCTTTAAAGTAATCATTTGACTCAATACTATCCCATCGATTATAAGAATCATTACAAATCGCATAATAACCATATTCTTTTTCTGGATTTACAACTACATTATATGTTCCTGCTGGAATATCTTTCCCGACTTTAAACATTCCTTCGCTACTCATATCTAAATCTGGCGCATGATTTACAGGATACATATCTAAACCATTTAAAGAAATGCTTTGTCCTTTTTGCAATGTAATATATCCATTATACTCAAGAATATCATTAGTGATGATATCATCATTATTTCCTGTTAATGTGACTTTATAATATCCTAAATTAGCATTGTTTTTAAAAACGATATATTCTCCCTCAGGTACATCTATCCCCACTCGATACATACCCTCTATATATTTTTTTATAGTCTTAGGTATTTTAACATAACTATAATTATTTGAAGGGCCTAGAACTCGCTTTCCATTCACATTTTTATATGCATAAACCCGATAATAATAATACCCTGGTGCCGATGTTTGAGTATCGACAAACGATGTACTGTTTACCATGTAACGATAAACCATTTTTGAATCATTTGGTGATTGGCGATAAATAATATAACCATCTGCATTTGATACTGTATTCCACGTAATTTTTATATTAGAATTTTGTCTTATTGTTTTTAAATTAGTAACAGCCAACGGCATAGGTTTAGCATACTTATATTCATTTGATGGACCAAGTACACGTTTTCCCTTCACATTCTTATATGGGTATACACGATAAAAATTATACTCACCTGTTTTTGCTGTTGTATCAGTATATGTGGTATTACTTACCATGTATCGATATTCGAATATTCCATCTGCAATTTTGCGATATATAATATATCCATCCGCATCTTTTTCTGCATTCCATGTGAGTTTAATTGAAGTAGTTCCAGTTGCTTGTGCTTTAAGATTTTTCACTCCTAATGGTGCAGGTTTAACATACTTATATTCATTTGATGGACCAAGTACACGTTTTCCATTCACATTCTTATATGGATATACACGATAAAAGTTATACTCACCTGTTTGCGCTGTTGTATCAGTATATGTGGTATTACTTACCATGTATCGATATTCAAATTTTCCATCTGCAATTTTACGATATATAATATATCCATCTGCACCTTTAACAGCATTCCATGAAAGCTTTACTAAATTTGCCCCCATGATCTGTGTATTAAAATTAGTTACAGCAGTTAAATCAATATTACTGTATGTTTCGTTCATATTTAACTTTGCTATCTCATCTGAATTTGCTTTTACATTTACATTTATACCATATAAAAACATAAACATTACAAGTATTGAACTAATTACATTTTTCAGAATTCTCATGATTATTCACCTCATTTTTATTTCAAAACCCTTGAAAAGACAATAACTTCATGATTTCCTCTTAACTATTTAAATAGCTATATTTTTATATTAAAAATTACAATTCCTATTAGAATCAATGAAATTCCTATTATTTTATTCTTATTTAATTTTTCCTTTAAAATATATATACTAAGTATTACAACAAATATATAGCTAGTTGTTGTCAAAATAGGACCAAATTTATAATCAATACCACTATATGCATATATATTCATAATCATTGTCAATAATAATAATAAATATCCAGATATAACAACTGGATTTATATATTCCATTATCCAATTCTTATGATTTTTTTTTGCACTCAACTTTAATAAAATTTGAGATATAGCAGCTAAAAAAGACGAAAGTAACATGATTAAAGTATAGATATTAAGCATTTTCATTCACCACCATTATCCCTACAAAAATTATTATAGTCCCTATAATATTAAGTATTGTTATTTCCTCTCTAAAAATAACAACAGACCAAATCATAGACCAAAATAAGAGCATACCTTTATTCACATAAGCAATGGATAAATCAACTTTCTTTAACAATTTTTGCCATAAAAAAGCATAGCTTGCCAATACTATTAACATGATTAATAAAATAACCATTACCATCCATATTTCTTTTTCTAGAAAAGACGAAGCAATTTTTGATAGTATACTTATAATTGAATAAAGAAAAATAATTGCTTGTATTTTTATAATTTGTATCCAATTTATTTTCTTCATAAAGTGTTCCTCCTCATATGTTATTAAATCCATAGTATTAAAATTGCTTACTTTTTTTGTCATAAAATTCATTCTACCATATTTTCTAATACTATTTTGGTAATTACTATTTTAACGACAAACTATAGAGATTTATAAAACAGGCGATATATTTAACCTAGTTATTCTATTTAATCAATGTTTTCTTCTGTTATTTCTGAAATCATATACTGTGGCGTTTGAGTTATAACAAACATCATTCTTACAATATAAATTCCTAGTAGCGATATAGAGAATAATAACAAACCTATGCAAGACGCAATGAGACAAAGTAAATAATTATTATTTCTATTAAATGCAAAAAGCAATGTAAAAAATATAGATAAAATTATAATTACAATAGAAACTACCATAAGATAGTGAAATGGTTGCGCAGAGAAATTTAAAATGCTCGACCATAATTTTAATGATTTCCGAAATGTATAGTTTGAACTGCCACTTATACGTTCAAAATGTTCTAACTCTACATTTGTTATATTTGCAGTTGTTCTAAGAAATAAAGATTGTAAATCCGTAAATTGTGATGGATAAAGAATAATTTTATCACGAATTTTCTTTTTAATTATCCAAAAGCTTGTAGCCTTTAATCCCTTTGGTTTTCCAATTAGCTTTTCAACAGAATAATTATGCAAATTGCTTGTTATTTTTTTTATACCTTTTGAAGTTGTATTTGTATATTTACCATAGACTACATCATAACCCTCTGATATCTTATTAATCAGCTTTTCTATTTGTGATGGATGTGTTTGCATATCATCATCCATTCCTAGATAATAATCCGATTCTTTAATACTTAATCCTGCTAATATTGCATTATGTTGTCCTGCATTTTTGGCTAAATTCACACCAATGACATTTTTATAAGATTTACTTATTTCTTCAATTTTTTTATAAGTTTGATCTTTTGAATAATCATTCACTAAAACAAAATCATAAGAAATACCTTTTAATTCGCTTAAAATTTTACTTGTTAAATCCACTACTTTTCCGATTGTATCTGCTGAATTATAACAAGGAATTACTATTGTAATTTTCATCATTTACACCCCTAATAATAGTTCTTTAAATCTTGAATTGCTGCCTCTAAATCATACTTAGGCTTAAAATTCAATTCTTTTTCCGCTTTTGATACATCCATCTCTAATATACTTTTATCTTCTGGTTTTTCTAGTAAATATTTAATTCCTGCTTCATTTTTAAAAACTCGGTTTATAAGCTTTGCTAGATTAGAAATAGAAATACGCCCTTTAATCCCTATATTATAAATACCCTTCGCATTTTTTGCTTCGATTGCACAAATAATTGCGGATATAACATCTTTAATATATATATATTGTCTCTCTCCACATCCACTACCATATATAACTTGTTCTTTATATTCTTTCGCATTATCTAATAGCGTATTTAACAAATATCCTTTTCGTTCACCTGTTCCAATTACCTGTGCCAAGCGTAGGCTTTTTATACACATTTCTTTTTTCTTATTCAAAAAATTTATTAAATGATCCATTGCATACTTTGACTCGCCATATAAATTACCTGATCCAGTATCAATTTCTTCACTACAGCTTTCATTATCGGCACGATATGTAGAAATAGAAGACAAAAATACTACATTTTTTGTATTTGAGTCCATGCAACTTTGAAATATATCACAATTTAAATGAATATTTGCAACATAATCATTTAAATTAAAATTGGGAGTTAATCTTTTTGCAGCAAGACATACTACTGCATCATCTGGTTGTAATACGTTCATCAAAACATCATATGATACTTGTTCCTTGATTAATTTAAATGATGAATTATCCAAAAACATTTGCAGATGGTTATCATATTGATCAATGCCAATTACATCATACTGACATTTTAATAATCGCTTTATTAAGTTTACCCCAATAAAACCATTAGCGCCGACTACAACAACTCGCATTTATTTCACTTCCTCTATATAATATCCGCCTTTTTCCATAAAGCCATTTAAAACACGCACATTATCTCCATTTTCATAATACCAGCGTAAATAACAACATTTATCAGGAATAATATATTTACTGCGATCAAATGCCGTATTTGGCTTCTCACAAGTAAACACTAATTTAAATTTCCCTTCTTTTTCTTTCATACAGAAAGCAAGTTGTTCATTGCCTAATAGATGTTGAAATGTTGCATCTAACAAATCAAATCCACAATATTCTTTTATAACATTCCACATATGGCAACCATCTAATCTAGGAGTTACTTCAATTACATAAGGAACATCGTTAACAATTTTTATTTGGAAATATACTGGGCCATTCTCTATATTTAATTTATTAACAACTCTCTCTACCAAAGCCCTAATTCTTTCTACAACAACAGGACTTTCTTTCGTTGGTAAATGATGTTCTTTTATAATACCTCCTGGATATTCTTCAAAAGATACACGATCCGATACAAGAAAGAATTTTAATTCTTTTTCATAAACATAAGCATTTACACTTATTTCAGGACCATTTAGATACTCTTCAAAAATTATTTTTTTACTTTTTGAATGTGACATTGATTCATCATATTCTTCAAGAACTTCATCCATATTAGATACTAAACGAACTCCACGTTGTCCTTGAGAATCTACTGGTTTCATCATCATTGGGAAAAAATTTAGTGTTTCTTCACTTAAATCATCTTTATTTGATGAAACAAAATAATGTACATTCCCTTCAAAATCAGAACCTAGATAATCTCTCATCTGCTGTTTATTATTACATATAATTGCTGTTTCTGACGAAACAAAATACGGTAAATTTAATTGTTCACTTACTTTGCACGCTGTTGGCATTGCAACATCTGAACCAACTGAATAAACGATATCTGCGTTAATCTTTATTGCATATTCTTTTACTTCATCAACATCAATAATGTTAATTTTCTCAAAGTGATCTAAAAGCGGAATTGATTTATCTGTATCTGTGTAGCTACATCCATACACTTCAAATCCCTTTTCTTTACAATATTTTATAGCGTCATATTGTGCATTCCCTGCACCTAAAATTAAGACTTTACGTGTCATATTTTTTACCCCTTTCATTCATAAACACTGTAATATTCATTTTCATAAACTAACTTATACTCATTATTAGTTATAAAATTGTTTAGAATCATCTTCTTCTCATTTATTTGTGATGTTCTTTCTAAATTACTTAAATAACCAACTTCATCAAATCCAAAATAAGATGATGTACGACAAATAACAATCAATGGCAGAGATGAATTTTCTTTCAACTTTTCCTCCAAATCTTGAGAAAATTCTTTTATAGAATATGATGAAACATTTATCCATGGACGCACATATGCCTCTTTATTACTTAATTCATATAATAGAACACTATCACCATATACTAATAATTCTTTATTATCATAAATAGAATTATTAAGTATATTCAAGACATCATTTACTGTCTCTGCCTGTCTTTGTGTAGTAAACAGTAATTTTGTTTCTTTCGAATTAATTTTAGAATTTAAATTAAAGATGTTAGAATCATCATACATATTAGTAGTTATTAAATAATTTGAAATTAATACAATACAAATTAAAAAAATAATTTTCGAACTTACTCCTAACCATTTATTTTTAAATTCAATAAATAACTTATAGAGAAAATGAAATACTAATGGCATTAGTATCCACATACCTAAAATTGTATGTCGAAACCTAACTCCAGATCCCATAAACACTAAATAATTCAGTAAAATTCCTAAAACACCTAATAATCCAATTTTTTTATATTTATCTGAATATGTTCCTAGAATTGAATAATATATTCCGCATATCAACAATATTCCAAAATATATCCATCCAAAAGAGCTAAGTTTTGCCCATCCTTGTGGCATTGCAGAAAAACTATTAATCGAATAAAAAATCAACAAAAGTACCACACAAGCTAAACAAAAAAAGAGAAAAGAATATAACTTTTTATCCTTTAAATAATATTTAATTCTAGTAATAAAAAATCCAATCAACATAGAATATACTAAAAGTAATAATCCTATTTCTATTGATGCCATACTATCTTTTATCAAAAATATAAATACATTTAAAAAACCATATTGAGAAGTTCCACTTTCTCCTTTTGATAAAAACAGAGCACGATTGAATTCTTCTAACAAATAGTCAAATCCAAAAATTAGCATATAAATTAGCAAAATAACTATTATTGATAAAATGAAACCAGATAAAAAAGAGACAATTTGACTAATCGTATCTTTTCTAGTTACATTGGAATTATAATATTTCCAAATTATTATCGGAAATATTAAAATAATACTAGTAATACTTGGTAATCTTACAAATACAGATATACCAACTAATATTCCAGAAATACAGCAATAAAATAATTTATTATTTATTAACCCTTTATACAAAAAATAAATTGCCATAATCATTAAAAGCATATTTAATTGATGAAAATTATAAACATTAATATATGTATCACAAATTAAGAGACTCAATGTTATTCCAAATAAAAGAATTTCTTTTCTTATCTCTTCTTTCAACAATTTATATACAAAGTAACAACTAGCCCATTCAATAAGAACCTCAAGAAGGTTCAATCCCCATAATCCTAAAAAAGATGTAATGCTGTACCATAAATATCCAATAATCGTCGCCAAGAAAGTCATTAATGAGACTGTTTCGGAAAACGGATGCTGGTAATTATATAAATATAAACCTGTATCCGCCATATCTATTCCGAAAAAAGAATGAATTAATGGCCACCCTATAATTATTAGGAGAAATATTAAATTCAGATTGACTTTTAGTTTTTTCTTGTAGACTATCATTTTTATCCTCTTTTCAAAGATTTTGAAATTTCATCTACTACATACAAAGTATCTTCAGTCGTCATGTCTACATACAGAGGTAATCTTAATATTCTCTTTCCTAAATCTTCAGTAACTGGCAACATTTCTGGTGTATATCCTAATTTTTGTCCATATGGTGAAGAATGCAAAGGTACATAACAAATATAACTTGAAATACCCTTTTCTTTTAAAGAATTGATTAAATTTGTTCTTGTATCTTCATCAGGCAATACGATGCAGAACATATGCGCATTATGCTCGATATCTTCTGGCAATACCGGTCTTCTCAATAAGCCTTCCTTCTCTAAGCATTCTAGTCCATTATAATATGTATTCCATACATTCATTCTTTTTTCTAGAATTTCATCATAACGTTCCATTTGTGCTGACAAAATTGCTGCTAGCAAATCACTAGGTAAAAAAGAAGAACCGATATCATGCCATGTATATTTATCTACTAATCCGCGTAATACATTTCTTCGATTTGTACCTTTTTCACGGATGATTTCAGCACGCTCCATATATTTATCTTCATTAACAACAATTGCGCCACCTTCACCCATAACATAATTTTTGGTTTCGTGAAAACTAAAACATCCAAATTCAGTTAATGTTCCTGCATATCTACCTTTGTATGTAGATCCTACCGCCTGAGCAGCATCTTCAATCACGAAAAGACCATGGCGATTTGCAATTTCATTGATCTTATCCATCTCACATGGAAAACCTGCATAGTCAACAGCATAGATTGCTTTTGTTTTTGGTGTTATTAGATCCTCAATTAAATTTTCATCGATATTAAATGTATCTTCTCGAATATCACAAAATACAGGTTTTGCCCCTCTTAATAGAAATGCATTTACCGTAGAAGAAAAAGTAAAAGAAGGCGTAATTACTTCATCCCCTGGTTCTAAATCAATTAAAATAGAAGCCATCTCTAATGCAGTAGTCCCTGAAGTTGTCAACAACATATTATCAATATGAAATCTCTTTTTAAAATGTTCATATACTTCTGTTGTATACTTTCCATCTCCTGATAATATACTATTCCCGTTCAAGCAATCAACTACTTTGTTGATTTCTAGTTCCGTAATCGATGGTTTATTAAATTTTATCATTCCCTAACCCTCCTGAAATATCTCTAACCTTTTGAACTAATTGAGCTTGTAAAAGTATTTCATGATAGATTTTATCTCTTACAGCGGTGTCATTGATAGCATTATAAAATTGACATATGGATTTTCTAAAATGAGAATCACAGTTTAATTCAAGAGTTTCAACTTCTCCGTTTTGAATAATTTTCAAACTTGGTTTCAAATTGTCGGGGGCTGTAAAAATACGATCCGTTTGCATAATTCCTCTACTTCCCCATATGGATAGCATACATTGGTATTCACAGTCCATTCCATATTCTCCAATAAATACCTCATTTTTACTATTTCTAAACATATAACTTCCATATAGATCTATATCAAAATCCTCATAAGAATTCATGACACATGACTCCAATGTAATATCTTCTCCGAGTAACTTTGTTGCAAGTTTTATTACATATCCTCCAGCATCCAATAAAGCGCCTCCCCCTAATTCTTTATTGTATCTGAAATCATTTTTATCTCTTCTAGGAAAACCAAATCTAGCATGATATGAATGCACTTTTCCAATTTTTCCATTTTCAACTTCTTTCTTTATTTCTGAAATTTGTGAATGATATTGGAACATATAATTTTCATGCAATACAAGTTTTCTTTCTTCAGCTAATTTGACCAAGTTTAAACTATCTTGATAATTTGTAGTTGAAGGTTTTTCAACAAATACATGTTTATCATTTTCTAATGCTTTCTTTGCCCATTTATAGTGTAAGGCAGGAGGCAATGGTAGATAGACTGCATCAACTTCATTTGACATAATTAAGGAAGAATAACTCTCGAAGATCTTCCCGCCATAGGTATCTACAAAAGTCTTTCCTTTTTTCCATTCATTTTCAATTACAGTGTCTGCAACATCTCCATCCCACTCTTCTTTTGATGCAATTGCAACACCTACATATGTAAAATTCTCTTCTTTTTCTAATGAAGGTAAAAATCTACGAAATGCGATTTCTGATGGACATATAATTCCAATTCTAATTTTTTTCATTTTTACACCTCTAATAATGATATTAAATTTCTAAGTTGTATATTTAAACAATTATTAACTTGAACTAATTGATTTAAAGTTCTATAGCTTACCCAGAAATATCCTTCCTCTTCCACAGCATGGATCTCATTTTTATTTATTTCTATAATAACATTTCGGTTTTGCTCATGATAAAATCTACCTCCTTCTTCTGAAAGTAGTACATCATGTATAATATTTACATTATGATTCATTTTATTCATAAACAAATCTACTATCTGATCCTGTTTATCCTGTGTTTTTGATGGCTCTAATTGCACAGTTGGTCCTAATTCCAAAGAATCAAAGCAGCCGATTTCCTTCTTTATCCTTACTAAAAATTTCTTTACACCATTATCATTACAAACAAATAGTCCAAATAAAGCAATCCCTGTCGCCTCAAATAACGGCTGGCTCCATCTCGTTACTTCTCTTCCCTCAATCATAATGTCACAAAATATGACTTTAAAATCATATTCATGAACACATTTAATTTCCTTCTCTATATGTTTCCACGTAGAAAGTTGATCTAGAGAAACCAATGCATCTTCTTCATCATCAAACATTTTTGAATTGTTTATTTGTTGATATATTCTAGGAATCATATACTCATCATGCATTGTAAAAATCGATTTAAATAAACTTTTATCATTTGCTTTTGCTTCCATTGCCTTTAATTCATTAGTTGAAAAACTGTGATTATAATATGGAATACAAGACAATACGGTTCGTGTATCCATATTCACAATATTGTCTTTTTTCATTAAACGCTTTATTTGTCCTAATGTCATCCATTTAAAATTTGGTTTTAACAAAACCTCATCCTGTACTTTTATGATAATATTTCGATTTCGTTTCTTATAAAAACGTGAAGATTGCTCTGATTGAATTTGATCTACGATGATTTCGTGATCAACCGCATTTAGGAAATATTCCAAATAATTCGGTTTTCTACCACCATGTTTTTGAGTAAAATTACTTTTTGTTGCTTGAATTGTAGGCGACAATTGTATTTTATTAATATTCCCAGGTTCAATTTTTGCCTGCATCAAAAAATTCAATACACCATCGATTTCCTTACAAATAATTCCTAAGTAACCTATTTCGTTTTGTAAAATAACGGGTTGTTCTAATATGACATCATTTTCTCTTTTTCTTTGGAATCCTTTTACCGTGAAAAATGATAAATTCTGATTTCTAATTTGTCCTTCTTTTTCGTCATAGTACCATGGACTACACTCGTTCAAAGATATTTTTTCTATCTGAACCTCAAGATCGTTATTTCGTTGCTCAATCCACTCATCTATTTCATCATTTCCAGTAATATTTCCTGTTTTATTTAGCCAAGATTCGTAGAGAAGGATAATTGTATTTTTCACACGATTACCCCCTTACTACGCTTACTTCATTGACATCTTCTTCTGCAAGTCTCAATAAATATTTTCCATAATCCGTTTTCGCAAATTTCTCTGCCAATTTTAACAATTGAACTTTATCGATAAAACCTTTTATGTATGCAATTTCTTCTATGCAGGAAACATATAAACCACTTCTTTTCTGAACTGCTCCAACATACTCAGATGCTTCAAGTAAGGCGTTGGGATTTCCCGTATCTAGCCATGCAAAGCCTCTTCCAAGAACTTTGATATTTAGCTTTCCACGATGTAAATATTCATTATTTACGGAAGTAATTTCCAGTTCTCCTCTAGCTGAAGGTTTTATAGTTTTCGCAATCTCTACAACATCATTATCATAGAAATACAACCCAGGAACTGCATAATGAGATTTAGGGATTTCAGGTTTTTCTTCTAGTGTTAGTACTTTATAATCCTTATCAAACGTGACGACGCCATATTCTTTAGGATTATCTACATAGTACCCAAAAATTGTTGCACCTTTTTTTGATAAAGCTTCATTTAACGTTGCCGTAAAATGACGACCGTAAAAAATATTATCTCCTAAAATCAATGCAACACGATCGTTTCCTATAAATTTTTCACCAATTATAAATGCCTCTGCTAATCCTCTTGGTTGTTCTTGTATTGCATATTCAATACGTAATCCCAATTGGCTTCCATCCCCTAATAATTCTTCAAATACTACTACATCTCGTGGTGTAGAAATAATTAGAATCTCTTTAATTCCAGCAAGCATGAGTGTAGATAATGGATAGTAAATCATCGGTTTATCATATACAGGCAGTATTTGTTTCGATACAACTTGTGTCAATGGATAAAGTCTAGTTCCTGATCCTCCGGCTAAGATAATCCCCTTCATGTTACACTCTCCCTTTTTCTTTATACATTTTATTAAAATAATTTTGATACTCTCCAGAAAGAATATTTTGCCACCACTCTTTATAATCCAAATACCATTGAATTGTTTGTTGTATACCAGTGTCAAAATTATATTTTGGTTTCCATCCTAGTTCTGTTTCTAACTTATATGGATCAATTGCATATCTTAAATCATGTCCTTTTCTATCTTCAACATACTTTATTAAAGACTCCGGCTTATTCAATGCTTTCAAAATTGTTTTAACTACTTCTAGATTTGTTCGCTCATTATGTCCACCGACATTGTAAACTTCACCTGCTTCTCCTTTTCTTATAATTAAATCAATTGCCACACAATGATCATATACATGTAACCAATCTCTTACATTTTCTCCAGTACCATATACAGGAAGCGATTCCTCAGCTAAAGCTCTAGAAATCATTAATGGAATTAATTTTTCTGGAAAATGATATGGTCCATAATTATTGGAACATCTACTAATGGTCACTGGTAAACCATATGTTCTATGGTAAGCTAAAACAAACAAATCCGCCGCTGCTTTTGATGAACTATATGGACTTGATGTATGCAAAGGAGTTTCCTCCGTAAAAAATAAATCTGGTTTATCTAATGGCAGATCTCCATATACTTCATCCGTTGAAACCTGATGATAACGTTGAATCCCATATTTATTACAAGCGTCTAATAAAGTCGTAGTTCCCATTACATTCGTTCTAACAAAACTTTCTGGATCCTCTATACTTCTATCAACATGCGATTCTGCCGCAAAATTTACAACCACATCAAATTTCTCTTTTTCAAATAAATCAAAAACAAAAGCTCTATCGGCTATATCACCCTTATAGAATTTATAATTTGTTTTATCCTCAACAGGTTTACATGTTTCTAAATTACCCGCATATGTAAGTAAATCAAGATTTACTATCACATCGTCCGGATATTTATCCACCATATAGTGAATAAAATTCCCGCCAATAAAGCCTGCGCCGCCAGTTACCAAAATTTTCATTTTCATTCTCCTACCTTATTTTCCAAATATAATATGACCCTATTTTTTTATACAAAGTCATTTCCACATTTACTTTATAATGTTCTTGTATAAAAGTCAAGATTTCATTTATCGGTCTGTTCTCTATAAAATAAACATTTTCCTTTAATAAATGTTCCATAGGGTTATTTATACTATGTTTTTCCAATTGCTTCATCCAATCCGGATGGAATGTATCAATTCCCGCAAAAAAAGCAGCATTCTTAAATTCTGACTTTTGAATCCCTTTCCATGGATTGTAATTCAAATATAACGTTTGAATATTGGAATAAAAACCTAAATAATAAAAATTATTTGGATTCTGCTTAATTTCGTTTATAACACTCATATCCTTTTCTTTTTCAAAAGAAGCATTATATTTTGCTAAATCATTATTCCATGAAATAAACAATGCATCATAACTACTTTTTCCATAACTTGGTATATACACTGGTATTCTACATACACATAGAACGATCAAAACTGCGATTAGAAATTTATCGCTAAATTTTTCGATTCGACTTTCAGATATTTGAATGCTAAAGAGCAAAAATGCTGTGGCTGCTAAAAAGATAGAATACTCAACACGATAGTTTAGTCTTCCTAGATACATGTTTAAAAACAATAAACAGAAAGCAAAGAAATTCACAGCCAAGACTTGAAAGATTCCATTTCTTATTGCAAAAATTCCAATCAATGAAATGAGGATTAGTGCCCAAACACTTACGTAATATTTATACTGGCGATTTATTAAATTGACAATCGTTCCTTTTATACTCGTATATTGGCTATCTCGATAGGCATTTAAAATAGTGCTAACCGTTTTTAATTTATCTAAATCGTAATATTCTATATCTCCGAAATTCCAATGAACTAATGTATAAAAATCATTTTCACTAATTCCATTTTTTTCAAATTCTATTCGGTTATCTTCATATGAGTAGTAAGAATAATCTACAATATCAGATCGATATGCACTATATGTTTTATATGCTTTAAACGCAGGATATCGTTGAACAAATCCTATACTGAAAAGACTTAATCCAATCAAAATAAGAAAACATGGGAATATTACTTTCCCTGCTTTTTTAACCAAATTCACGAAATCTATGTATTTGAGCCTCTTCTTTATTCCATAAAATAAGACTGGTAGTCCAGAAAAAAATAAAACAATATAGATGCATTTATTTCTTATCATATAGCCAACACAAAAAAGGAAAACCCCCAAAGCGACTTCTTTTTTATTTATCGTTTTGCTATCTAAAATATTGCTTAAAATAAGAATGCATCCTGTACATAGAGAGATCGTCGCAGTTTTTGTGAATTGCACCAATAAGTATAGATCATTGGAAAAAAACAAAAGAAATATCATAAAAAGCAATATGCTTAGATTATCTTTTTTATATTTCAAAAACGTATACGATATAATGCATAATGAAGTAAATATTACCGCAATTTGAAAAATAAAATACCAGTTGATTGTTGCGATAAATGTATATAACATAGAGAGAACAATCCCAATCATAGGATGCATAAACATAATAAATGAGGAAGGTGAGCCTGTATAAGCTCCAGAAACCACCATTTCCATGATAAAGTCATCAGAAACCTCATACTTCATACATCCTGAGAAAGCAAATAATATTAGGAGAACTAAGTTTATACAAAAAATCCCTTTTTTAGAAATTAAAAACTCTTTCATCACAAAGTTCACCTCCTAGTTTTTAAAGCTGAATAACCTTTATATATATAGTCAACCACAAACTCTTCTTTCAATAGAATCAAGCAAATAACATAACTTCCAAAAAACAAAATTGCATATACAAATAAACTGAAGAAGACTGTAAAATCGGTAAACAGATTGATGAAAAGTACAAGTATTGAAGCAAATAAACATGAAATAATTATTTTAAAAATTTTGAATCCACACTTAACTTCATGTAATTGTTTTGAAGTATACATAATTTGTACAGCCAAAACAGAAAATTCAGCAATCAGTGTGCCTAAAGATGCACCAGCGGCTCCTAATCTAGGAATACATATATAATTGACAATTAAGTCAAGGATTGCACCAAATGTAACGGAGTATACAACAATTTTTTCTTTCCCTAAAGGTGTTAATATTTGGATACCTGTGATGTTAGATAATCCTATTAAAAGAATAGTAGGAGTAATTATTTGCATTGCCAGCGTTGCGCCTATAAAATCTCTTCCAGATAAAACAATCAGTGTTTCTTTTGCAAATAAAATAAAGAAAATAGTTAGTGGTAATGCTATTATAAAAACAAATCTAATACTCTTAGAAATTAAGGTTTGAAACTGTATCTTATCATTTTTTTGAATACAATAAGATAATCTAGGTAATAAAACCGTTCCTAAAGATGTGACTAAACTTAGCAATATTGTCTTAATTTTTATTGCAGCATTATAGTACCCGACCTCTATATCAGATTGCATAAAACCAAGCATGACAGTATCGAGATTTGTATAGACTGTAATTGCAACAGATTGAGCAAAGAAAACCAAAATCGGTCTTATATGCACTAGAAAACTATAACTTTCGACTTTTTTAAAATTAATTAACTTGCGTAATCTAATAAAATTTAATATGTTAGATCCTGCATTTGCAAAAATCGCAATTCCACCATAAATAATATAATCACTTTTTTGATGGATAAAGAAAAACATTAGTATTATGGATATAATTTTAAAAAATATAGAGCGGTAAGTTATATAGCTATATTGCTCTAGTGCTTGATATAACCAATTAACTCCAAAAACATTTAAAATAATAGATAAAGAATTTATTAGCATTAAGGTCTTCTCTTTATATAATTCTGGCACTATAAAGACACTAATAAAATAAAACATTAATGCTAAACTAGTCGCACTCATATGAATTATAAGAAGCTCTTGTACTGTTTTATTTAGTTTATCTTTATCATCGCGTATTCTTGCGCATGCACGTATGCCATAAGTTGGAATCCCTAAGGCAGCAATCATAGAAAAGTAACTCGCAATAGATGCTGCAAATGCTACTTTTCCAGTTCCCTCAGCTAATAGAATTCTAGAAACATAGGGAAATGTTACAATAGGAAATATAAAATTTGCCGCAGTCAAAATGAAATTCATTATAAAATTCTTTTTGACAGTTTGTATTTTATTCATTAAACTCTTTTCCTACCATCTCTAAGGCTTCACTTATGATATGATGCATATCATAATACTTGTACATTCCCAATCTTCCGCCAAAAATAACTTTATTTTCTTTATCTGCAAGTGCTTTATATTTTTCATACAGACAATTATTTTTTTCATCATTCATCGGGTAATATGGTTCATCACCTTTTTTCCAAGTTGCTGGATACTCTCTTGTTATTACTGTTTTTTCTTGCTTCCCATATTCAAAATGCTTGTGTTCTATAATTCTAGTATATGGTATTTCATATTCATTATAATTTACCACAGCATTACCTTGATAATTCTCGCTTTCTAATATTTCTGTTTCAAATCTAAGACTACGATATTCTAATTCGCCAAAGCAATAATCATAGTATTGATCAATCATGCCAGTGAAAACGATTTTATTAGCAATCGTTTCTAGTTCTTTTCTTTTAGAAAAATAATCACAATTCAATCGTATATCAATTCCTTCAAGCATTTTTTCAATAATCGGTGTATATCCACCAATCGGTATGCCCTGATACAAATCATTAAAATAATTATTATCGTATGTAAATCTCACGGGTAATCTTTTAATAATGAAAGAAGGAAGCTCATCACATCTTCTTCCCCATTGTTTTTGTGTATATCCTTTTACTAATTTTTCGTATATGTCTCTTCCTACTAATGATATAGCCTGCTCCTCTAGATTTTTAGGCTCTATAATACCTGATTCTTTGATTTGCTGTTCGATTTTTTTCTTCGCTTGCTCTGGGGTAATTACTCCCCAAAGCTTATTAAACGTATTCATATTAAAAGGCATATTGTAAATTTCATCTCTATACCTTGCAATAGGAGAGTTGGTATATCTATTAAAAGTAGCAAATTGCTGAATATATTTCCAGACCTCGTGATTAGATGTATGGAATATATGCGCCCCATATTCATGAACATTAATACCTTCCACTTCTTTAGTGTAAATATTTCCGCCGATATGAGGTCTTTTGTCAATTACAAGACAATTTTTTCCCCTTTTTTTTGCTTCATATGCAAAAATAGAACCAAATAGACCTGCACCTACTATCAAATAATCATACATTCAATTCACTCACTTTCCATCGAACTTTTCTCCAGGTTTAACCTGTTTTCCTAATAAATTATGCCTAGCATCATGATATGCTTTTTTGGTATATCTAATTCTAGGCAAAGACCATTTTGAAATTGCTCTTAAATATGAAAACAAACAAAAATACATTGGGCGTAATCGTTTAAAAATGAAATTCTTCCCATATTTCATATCAAATACAAATGAATTCCTCAACATATAGTATTGTTTCCAATAAATTGGTTCACTTATATTGGGCAATGGTAGTTGCCTATTTAATTTTGCATTAACCATAAAATATATCTTTGTTATCTTTGTACAGCGATATGCGTAGTCACTATCATCAAAGAGTAAAAAATATTTATCATCTGGTAGACCAATTTCCGACAAAATTTCAGAATTAAACAATGGTCCTTCAAACGCAAAATCCACAACTTCTATTTTTTCTTTTCCGGTAAAATCTGAAATAACTTGTTTATCTTCTACACGTTTAAAGAAATTGTCAAAATTCATTTTTATAACAGCATTATCTTTAAAATTTTCACAAGTTCTGTTTGGGATGCACACTTTATGATTTTCATCCATACCCTCAAGCAAAATTTCTAAGCAATTTACTTCTGGTAATACATCATCATCCATTACCCAATAATAGTCATAGTCATACTTTAATCCTATTTCAAAGGCTTTTTTAAATCCGCCTGCCCCTCCTTCATTTTTTTCATTTAAATAATAATAAAATTTGATATTATTTAAATTAGTGATTTGTACCTCATTAATCTTTTCATGTAAGTTTAAGCCTAAAGCATTTAAATGACATAAAGTCCCATCAGTTGAATGATTATCAACGACTACAATTCCTGATATTTGATGGGTTTGATTACTTAATGCATTTAAAACTTTTTCTAAACATTTTTTACGATTATATGTACATAATAATACACAGACTTTTTTATTCATTTATTCGCCTTCCCTTTCTTTTTTGAACTATCCTAAATATGTAGGAGCCTACTACAATTTTTAAGACAGAAATTTTTAGTTTTTTAGATAATACACTTAGCTTTATATTTTCTACTAAAACATGATATGCTCCTGCATAATACATCCTTTTAAGTTCTGATCTAGCTTCATACTGCATAAGTTCTATTGTATATAGTAAAAAACCTTTCGGCGATTTAGCCAAATGATTATAGATATTTCTAGTTAAGCCTGAATCCAAATACTCACATCGATAAATGGGTTCATTAAACCATCTTATTTTATATCCGTCTCTTGCTATTTCATTCCATAAGACACATTCACTTAGAAATTTTTCACCACTAAATTCCGGAAATCTATACTTCTTTATTACATCTGTATAAAAAACCTCAGCTTTATCTCCTTTTATATTCTTTTCTCTTCTTTCTATTGAAGAACAGTCCAAATATTCTCCTTCAAACGATTCTCCTACATCTCCACTAAATTCATAAGATTTCAAGCCTCCAATACCTGCAAACTTTTCTTGTTCACTTTTTAGAGTAGTAAACCAAAAGATAATTCTTTCTATTGAATTTTCTGGTAAAGTATCATCTGAATCAACTATAAAGAAAAATTCTCCTGTCGCATTTTCTATTCCCATATTAACTGCATGATGTTTTCCTCTATTTGTTGATTTTATATAATTAACCCCAAATGGACTCTTTTCTTTCAGCTTATGAACTATATCTTCTGTATCATCTGTTGATCCGTCATCTACTATAATCCATTCCATCATCGTTAAATCAACTGTTTGCTTTGTTAAAGTCTCATATAATTTAGGCAAGAAACTAGAACGATTATACGTAGGTGTCATAATTGTTATTTTAATATCACTCATATTCATTACCTTTTTCAAATAAACAGTCAAACTCATATAAACGTGCTTGTAAATCAAAAAAAGGACTTCTTTCTACTGCTTTTTCTCTCAATTCATTTAATTTATCCTTATCCTTAAGTAATTGCTTTAAACCTTCATATAGTCCATTCTCATTATTCTCTACAATTAGACCGAATTCACTGTCTCCTAAAATATCTTTCATTCCTGCACAATCTGTCGTAAGTACAGGTGTACCTAAAAAAATAGCTTCAGAAACCACTGTGCTAAATCCTTCAGTTAATGAAGAACATACAAATAAATCTGCTTTTTTTAATAATGGATATGGATTATCAATAAATCCAGTTAATTCAACACAATCATTTAGTTCATTATCATCAATAAATTTTTGATAAGTATCCTTCAAGAGTCCGGTTCCTACAATTTTTAATTTAAATGTCAATTTATCTTCTTTTAATCTAACACAACACTTTAAAAGTCGATCATATCCTTTTTGTGGACTAAGTCTTCCCACAGTAATAAGATTTAATGGATTCTGCCTCTTATATTCTGTAACATTTTTTATAGAATTTAGTATCTTATTAGTATCTAGCACATTTAGTTGAACTTGCACTTTTTCTTCATCCACATCGTATATTTTTAAAAAAGAAGTTTTCACATCAGATGAAACGCATAATATCTTATTGTAAAAATTATAACATTCTTTCGCTTCTTCTTTACTTCTATAGTATTTATTGCTATCAGGCAGATTTATTAAATCAACATGAACCCATGCATATTTGGGAGTCCTTGACTTAGAACCGGCAATTATCTTAGTTACTGGTCCTTCTAAAAATGCTATTTCATAATCATATTCTCCCTGAACATATTTCTTGTATAATTTTTCTTTTTTTGAAAATTTAATATATCTTAAAAAAAGAAAGCGAATATAATTTCTCAATCGCTCTGGATACGCTTCTAAATCAAAAGCAAAAAAATATGTTGCATATTTTTTTATTTCTTCTATATATATTCCCTCATTTAACAAAGAAAAAACATACACATCATATTTTGTTTTATCCATTGCTTTCACTGTATCAAGAAGTATTTTCTCTGCACCACCACCAATTAAATTAGTTATGCTAAATAATATTTTCTTTTTCATTAAAAGCCTCCCCTAAAATATCCAATACCAGCCATATGCTATGATATTTGCATATGTCGCTAATATAGAAGCAATTGACAAAAATAACATAATTATAGATAAAATATGTGTTAGTTTAATTTTAAATTTCTTAAATTCAAAATAATTATTAATCTTTTTTTCTGATAATAAAATAAATAAAGGTTCTATCATAAACAAAGGCACCAAGTACATAAATCTTCTAATCAGATCAAATTGATAGAACGTTGATAACGCTAATATTGTATATAGAATTAAATACTTAATTGTATTAGACTTCTGTTTATACATTAGTATAATTATAAAAGAAGCAAAGAGAGCAAGAAGCATAAATAAAATCATATAATTCGCATTATATGGCTGTATAGTTCCATTTAAATATGGTAGTATCTTAAGATACACAAATGAGTCTTTCGGACATAAACTTAAAAAAAACTTTAAAATAGGATAATGAAAAAAAATACCTACTAATAAAGCGAACTGAATTTTTCTATTTTTTATCCAATCTACTAATAAAGGAATTACAAGAACCAATGATACCGGATGAATAAGCGATAATAATAAAACTACAATCAAGAAGTGATGAACTCGTATTCTCTCTGTTCTTAATGCATAACAATAATATGCACCGGTGATAAAACAAAAATAATTTCTTATTGCTAAGATATAAGTTTTATAAAAAGACATGCAAAATATAAATAACAACATACCTATCAATATATTTTTGTTTCGTATTTCTAAATCATCATAAATCATTAGTATTAGCTTAAATAAATAGAAATATCCGACAAATGTAAAAATCGCTTGGTATAAGCCTAATATATTAGTTTGTGCAATTATATACATTATTAAGTTATTCAAATATACCAATGAATATCCTGAATGAAATATTACCATAATAGAATGATTTTGATAACTTCCCATGACATCAAAATGTCTCTGTAAGTCATCCGATGTATTAGGCAATGTATAGAAAGCAATTAAAGCTAAGCCAACTGAAATCAATACAATGGATAAAATATCACATTTTTTTTGTTCTTGCCTAATAAAATAGCATCCACTACCTATACATAAAACCGGTAATATAATGCAAACTCCAAAAAGAATATTAGACATCTATAACTCTCCTTTTATGTAATTTTTTATAAACCTTTTTTGGAATCATTCCAATAATTAATGGTTTCAGTGCATAAATAAATAAGTACTTTGTCATTCCTGTACGCTTCATCCAATAAAATTTTAGTTTCGCCTCTTGAATTCTATATACATATTTTCTTTTTTTTATTCCACTTTCATCTTCTCTATATTCTAAAAGATAATCACCAATAATCTCCAATACCATTCTTTCTTCTTTCATTTTACACCATAAATCATAATCTTCAGCACGACATGTTAATTCAGTTACTGTATATTTATTCACATTAAGTATCGCTTCTTTTCTCATCATCACAGAAGGATGAATAAGGGAAGTTTGCTTAACCGCTTCTTTTAATGAAATACTTTTCATATGAGGAAATTCAGTCTTTGAATACCTATTTGATGAGTTATCTATATAGTATACATTAGTACCGATCACACTAGTTTCTGGATGCTCATTTAAATACTCTACTTGAATAGAAAATCTATCTGATAAAGCCCTATCATCACTATCCATTCTTGCAATATAATCACCTTTAGATATATCTATGCACCTATTAAGTGAGGCTGCTAGCCCCATGTTTTTTTTATTATTTATAATTGTTATTCTATTATCAATTTTTTTATATTTCTCTAATATCTTAGTGCTTTGATCCGCAGAACAATCATTACATATAATAAATTCAAAATTCTTATAGGTTTGACAAAGAATAGATTCTATTGCTTCTTTTAAAAATCTCTGATCATTATACACACCCATAATTACAGAAATCAAAGGTTCTTTATTCATTTCTCTCATAAATTTCCCTCATTTTCAAATTCACTTTCTTTATAGAATAATTTGAAACTTTATTATAATTAAAAGCAGCCATTGATCTAGAAAGGTCTAACTCTAATATTTTATTTATATAAATATTAAAGCTTTCGTTTTCTAAATCCACACAGTATCCACCTTTCTCATTTTCAATTAAATCTTCATTTCCTCTAATTTTGGAAACGACACAAGGTAATCCACATGCCATTGCCTCCATTAAAGCTACTGACAGTCCTTCCCTTTTTGAAGGAAATACAAAAATATCGCATGACTTCATTATCTTAATTACATCTTTTCTATATCCAAGAAAATGTAATCTGTCTGATACATGTAATTTCTTGGCTAATCGCTCATGTTGCTCTTTCAACTGACCATCACCGCACATTAGATAATGCACATTATTGGGTAACTCTGGTAATATTTCTATTACAATCTTGTGATTTTTATTAGCATTAAGCTCTCCAACTGAAAGTATTAAGATTGCATCCTTTGGAATATTCAACTCTTCACATAATTGTATCTTATTTTCTTTAATTATATTAATTTTATCTATATCAATTCCAACACCTGGTACATATTCAACAGTACCGCTTTTCTTTAATTTAAATTTCTTTGCTGCAATATAGTCTTCATTGTTAATTGTAATCAGTACATTCGTATATTTTGCAGCAATTTTTTCAATATTTCTAAAAACAAAATTTTTAAATGGATTGTTTCCTTTAAAAAAGTGAAAACCATGCGCTGTGTAAATCATTTTGCAAGTTCCGTATATATTACTTTTTTTATAAGCTAAACGTGTTATAAAGCTTGAGATAGGTGTATGTGTATGAACTAGAGAATAATTCTTATCATTTAATAACTGCTTTATTTGTTTATAAGAATTTATTATGTTTTTTATATTTTTAGGACTTCTCGAAAAACTAATATTAATTTTTTTAATCTTTAATTCCTTTAATTCACTTTCGAATTTTTTTATTCTTTCTTCATTCCAAACTGAATAATCATCAAAATTGCAGGCAACATCTATCGTATATCCCAGTTCTTGTAGTAATTTGATATTATTCATGTTAAACTGTCCAATCATTGATGGAACAGTTGCAGTCATTAATACTCTTTTCATACTTTCTCCAATCTTATTTCATTTGTTTTGCTGGTACTCCTATATAAGTGCCATTTTCAACTATGTCTTTTACAACAACAGAACCAGCACCTATCACCGTCTCTTTAACTATTTCTTTTCCTTGTATGATTTTAGTTCCCGTTCCAATTTCGACACAATCATTTATTCTTACATTACCTGAAATATTCACTCCCGGATAGACTGTTATATAGTCATGAAACTGCACATCGTGCCCTACCGTACAATTCAAATTGATATGATTAAAATTTCCTATTTCTAGATTTGTAGTTAGAATACTACCTTTACAAATGATATTTCCAAAACCTATCGTGACAGTTTTATCTATAATGACATCTTTATCAAATATATTAGGAAATGAAATATTCTTATTAATTTGAAGTCTTTCAACTATTTTTTTTCTGATTCGAGGATTTCCAATGGCTACTACTACATTGGTTTTCTCATTTACATTAAGCAAAAAATCTATTGTGCCTAAAACAGGATAATCATTCACACTTTTATGTTCTAAATCTTCATTATCATCTACAAAACCTTTAACATTCCATTTATCTGAATTTTCAATTAGCCATGCTACTTCTCTGCCAAATCCAGATGCACCTACAATTACAATATTGTTCATATCATCACCTATTAATCATCCTTTAAACTCCTCCATTGTCGAAGAGGTATCGCTACTAATTCCTTCTTTCTTAAAAACCGTTTTCACAGTCATAAATAATATCTTCATATCCAATAAAAAAGAATACTCTTTCGTGTATTCTACATCTTTTTCAAATTTCTCTTCCCAAGAAATTGCATTGCGTCCACTCACTTGCGCAAGTCCAGTTAAACCTGGTCTTACATCATGTCTTTGTTTTTGAAATCCATTATAAAGTGGTAAGTAATGGACCAATAGAGGTCTAGGACCGATAATACTCATATCTCCTTTTAAAATATTAAAGAGCTCTGGAAGTTCATCAAGTGACGTTGAACGAAGTTTCTTTCCAAATGAAGTTAACCTAACTTCATCTGGCAGAAGATTTCCCTCCCCATCAGTTTCACTCGTCATGCTTCGAAACTTGTACATCTTGAATATCTTTTCATCCTTGCCTGGTCTTTTCTGTTTGAATATAACAGGACTTCCCAATTTCACTCTTACAAGTATGGCTACAATCAAGTAAATTGGACTCAACAAGATTATTGCTATTAAGGACAATGTGAAATCAAGAAATCTCTTAAAAAATAATCTGTACATTATTTAAAGCACCCCTTAATGATTTCTATGATTTGGCCTTGCTCTTCTATTGTCATCTTATTATCAGAAGGTAGACATAATCCTCTATCAAAAATATCCATACCTGCATCTAATGTACTGCCTTCGAGATACGCATTCGTACTTGCTCTTCCGATTCCTTCTCTTGTAATGAAAGGATTCATTCTAAACACTGGCTGCATGTGCATCGGTTTCCAAATTGGTCTGCCTTCTGCATTGTATTTTGTCAATTCTTCTAATATCTCTGTTGGACAAGTTTTGCCTGCTTCACTAATAAATAGTGCCTCTTGTTCACTTCTTACCTGTTTACACATTGCTTCCTTATCGATAATTAAACAAGATAACCAGAAGTTTGGCTCACTATTCTCTTCATCATAAGGATTCATTTTTACTGGCAGGCCTTTTAACCCTTTTCTATATCTTTCATAAATAGCCTTTTTCTGTGCGATATGCTCCTCTAAGTGTGGAATTTGTCCTCTTACCACACCTGCAATGACGTTTGACATCCGGTAATTGTATCCCAATTCTTCATGCTGATACCAAGGTGCATTTTCTCTTGATTGTGTAGACCATTTTCTAACTTTCTCAGTCGCTTCTTTATCGTCAGTCAGAAACATCCCACCTGAGGATCCAGTTATGATCTTATTGCCATTAAATGATATTGCATTGTAATTCCCAAATGTTCCTGTCTGTACACCTTTATATCTTGCTCCTAAAGACTCGGCTGCATCTTCTATGATAATGACATTATGCTTTTTACAAACTGCTTTGATTTCATCGATTTTACCTGGGGTTCCATATAGGTGGACCAAGACAACAATTTTTACCTCCGGATATAATTCAAACGCTTTCTCTAAAGCAATCGGATCCATATTCCATGTATCATATTCCGTATCTATAAATACTGGTATCCCACCTTCATAGACTACTGGATTGACAGTAGCACCAAATGTCATATCTGTACAAAACACTTTATCTCCAGGTTTTACTCCAGCTAGTTTAACTGCCATATGTAAAGAGGATGTCCCGGATGCTAAAGCAACAGCATATTTGCATCCTACTTTTTCGCAAATCATTCTTTCTATTTCATTAATGTTTTTACCCACTGTAGACATCCAATTTGTTTTATAGGCTTCTGTAATATATTTTAATTCTTCTCCATGCATAGTGGGGCTTGACAGCCATATTTTATCCTTGAATTTCTCCAAATCTATCCCTCCAAAATAAAAGCAAGTCCCTTTTCAGCACTTGCTTATGATCTCTAATCCGACTTTTGTTGTGGTTTCTTTGTTGAACATGCTGAGTTGAAGATAGGCGACCCGCTTATGCCGATCTATTCTTATGATTTGTCCTTCTTTCCCCTGCAATGGTCCTTCTGTTATAAATATTTGCTCTCCCTGTATGAAGCCTGTAGACATCTCTACAACATGATTTTCTTTTCCAAATGATTTCATGAAAGCAACTTCCTCTTCATTTAAAGGAAATATATCTGCTTTTTTCTTACCGATGACCTTCACGAAATCAGGTATTTTTTTAAGCTCTATATTTAATTGATCAATCTGATCCGTTATCATGAAGATATAACCTTTGAACAGGATATCCTTTACATCATGCCAGTTCCCCATATATTTCTTTTTTCGGATATACTCTGGTATAAAGCAATCCTGTAAAACATCCTTTGAAATCATAGTCCGGCATTTCTCTACGATCTTTCTTTCGTGACCGCTTCTGACCTGTCCAACATACCATTTCATGCTGTTACCTCCAATAGGGTAGGCTTCACCCATCAAACTTCTTTTCAGGTTTGACTTTATAACATCTATGACCATACATTCGTGATGAACGTGACATAGCAACGATCCATCCCTAAGCATTATTTTCAACTTTGAATAACTGTCTATTATCCTTTGTTAAAATGAATTTAGCACTTTGCATTTTAACTAGAAACATAATACTACAAAAGTAACTATATTGCAACCATTCTTAATTCATTTCAGCTCTGAATGACAAACTTATTTTATGAATTCACATGATAATCTGATGATGATTGGCAGATTTTGAAAAAAAAGATATATCAACAAAACGTGATATACCTTTACTATTATTTCATAAAAACGCTTTGATCCTGATCTGTTATGATTAAGCTCAGCAACCTGTTTTTAATATCATTACGATGCTCGACATCATTTAATATTTCTTCAAGTTTGACCAACCTGTCTGTAATATCTTCTTTGGTTATTGCCATGACATTGTTTTTAAATATCAAATTATTTTTTGTTCTTGTTGTTGTTTCTCCATCAAGCTTTAATTCCTCAAACATCTTCTCTCCAGGACGTAACCCAATTTCAACAATATCAATATCCTTATAAGGTTTGAATCCTGACAATCGAATCATTTTTTCAGCTAAATCCAAAATTTTCACTGGTTCTCCCATATCAAGAACAAAGATTTCGCCTTTATCTGCATAGAAACCAGCCTGCAATACAAGCTGCGCTGCTTCAGGAATCGTCATAAAGTAACGTATGATATTTTTATCTGTTATCGTGACAGGACCGCCTTCCGCAATCTGCTGCTTAAAAATTGGGATTACGGAACCATTCGATCCCAAAACATTTCCGAACCGAACGGCAGCCATCTTAGTCACGCCATTATCACCATCTGCTTGCAAAATCATTTCTGTCATTCGTTTTGTTGCCCCCATGACATTGGTTGGATTAACTGCCTTATCCGTACTAATCATAATGAATCTAGATACGTTATTCTTAATACATGCATTAATCACATTATTTGTTCCGAATACATTGTTCTTGATAGCTTCCATAGGACGCGTTTCCATTAACGGAACATGTTTGTGTGCAGCTGCATGAAAGACAACATCCGGATTATATTCCTTAAATATACCATTGATTGCTTTAAACTCTCTTATTGATGCAATTAATGAAATAATTTCAATTGTTTTATTCAATATTCCATGTGTGCGATTTCTATTAAATTCCTGTTCAAGCATATATAAAGAATTCTCATTAATATCAATCATCATCAGCTGCTTCGGTTTAAATTTCACAATTTGTCGGCATAACTCAGATCCTATGGATCCACCGGCTCCCGTTACTACAACAACCTTATCTGTTAAGTAACTTTTGATTTCGTTTTGTTCTAGCTTTATTTCACCCCGACCAAGTAAATCCTCGATGCTTATATCCTGAACCGGATACTTTTTAGGTGAATTCAACTCATTGACAAGTAAATTGTCTCCTTCTTTCATAATTTTGGTTTCCAGCTTTGCAGACTGACACAGGTCATAAATTCTTCTCACTGTATCCTTATCAGCACTCGGCATAGCAATAAATGCAATTTTCACATCATACTTCTGCACAATCTCTGGAATATCGTATGTATCTCCCAAAACTCTATATCCTGATATTTCATTATTGATTTTCTTATCATCCACAAAGCCTATGACACTGACATTGAAATTATCATTTTGCGCCAATTCCTTTACTAGGACATAACCGGCATCACCAGCTCCAATAATGATAGCTTTTTCAGTTTTATTCGTAACCTTATATGTCATTCTTCTATACAATCTATAACAAACTCGTACATTAAACATCAACAAAGCTGTTAAGAGTCCCCCAGTAACTATAACACTAAGAAAAGTTCTATCTAATTCAAATATGATCGCCAAAGCAAACAATACGACAGTAGATAAAACAACAGCCAAACCAATTCTCAAAGTTTCAATAGGCCCGACATACTTCCATAAGCTTTTGTGAATTTTAAACAACATAAAGCAACTCATGTATACTAATAAAACTGAAAGCATTGCCAGCGCAAAGTCCCTTATATAGATTTTTTCAAAATTTGGTATTCTAAATTCTATTTTGATCCAATAAGCCAATAGAAACGATACAAATACGATGCATAAATCAAAAAAACACAGCATCATCTCTCTATGATTCTTATATAGACTGTTGTTAAATATTTTCTCAATCATTACAGCCACTCCTTCATACCTATCCTATTCTACCATACAACTAAATTTAATAAAATCTAATTTTAAAAAACAAAAGTATATATACCTTATTTTTAGCTTATATATCAATAATGAAATGTTATTTGTACCAAAATTTATGATTTTTCAACTATCACATATCTATCATATTTTCATTTGAAGATGACATTGTCTATCGCAGATAGGAACGAAAGTATGTATCTAAGTACTTTTAAAGACCCTTTATATTATCATTATCTTCAAATATACTAAAAAGAGAAACTCGATTCACAAGCTTCTCCATTAATAACCCTAAATTTCTATGATGCTAACGCTTTGAAATCATCTCTTACTTTTTTGTCATAGTCTTGGATATTGCGTATTATTTCAACAAAATATTTTTCTTCATCACGATTAAAGATAAATTCTATGATTTTTGTTGGAATAACCAACAGTGCAGTAATCAAAGATACTGAAGCACTGATGAAAGCAACTAAAGTATTCATATCAAATCCTCTATTTACCATGACTGCAATTGAAATACAATGTGCAAGTACCACAGCTATCAAAACACCTAAAAAAATAAATACAGAAACTTTCTTACACCTAGTTTTGAATGAAAGAGATTTTGTAAAATAATCCCTATATTCGATAAGTATCTTTGTATACTCTTCATTTCTTTCTTTGATATTCTTGCGATCTTCTTTTCTTCTATCAAATTCATAGGGATCAACTTCATTATTCCGCAAATCCGAAGGTTTTTTTAGTAAATCCCAAATCGTTTTTTCATTTGATTCCATCCTCTAACCCCAATTCCCCGATTCTTCTTAATATAGCAGTTTCAGAAACATCAAAAATATCCGATAATTCATTAACAATCATTTCTTTTTTGTATCCTAAAAGTGAAAAAAATCTATATTTATCAGTAAAAATATCTTTTGGCATTAATAAAGCAGCAGCAAATCTGTTTACTCTTATTTCCGTTTCACTAGTAAGCCTTTCCTTATCCAAACTATATTCATCCGCAAAATCTGACTTCCCATCATAATCAAATATGTAATGTCCTAACTCATGAGCCATTGTAAAACGCTGGTGTCCACGATTTTCATATGCATTAATTAACATAATTCTTTTACACCCTCGTGCCTCTATTAAGGAATCACTGACCCCAATAACGCCAGAAATATTCGCTGATAGATTTTCTTTATATATCTTAAATCCCACTTTATCAAGAATATGCGCAATTGGTGTCGGATAATCCATCAATTCAAACTGATGGCGTACTTCACCAGCAATTCTTTCAATTTCATTCGAATCAGAAAAGTCTTTAAAATAATTATTTTCTTGTCTTAATTTGTCAAATACACACATAGCTCTGTGCTCTCTTTTCTTTTCCAATGTTTAACACCTCAAACTTATATTACAAAATTATTCCTATTTTTTTTGTCAAAATAAGGTATAGAAACATGGTCTTTAACAGAGACAATTCACCCCTTCCCTTTAAATATCTAAATTTTACACCATTAATTCAAAAACAACAACCTAAAACAACACAAATCTCAATAAAATTCAACCATAAATTTTATCAATCATTACTGTATTCTGTTCATATTCATACTCTCATAAATTCTTATCAATAAAGGATAATATAGGATTATCCTTCATTTGATGAAAATTAAACGAGGAGAAAATTATATGAAATTCGTTTTGCTGGCAGCAGGTAAAGGTCACCGATTGGATATGAAGATAACAAATAAATGCTTTGCGCCCATAAATAATATACCCTTAATAAACTATAGCCTTGAATTGGTATTACCACAGTATTTTGACGAACTAATAATCATTGTTGGTCATAACGCTGAGTATATTATGAAATATATGGGTGAATCTTATCAAGGCATAAAAATAACATATGTTTATCAAGAACCTCAATTAGGAATAGCACACGCCATATTATTAGCAGCACCTTACATAAATAGTGATTTCATGATGTGTTTAAGTGATGAAATTACAGTGCATCCCAGAATCATGTCTATGATGGAAAAATTCAAACATTCAGATACAGACTGTTTATGTGGCGTAACAGAAGATACAATCGAAAATATACAAAAGGCTTATACACTGTCGCTGAATTCTAATAACCTGGTTACTTGCTTAATTGAAAAGCCGATTGAGGTTTTTAACAAATGGAAAGGCACCGGCTTATGTTTGATGAGACAGAGTATGTTAAGTATATTGACAGAACTGAAACCGAATCAACAGCGTGGGGAATATGAAATGGGCAATTGGATTCAGTTAGCTATAGATACTGGTCTTAAATGTCGAATCGAACAATCTGGCGATGCCAACTTTAATATTAACACTCTGGAAGATGTAAAAGCAGCAGAAAACTATTTAAATACAGGGAAGAGAGGAGAATAACAATCATGGAGCCAAAGCAAAGTATTATTATGCCTTATCATAGAAACAAAGAAATGCTATATTACACAACACAGCTTTTGGATAAAATCATTCCTAATGAAGTAGAAATCATTATAGTTGGAAATAATAATAACCTGAATGAATTAAAAGTAGATTTACCAAAGCGATTTACATATATTAAATATGATAAATCAATGCTGTATTCAAAAACAGCAAATCTAGGTGTTGAGGCATCACATGGTGACATAATTACCTTATGTGATCAGGATATTTTCAGTTATCATGATTGGTATACTCCTCTTTTAAAAAAGCTATTATCCAATGATAATATTGGATCAGTGAGCTCAAAACTATTGAACCCTATAAATAACAGGATTATCGATTTTGGAATAGAATACTCAAAATACCGTATTGTCCATCCGCTAAGAGGTCTAAAATTCAACCATCCTTTAGCGATGGAAGATAGAAAGGTCTCCTCCACAACAAGTGCAACATTAATGCTACGAAAAGAAACATATCTTGAAGTAGGAGGCATGGATTTGGATATGCCGTATTGTTGCAGTGATTGTGATATAGGACTCAAGATTGGAAACTTAGGTTTAGAAAACTGGGTTATTGCTGATTCTATTGCATATCATAGAGGTAGCAGCTCATTCAAAAATGGAAAAAGTGCCAGTTTCTCTCATTTACGCAGTGATTCCACTAGCATGTTTTGGGCTAAAAATTACAAAACTCTATCACCCACCATCGATTCAAGCATAATGAGATCCTTTAAATATTTAAAATCAATCTTTAAACTAAAGCCCATGTATTATTTCATCAATCTATCATCTTTATGGGAGTTTGAATGGTATGCCTCACAGCTAAGAAAAATAGCAGATATTGAATATTGTGATATCCATACGTATCCGCAAAATACACCACATTATTCTACTCCTATACAAATCTATGATGAAATACCTTACTCATTCATGAATGTCAACGTCCCAATTATTTATTTCGTGGATTATTTCCCTTCCCTTCAAGATAATCTGATTTGGTATCATATGCGAGACATAAAAGATGATTTGGTATTAGATTCTCATGGAAACCTCTTACCACTGTCTTCAATTATTGACCGCTCCTGTTAATCACATGTAAAATCCATCCTTTTTATCAATGCTGACTATCACTGCCTTGCTTATATAGTCAGCCTTGAATGCTTTGATTTCGTTTGGGGTCATATAGAGCAGCTTATTTACGAATGATAAAGACTTCGCTCTGTCATCGATTTCTGAAAATATTTTTTCAGGAAACAATAATTTATATTTTAATGCGAGCTCCTCCAGCATGTTCACATTACTTGAAGCGTAATCCATTGAAGTATACAGCCTTTGAAATATTGATTCAAAGTTATCTCTGTTATTATTTAAAAATGCATACTTAGCCTGAAGAAATAGCCAGTCATCTGATTTATCTGTATGTGTAATACTTAAATTTGTTTCATACTGCTCGAAGGTGCTGTCAAGTATATCTGAACAGTCTCCAATCAATAACAGAGCTATCAATTTATATTTCAGATAACGACACTTAAAGAAAATATGATAATTGATGATTTCGTTATCTTTTATATAGGACAATGCTTCATTCGCTGTTTTGATGGCATCCTCAAATTGCTGCGTAATCAATTGATAGAGAATAAGCTTCGAATAATAGTTAACTTTAAACTTCGCTGCTGTATGAGCAGGCAATAACTCAAAGCTTCTGAAGCCCCATTTCAATAATTCTATTCCTCGTTTCAGATCTTCATTATTCATAAAAAATAAATTAGCAGCATCAAAACAGTCTTCTAATAATATATCATGAAACTGCCATGCGATTGCTGTCATCATTGAATTATTAAGATTGGCAACATATTTTAATGAAGCACCCTCCAGTCTGCCACATACAAAAATTCGATTTTCAAGATAAGCTTTGGCATATTCAATTTCTCTTTCCATATCGCGATGATTTAATACACAAGCTTCCATTCTTTCATAATATAAAGTGTAAATTTTTCTAGATAAATCGGCTTTTGCCAATCTGTTTTTATTTTCACAATAATGTATGATGAATGAGAATTGCTCACGGAGGATGTTTTTTTCATTTGAAACTATATCAAAAACATGCGGAAAGGCTTTATCAAATAAATACTCTGCACTTAACTCACTGATATGATCTCTAACATATTTACAGCATTCAGACACTTCTTTAATAAACACATTCAATTCCATTTCATCTTTTTTATTTATGAAATTATCGAGCAAATACGTATGAAAATTAAATATAAATTTATTTGGTATAGTATAAAGTACTTTATGTTTGTTTATAGTTATAAGCTCACTGCCTGCATACATACGATGAGAAAGCTTATAAAGCAGAATAGGAACATGTTTATCTCTTAGAATCGTATGAAAAAGGTCTTGATAGGACTCTAAATATTTCATCGCATTTTTCAGCAGATCTGGATAGATATCCGTACTTAAACAGGATTCAATTAGATCGTGTTCAAATGCATAGCATTTGTTCCTATGGTCACCTTCATTTTTAATGACCCCGTGCCTGACTAAGGCCTGAACAATCTTTCTGTCTACATTTAATATATCTAATAATGATTCATCCATTGTGGAAAAAAGATGAAGTAAGGAAATAAAATCATAGATATCTGACTTCCATTGTACATATTTATCCAATATCATATGATAACTCGAACTGAATAATCTTTCATAATCATCTGGAATAGATCGTAAACTCGCTTCCAGTTCCTTCGATTTGTTGATAATTCCATGCTGATTTTTAAATTCTATGCAATCTGATATGATTAAGTGATTGGCAAGCTGCTGGATATATTTTGGCTTTAACGACGTACTGGCAAGAATCTTTCTTAATACAGGAAGATTTAAAGGATAATCATCCAAGCTCAAAATAGTTTTTAAATATGCGATGGCCTGTTTTTCATTTTGAAATCCATCAATTTTCCTGCAGAGAAAATCAATTCTGCTAAATTCCCCGATAAAATCAAGGTATCGATCATCAAATACAAGACTCGTATTGATAGAGATAAGTAAGACAATATGTGAGGATTGCTGATGTTGGAGCATATACTGTATCATTTCTTTGAAGAAATCAATAATTTCTACCGCATAAGATTGCATATTATCAATGATTACAGCATATCTGCCCTGTGATAATTTTCCAAAGATTATTTTAAGATACCGATGCAATTCTTCAAATGCGAATTCTTTCTTATTTAATAATTTAAAAAATGCTACAATTTCTTCTTTGATATTATCATCAAGACTCGGTATAACGATATCGTCGGTTTCACACATGAGATGAAATGCAAGGTCTTCCGAAATCGCAAAAGCGCTATAGGTGATTTCACGCACAACATCCTTCCAAGAACTATTTTTATCAAAGCCTATAAAATTTAGGATATGATAATCATTTTTTGTTAAAACTGCATCGCATTCCTGTAATATTCTTGTTTTTCCGGTACCACCGCCACCATATACCAGAAATCCGGACATTGGGGAATTATTTATACACTCATGTGTAAATATATTTATGAGATCCTCATAATGCTTCCCTATAAGGACATTGTTTCTATTCCATTCACAAGGATATGCCACAGAATCAGCTTTTGCTTTTGCTTCCTGCACACCGTTCAGGCATACTTCCGTACATAAGCGTGGAAGCTTTAGCCTTTCCCTATATTTTATTAAACGTACTTTAAATTTACATAATACGATTTGATTAGGTTTTAATTCAATAGTACGCATTATCTTATTACGTAAAGCCTTGTCCTGTGATAGAAACTCAAAATAATAATTATCTTCTGATTCATCAATGGTTATTTTAATAGTACAGGAATTGAATTTATGCTTATTTTCTGCGATAACATTCAAATTATACACTTCACCCACAGCTAAATCCATGATTTCATAATACCCGTTAAATCGTTTCTTATCTATCAGTTTTGGATTTTTTTCATTATAAAAATCTATTTCTACGGAGTGATGAAAATCTGCTTTAATCTGTTGACCCAGAAAATCTGAAAGCATTTCTTTATAATTTGTGAATAGGAGTTCCTCTATTGTTTCATTCTCATAAATGAAAACTTCTTTTTTGTGTTCAAATGCATATCGTCCTATATGACGCTTGAGATTTTTATTAAGGTTTGAATAACTAAAGAAAAGCAAATGCTGTACATCATTTAGTTCAGCCATAACCAGTGTTGGAGCTAATTCTTTCAATGCAATATTTTGTGTATAGTTTTTACATTCCGCCCACCAAAGCTCTTGCAGATCATCAATTGCCCAAAAATCTTTACTACCATCATGCGAGGCCTTCGTAGGATGAAATTCAATTTCATATTGATTAAATAACAGTTTAAGCAAAAATGCAACCAACGCTTCAAACTGAACACCTTTAATATTTCCCTTTATGCTACCATATTGTTTCTTATAAAAATAATTTAGAATTTCTGTCCATACTTTATCTTCTATGAATTTCATACAGCTCCTTATATAGCTTTCGTCTTACTCTTTTTAAGGATAATCCTATATTATCCTTTATAGTTTCCTTATTCAAATAATGCAATCAATGCATCATATAATTCCTCCGGCGTTTGAACCGGTTTACTCACCTTCTGTTTATCCACCTGGAAATCCAGTGTGTCGATAAATCTGATTTCATTTTGATACAGATAATCAAAGCCGATCTGTAAAACTGCTGCATGGCTTCGCTTCTTTAAATAGGACGCACAGTCTGCATCTATAATAATAATCTGTTTGTTTTTCACCATATTGAGCCGCTTTAGTAAATGCGGATCCGAAAACAGCCCCAAGCCGAACAGCACAATAGAGTCCGCTTCCAGAATATCTTTTTCAAACTGTTCCAATATGTCCGGATCTACTTTATGCTCCTTGTTTTCAGGTGAACTGCATATAATTTCCGATGCTTCATAATCTCCATGCAGTGCTACTATCTTCATATCAATGGTGATTCCACTGTCCTTGATATCGAAAAACTCATTTGTAATCTTATCATAGTTCGTCGTATAGCAAGTAACCCTTTCATACCCTGTCTCCTGCATTTCACGAAACAGACAGCCGGAGAAGCAACTCATTTTATGAAAAGAGTTTTTATCCGTATGCTTTAATTTTGATATTGTCCGCATCGTTTTCGGTACACTGGTCTTTTCATTATCAATAATCAAATTCTGCATATTTGTTTTTATTTTATCTGAAACAGCCTTTTCCAGCTGCTCCAGTATCTCTTCTGCTTCCACCTTGGAACAAAGATTCGCCAGCCTTGATAAAAGGAACTCTCCATTCACATTTGCATCCGCTATCTTTATGTCATCCAGCAGATGGCAATACTCATTCAACAGCCCTTTTGTCTCCTTATACCATTTCATACTAATCCATTTATTGGGGCACGCATCAAAGAGCTTTTCCATAATCTCTTCTTTATACAATGGATTATTCAAATACGCACTAAAAAAGCAATTGAACCCGTTGCCTATAATGAACACACTTTTCATTCTGCTTCCCCCTTAATCTATCGCATCCAGCTCATGATATAATGTTTTTGCATACGTATCTGTCATTCCACTTAAAAAATCAGTGACCAGTAACAGCCGTAAATATAATGCGTCACGCTCCTTATACTCACCTTCCAGCTTGGAAGCTTCCTTGCGGTAATTTGCGACGTGATTTGAGGAAAGCAGACTTGTAACCTTCTTATCTATTTTCTGCTGCTTGAAGCCTGCGTTTTTACAATCAAAATATATAATAGCAGGAACAAATTTATCCAACAGCGAGTTCAGGAGCTTATGAGCAGAGATTTCCAGCTTCATAATGCTTGTATGTGTAAACGCATAATCCTTTGCTGTTTCCTTTAAAATTTCCAATGTCTTCTCATGATAGGTATCCTCCAGCAGCTCCTTGTGATATTCTCCCTTCATAATGGCCGTATAATTGATACTGAACGAATAGGCCGCACACCACATCAGCCAACCTTTTATGTATTGCAGCCAGTTTTGGACAGCATACATTTCTGCATCCTTCACAGAGCTGCATAATTCCAATCCTTTAACATAAAGCTCCGTCAGCTTCTGCTGTGCTTCCTTTACATAATAATATTTATCATTTTTATCATATTTCTGTATTTTATCTGCGATTTTCTTCCTTAACTGATGGTAGCTGAACAACCCTTTCTTAAAGGAATCCTCTACATCTGCCACGCCGTAGGATATATCATCAGCAGCTTCCAGTAAAAACGTTAACGGATGACGTACATAGCTTCCAACAGCCAAAGTTCCGGTCTTCCTGCATATTCTTTGTACCAATTCCTCATCAGCCTGAAAGAACCCCATTTTATGATATTGGATATTTTCTGCTTTATCATCGATATCTTTGGAACAGCACGGATATTTAATCAATGTGTTAATAACTGCAGCTGTAAGATTCATGCCAAATTCACTATCCGAGAACGGCAGCTTTAGTATGGAACGAAGTGCCTGCGCATTCCCTTCAAAATTCTCAAGATCCATTCGCTGCTGTTTACTCAACAGGCTGTATACAGATTCTTCTCCATACATAAGCTCTTTCAAGTGATTTCGAAACCAGTCTCTTATTATCGTTTCGCCAAAATGACCAAACGGCGGATTCCCAATATCATGCAGAAGACCTGCACAGAACAGAATGTCCGGCATTGATTCTGTTTCATGCATAGAAACCCTGTTGTATTTTTTCAAACGCTTTCGTGTCAAATTTGCCAGCTGCTTGGCTGTAAATGCCGTTTCCAAAGAATGTGTGAGTCGAGTTCTTACAAAATCATTTTTGTCCAATGGAAAAACTTGTGTCTTATCCTGAAGTCTTCGAAAAGCTGCGCTCTGGATAACCGTTTGCTGATCCTTTTCAAATTCGTCCCGTAATTCCTTATCAAATTCTTCCAATGGAATCGCCGCCAGACGTTCATCTGATAACAATGCTTCCCAATTCATATTGCCTCGCTTTCCCTGATACTGTCTTTGAAAAGAGAATACGACAAAAAGCCCCCGTATTTTCCCCACTCTTTTTCTTTATTATACAATAGAAACAGCTAACCATGTAAAATTTCTCGTACTTTTTTATGTTTTTTTCTATTATTGCTACCTATCGTTTTACAAATCTTATAATTCATGGAATTCATTCAGCAAATATCACTGAGAATCAACATCCATCAGCTTCCTTTCGCAAACCATTCAGCTTTTTAAATCCTTCCTCACTTCTTATCCTCTTACATTTCTCCGTCAATAAATTTCATAATTTACAGTATTTTCCATTCAATATATATTTACATATTTTACCATATAAACTAGCATAAACCTTGAGGTGAAAAACATGAACTATATCTTAACCAAAGAAATTGTAGACCGGTATCTGCAGGAATGCAGTATCGCAAAAGAGCTGAACGCCCACACACTGAAGGCCTATCAGATCGATCTGAAGCAGTTTTTATGTTTCATGGAACCCTATGCATACGATGTACAAAAGGAATCTCTGCATGCCTATATTCTGCATCTGCACAAGACATATCAGAAACCAAAAACTATAAAACGCAAGATTGCCAGCATCAATGCCCTGTTCTCCTATCTTGTTTTTCATGATCTGATGGAAATCAATCCCATGAGCCGTCTGCGCACCTCCTTTCGGGAACCCCGGCTGCTGCCCAGAACCATACCGTACACACACCTTTCCTCCATCTTCAACCGCATTTATGATGAGATGAAGAACTGCAAGACCAGCTACCAGCGCAAGGTATGTGTCCGCAATGCCGCCGTCATGGAGCTTCTCTTTTCCACCGGCATGAGAGTCTCCGAGCTCTGCCATGTCAGGGATGAAGAAATCAACCTGCGTGAGCAGTATGTCCGCATTTATGGAAAAGGATCAAAGGAGCGCATCCTGCAAATCGGCAATCCGGACGTGTTGAAAATTCTCTATTCCTACCGCTCCATGTTTCAAAAAGAAATCGAAACCAGCGGCTTCTTCTTCATCAACAAGCTCGGCAACCCGCTCTCCGAGCAATCTGTGCGCCTGTTGATTGCCCGCTATGAGAAAGCACTGAAAATCCCCCAGCATCTGACGCCCCATATGTTTCGCCATACCTTCGCTACACAGCTGTTGGAGGAAGACGTGGACATCCGCTACATTCAGCATATCCTTGGACACAGCTCCATCACTACCACGCAGATCTACACCCACATCAGCTCCAACAAGCAAAAAGAAATCCTGTACCATAAAAATCCAAGAAATTTCATAAACCAGAGCTGATTGCACATATACTGCATCCCGCCTCTTGTCTAATTCAAATCCGAACAGCAAAAAAGAGAATTCAGAGATACTTTGCGTACATGAATTCCCTTTTTCTATATAATTGGCATTGTATTAAAGCATTCCGAAAATCTCCATCTCTTACAGGAAACTTTCTGATCAACGAGAGTGAAGACTTCCCTTCATCTTTGGTTATACACTGGCTTTCCCCGTTCAGCCATTCACCTTCAGCAGCTCCAGAATCTGATCCTTATCCATCCTCATGATATTCGTCTCATTCTCTTCCACGAAAATATCCGCAAGCTCCTTTTTCATCTGCTGTAAATGCTGAATACGCTCCTCCACGGTATTGCGCATAATCAGCTTATACACCTGCACGCGGGAATTCTGACCGATGCGATATGCCCGATCACTTGCCTGATTCTCCGCTGAAACATTCCACCAGGGATCATAATGAATCACTGCCTCCGCAGCTGTCAGATTGATACCGGTACCCCCGGACTTCAGTGAAATAAGGAACACCTTCTTTTCCTTATCCTGAAACTTCTGCACAAGCTCCCGTCGCTCCTCCTTACCGGTACTTCCATCCATTCGGAAATACGGTATATGCAGATGCTGGAGCTCAACCTGAATCAAATCCAGCATGGAGGTAAAATTGGAAAACAGCAGCACGGACTTATCATTCTCCACAAGAGAGCTCACCAGCTCCATGCAGGCCTTCAGCTTACTGGAAGGCTGCGATACCTCCTCATACACAAGACGCGGGTCACAGCAAATCTGCCGTAAGCGCATCAGCATTCCCAAAACCTGGAACCGATTGGTCTTCACCAGATCAAGCTCCTGCTGCAGCTCTTTGTTGACCTGTGCAAGATTCGCCATATACATTGTTTCCTCTGCCTCATCAAAGGCGATACTGAGCGTTGTCTCCGTCTTTTCAGGCAGCTCACTCAGCACCTCCTTCTTCACTCTTCGCAGAATGAACGGCTGTACCATTTTCTTCAGCTGCTCCTGCTTCTCCTTATGCTTTCCAAGAACGATATCCTTCTCGAAATGATGGGAGAAATAGCGGTAATCAAACAGGTAGCCCGGCATCAGAAAGTCAAAAATACTCCACAGCTCAGCCAGTGAATTTTCAATAGGTGTACCTGTCAGAGCCAGTGCATGATGGCTCTTCAGACGCTTCGTGCTCGTCGCATTCATCGTCCGCTGGTTTTTGATATACTGTGCCTCATCCAGAATCTTATAGAAGAACGTCCGGCTTTCATAATAGCCGATATCCCTCTTCAGATAATCATAGGAGGTAATCAGCAGATCCATATCCATACTGCTGCGGATCAGCTCCTCCCGCTTTGCCTGAGAGCCTGTGATACAGCAAACCCTTAAATCACTTGCAAATTTACGCACCTCATCCTCCCAGTTATACAGCACACTGCTCGGCACAACGACAATGCTGGTGCGGCCTGCCTGCTTTTCGCTTTCCAGAAAGGCAATGACCTGCAACGTTTTTCCAAGACCCATATCATCCGCCAGAATACCTCCGAAGCCATACTGGTGCATCAGCTTCAGCCAGCGAAAGCCATCCTTCTGATAATCACGTAAAAGCTCATTATAGCGCTGTGGTATTTCAATATCCTGTGTACTGATCTGCTGAAAGGAGTTCAGTATATTCTGTAAGACATCCTCTTTATGGAAGGCAATGGAGTCACTTCCCTTTGTGAATGCATCCAGCATGAACAGACGATATCCCGGCAGCTGTATGCAGTTCTGCTGCAGCTGTTCATCCTCGATATGAAACTCCTGCATCATCGTATCCAGTTCCTCCAGCTGATCACTCTTCAGATTCAGCAGCTTCCCGTTTTTCAACCGATAAAAATGCTTTTTCCTGCGGTAGGCGCGCAGCACATCCAGCAGCTCCTCCTTATGAATATCGCGGCTGTGTAAATCGATTTCCAGAAGGTTACCTGCAAGGCGAAGCCCTGCATGCAGATTAACCACATGCTTCTTATTCATATTCTTCAATACATCACTGACAAAAATCTCACAATATCCCGACAGAAACGGAAGGCCGTCCCGCATGAACTCCAGCAGGGTTTCACTCACATCATGAAACAGCGCGCAATGCTCCTTCGGCTGTATGATATCCGCATACTGCCTTATGAAATTTTCAACAATCTCCTGGCGCAGCGGCAGATATTCCTGCTCATCCTGAAAGCCCGGTATCCGTTCATCCTCATACAGAACATCCAGCTGAAAATACACCCTTCCCAGCTCATCAATATCCCCATACAGCTCCAGTCCGATCGGCTCCAGCGTATAGGCATACTTCGCGATTCCATACATATTCGCATAATCACGGATTTCACTTAGAACATATTTATAGAAATCCGCAAACTGCTCATTGCGCACATACAGCTGCTGCTCACTCAGGGAATCAATCAGCTCCAGACACTTCCCCTGTTCATCAAAGCGATAGCGGTACAGCGTATCATCCTGCATGCGGTACAAGTGATGCCGTCCCCGAATACCGCTTTTCAGCAGCGACCAGTTGCGGAAGGTAAGCAGTAAAAAATTCTCCTCACTCTTTACGCGGATGTCCAGCAGCTGTCGTTTATCCTTCATCTGAATGTTGCGATAGCGCTGTGGAAGGCGCCCCAACAGCTCATAAAACTCATCCATATACAGCGGAGGAATCTCCATAACACTCGGATTGGATACCAGCGTCTTTCCCTCATAAAAGCAGTTTTTCAGAAAACGGATCAGATCCTGGCTGTCTTCATCAAAGCGGTTTATCGAATGGGTGAACGCCAGAGACATACCATATTGTGCATAGGTCTGCTGGGCAAGGCGCTCAAAGAAATCCGCTAGACTGCTGATGGTATACCATTTCCGGTCTCCGATTTTCAGTGCGATATACATATGCTGCTGGTCAGTGACCTCAGCTTCCACAAACAGATGCACCTTTTCCACATGCTCACGGTTTTGCAGCTCCTGATAATAGACCTTGCTCTCCTGCAGAATATGACTGGAGGTCGCAAACTGCTTCATCAGCTCTCTGCGGCGGGTATTCTCCTTCACCATCGCCTCGATGTTTTGATGCTCCTTCAAAATTTCCATCTGCAATCTGCCCTTTTTTACAGGTACTGCTTCCTTTTCTGCAGAAGTCCTCTGCTTCTCTTTCTTAACAGGTGATGGACTCTGCTGAAGCAACGGAAGTTGTGCAGCTGGCTGTACGGCGATTTCTTCCTCTTTCCGTTCATAGGAATATGGAAACTTCTCCGGCTGCAGATCATGAATCTGATACAGTACGGCAAGCAGATGCTCACATATTTTTGTTCGCTTGCAGCTGCAGAAATAATAATCCACATCACTCTCCGCATTTAATGTAAACTGCAGTGTCGCATAAAACTTGCCACTCAATGTTTCCATCCGTGCCTCTACGTGGTACTCACTCTGCGTTTTTGCTATATATATTTTTTTGATCAGGTTTTCTTGTTGAACCTTTCTGGCCTTGATCAGCTTTGTTTCACTTTTTGTCTGTCGCTTAATATCATCTACCGTTAATCTCACAGCTTCATCCCTTTACTCCTGCTTTTCCTATCTTTACAAATATGCAGGGTATCCTTTCTATTCCGAATACAAAAAAGCATCCAATACGTCATGTTACGTATTGCACACTTTTCCTCGCGTTTCTTCTTATATGATACCTGCAAATCCAAATAAGTCAAGCCGCTTTTCCTTTATTTTCTAAATCCGTCAGGAAAAACAGATACGATTCACCAAAGCAGCATGCGCTGTTAGGCGCTGATCGCTGAAACAACAGCTGTCTATGACAGCCTGTAAACTCTTTATGCTATCAAGCAATGGTATCTCTATCAGCCTATATCTGTGTTTCAAAGCGGTGAGGCATTACGAAAACAGCTTACTGTACATTCTGAACTTCTCTGTAATAAGGCATCCCCGCACTGCAGCCATACATTCTGCCAGTAGCACAAAGCAGGCTACATATGCCGAACCCGCAGGACATCCACAACCATCATAATAAATTCCCGGTTGGTCGGCTTACCTTTATTCTTACTGATCGTATTACGGAACACGGAATACAGAAAGTCCACATCCCCGCGATCCAGCGTTGCCTCTACGGCATTGCGGATACTGCGCTCCACACAGGAAGGCGTTGTATCATAAGCCTCAGCTATCGTTGCATATAGGCCATTCATCATATTCTTTAATAGCTCCGGATGATCATAAACTTCCAGGATAGCGCTGCGCAGATAATAGTGCCCTTTGATGTGTGCGGGTGTTCCCATGTCATGCAAAAGATTTGTAACCTCTTCGTATAATTCCTTTGTCAATGTATCCATCATAAAATTCCCTCCATCCATTTCTCTGATTCCACACACTAACAATAATTTAAATATGTCCAGAAGTAAACCGATGTCGTTATCTGTCGAAATTTATAATTTATAAAAGCGTTTGTAATTACAGGCCATTGCAGTCTTATCAGGGTATCCCGTATCGTCTGGTGTATTTCTATGATGATCCTTATGCCAACAGTAACAGGTGTTCACAATTCCCTGCCGCATATAAAAAAATGAAGGGTTCATAACGAATCCTTCGAGTGGGCAGACAATCTATATAAGCATTTAAAGACCGCCGCTTATTCAAGCCTGCACATCCATCTTACAGCAGGAAGATATACGGATGCCTTATTGCAAGCATCCACGAACAGCATAAAGAATCCAAATCTTTTGGTATACACAACAGATTGGATTCTCCTTTTTCTATTCACACTGAGTAAGCATGCCGTAATCAGAAAATGCTTCCGCATTTACTTTAGCCAGTCACTGTGGAACACCCCTGCCTGATCCACACGCTCATAGGTGTGTGCACCAAAGCAGTCCCGCTGTGCCTGTATCAGATTCGTTTCCAGACTTGCCGTGGTGTAGCCATTGACATAATTCATCGCACTGCATAAAACCGGTATATACAAGCCCTTTTGCAGAGCGAAGCTGATGATGCGCTGTAAATCCTCTCTGCCCTGTTTCACATACTCTGTAAACTGATCGGATACAAGCAGATTTGTAAGGTTTGCATCCTTGTCATAGGCCTGAAATATATCCTTTAAGAACTCTGATTTGATAATACAGCCATTCTGCCATATCACCGCGAGCTGCTTGGTATCAATATGGTAGCCGCATTGCGCATTCACGGCAGCTATGAGGGAAAAGCCCTGTGCATAGATGCTCGTTTTTGCCAGCAGCACCGCCTTACACAGATCAGCAGCCAGCTGCTCATTGCTGGTTTCTTCATCCTGTGTACCTGCATAGCACTGTTCCGCCTGTAGCCGTTGGGCTTTCATGGAGGAAAGAAATCTTGCTTCCACCGCCTCTATAAGGCTTGGCACAGGAACACCGTATTCCAGAGAAACACATGCTGTCCATTTTCCGGTTCCCTTCTGCTTTGCGACATCCAGCACCTTGTCAAGCAGCCATTCCTCCTGTTCCTTTTTTTGCAGGATATCCTCTGTGATATCCAGAAGATACGAGGCAAGATTATGCTGATTCAGCTGATGAAATGCCTTTTGCACAGCGGCACGATCCTTTGGATACAGCCTTTTCAGGATTGCATAAAGCTCCGCAAGCAGCTGCATATCGGCATATTCAATACCATTATGCACCATCTTCACAAAATGGCCGGAGCCTTCTTTTCCGATATAGGTACAGCAGGCTGTGCCATCTTCATTTTTGGCAGCGATTGCAGTAAAGATGTCCGCAATTTCGCAATAGGCCCTGTATTCTCCGGAGGGCATGATGCTGGGACCATGCAAGGCTCCCTTTTCTCCACCGGAAACACCGCTTCCTATCAGATAAAATCCATCCTGCTGCAGGGACTGCATTCTGCGCTGTGTATCCTCATAATAGGAATTCCCACAGTCAATCAGTATATCCCCTTTCGCAAGCAGCGGCTTCAAGGATGCAATGACACTGTCCACCACACGTCCTGCCGTTACCATTAGGATGATTTTACGCGGTTTTTCAAGGCTGTTGACAAAGGCTTCCAGTGACTCATATCCGAAAAGCTTCGGATATTTCTGTGTAAACTGCTTTGTGATTTCTGTTTCTATATTGTATACAGATACAGAGAAGCCGTGCTGCATGATATTGCGTGCCAGCGACTGTCCCATGACGCCCAGTCCGTATACTCCGATATTATTCATAGCGAGCCTCCTCTTCCTGACGGCGCTTTAATTCCTCCTTGGCCTGCTTGAGCAGCTTCGGGTTCTGATACAGCGTCAGAATACTGTTTGCCATTGCCTTGCTGGAAATATCAAGACAGTGTTTGCCGGCATCGGATATTGCGAGCTCGCGAAACTGATCGGTATGGCCGGATATCTTCTTTTCCGGAAGCAGTGTCATATAGAGATTGCATGCGGGAATCACACGGGAAACATTTCCCAGATCCTCTCCACCCGCATCACTCGGCATTCCCTCCATCATGGGCTCCCCAAGGGCCAGCATTTCCTCTCTGCACAGCTCAGCGAGCACCGCATTCGGCATACGCCCGTAATATCCCGGTATTTCCTTATAGCTTACCCTGCAGCCGCTGGCCAGTGCCATGCCTTCTGCAATGTTTATGATTTTCTGTTTGGTGGTTTCGATATCCTTTGCCCGCATGGTGGATATTTCCACCTCCAGCCTTGCATAATCCGGGATGCGTCCGATATCCCATTCACTTTCCGCTAGGATACAGCAGATATGAATAGAATCACGCAGCTGCTGCCGGGCAAGTCCCACTGCCTGATAAAACAGATTCGCCGCATCCAGTGCATTGATGCCATTTTCCGGATGGGATTCTGCGTGTGCACTCTTACCGAAGTACTCTATTTCAAAGTCGGTAAAGGAAGCACATTCTCCGCCGATTCTTGCCATGGCACTTGTCGGATGCATCAGAAAAACAGCATCCAAACCGTCAAATACACCCTGCTTAAGCATGATGATCTTTCCTCCGCCATCTTCCTCGGCAGGAGTTCCATATACCTCGATGCTGCCTTCCAGCTCACTGCTTTCCAGAACCTGCTTTACTGCGGCTGCACAGCCTAGCGCACTGGTTGCGATCAGGTTATGACCGCAGGCATGCCCCAGTCCCTTTAATGCATCGTATTCCGCAAATACGGCAATTCTTGGACCGTTTCCTTTTTTGAATACAGCCTGAAAGGCCGTATCCAAACCGGCGATTCCCGTCTTCACAGCAAATCCCTGCTCCTGCAGATAAGAAGAAAGCGCATGTGCAGCTTTCTTCTCTTCAAAGGCGATTTCAGGATTTGCATGGATATAGGAGGCCAGCTTCCATAAGCGGTCAAATTCGCGGTCTACGGTTTCAATGCTCAGCTTCTTTATTTCATCCTTATCCATAAGTTCCTCCACTATACAATATCAAAGAACGCGCCGACCAGACTCAGGACGATTATGATAATGATATATAAATTGAACTTCATTCCCTTTTTCTTGATGGCGAAGAAGATCAGTGCAATGACAGCAAGCGGCAGGATACCGGGAATAATTTCATCCAAAATCTGCTGTACGAGAATCGGATCACTGTTTTCAATCTTCATACCGGCTGTTGTTGTCAGTGTAACATAGCTGGCAGACAGGGCCCCCATCATCATAAGACCAAGGATACTGCAGGCCTGAATGATTTTATTGACAACACCGCTCTGTAAGATTTTCGAAATACTCGTTCTACCGATACGATACCCCATATGCCACATGAAGTAACCAATCGTAAAGCCACAGATCGGGAACAGGATACAGGCAAATACCATACCTGCATAGTTTCCGCTTAAGGCCATGGTAGCTGCAAGTGAGAAGCAGATTGCCTTAATGGTTCCCCAATACAGTGTATCTCCGATACCTGCCATAGGTCCCATAAGTCCGGTTTTGATAGAAGCAATTACCTCATCCGGAATTTCAGCACCGTTTGCCCTGTCCTCCTCCAGCGATAACACGATACCGGGGATGATGGCACCGATGGTTGCCTCTGTATTAAAGAACTGCATATGGCGAACCAGTGCCTGTCGATACTCCTCATCATCTGTGTAAAGCTTTCGCAGCGGCTTTGACAGCGTCACCGCCATGGACAGCGACTGATATCGCTCATAGGAATGGGATACCTCAGCCAGTAAACGCCATTGTATATAGGAACGGGTTATATCCCTTTTTGTAAGCTTCTTTTCATTTGTTTCCATTAGTCATCATCCTCCTCTGCAGCAGGCGCTAATTCTTTTTTATTCGTCATCCAGTAAATCAGCAGTGCAATGGATGTTGCGAAGACTGCGACTGCCATTACATCCAGTTCGAAATACACGACCAGGAAGTAGCCGATTACAAAGAACGGTACCAGATCACGTTTACCGATTGTGTAGACAGCAATCGCGAATCCGATTGCCGGCATGACACCTCCGGCAACTTCAATTCCGTGCATTGCCCATTCCGGCAGCATATTCAAAACATTGGACACAACCTCCGGTCCCACCATATTCGCCAGAAAGATTTCCGGGAAGGTGATACAGAACATGAACAGCAGCGGCCATTCTCTCGCACAGCGCATCATACCCTTCACATTTCCTTCCTCTGCGTATTTGTCAGCCTTATGTACAAAGAAGGAATTCACCGTATATTTCAGATTGTATACCCATCCGCCAAGAATACCGAATGGCACAGCGATAACCAGTGCTGCTGTAGGCTCCATACCTGTTTTAATGGCAATCGGTATAGCAATCAAGGCTGCTGCCGAGCCATCTGCCGGTACGGTTCCACCCGGATAAATGATTCCCAGATACATCAGCTCGATGGTACCACCAAGGATCAGTCCTTCCTGCAAATGTCCTGTCGCAATACCAAGAACCGCTCCGATCAGTGCCGGTGATCCCAGAGTTTCACTGATAGTGTAACCAAAATCAATACTCGATAAGAAATACCAGACTCCGCATAACAGCGCTAATAAGAATGTATTCATAATTTCTCTCCTCTCTCTTTTTAAAATTCAAGATTCTCTATAACCTTATTGATTTCATATTTCTGTTGACTCGGCACAACATGGATATATACCTCGCACCCCTCATTTTGTATTTCCTTTAACAGTGTGGCGTCTTTCGCATCAAAGGAAATTCCGCTCGGTGTGTTTACACGTCCGTTTCCTCCGCCCAATCCGCCGATCTGTAAAGACTTCATCGGAAATCCGCGCTTTTGCATGCTTCTGGCATCCTCTACAGACTTAAACAGCATCAGCACGTTCCCTTCTCCGAACTGATTTTTCTCCCATTTGGTAATTGCCTTGTCTATCGTGAAGATACTTACGCGGACATCGGATGGTGCCGCCATTTTATATACACTCCCTAAAAATTCATCATTCGCCAATGCATCGTTTACAATAATAATACGGTCTGCATTTGCCTGTTTCACCCATTTGGTAACAACCTGTCCATGAATCAGACGAAAATCTATTCGAATCAAGCTAATTGCTGCCATCGTAATTCCTCCTATCTTTCATTCAGCAGTTTTACAACATCCTTGCCGCTTTCCCTTAATGTGGCAAGCCCTATTGTTTTTAATTCGTCCACAGCATAATTTCCCTTCTGTGAGGTCACCTCGATATACATTGCCAGATTCAATCCGGAAATCACCTGCATGTCATATGTTTTCGACAGAATCGCACATGTCGTACACGGTGTTCCGCCAAACAGATCCACCAGGCACAGAACCTTACCATCACCCAGCTTCTCCAGCTGCTTCTCCAGCATTGCTCTGTAATCCTCCGGCTGCATTCCCGGCATCAGAGAAAACGCAAATACATTCTCTGCCTCACCGGCAATCATCTCAGCGGATTTCATCAGCTCTTCACCGAATCTGCCATGTGTACAGACGAAGACCCATACATTATCCTCCATAACTTACTCCTTTCTTATTACCTTCACTCATTTACTAGCAAGTCCCGTGCCAAAATAAAAAAGTGCCTGTTTATCAGCACTTTTCCATCTCTGTATGCTAGTGTGTCATTCTGTGTCAAAGTTATCCATGATGTAAGCCACTTCTGTGTCAGAGATGCGGATTTGAAATTCCCGCTCAATGATTTTCATCGCTGTACGGACAAGACGATACAGCTTTTCATTTCGCTGAATACGTTCCTGACAGGCATCATATTCCATCTCCGCACCGCGAATACAGCGCTCAATCATACATCCGACATGCATCATATAACCAATCAGTATCCGGTTATAGTCGTCAATATCCCACATCTTGGATATGACCTGGAAGGATTTGCGTATCACATCATCTGCTTTTATCGGGTCAAGGAACACAAGCGATTCCTTCAGAAAATTATTCATGACGATATTGGAGGAAACCGGCTCCCTGTCTTCAACCCCAAGCGCTGTGGATATGATTTGTGCGATTTTTGCCAAACCGTCCTCCAGAATGATTTTATCACTGGATATGTACAGCGTATCCTCCAGATGCAGATCTCTGGCACCGACAACGGCAAGAATACGTTTATTTTCCAGATGCTTTTCTTTAAAGGATTCCGTATTGCATGCAACAATATCGATATGATATTCGTCTATGGCAGGTATGGCGGAGCGAATCAGCTCTCCCAGCTTAACCGCTGCCCCTTCGCCGCTCAGACAGGTCGTTACAATGACATTCTGGTGCAGGGCCTTTTGCTTGATTTCCTTGGAGTACAGCTTTCCGATATATGGAGTATAGCTTCGCAGCTCGCGATACAAATCGTCCAGTGTATATTCGCTCAGCATCGTTTTCCGCAAAGCTTCCAGTACAAACGGTGTGGATATCATATCGATTGTCTTTGTTGGAATTCCGGTTTTCTGTGTAATGATTTCTCCAAAGGATAGCAGGGAGCCCATATCGACAAGAATGAGCACCCCCTTTCCCTCATCAATTTCCTTCACCTTGCGTGTCACCGTTTCCAGAAAATCATCCACACTCTGATGTAGGCTCATATCAAGCGCATGACCATGGCGTGTGTCCAGCAGCGCGTTGGCAACATCCACCATATTGCGTGCCACACCGTTTCCATGTGCCAGTGCAAGAAGTGCAATCGCTCCGTTTACCTGCGGCTTATCCTTTTCAATACACAGAAACATTGTAAAGAAGACGATTTCCTGCGGTGGAAACGGAATTTCCAGCTCTTTCTGCAGGAAGCTCATGATTTCCATTGCCACATGATATTCATTCGGATTTTCACTGAGAACGTCATAGACGTTTGCATTCAGCTCATGCTCCTTACGCTTGTTTTCCATCAGCGCGGATATATGCAGCGCCATTGCCGTATACACCTTTTTGGAAATCGGATAGCCAAGTCGCTGCTGAGCCAGCTGCAGGGCAACCTCTACTGCATGATATACATGAATCGGTACAATTTTGTAAAGCATTGCTTCACTCCCGGATTCCTCAATCTGATTGCTTAAGGTTTTGATATAGGTTTCGATATACATGCGCATATGACGGTTGATGTTTGCATTGTCAAAGCCCTTTGCCTCATAATCCTGAAAACGGCGGTTCATTTCCTCATAAATATTCAAAAACTCGCCATCATAGTGTTCCAGCTTTGTTTCCTGATCATAGACGAAGATCTCCTGATCATGTATGGTCAGAAAATCATCAACCTCCTTCTGCTTGCCGGAATTTAAAAGACCGTGATAGATATGCTCCTGCAGTAAGGACAAAGTAATGCGAATCACGTTATCCTGACGGGATATATGCTCCAGAAAGCCGTTGGCACAGAGCAGGCGGATATCCGCCTTCAGCTGCCCGATGTTCCCCTTGCAATCGTAGGACAGCAAAGCCCGCATGACCTTGGCCTTAACCTGAATAGGAATTTTGACCTGGTTATATTCCTGACGGAAGAATTTTTCAATCAGCTCATAGCGCTCTTCAATGGAGCGCTCCTCCAGAGAAGGCATGGTGATCGTCATCGGTATCCTTCGTAAAAAGGTCTGAAGCAGACTGGATTCCAGGTTTTCCGTTGTTGCGGCGATGATCAGCACTCTGGCATCCTTGCTAGTTTCATTGGCTCCCAGCTTGCGGTATTCTCCCTTGTCCAGCAGCATGAACAGCATTTCCTGCCCCTCCGGAGGCAGCCGGTGAATTTCATCCAGAAAGAGGACACCGTTTTGTGCCTTTTCCACCAGACCTTCACTTTCCCTGTCTGCGCCGGTATAGGCACCCTTTACATATCCGAACAGCTGTCCCAGCAGAAGCTGTGGATTATCCGCATATTCGGCACAGTTGAAAATAACAAACGGTGCAGTCTTTTGCAGTACACCATGATCCTTGGCATACTGATACATGATTTCCGCAAACATCGTCTTACCCGCACCTGTTGGTCCCACCAGCAGTGTATGCAGGCCAAACGGCGGATAGATCATAGCCGCCTTTGCCTTGTTGATCATCGTCTTCAGACTTTTATCACTGCCGATCAGCTTATCGAAATCATTTTCGGTATACACTTCTCCTCGTTCCTGCAAATATTCCTGCAGAGAGGAAACAGCAAAACGTTCCAGTGAATGCGCCAGCAGGACCTCCATGCGTTCCCTGTCGAAATAATAAACCGGTCTTCCGGTGATCTTGATAACTGCATTCTCCTGAAAAAGCTGATTCAGTTCTTTACTTACATTCGCCCGATCCATCCCCATGAAATCGGATAGCTGCTGTGCGCTGACCCCCTCATAGCCTTCCTGTATGGAAGAAAGGCTGATGTCTGCACAGAGTTGCTTCAATGTGTCTGCTACCCTGGATTTTCTCCGCATGTTTTCACCTCTTTATTCTGATACGTGTTCAATGCGATTATAAGTTATAAGTATTTGAATGTCAAAATGTCTGTGAGAATTTCCTGAATTTTACTTTACATAAGCAGGCGGTTTCTACACATTATTTATATCGCTCCTTCCTACGTAATAATATGCATAATGAAAAAAACATATATTATATCCTTTATGTGCTTTCAGAATGAAGCGCGTTCTATACCGATTTTATAAGCATACATAACAAAGAATTAAAAGGTTTGCAAAGTGTGACTGCTATCAGTTTAACACGTTTTAAAGTACTTCCAGCTGCTGTTCCCATAAGCTCTTTCACTTGCAGATTCAACTTATCTCATGATATTGCAAAAACAATAAACAAATTTTAGTGGTACAAAAAAGAGCTGAGATGATACAGCTCTTTAAAAATTACTGTAGGTATAGCTTTTTAGGATAGATGTAGAGATTGCAGAACCGTAGGTCGTATGTCTTCTTCAACATCCAGTATGTTCATAGCATCCACCGCACTGACATCGATTTTCTGCATCAGTTTTTTTACATGGAGTAGTGTTGCTTCCACTTTTCCCTCTTCCTTGCCTCTTTGCTCAATGAAATCGCTAAAGTTGCACATCGTCATGACCTCCTTATCTATCTCCTTCTCCATTAGTATACCATACGTCTTCTGTAATTGATCCTTTTTATCCTCTATAACGAGATTTTTTATAAACAAAATCTTTAACAGCTCTAAAAGCCTCTGCTTGTTCTCATCCTCCTGCTCTACCGCATTCGGAATATCCTGCGCTTTTCGTACGCCTTCCTTCTTCGGATACACCATGACTGCTGTGAGCAAATCATAGTCCTCCTTTGCGGCATGCCATATCTTTGTTTCACATGTTTCCTGTATCTTATAGGTGTTGATGACATCATTCTTTTGATTGTTATGACCGATACAGATCCAGATGGAACAGACCTTTTTGATCCTGTCATAATCCGAATGCTGAAATCCATCCTTGGGATGCTTCTGTCTTGCCATCAATCTACTGCAATAATACAAAGCACGCTTGATCAGAGGATAACCGGGATCATCATTTGCCTGGCTTTCCAGATTGATGATCATGCGAACTTTCTTATCTGCAGGTGTGCTCTTATCGGCTTTCTTCTGCTTCATGGGGATTGTCGCCTCGAACTGAATATCGTATTTGATCTGTGCCCCCGGTATGGCTTCATCCGTGACCTCAACCTGATGATCATCGATATATTCACAGTCTGCTGTATTTATAGAAGACATTTCAATATAGGATGGTATGTCCTCCAATGGAATATCTGCGTATTCCGGAATACAGCCCTTCATCACATAGGCGAGAATCTGCTTGTTTGATAATAGCTTTTTACAGTACATGTCATATTTCTTTTTATGATCATAGCAGCTAATCATAGCTGCTGCTTCTGTTTTCATTTTTGTTGTCATAATCATATCCTTTCTTTCTCCTATTGCTATCTGTACTTTAAGGATATGATCCGGTGGTGCTCTTGTTCTGCTATTGTTTTCATTAGCATACAGAGGTACCTGCTGTTTCGTATCATACGCAGGAACAGATGCAACAAAAACAAGGCAGTCCTTACCGCCGACAAGCGGTGTTCAGCTGCTGTAAGCTACTTAATAATTGTAAGGAATGAATGAACGTATAAGAAAAAACGCTTCTAGCAAGCGGTTGAGCTACTGAAAGGCCGGGGCTTTTGCGGATGAATTAGATGTGAATGGATTGTAGTATTTATATAGTTTCTCATAGACCGACCTCTCCTTTTTTTGTATTTACAGTGTAGCATATATCCTGTCGGAAATACAGAAAAAATCTTAAAATCAGAGTATAGACGAAGTGAAAAAATTCATTTGGTAAATCATGATACAGTCTTATAACTGTATACCAGATAGCGCTTAGGCGAATACAGGTTGGCACAGCAGACTTCAATAAAAGTGGAAATTGTAATTAATATTCATATCTGATAAACAAAAATAGGATGCGTAGGCTGTAAAACTAACAACAGCTCCGCATCCATTCATACACATTCTCAAATATACCTTTCAGCACTAATCCTTCTTATCCTCTTTCGGCAGCAGGTACTGCACATGCACTGATTTCTTTGCACGCTGCCCCTGTGCATCCTCGACACTCAGCTGGTAGGTTACTGTTTTTGCTTCCACAGGCAGCTCCTCATCCCATCCGGTAATCAATGCACTCAAATCGTTTCCAGATGCATCTGCGGCAGTAACACCAGCATAATCACGTACCTCCTGCATTGTTGAATTGGATTCAATAACAAATTGAAAATCCGCATGTGCCGCCTGTATAACCGGCTTTGCATTTTCCACAACCTTAATTGCAAAGGATACACGCTCCTTCTGTAAGGATGCTACAGCCTGATAGGTACCCGGTGTTGTAACATCAACCGCAGACAAATCCAGCTTAACCTTTTTTAATACATCGGAATCTGCATTTACATAGGTTTCCGCCTTCTGACTCAGCTTTGCGTTCTGCTCAATGATAAAGGTCTCTTTCTTGGCAGCAATCGCATTGACGCTTTGTTGTTCCTCCTTCAACGGCACATAGGCTTCCGCTTTTACAAATTTCTGCTTCAGCAGTCCTGCAGTCAAAACAACAGCAATCATCAGAATACCGATTGCCAGTACAGCTTTTTCTTCCTTTTTAAATTGAAAATACTTCTTCACATCATCACTTCCCAACTTACTTCAACGTTTGTATTTTATCATATCCCTTCCGGTAATAAAATGCCTAAAAATACAATTTCAGCCTTTATTTATCACCTTTTTTACCATTTGGTCTGGAAAGGTATGTTTGTGGGATTACGCATTCTGCACCTGTGGAAAATATGACATTCCATCGTTTTTCATTTGTATTTTTTTCTGCTTGATATTATAATCATACTACTCATGTTGGAAAGCTATCAGCTACCGTATAGACTATTGATGAAATAACACAGGCAGCGCGCTTCCATTCCATATTTATACAGAGCTTTTTTCATCGCTGTTATGCGGGCAATATGATATGATTATCCTGTAGTAAGCAGCACGCCAAAAATCAAAACAACATTTTCAGGAGGTACAATATGACATTTTTACAGAAATTGGGTCCCGGCAGCACCCTTATTGCCCCAGCCTACCTGCACGCAGCTCTGCGCGAGGAGCTTTTAAAAACACGCAGCGGCTTGCTGGGACTGAAGCTGAACACTCTGCAGGGATGGCTGCAGCAGCAGGCAAATGTTGCAGTACCGTCCAGACATGTTGCCTTATATCAGTATAAGCAGCGGATACAGACAATCCTTCCGCAGCTGAAAATCTATCGTGAGGTGGCGGACTCCCCGGTATTTCTGAACGAATGCAGGTCGTTTCTGGATTCCATTTATTTCTGGAACATCCCCCAGAGTGAGCTGCCTCAGGAAAGTGAAGCACAAAAAGAACTGTTTGCAATCCTTTCTCAGCTCACGGATATTGCCGTGCCTTCCAAACAGCAGCGTGCAGCATTAACGAATATAAAAACAAAGCGGCTGGATGATCTGCATATTCTGGATGTGTATCACACGCTGGAGGAAGAACAGCTCATACAGGCGCTGGTTGCGCAGGGGGCACAGCGCTGTACTCCGCCGGTGTATGAGCCAATGCCATTGTTTTTCCATGCTGTAAACAAGCGCCAGGAAATTGAAGCATGTGCACAATATATTATCGAGCACGATCTGGATGCGGCTGATATTCATATCACCCTTGCCAATGCAACCTATAAGCCGATTCTTGCACAGATTTTCCAGCGTTATCAAATACCGTATACACTGCTGAAGGATTCCCATGCGAGTATACTGCCACACCGCTTTTCCGCATTGTTCTCTTATTATCTGAAGCCGGATACGGAAAATCTTCTCCGTGTTCTGGATTGCGGTGTCGTACACATGGAACAGCTGCAGAAGCTGAAGGATTATCTGGATGTATTTTCCTGTAATATCGAGGAAGCCTTTGACCATTTACAGCAGATTGAGGATGAGGGACATATTCTCGATGCACTTGAGCTGGCCAAGCTGCAAAAGCTGGAAGAAGAGGCTGAGCTGGTTCGTCAACAGCTGGTGGTCTATCTGCGTCCGCTGAAACAGCCGATATCGATGGAAGCGATGATACAGACCGCTGCTTCCTATGTCAGAGAATCTCTGCGCAGGGACGATGCAGATACCAAAATTCTTCTGGATATTGAGACGATGCTGAAGGAGCTCCATCCTTATATATTAGAAAAAGAGGATATTGCATTTTTTCTGTACTTCCTTGACGGTATGACACAAAGCAGTGCTCCCAAAGAAAGAAGCGGAGCCATCGTCTGTGATCTGCGCCAGTCCCCCTTCTGCCGAAAGCATTTATTTATTCTGGGATGTACACAAAAAGACTATCCTGCCTTTCAAACAAAAAAAGGCATTTTCGATGAGAACTATCACGCATTGATTTCAGCCTATCCTTCCATGGAACGACGTTATCAGTTTTATCTGGAACAGATATCCGCAATGCTGTACGCAGCACCATCCGTATATGTATCCTATCCGCTCGGCACCTATGAGGGAAAAGGAATGGAGGCTGCCCTGGAAATTGAGGACTATGTCCAGAAGCAGCATGCGAATCCAAAAGCGGGTTCAGTAGCTTATCCGCTGTACAGCAGCTATGAACCTGTTTCCACCAACATTACATTGTCTCCTGAAATGGCACAGGCTCTGTTTGTTAAAGATAAAATGATCCGGGGCTCCATTTCCGCTCTGGAACGCTATGTTAAATGTCCGTTCTCTTACTTTCTGCGCTATGGTCTTTCCCTGCGGGAACCGATGAAGGTCGGCTTTCCGGATTCCTATGCCGGCACTCTCGCACATTACCTTCTGGAGACCTTTACAGGGAAATATGGGAAGGCCTATACAAAGGTGGCAGAGGAAAAAATCGAAGAAGTGCTGATGAAGGAAATTCGGATTATGCAGGATGTGTTTCCATCTCTGGAAAAAAAGCTGGAAAATGTTGCACAGCGAATACTTACCTCTATGACACAGACCTTGGGCTTGCTGGATGACTTTGAACAGCATTCCATATTATCTCCGTATCTTCGTGAGAAGGAGTTTCATTACAGCATTCCCCTAGGGGATGACATCAGCCTCGCATTAAAGGGATATATTGACCGCATCGATGCGTCGGATGAATTCTTATGTATTCTGGATTATAAAAGCTCTGCCAAAATGCTGTCGGAGACTAACGTATTTGCCGCCTTGCAGCTGCAGCTGCTAACCTATTCCATCGTCTGCAGTAAAGAATTTCATAAACGTGTTCTGGGATCCTTCTACGTTTCGTTAAAAAATGAAAATATCCCTTATACGGCAGGCAAGCTGTCCCGGAGAAAACCGGTAACACATCTTCCATCCAGTAAAGAGGAATATGAAGAAATCCGTCACAAGGCACATCGCATGAACGGCTGGGTCATGGACAGTGATATACAGGCACTGGATGACAACGGCGCACACATTGTTGGTGTGAGTCAGAATAAGGAGGGGATCATAAAGCCGCGCAAGCTGTATGATCTCGGCAGTATCGAACGTTATTTTACAAAAATGTATCAAATGATCGGTAACAGAATCATAAACGGGGACATTCGCTGTTTGCCGATGGAAGAGGCCTGTATGTTTTGCAGCTATTATGAAATCTGCCGATTTAAGGGCATATATGCAGAAAAAACACAGCTGGTGGAGGTAGAGGACGATATCTATCAGCAACAGAAAGGACGTGAGGAAGATGCCTGAATGGAATCCCATGCAGCTGAAGGCGATTCAGACAAAGGAACGCAATATCCTGGTATCCGCATCCGCAGGAAGCGGGAAGACCACCGTGCTGATTGCACGTCTGATGGATCTGGTCATGAAGGATCATGTCTCCATTGACTCCATTCTTGCCATGACCTTCACGGAAGCTGCCGCAAACGAAATGAAAAAGCGTCTGGCCACAGAGCTGCAGAAGGCGTTGACCGCTGCCCGAATAGAAGAAGAGAAAAGCTATATCACCAGACAGCTGACGGGTATACAGACAGCACATATATCAACCATCCATTCCTTCTGCCTTTCCATCATACAGGAATATTATTACATTCTCGGACTGGATCCGCAGCGTATCAAAAGCATTATGGATAACGGAACGATGGTTCTGTTTCAGCAGCAGTCCCTGGAGGAAGCCTTTGCGAAACAGTATCAGCTGCAGGATGCAAGCTTTCTGCAGCTGTGTCAGATGTTTTCAGCAAGAGCGGAAAACGATGAGGCCCTGCGTACCATGATTATGAATCTTGCAGGACTGGCCTCCAGCAAATCCGATCCGGAAGCCTGGCTGGATTCTCTGGCAGAGAATTATCATGAAAAGCATCTGCTGGAGGATTTACCAAAAGAGATTTATGAGAATTTCTTTGAATATCTCGTTGTGCAAACTGCACGTTATGAAGAAACGCTGGTCCGTATAGATGAGCTTTACCGGTTAAAATATGATGATCAGGTAAAAAAACACGCTATAGTGGAACAGAAGCTGCTTGCTCTTCAGGACCTGCATCAGGCCTTGCAAAATCAGGATTATCAGGCTTACCGTGCTGCCTTTCTCGCCATTGTACACGCCGTTGTACCTCCAAGCCCGGATAAGGAGGATAAGGAATATGCGCGCCTGAGAAAAAGTCTTCTTGCTTTAGAGGATGCACAACTGGAAATCCTATTCAGTGAAGATGAATTCATGCGGGATATCCGCTACTTGTATCCTTATATAAAAAAGCTGGTGGACATGTGCAGGGATTATCGCAGCGCCTATGCAAGGATAAAGGAAGAGCATAAGGTCATCGACTTTGATGATATGGAGCATTTCGCTCTGGAAATTTTACAGGCGAAGGGTGGCCGTGTTGCTGATATCTATCGTGAAAAATTCGTTGAAATCATGGTGGATGAATTTCAGGACAGCAATGATGTTCAAAACCAGCTGGTAATGCTGATCTGCAGAAAGAACAATGTATTCCGTGTTGGAGACATCAAGCAGTCAATTTATGGATTCCGTCATGCCAAGCCGTCTTTGATGAAGGGACTGATCGATCATCGCGGAGTATTTGATGAGGTTATTTATCTTTCAAATAATTACCGTTCCAAGAAAATGATTGTCGATTTTAATAATGACCTGTTTAAGCTGTTGATGAATATCGATGGATTTTCCTGCAGCTATGCAAAAGAGGATGATGTAGAAACCGGTGTCCCTGCGCAGAACGAGGATAATGTTCCCATCTGTTTTCATGCTGTATACCATAACGAAATTAAGGAAGCAGAGGGGATTATCGTTTCCAAAAATGAATTAAAGGCAAGCTATATTGCCAATCAGATTTTGGAAATTAAGGAGCGCGAGCAGCGAAAGTGGAAGGACTTTGTTGTCCTCGTCCGTGGAAATGCCCGCAAGGATGATATGAAGAAGATTTTCGATGAGCTGAATATCCCGTATTTCATTGATATCAAATACGGATTCTATCAATCCAATGCCGTACAGGTGATTCTGTCCGCAATGAAGTGTATTTTGCATCCGCACGATGATATCAGCTTTACTGCCACTATGCTGTCACCGCTTTTTCGTAAATCAACTATGGATTTCGCACAGGCCAAGCTGCAGAAGGAAAAGGGACAATCCTATTATTCCTGGTTCTGTGAGCATCCGTTTCCCGGATTTGAAATATTACAGGAGCTGATTTTCCAACATGGCAGGCTGCGCATCAGTGAGCTCATAAATAAACTGTATGAGATGCAGGATTATTATCGTCTGCATACAAGCATTCAGGAAAAAACCAATCTGGATCTGCTGTTTGAAAAGGCTGTACAGTTTGAGGATCAGTATGCCTCCGGATTATCCTCCTTTCTTTCACAGATCGAACAGATCAAGGATGCTCAGACAGCAGAGGCGATTCCGATTGGCGCTGAGGCGGATGTGGTCCGTGTTATGAGTATCCACCAGTCCAAGGGTCTGCAGTTCCCCGTCGTATTCCTATGGTCTACCGATAAGCAGACACCGATCGAATTTAAGGATTTCTGTATCAGTGATTCCGAGCTCGGACTGGCAATGAAGGCAATGGACTTACCGCAGCGCTATGTCCGCACAACGATACCGCGAATCGCCATGGAACATAAAAAGGATAAGGAAGAACTGGAGGAGGAGATGCGCATTCTCTACGTGGCAACCACCCGTGCCCAGACACAGATGCATATCGTTGACTGTATACTTGAGCTTGATGCCTATAAGCATCCGTTAAGCATGTCGCAGGTATACAACCGCAATGGCTATACATCATGGATTTTACAGACGTTTTTATGCAACCCAAGTCCACTCTTTACTATAAAGGAGGTGCACCGCCTCTGGCACAGTGAGGTGCAACAGGCAGAGGCAGGCGTAGATCATCCTTTCCGGGTATATGAAAAGCCATCCAAAAGCATTGAACTGGTAACCGCTTCCGCACAAGAGGCAAGGGAGCTGCCTGCGTTTACATTTGACGATGACATGCAGGGAAGTGATTATGGAACCATGATGCATAAAATGATAGAGGCACTTCAGGCTCCTATATGGAGTCGTGATGTTATTCTCCAAGTCGCCAATCAGCAGCTGTTGGAGCTGAAGGAATGGGATATTCAGACATTGCTGCAGCTGGGAAAGGATCCGGATTATCTGTCGGCATACAGAGGGGATGTCCATCATGAAATGCCGTTTATGGTTAAGGACGGATTGCAAATTCTACATGGCTATATGGACTTTGTCAGCATTCAAAACGACCGTATGATCATCCTTGATTTCAAGACAGATTCTCTCAAAGAGGATGCGGAATTCATACAACGATATAAGGGACAGCTTGCTATGTATAAAAAGGCTATGCATCTCTTATATCCAAAGCATAGTATCACGACCTGCATCTATTCTCTGCATCTGCATAGGATGATTGCCATTTCATAACAAAAGACAGAATCATGAACCTTCTCAGGTTCATGATTCTGTCTTTTTTGCTTATAATGAGTTCATAGCCTGCTTTCCATATTATGAATATACCTGTCTGTGATGTATCTGACTGTATACATGCAACAGATATGGTGTTGTTTCTTCTGCTCTATCAACAGTTACAATCGTCAACCTGCAGTATGCCTAAAGCAGGACAGCAGCCCCTTCATTAAGATATCGAGTGTCCTACCGCATATCCAGGCACAAAGCTTCCCTTCATTTACGCTTTCGGCTCTACAGCAATAAACAGCTTATCTCTTTCCGCTATTCCGTAATTCTTTGAAAAGAAATCATACATCGTCCAATTATAATAAAAACGTTCTGCAGGGTAAATACCATAGCCGTCCTGATTATGGTCTGTTGTATCATAGGAATCCGCCACAATAAGAACATCATCCTGTGTTGTTTCCGTCCCCATGGTATCATATCCGATGATTACCTGCCAGTGTCCTCCCCAGTCATTCCATGCCACCATAACCGGTATACCTTTTTTTAAAAAATCCTGAATCATGCGCAGATTGATTTTATCGTAATCGCTTTCCTTGTAATCATACGTTGAATGAATCTGAAACCCTCCAACACCTTCGAAAATCTGTATCATGGATTGTAAAGAGGTAGCCTCACTTTTCAGTTTATTTGTGCGAAGCTGCACAAGTGTTTCCTCATTGTGCTTACCGAGCTTCCCGTAATACTGCAATACCATGAGTGCCGCATCCACACCGCAGCTCCATTCACTCGTCTGCTGCATCGTTTTAAATTTCGGCAGCAAGGTAAGCGTATCTGTAGACTTCATATGATAGAAATCCGGATGCTTGAAATATGGTGATTCCTTTTGATCACCCTCACGCTCCACACTGTCTGCCCCGTCATCTTCTGACAGATCCACTGTATGTGCTATCTTCATTTCATCACTATAATTTTCCTTTTCCTCCGTTTTCACACTGCAGCCGAAAAGCAGTACCGCTGCCATACAAAAAATAATCGTTTTTTTCATCATGTCCTCACTTTCTTAGTGAGTATAATACCTGCATATGCAAACGTGCATACTGATCCTGTTATATCCGCTGTGCTGTATGATTCTATGTTCATAATAATAAAATATACGGGATATCCTGAGTCTATACGACAAACATCTGCCTTTATTACTCTTATTGATCTTACAAGTATCGATACTCATAAAACTGGCTTTAAACCAACAACAAGACTTTACAGTCACAATAATCGGCATTTGACCTGGCTGTCCGTATGGCCTTTTTTCTGAGGTCAAACGAATGCATATTGCATTCCATGCAATTAGGGTGGTGTAGCATAAAGGTTTTCAGGACATCCCTCCACTTCTTCTATGAGCGGAATTATAACGAAAAGGAAGGTATTCCACAATACTAAATATAGGTAATATCAAATACAGGAACAAACATGAAACTGTGTATCGGATGTAAAAACAAAACAGCACAATTTCGTGCTGTTTATAAGATAAGCTCCTGCTGTACTCCTGCAGAGCGTTTTGTCACATATTTTTTTAGAGCCTCCATGATAGAGTAGATGATGTTTTCCAGAACTCCCAAATCCATACTCTGTACAATCAGCTGGAGCAGATAATCTTCCTTTCCCATGTCAAAGTCATTATCAAACATCAGCAGCAGCATTGCCAGAATATAGTTTTCTCTGAGGTATTCCTCATCCTCCTGTAAAAGGTCAGAAGCCTGCAGTATGGTTGTGCGGCAGTCACAATTTTTCATCCAGTCACAGAATTCTCTGGACAGCTCGATCCTTCCCTTGCGATAATACAGGCAGTCCCCCTCCTGCCATAAAACAAACCGGCTGGTGAAATCCTGAATTCGCTGTGTAAGTGGCAGACGCCAGTCCTCATAAGGATCAAGCCTTCCGTTATTATCCAGATCTTTAAACGCAAAGCCGTCCTGCTCGATAATCTGAATACCGAGATTGGGATCATAGCTGAGTGTTTTACCGCCTTTATTCTCAATGCACTCATGATTGTGCCTGTGAGTCAATTTCCATTGCATAAACAGAAACCTCCTTGTGTCTTTCTACCTGTAGTATAACAACACTCGCCGCGTATGTTGTCAAACAATCTTGTGAAATTGTGGGTTTACGCATATCTTTCGAAAGCCTTCACATTTTGTACAGAAAAAGAACATACAGCCCTTTATACTATATGTTCTTCTTTCTGCATGATTCCTTATAATGCTTTTTTCTGTGCGAGCATCTTAATAATTTCCACAGTGCCGTCAATACCGAACGTAGAGGAATTGATGCTGATATCATAATTCTCTGCACGACCCCATTTGCGATCCGTATAGTACTCATAATAATTTGCACGGCGCTTGTCGATTTTCTTGATGCTGCCCTCGATATCGCGTTCATCCACCTCATAGGAATGAACCGCACGCTCTTTGCGATCCTCCATATCTGCATGAATATACACATTCAGTACATCACTGCGATCCCGCAGCACATAATCTGCACAGCGTCCGACGATGACGCATGATCCCTCACAGGCCACACCCTTGATTACTTCTTCCTGTACCAGATACAAGCGATCATTTAATGATAATTCCGTTATCGTGGACAATGGTCCTCCCAGAGAATATCCCAAGGCACCCAGGAGTCGGAACCCCTTGCTTGTACGGGCATCATCTTCTTCAAAAAGCTCTTTATCCATACCGCTTTCTTTGGCAGCAATCTCAATGAGCTCCTTGTCATAGAACGGTATTCCCAGCTGGTCGGCTATTTTCTTACCGATTTCACGTCCTCCACTTCCAAACTGTCTGCTGATGGTGATAATGGTCTTATTTTCCATAAAAATCGACCTCCTTGTTGTTACTTTTATTATACTATGTTACTTTCACAACATCAATGAATTGACGGCCATTTTCTGAAAACAGTCCCGTTTAAGCTATAACAGAGAAGGAAAGCGGTACGCAGTTAAAAACGGTATGCAATCATCAATTTCCTGCCGCTTTCTCTGCCTCCTCTGCAATGTTTAAAACTGCAACCACCTCCTCCGCCTTCACATAGGGAGCCTTTCCCTGATAAATACATGCGTACAGGTCATCATAAATCTTACCATAATCCGTTACCCTAGAGGGAATACGGGTCGTAATATCATTCCCATATTCATCCATATATGATAATACTCCCCAGTTATCCTCCGGTTCCTGCAGAAAGGAAGCCTCGATAGGCTCCTGTGCAGATTTTGCGAACAGATGCCCTTGACTGTATTTCATAAAACTGCCATTTGTGCCATGTACAAGGAATCTGGGATATGGCAGCTTCACAAACAGGCTCGTTTTAACTGAGACCTTAAGCTTACCGTAATAAAGTTTAATATCAAAATAATCATCGGCTCCATCTTCTTTATTAAGAATGCCTTTTACATCATAATCCGTTCTATCAGGAATACCAAACAGAGCTATCATTTGATCAATCGTATGAATACCCAAATTGAAAATCATATCCTGTGTTACAACGGGGCGTGTTTTAAAATAATCATAGTGAGATTCTATTTCAATGAGCGTACCAAGCTTTCCACTTTGTATGATATCCTGCAATATAAGAAAATCCGCATCAAATCGTCGATTCTGATTGGTATATGCAAGGCATCCTTTTTCCTGTGCAAGCGTAAAAACACGTTGTGCATCACTGCTTTTCATTGCAAAGGGCTTTTCCACCAAAATATGCTTTCCGGCCTTCAAAGCCATTTCTGCATAGCTTACATGTGTGTGATTTGGTGAATTAATACAAATGACATCAATTTCAGTATCCTATAAATTAACCTGTTCATATACCTCTTTTTAAGAAACGCAGGAAATCATCAGCGCCTTTAGAACCTGTATCACTTTAATGACTTGCTGTTCCAGATCACTGTTATCTGTCCGTTTTTCTATTTTCAGTGATACGCATCCATTATAGCAGCTGCCGGACGTTAACAAAATATCCCCATATGCATGCTTATCCTCTGCCAAATCATGCCATTCCGCATGCTCTGCTAGTTTCTCATGAAGTCCCTCCAGTATATGCCGGTCAGCAAATCCCTGCAGCTTTCCGACATTCCCGATGGAATCCAGATACACCCGCTGAATACGCTTCTTCCCTATATACTCCTGCAGCATGCGCAGACCATACTCAGAACGTGTTCCCTCATCAATCATAGCAAAGGCTACGTGCTGCTTTTCCTGTTCAGATAGATCAGAGGCCAAAGCAAACAGGGCAATCAGACTTGAAGAATTGCGCACCATTGTATTTCCTGCCGCTATTCCTCCACGCATATGCCGAATCCCATAAAAAACGAACAAACATACGAGTACAAGCACCGCTCCCCATAGACTCACAAATCCGTGCTTCTGAAGACTGGGAATCACAGTAAGGTATAAAAATGCAGCAATCGCAATCATACAGCATAGAAACAGCAAGGTATGGAGAAGGAAATTTCCCCTTGACCAGTTCGCATCAAAGGCTTTCTGCTCTTTGGGGTAAAACTGCCACAGCGGCGTATCATAATACGTGATGAAGACCACATCCGCTTTTTTGAAATCACCAGCGTAAAGATTATACATATTTACAGACTCCCGCCTCATGAGCGAAGCGGATACACAGGTGATATCCACAGGAAATCCGGCCTGCTCCAGCTGTTTCTGAGCCGCTCTCAAAAAATCCGTTTTCTGTCTTTCCGTATTTCTTTTTCCAAGAAGCACGCCATAACGCAGAATTACATCCTTTACGCTTTCCTTCTCCATCTTCGTCACCTCACGTATTCAGTTGTTCCAGCATTGCTCGCACACACGACAGATTTTCAGCGCAGTCAACATCCGATGCCGTATCCTCCACATCAATAAAACGATGATCCGGTATCCGCACGGTTTGAATTCCTGCCGCTACTGCCGCCTGTACACCTGTCAGGGAATCCTCAAAGGCTGCCGCATGCTCACAGGGAACCTGTGCCCGTCTTAAAACCTCCAGATACAAATCCGGATAAGGCTTCAGCTTTATTACATCATCTGCAAACACAGGAATGTCAAGATAGGATAGCAGGCCCAGATGTGCGAGTATGGCAGTCGAGCGCTTTTTCAGAGAGGAGGTCGCAAGCCCTGTCCGGTATCCGTATTCCCGAGCTGCCTGCAAAGCATCCCGTGCATAGGGCATAGCAGACAGCGTACCATTCTCCAGACACTGATAGATATACTGTTCCCGATCCTTACGAATCCTTGCGCACAATGCTTCCTCATGGCATACCTGCATCAGATATGCATGTGTATCATGAAAGCTTTTTCCCATCCAGCTTTTCACCACGGCTTCCGCAATAGCAACATGCTGCTTGTTCAAGGCATACAGCCAGCCCTCCAGATAGACGCGCTCTGTATCCACAAGCAGACCATCCATATCAAAAATAAGAAGCTCTGTTTTATCGCTGATCATATGCACGGACAATATTCACCAGCTTTTCCGCCTCCAGGCGTACAGCTTCAAAATCTCCTGTTTTAGCTCCCTTCGTGAGGCTTCCACCGGTTCCAACCGCAACTGCCCCGTTGTCCAGCCACTCCGTCAGATTGGCAGCACTCACCCCTCCGGTCGGCATGAAATCCGCCTGTGGAAGAGGTCCCTTAAAGGCTCTGACAGCCTTCGGACCAAAGGTATCACCCGGGAACAGCTTGATCACATCTGCCCCATAGCGCAGACATTCCAGCATATCCTTTACATTGGCAGCCCCAGGAAAACAGGGCACACGATAGCTGTTGCACAGCTTCATGACCTCTGTATCCAGATGCGGACAGACCACAAACTGCGCGCCCGCAGAAATTGCCATGCGTGCAGATACGATATCCAGACAGGTACCTGCACCGATAATGATATCATCACAATGCTCATATGCCTTGCATAAATGCGCAATCACCTGTTCTGCCTGTGGTATTGTATATGTGATTTCCATGAAATGTATTCCACCGCGATATACAGCATCCACAATGTTTGTGACTTCCTCTTCATCCTTACCGCGAATGACTGCTACCAGCCTCTGTTTTTTCAGCTCAGCCAGCAAAGTTGTCTTATCCATATGCTCCTCCTTATCCTGTAATCGATACGTATCTCTATGCCTCCAGCGAACAAATCAGATTTTCCACCGCCATACGGCTCATGGCGTTAATAGCCTCCTGTGTGGAAGCGGCCGTATGCGAACTCACAATCACATTGGGAAGTGTCAGGAGCTTGGAGTTCTGCGGCGGCTCCTGCTCAAAAACATCCAGCCCCAGACCGTAAAGCTTCCTTTCCTTCAATAGTTCATACAGCGCGTCCTCATCCAGCAGTCCTCCTCTGGCCGTATTGACGATAATCAGATTACTTTTCGCACGCTTCAGATTATCTTTATTCAGGATATGACGTGTTTCCTGCGTCAGTGGAAGGTGTAGAGAAATGAAGTCACATTCCCGTATGATTGTATCCACATCTGTAAAGCATACATTATATTTATTCAAGAAGGCATCATCCCTCATGATGTCATATCCATAGACACGCATGTCAAAGCCGCTGGCACGCTGCACGACTCCCTTCCCTATAGCCCCCAGTCCGAGTACACCGATTGTTTTTCCATAGATATCTAATGCTTCCTTTTTGGACCAGTCATTGTGATGACAGCCCTCATCAATTTCCACAACACGCCGTGCTACAATCATCAACAGAGTCATGGCGTAATCCGCAACCGCATTGGCATTCGCATTCACAGTGCGGCTTATGGCGATGTTGTTTTCTTGCGCATATGCACAGGCGATGTTATCGATACCGACTCCGTACTTTGCGATAGCCCGCAGTCTGGGTGCCTGCCTCAGAGCCTCCTCACTCACCGGATCAACACCGACAATCAGTCCGTCCATATCCTGAAGTGCACTGCACATCTGCTGCTCATTCATAATCGTTCCGTAAGGATTGAAGACGGGTTCAATTCCATGCTGTCGAAGCTTTTCTATCAGCTCCTCGCGATTATATTTTCCAAAGGAACGCGGAGTAATCAAAACCTTTTTCATCAGTAGTCCTCCCCGTTTTCTTCTTCCTTCACCACCAACGGCTCACTGATGCCATCCAGACCAGCCGCCCCCGCAATCGCAACAAGCTCCTGCAGGGAGGAGGATACCCGCATTGCCGCGGTTTCCAGCAGCATTGCCAGATTCATACCGGCAAGCACACGGACACTTATTCCCTCCTGCGCCATTCGGGCCGCTGCATAAACAGACGCATTAAACGGAGAAGCTCCGTAAAGATCGACAAATACCAGTACACCATCTCCACTGTCCAGCTGTCGTATAGCCTCCATGACCTTTGCACGAAAGCTTTCAAAATCCTCACCTGCGCAAAGAGAAACCGTGTGCATCCGGTCACAGCTTCCCATAATCAGCTCCAGGCTGTCCAGCATTCCTTCCGCCATTCTTCCATGGCTGACCAGCAGCATCCCAATCATGCGGAATGCTCCTCAAACAGGCGTGCAGCCTCTTTTAAAGATACACGGCGTGAGGATGGAATCGCCTGAAAATATACATCAATGCCATAGTCTTTTTCCAGCTCCTGCAAAATCTTTAGCTGTTCTTTGTTGATTGCGACCTCCTTAATGATTGAGGTCAGTCCCGGCTTCTGTGGAATACCGCCAAGATTCAGCTCTTTCATCGGCACTCCTCCCCGTATGATATCTGCCATCACCTCAATGCTCTTGGTCAGCAGAATGACATGATAGTCATCGTACTGCCGGTCATTCCAGTATCGTACAGCACCGTCCTCCTTCAAAACCCGTACCTTCAGGCCGGTGCGTGAGCCTGCACCGAGAATGATGTTCTTTGTAAACGGATCGTGTGCCGATGGATCATCTGCGACAAATATCGCAGTTGCCCCTGCGGATTTTGACAGACTCGTCATAACCTGTCCGTGAATCAGTCTTGCATCTACACGTGCCAACACTACCTTACCCATAACGGTTCCTCCTTAATGTTACAGAATGCCAAAGCCGGCCAGTACGCCGAGGATAATCGTCAGACCGATCAGTGCCTTCGTGACATTCAAACCCTTTTTAGTGAAATAGAAATATACCAACCCCACAGTCAACAGCGGCAAAATCCCCGGCATCACACCGTCAAGGATTTCCTGAATTACGAATTCCTTACCGGACAGGGTAAAGGCCAGCGTAGAGGATACCTTGACATAGTTGGCTGCCAGAATCCCCATCATGAACAGTCCCAGAATCGAGAGTGCTTCAATAATAATCTGCATCTTCGTACCGACGACCTCAGTGGCAGCTGTGCGCCCCAGCTTGAAGCCCAGCTGCGCGAAGTAATAGCCGATAACCAGCTGATACAAGGAGAACATGACGAACGGAAACAAGGCGCCGATTGCGTTTCCCTGCTGTGCCCACGGTAATGCGATGGCGATAAAGATATATTGAATCGTACCGGAGTCAATGGAATCCCCGATACCAGCCAGTGCTCCCATCAAACCGGCCTTCGTGTTGTAAATCAGATCATCGTCAATTGTGACGGGTGTATCCATATACACCTCCTGCGCACGAGCTGCCTCCAGGGAAGCCATGATTCCTGTTATGGTACCTCCACCCCACGATATCTGTGTATTGAAGAACAGCAGATGACGCTGGTAGGCCTCAGATAAATCCTTTTTGTCCTTATACAGCTTTTTCAGAATCGGCATCAGCGCCCACATCAGAGACGGTGCAATATATTTATCAAAGGAATGCGGAATCTCATTGGCGAAATAGAAGCGCAGCCATGCAAGGCTGACATCCCTTTTCGTTATTGCTTCCGGTTCCAGATTCACGCTTTTCTGCAGCATTTCACTCATAATTGTATCCACCTTTCCATAACTTCATCCTAATAGTCATCCTCTTCCTCGTTGTCTGCAGTATTGATTCCGGAAGCGGAGAACATGCTCACAGCCTCTGTTTTAGACAGAACGAAGATAAAGGCGATGATGGTACCAATGATTGCATACGTAATCATTGTGATATTCAGACTCTTTAATACGACAGCGACAAAGTAGGCAAGCAGGAAGAAAGCAATATAATTCTTTTTTCCGATTACATAAATCGTAACAGCGATACCGATGGATGCCAGTCCGCCTCCGATTACCTCCAGAATATGGAAGAGGATGCTTCCGGATGTGGATTGTACGATATCCGCGATAACCGGTGCTCCATAATACAGAGATACGAACATGAAAGGAACAAAAATCAGAAAGGCCACCAGGATCGGAATGAAAATGATAGATATTGTAAGCATTTTATCGTTGGCACTTTTTGCGTATTTATCCGTGAATTTCTGCATAACGAAGGTGTTGACGAAAAAGCGGAACTGATACAGATAGGAACCGAGCAGTCCAACCGGTACAGCAACGGCGATAGCTGCCTCCGGCTTCATATCTCCAAGCAATGCCACCGGTACAGCAATGGCTGCGGCAATGGCAGGCTCGGAGGGCATCTGACCTCCCGGAGAAAAGACCCCCATATAGATCAGCTGAATCGCTGCGGTGATAATCATCGCTTCAGCGACACGGCCGAATACGAGACCGACGATCAGTCCGGTCATCATTGGGGTAAAGCGCAGTGTCGTTGTGGCACCTCCCAAAAATGAACGTGACATAACCAGACCGATCCAGATGGAAATAACTACTGCCTGTACAATCGTGATTTGCATATTTCTGCCTCCTTGAACGTGTACATCATTCTGCGGTTTTGTGACCGCCAAATCCCTTTCTCAGTGATGCGACGACTTTCCCTGTGAAGGTATCCTCATACAACGAGCGATAGCGCATCATCAGGGCTGTGGATATTACCGGAACGCTGACATTACAGCGCATTGCCTCCTCCACTGTCCATTGTCCTTCTCCGGATGCATACATGATTCCCTTCACGGCATCCAGCTTTTCATCCTCTCTGAATGCCTCCTCAGCCAGCTTCATGAGCCAGCTTCGAATGACAGAGCCGTGATTCCACAATCTTGCGACCTGTGCATTATCATAGGGATAGGGGCTGTGCTGTAATAGCTCAAAGCCCTCTCCTATGGCCTGCATCATGCCATATTCGATTCCATTGTGCACCATTTTCAGATAATGACCGCTTCCCGCATCACCGGCATACAGATACCCCTGATCCGAAGCAATGCGTTGAATCAGCTCTTCGATAACTGCAAAGTGCTCACGTTCACCCCCAATCATAAAGTTGGCTCCCTCAAGGGCACCGCGAATACCGCCGGAGGTTCCTGCATCATAGAAATGTATCTTTTTCTTTTTTAGAAATTCATAATTACGTATCGAATCTCTGTAAAATGAATTTCCCCCGTCGATCACGTAATCCCCTTCCTCCAGCAACTCTGCAAGTTGGTGTACCATGCTTTCGGTTATGTCCCCTGCCGGAAGCATCAGCCAGATTATACGCGGTTTCTGCAGAGCAGCAATCAGCTCCTGCAGCGTTTGTACAACCGAGATTCCTTTTGCTTTTGCCTGCTTTCGGGGTCCTGTCTGTATGTCATACCCATAGGCACGAATACCACTGCTCTGCATGTTCATAGCAATATGAAGACCCATTTTCCCCAAACCGATTAAACCTGCTTCCATTCCTTCATCTCCTTTCCGTGCACTCAATCCGCATCAGCAGATAGCGCTTACACCATCTATTATAAAAATAATTTCCATATTGTCAATCATATATTGCAAATAATTTCCAATTTGTGAAATGTTTATATCCGTGTAAACGCAAGTTGGGATGCGTTGGTGACAGCTTGGGGATAAAGCTTCATATATCCCATTATATTCAGGTTTATTTTCATTTATGTTGAAAAAAAATCATATCGTTTATTTTCACATTTCATTCGTAATCCGGGATAATCCACTGTTAATCAGACAGGTAATATTTTCATATTTGGATTTAATATATAAAATAATTTTTCAATAGCTGAAAATAATTTCCAATATAACACCACATTTCGCAATATCTGTTATAATATAAGTATCAGAAACGGGGTGTATGTATGAGTATGGAATTTGCAGGACGGGTGAAGGGTCATTATTACGGTTTGAGTAAAACGGAGAAAAAAATTGCCGATTATCTGCTGGAGCATGCAACGACCGCTAGACACTTATCCATTCAGGAGCTGGCAGAGGATATTGATGTATCCATGTCTGCTATCTCCCGATTCACCAAAAAGATCGGCTATAGCAACTATCAGGAAATGCGGCTGCAGCTGAGTGAACCATTTGATCATCTGAGCGAATCGTTTTTTGCGTCCCTTGATGAGAACGACACAGCAATGAATATCGCAAAGGCTACCTTTCAAAGCGGTATTACCTCGCTTTCCTCAACAATGGCGGTATTGAATCAGGATTCTCTTGAACAGGCCGTACATCTGCTTGGAAGAGCAAAAACCTGCGGACTGTTTGGAATGGGAGCTTCCTCCGTCATTGTACACAGTGCCTATCAGCGGTTTCTGCGAACCTCCTTAAACTGCCAGTTTTCACTGGATTACCATATGCAGCTGATGTATGCAGGAAGGCTGTGTGAAAAGGACTGTGCCCTAATCGTATCGCATACCGGAAGAAACAAGGATGTTCTGCGTATTGTGGATATCCTGAAGGAGCGCGGTGTCCCAATCATATCTGTCACCAGCAACGCCGCATCCCCTCTTGCCCGGAAAAGTGATGTTTTTCTATTTTCCATTTCAGAGGAGACAAAATTTCGTCCGGAGGCGATTTCCTCCAGTGTTTCCCAGCTGATGCTGATGGATACCCTCTTCACACTGTACGCCATCAAAGAGGATAATGATCCGGAGTACTTCAACAGAATTCGCCGAATCGTAAACACGACCAGAATTCCATAAGAATATGCTGTAATGAACATCTTTCGTATGCCCTGATGCTGGAAACATAATAGAAAGAAGCTCTTATACGTTTATGCAGTCAGATCTTCCTGTCCATCTGTGTTTAAAAGGAGGGAAATATCAGGCTGCCTATTGCGATTCACCTTTGTTCCATCAGCCTCTCCCTATGTTCATGCAAACCAATTTTGTATATTCCAGAACTCTTTTTCTGTAAATATTAACATAAATAAATACAAATCGTATAAATATCAAGCTTATTCATTTTCAGTAAAATTTTATGGTATTATTAACTATGAAATTTTAAGAGATATAAGTATGAAAAGAAGAAAAAGAGTCAAACGAAAAGTAAAAATTGCAGCCGTCATTGTGCTGCTTATATGTATAGCTGTCAGTCTGATAATCATAAACCGAACTCATATTCAGCTGGCTTTTAAAGGGTATGACAAGGATGAACGCAATATTATAATGACATTAAGTGCACAGGAGATCGATGAGTATGTATCCTTTGCGTCAGACATTGATATATCGAAATGGAACCGGATGAAAAACAATAAGCATTATCTGGATTATGAACTATATGCAGAGAATGGCGCTGATAAAAAAGAAGCTGTCGCTTATGTTGATCAGTTTTATGCAGACTATTATCAAGCCTTACGCAGCCAGTGGTTTGATCAGCCAACCCTTCGTACACTGATGAAAAAGACCAGTCTTGCTGATTTTAAAACAATAAAGGATAAGAAGCTGACCTGGAAACAGATTCAACCTTATATCTATATAAACGGACGTATACTGGAGGATGTCCCTGACTATCTGAAATCAGGCTTAAAGCCTCTTGAAGCAGTAATGCGTATTTCATATGCGTCCATAAACTCTTCAGCATCAATCACAATTCAGCGATCCTATTCACTTGATGACCCAAAACATCTATTACTGATGATCAAAAGAGGCTTTTATGTACCGAAAACCTACGTTCCTGAAAATTTAACAGCTGTTCAAATCCCTGTAGCTCACAATGACGGAAACAATCTAATGCGAAAGGATGCGGCAGACGCTTTGGAAAGCATGTATAAGGATGCGAAAAAGCAGGGGCTTATTCTAGCTATTAACAGTGCGTATCGGCCTTATAACGAACAGCAGCAGGTGTATGATGAATATATGGTGACCTATGGTTTACAGACAGCTGTGAAGCTGGTAGCAGAGCCCGGCTGTAGTGAGCATCAGCTCGGATTGAGTGTGGATTTAACCAGTCAAAGTGTCATGGACGGCACATATGCGGTATTCGGAGACACACCGGAATACCAATGGGTAATTAAAAATGCTCACAAATACGGATTCATTTTACGTTATCCCGAGAATAAACAAATATATCAGGACAGCAAATGAACCGTGGCATTTCCGTTATGTAGGAACTGAAGCCGCTACAGAAATATACCGTAAAAATCTGTGTCTGGAAGAATATACACTGCAGCATGGTTTCTCATATCCCGTTTCAATAAAGCGCTGATAGCAAATGGATGATATTCATTATGAACCGTCCAGTTATTTTCCTATGAGGTCAATACGATTTTTATTTCATACTGGAATGTATCCTTTTTATGTATTCGGAGTTTTTTCTGTTATAATACTAGTAGATGGTTATCCCATTAAATAATCCAGCGCGAACCATAAGCTCACATGAATTCCCTGGGAGGTTCGCGCATCATTTTGTTCAAATTCGCACAAATGTAACAATTTCAACGCAATTTTCATTAACCAAAGTTTTATAATTGCGTAAATTTGTTTCATTTAGGGGATTTCATGGGATTTTTCACGGTCTAGCCTCCCTGAGGCTAGTGGATCTAAATGCTATAATCTAGACAAGGGAAGTAGCACGGCTTGTCTAGCCTCCCTGAGGCTAGTGGATCTAAATCTATAGTGCTGCTGGCTCCTGTTATGATTTCCGGGAGGTCTACCCTCCCTGAGGCTAGTGGATCTAAATTTATTTATAAGATTTCCCATTATCCTATGAAAAAATACGATTTCCTTTTGCCTGACAGTAATGCAAGATTATTACAGGCTTAAGAACATCGTATTTTTTAATTCATTTTGTTTATCCGCTCTTCTTTTTATATGTGCGCTTTAGCTGTTCCATAAAAACAGCAAGGACTGCAATATCCGCAGGATTCACACCCGAAATACGGGAGGCCTGTCCCATCGTCAGAGGCTGTACCTTATTCAGCTTCTGTCTTGCCTCCAGTGACAGATTCACCACCTGATCATAGTCAAACCGCTCAGGCAGGCATACCTTGTCCATCGCCCGCAGATGTTCCGCATCACGCTTGGCTTTTTTTATGTATCCCTCGTAGCGAATCTCGATTTGCACAAGCTTCGCAATCGCAGGATCAAATTCGCGTTCCAGATAGGGCTCTAAAAGTGCGATGGTAATTCCCGGTCGCTTCAGCAGCTCTGCAGCACTGATCCCCTCCTTCAGCACATCCAGTCCTAGCCGTTCCAGCAATCCATTAACTGTTGATTTTGGTGTAAACCGAACACCTGCAAGATAGGAAATCATTTCTTCGATATTTTGCATTTTCTTCTGATATCGTGCATAACGCTCATCGCTGATCAGACCTGTCTCATACCCATATTCGCTTAGTCTTGCGTCTGCATTATCATGACGCAGCAGCAGCCGATATTCAGCACGGGAAGTAAGCAGACGATACGGCTCCTTTGTCCCCTTTGTCACCAGATCATCAATCATGACACCGATATAGGCTTCATCACGATGCAGGATTAAAGGTTCCTTGTGATCCAGCTTGCGAACTGCATTGATTCCTGCCATCAGTCCCTGTGCCGCAGCTTCCTCATATCCACTAGTACCGTTGATCTGTCCAGCAGTATATAAATTCTCAATGATTTTATTTTCCAAGGTCGGCTTGCATTGCAGCGGATCTATGGCATCATATTCAATCGCATAGGCATATTTTTCAATAGTGCAGTTTTCCAGACCAGGCAGAGAATGCAGCATAGCCTCTTGTACATCGTACGGCATAGAGGTAGAGAAGCCCTGTACGTAGGTCGTATCCAGCGACTCGCTTTCCGGCTCCAGAAAAATCTGATGACGCTCTTTATCCGCAAAACGTACCAGCTTATCCTCAATACTGGGACAATAACGCGGTCCCACTCCCTTCACCAATCCGGAATACATGGCAGAGCGCTTCAGATTTCTGTTGATAATGTCGTGCGTCTTTGCCGTCGTGTAGGTAAGATAACAGACAGCCTGCTGATCAAATGGACGAATTTCCTTTGTATCCTCAGAGAAGCAGATAAATTCATCCGTTCCCGGCTGTACTACGGTTTTTGAAAAATCAATGGACGCCGTTCGTACACGGGCAGGTGTTCCAGTTTTCAATCGAAAGGTTTCAATCCCCAGATTACGAAGACTCTGTGACAAATTCTCCGTTGTTGGCTCATCCTCAGGACCGCTTAAGGTAGAAGTATGCCCAACCAGAACCGTACTGCTCATAAATGTACCCGTTGTCATAATCAAAGCACGACAGTTCACAACGGTTCCATCCTTTTGACGAACGCCGCTTATCCTGCCATCCTTAGCCAGCACCTCTTCCACACACATTTCACGGATTTCCAGATACTCCTGTTGTAATAGCTTGTCTTGCATATAGCGCTTATATTCCAGCTTATCCGATTGTACGCGAAGACACTGAACACCCGGTCCCTTCGTTGTATTCAGCATTTTAAACTGCAATGCAGTCGCATCGGCAGCTTTTCCCATTTCACCGCCAAGTGCGTCAATCTCTCTCACGACGATTCCCTTTGCAGGACCTCCAACACTCGGATTGCATGGCATGGATGCAATCATATCAATATGCATAGAGTATAGAATTGTCGTTTTCTTCAAACGGGCACAGGCCAACGCAGCCTCAACTCCTGCATGACCCCCGCCAATTACGATAACATCAACCATACGATTTCCTTTCCTAATGTCCCTTATAGCCACATTTTGCACAGGTATTTCCCGATCCCATCAGGGCCCCGCAGTGTGGACACATATGCTCCTTTTTACGTATTTCCTTATCGAACTCACTTACAAATTCCCGCTGAATTCGTTTTCTTCTCATATTCAGACGAAGCAGGAAAATTGCTATGAATAGCATAATTGCACAGACGAGCAGACTGCATGCACTCCTCCAGAATGGATATGCTTCTATATATGAATAGAGTGCAAATATGCCAGCTAGCAGTGCTATAAGAATACAGAGCGCAAATGACAGCCAGCGCTGTTTCAAGCTGAGACGTGAATTGTTATATTTCATGATGATTCCTTCCTTCATTTCCAATGCATCCCACAGCCTATAATCTCATGAGAAACCCAATCCCGAATATGTCCTCATTCGGGTTATATTATAGAATATTTTCAAACGTATGAACAGGGATTTTTTTATATTTTGCGTTTGTATTCGTTCTAGTGAGCACTGTAAGCGCTCCGTTTTACCGATTCTTCTGCATAAGGTAATCCTTGTTTCCAGAAAACAGATTTTCTTTTATTAGACACAGATTTTCGTATAGATTCAATAGTATTCACTTACGTATTCTGCTTGCTTACTGCAATTATTAGCCAGTTGGTTTGTAAGAAAATACAGACCAGATTAAAACATTGAAAATCAACACATGGAACTTCATAACATACATATTAAAAAATAACAGAGATTCCAATAGTCCTGTGCCTGCCATCGTATTCAAAGCTGAATACACCCCTTCCAAAATACACTTATAGAAAGCAAGGAAAAGACATACACTTATAAAAAGCAAGGAAAAGCATTGACTTTTCACTCATTTTTTTCTATACTTTAGGTACTGAGACAGAAAGCCTGTAAAGGCTGAAAAGAGAGTGTCGCCTGCAAGCAAGCACTCTCTTTTTTACAGAGGTCTGAGACAGAAGGGGTGTGCAAGATTTCCACATGCAGGATAAGGACTGCCACAGAAATCGATCATTTACTTCGCTGCGTTACCGGCGAATCTGCCGTTCGATCATATAGATCAGCGTCAGAAACATCAGGTACGCCACGATCTGATCCGTATGTACTTCCCCTTCATTTCAGCACACATATCCTTGTGTCCATACTGTTACCTCCACTATTACATACGGTTTCTTTTTTTAAAACTCCTAAATTTTTTGACATTTCTCTGAAATAACCTATAGTTAAATATAAAATCACACAATGCTCCTATAGCGGCAGCCCTGAAATCTTATCTCCTCCACTTTATGCGATTCATGTCATTCCTGGAAATAAACCTCCCTTGCCATATCAAATAGAATGACATGAGCTCCCTGCAGTGTCTTGATGCAGAAGCTTTCATCAATTTCCACAGCATCGCGCTGCTGTAAGCAAATATCATTACACTCCACCTCACCTTCTATAACAATAAGATATACCTGACGGGAAGGCTCTACCGGAATATCCAGCTCCTTTCTGGAAGATAAAGCGCTGACATAAATATCCATATCCTGATGGATTTGCACATAAGCTGTATTCTTATGACCACTTACGATATGCAGCAAACGGTTTTCGCGAGCCTCCCATGGAATGCGTGCTTCACCATACTGCGGAGTATAACCGCTTCGATCAGGCAAAATCCAGATTTGAAGCAGACGTAATATTTCCTCCCCGTCGTTTTTCTCACTGTGGAAAACTCCGGTCCCCGCACTCATGTACTGTATTTCCCCACGTTTCAGTGTTGATACATTTTGCATGCTATCGGCGTGGGTCAGCCCCCCTCAATCACATAGGTTATGATTTCCATATCCCGATGCGGATGGGTTTCAAAGCCGGTATGAGGCTGTATCGTATCATCATTAACTACCCGCAGCACACCGTAATGCATGTTTTTCGGATTGTAATATTCCGCAAAGGAAAAGTGAAACCAGCTGTCCAGCCAGCCGAGACAGCTTCTTCCCATATTGCGGTGATCAATCTTTTTCATCATTGTATATACCTCCATATCCAGTATGTACATGTATAACACTTCCATGCATGCGCAGTTACACTGAACATCACTGAGATAAGAAAAAACTCTCAGATGCCGCGTGATTCATAATACATGGGCTGCTTTTTCTGGCATGCACCTTATCCGGAACGTTCGCATCTTGTTGTCCGCCATCATGATTTATAAACGCTCTTGTCTGCGGCTATATGCTGTAACAGTGATTCCGCAGTGCTGTACCACAGGCATTCAGACGCAAAACAGCAAAAAGAAAGGATACTCTTTCAAGTACCCTCAGTGTTCCATATTCAAATAAACAAACAGCATCCGGTTTTTACCGGACATATCCTTAAGAACCTCAATTCTTGCATTTGGAAAATATTTCTTCGCCTCTTCACTTAGCGCTTCCTTCTGGTTATAGCCCATTTCAAACGCCATCATAGCACGTTCCTTCAACACCTTTACGGCATTTTCAAAGATAATGCGATAGAATTTTAAGCCGTCGTCTCCTCCAAATAGCGCCACGTGCGGTTCATAGTCCACAACACTGTGCTCCATTTCCTCCTCACGCGGTATGTAGGGAGGATTACTAATTAGAATATCCACCTTCAGATTGCGGTCAATCAGCGGCTGTAACATATCTCCAACCATGAAATTGACGATTGCTTCATTGTCATCAGCATTCTTTTTCGCAACAGCTACAGCCTGTTCACTGATATCCGTTGCCATCATATGCAGATTCGGTTCTTCCTTTTTCAAAGAAACCGCAATCGCCCCGCTGCCGGTTCCGATATCCACCGCCATCACATTATCCTGACTGGAAAAATGCTCATCATAGGCTGCCAGAATATTTGCGACCAGCTCTTCCGTTTCCGGGCGCGGAATCAAAACATCCTCATTCACGGTAAAGCGATAGCCGTAAAACCATTCAAAACCAAGAACATGTCCGAGAGGAATACCGGTAAGAAGGCGCTGAATACCTTCTTCATAGAGTTCTTCCAGCTCCGGCTGCATTTCCTCATCGAATTCCATATACAGATTGTGCGCTTCTTTATTCGTCAGCTCCAGCATATACAGCAGGGCAGACTGTTCGCCATAGCCGGCTTCCTCCATACGCGCCTGAGCATTCTTCAGCACGGAATGATAGCTGCTCATTATTTCTCCCCTGCCAGCTTTGCCTGCTGATCCGCACTCAGTAATGCATCCAGCAGATCCTGCATTCTGCCTTCCATAATGCGATCCAGCTGATTCACGGTATATCCGATACGATGATCAGTTACACGATTCTGCGGATAATTATAAGTACGGATTTTTTCTGCACGATCTCCGGTGCCGATCTTGTTCCGGCGTTCGATACCCTGCTCTTCTTCCAGCTTGCGCTGATGCTCCTCATACACACGGGAACGGATTGTCATCAATGCAGTTGCACGGTTTTCATGCTGTGAACGTCCGTCCTGACACTTAACCGTAATTCCGGTAGGCTTATGCACAATACGAACTGCGGAATCGGTCTTATTGATATGCTGACCTCCGGCTCCGCTGGCGCGCATGGTTTCCATTTCCAGATCGTTCATATCAATATCAAAATCCTCCGGTTCGATTTCCGGTGTTACCAGAACGGTTGCTGTAGAGGTATGGATACGCCCCTGACTTTCTGTCTTGGGAACGCGCTGTACACGATGACTTCCGGATTCAAACTTCAGTTTCCCATAAACGCCATCCCCCTTGACCATAAAGGAGACAAGGGAGAAGCCGCCTGCTTCACAGTCATCCATTTCTACGATTTCTATCTTCCAACCCTGACTCTCTGCAAATTTGCTGTACATCCGGTACAGGTCACCTGCGAAGATATTTCCTTCATCTCCACCGGCTGCCCCGCGAATCTCCACGATGGCATTATGAGAATCATTGGGATCCTTTGGTATCAGTAGAATTTCCAGCTTTTCCAGATATTCCTCAATCTTAGGCTCCAGCTCCTCGATTTCCATTTTCGCCATTTCCTTGATTTCCTTGTCATCCTCCAGCAAAAGCGCCTTGGCATCCTCCAGAGCACTCACACTGTTTTTATATTCCGTATAGGTTTCCACCACCTGAGTCAGATCGGCCTGCTCACGTCCCAGCTTGGCCAGCATCCTGCTGTCGGTTACGATTTCCGGTGACATCATCATTTCATTGATTTCATGATAACGGTTCACCATTCCTTCAAGGCGTTCTATCATTACACTCATACTATACCTCCTACGAGTTCTTTCTCTCATTATGCCTGAAAAACGCATAAATATCCTTATATACTATATCATTGAACGGCTGAATTGCAAAGAATAAAATGTAGGAATAGATGCTTTCCCTTCGAATATATGCGTTGCTGAGTGAATGAGAGCAATCGTAAAAAAAACGGCAAGTGATTTTGCGAGTGCTGCAGATGATACCATGAGATACCCGATCACGAAGAGAAACCTTAAAATCAGTTAACAGCTTTTCCTTGTCAATTTACAGACAAGCACGAAATACCGTTACGCCTTCGGTTAAAGCACAGGTTATCAATCACTTCATAAACAGCTCTTTGCGGCTGTGAACCTTTACTTTGCGATATAGCCTTTTCATATACGATGCGACCGTATTCTCCTTTAATCCGCTGGCCTCAGCCATCTCCCTTCGACTATATCCCTTTAACACATAGTTTACCAGCTCCAGCTGTCGCTGCATGAAAGAAATACATCCTTTCCAATTTCCAGTATGACTGTCATAATGCCATCCGGCTGGCAGATTTCGATTATGTGATGAACAGCCTCTACGATCTGTTCCTGATGATTTTCCTCCTCCAGCAATATGCAATAGAACAACAGCGCATATATCGTTCCAAACATCTGCTTTCTTTCATGCGCCTGACTTTCCAGCAGGGATGCCACAACACGCAACTTTGCATAATTACGAATCTTTATCAGATACATGCCGTAAACAATAGAAGAATACAGGGTAGCTCCCTGAAGCAGATTTCCTTTTCTCCCCTCCTGGATCCATTCAGCAACTTTTTCATATTCACCGGATAAAATATATAAATAGGCCTGTGCAAGATCGATTTCCGAAAGAAGCGGCGGCAGGATCACCTTTTCCCGCAGAACAGCCAGCTGTTGATGAACAAATTGCAGTAATGTATGATCACGAAGATGATATGCGGCTCTTCCAATTGTAAACAGCGAGGATACACAGATCCATTTCTGACGGTAATGCTCAGCAATGTAGTATGCTTCCCATGCTGTATGTATGCTTTCCGCAAAGCGGGCGCTTTCCAGCTGCTGTTCAGCGGATGACTGTTCCATTAAACCACCATTTGAGTTATTGGTGATTTCAAAGTAGTAATGCAGGTCCTTATGTAGGATATTGACGATTCTCTGGATATCTCCCGGTTTTCGATGATATAAAAACAGATTGTGCGGACTGCCGAAGGTTGATATGATTTCCGGATTGCTGATTCGTGAGGTCTGATTACGCAGCAGAGTTTTTGACCGCTTAAAATAGCGGCTCATCTCATGTAAATTGTTATAGCGGGAATACGCCAGAATCAGCTCCACCTCCCCCTGCAGCAGCTGTTCATCCCCATGCAGGCTTCCGCTATGCAGCGCATGTAGAAAGCCCTCCAGCAGCTGCTTTCCATAAAATATATCCTGCAGATTATTGAAATTATCCATAATGGCATGCAGCCATGCATATGGATAATCCACGTACAGCTCCATTGGTACCATCTGATAGATATTCCGCATTAACTCAGTATCATAATCTGCAAAGTTTTTGCTTTCGTATAATTCCAGCAGCTGCAGTATTTTTTTATAATCCTTCAAAAGATAAAGCTGACGCAGACAATTGAGGATATCACCGCTGCTTTCGTAATAATCGGCAATTTTGCGATAGAGATGACTCGGATTTTTTTCATACATAAGGAATTTATCATACAGGAACTCACGAAATACAGGAGAGTAGGTAAAGAGGCGTGTAGTTCTGTCCACCTGCACAAACCAGTGGAAATTCATCATCCAGGTCAATATTTTCATGATTCCGGTATCCACGCATAAAGCCTCAATGAGCTGGATATTGAGTGCTCGGGAACAGACAGCACAGCCAGACTCTGCCGCTGTGCCTGATTCAGCTGCCGGTATATATATACGTCAAACAACGGATACAGCTGCAAATCCGGATTCAAAGTGCGTACGGCTCCATATTCCTCCAGCAGTGCATGCACACCGATGGTCCATCCGCAGGTAACTCTTAAAATTTCCCGCACTTCCCGTTCATCAATGCAAATCTGATTCACAGCTGCCAGCTTCTGAATATCGGCAAACTGAAATCGCAGCATTGTCGTAGGGATCAGCAGCGTCCATCTATAAAGCTCTGAATTAAAAAAAGAGGGAATTCCTGACGCAAGAAGTATAATCCTGCAGCTATGTTCCCTCCGTTCGTACACCTTCATGATTTGTCTGTCCAGTATATGATTGCGATATTGATCCAGTATGATGATATCATAGCTGCCGCTATCTATACTTTTCTCAAAAATTTCCCCAAGCTGTTTACGATTTTTCTTATGCATATGAATCCAGCAGCACCTTTCCTTTCGATTATGCAGAAAGGAAGCAACTGCTGTTGTCTTGCCAAAGCCATCCGGTCCGTAAATGCAAATCAGCGGATAGGAAACCATATGCTTCAGCATTGAATTAAATTGTTTTCTGGCAATCTGTCTCATATTCCTTCACCTATACCATTATAGCGTATATTACAAGGAATTCAAAAGCGAATTATTACCATTTTATGTATATTCCAAAAAAATCTACAGCTCCTGAATTACGCAGAAGGCCCCATGTATTGTAACAGTATTTTTTACATCCATTTTCTGCCTGACTATCAGATACAGGATATGCCTGCTTCAAATCCCATACATCAATCAGATGAGGATCACATGCAGCACCTCTTCAAATATTTGTGAAGCAGAATACTTTAACTATAGTTGTTTCATGGCAGCCATCTGCAGTGCTCTGCCATTTCGTTTTTGTATCGTAAGAAATTCATTCACTCGCTTTCTTAAACAAGCGCTGTATAAGCGTTATCACAAATTGAAAAACAGCGGCTCCCACATCACTGGGAACCGCTGTACAGCTAACGAATAGAGAAATAGATACCAAATACGAGAGAGATGAAGAGTATCAGTACAAGTGCTGTTACAATCAGTACAGACAGCTGTCCTTCTTTTCTTATTTCCTTCAGTGCATTCTTTACAGAAAAGGTATTCCACTGGAAATATTTTCTCAGTGATAGCATCATCAGGACTGCCGAGATGAAGTTCATCAGAATGAATTGTCCAATCGTCATCAGCAGCAGATTTACACGTATGCTTTCCACATGCTGAGGAACCGCAAGATCCTTCAGAAAATGCTTCAGTACATACCAGACATACAGATTGGCCGTACAGATCATAAAGCCGGTAATCACGATCGGACTTTTACTGATCAGCTCTTCGTAGGATTTACCGCTCAGGTTTGACAGACCGCCTACATATACCAGAAACAATACGACCATGGCAACACACGCATACTTCGCATACCGGATATAACGGAAACCGCCTGTTTTTGCGAGCTTGTTTTTCTGTCGGATAAGATCTCTTCTTTTCATACTGACTCCTCCTGCAATGGTTGCCATTTTCTCATCTCCTCTATTATGGTTAGTCTAAATGCAGATAATCCTTTACTTTTGTTGTAATATTTACAACACGAACACCATATATTACCTGAACAGAGTTCTTTCCGCGTACAACGCCGATAGCCTCCAGATAATTTTTCCAGCTTGTATCCGGTGCAATCAGGGAATCATCCTTGACTGTAACACGAAGACGGCTGGCACAGCAGGTTACGGTTTCAATATTGTCCGCTCCCCCAAGAGCTTCAATAATACGAATCTCGAGTGCATCCTCAGGTGCGGAAGAGACATTCGCTTCATCCTTACCGCTGTTTTTGATTTCATTGTATTCTTTTTTGCTCATCAGCTTGATTTCACCCTCGTCATCACGACCAGGTGTTTTGAGGTTGAATTTCGTAATTGCGAATTTGAATGCAAAGTAGTATACGATAAAGGTTACAGGAAGCAGCCACAATGCGCTCATGGCATGTACCTTCTGCGGCTGGAACAGGTTTGGAATCATGAAGAACAGCGCAGTTCCATTGATGGAAATATTTGTGATTTCCGCTGCGACATAGCACAGACCGCACAATGGAGCGTATACCAGCCAGTACAGTGCAGGTGCAACAAACAGGAAGGTATACTCAATCGGTTCTGAAATACCAACCATTGCCAGCGTGAAGACAGACGGCACCAGCAGTGATGCTACCTTCTTCTTATTTTCCGGTTTTGCACAGCGATACATAGCAAACGCGGCACCCGGCAGACCAGCCAGCTGGAACAGCAGGCGTCCGTTGGTGAAGTTTCTTGTGATATAGCCGGTTGCACTTGCGCTTGCAGCCTGACCGTTGATAATGTTTTTAACACCCTCATACATCACACCGTCGATCATCATCGTACCGCCGACCTTTGTATATTCGATCGGGAATGCAATCAGATGGTGAATACCGAATGGCAGCAGCATCTTATCCAATGTACCGAACACGAAGGTTCCCAGCAGACCACTTGTACGGATGAAGCCGGTGATACTCTGCAGAGCACCTGCGACATACGGCCATACATAATAGAATGCGATTGCCAGTGGAATAGAAGCAAGAGCGACCATAATAATAACGAATTTTGTTCCTGCGAAGAATCCGAACATTGCCGGCAGCTTTGTATCAACGAATTTGTTGTGCAGTCCTGCAGCAATCAGACCGGTAACAATACCGGAGAAGATTCCCATGTTGTATGAATAAATCCCCAAAGAGCTTGACCATAAAGCATTGAAGTTCAAGGCAGCCTGCTGTGTATAACCGCTTTTTACCAGTGCGTCAACAGTCGTGGTTTCAGCGGTCCATCCTTCCAGCGCAGCCCAGCCTTCAATTCCTCTCATAAAGCAGAAGAATAAGATCAGTCCCGCAAATGCTGCCCATCCTTTCTCCTTCTTGGCAAGAGTGAAGGCAATTGCCACGGCGAACCATAGCTGCAGATTGTTCATAAACATGAATCCCAGATTGGTGATCATGGTGAACAGATTGTACAGGATGTTTCCTTCCGGCAGGATGTAGTTTGTAAATGCACTACCGATACCCACGAAGAAACCAACGAGCACAAGCAGGATGATTGGAACCATCATTGCCCCGGCAAATGTCTGAAGTTTTGCCTGAATGTTTTTCATAGCTTGTTCCTCCTTTGTTTACGCTTTCATTTTAGCATGTCCGCCAATTTGAAAAAGAATGCAATGAGTTACGGTAATTCATTATTATTGTGGTAATTTTTCATCACCCTTTTGTACATGCCAGTTCCACAAGTGCCTCATAGTAGATGTCACTCGCTTTTAACAGCGACTTCACAGGCATACATTCGTTGGGCATATGAGGGCGAGGATCCTCATCAGGAAAGGTCGCACCAAATGCCACCCCGTGATCCAGAACGCGGGCATAGGAGGCTCCCCCCTTGGTAAACACCGCAGCATCTTCCTTCATAACCCTGTGATATGCTGTTTTCAGACTCTGAATCAAAGTGCTGTCCTCTGCAACATAGAGCAGACGCTTATGGCGTAAAACCTCAAGCTCACAGCCATAATGCTGTGCCGTTTTGCGTAAAGTATGAAGAAGGCTTTGCTCATCCGTTGACCGCACATAACGCACATCGACACACAGCTCCAGCTGTCCATCCTGCGTATTCAGCGACATCAAACAAACAGAGCCGCAGCCCATGGCAGCATCCTCATGATACAAACCGCTTTTCTTACCGTAAAAATCATCAAGAAAATTCTCGTATATCATATTCACCATCGGATACAGAGAGCTTGCTTGATCGAGGTGTCCGTGAAAATCCTTAACAAATTTGAAAATAGCATTATCCCCGCGCTGCGGATTGCGGGAAAGTGCACGTACACCACGATAGGTGATTTTTATGCCATCGTGCATAACCTCAATCAGATTGGTACGCTCAACAAAGCTGACATCACTGCCCTTGGGAACAATCACCTGTAAATCATCACAGACGATATGCAGACGCTCCTTGCAGTGCAGGCTGATATCCGAATCTGCATTCAGCAGGAAGCGTACCTGCAAAATCCCCTTTTCTCCATTGACAATGGGAAAGTTGCCATCCGGGGAAAAGCCGCAGATTGGTTGCGGGTTATGCTTGAAATAATGCTCCATGCATTCCCATGTTGTTTCCTCAGCCCCTCCGGCAATGAGGCGGATCGGATGATACAGTGTACGACCTTCCTGCCTGATACGGGCCATTGCATATAAAGCTGCCAGCAGCGGTCCCTTGTCATCATTGACTCCCCGGCCGTACAGCATACCGTCTATCTCCCGCATTTGAAAGGGATCGCCGTGCCAGTGAGAGCGTTCTCCTGCTTCCACCACATCCAGATGAGCCAGCACGCCGATATAATCATCTCCCTCACCAAGTTGGGCATCTACAGCATAGCCGTCAAAATCATGGACGCTAAAGCCCTCCCGCTGAGCAATCTGCAGGAAGACATCCATTGCATTCCGTATCTCTTTGCCAAACGGGGCAGATATACCTGCAGTGCGTTCATCACGGACGGATGGAATTTCCACCAGCTGCTTTAAATCCTGCAGCAGCTCACTCGTTCTTTTTCCTGTATCATAGATAGTTTTCATTATGTTATACCTCCTTATATGGTTATAAATTCCACATGAAATTGCCGCTGTCATTCTTGACAGAACAGCGTTTCACACGTATAGTTGCAAGTGAAAGCGAGGGTGCACGCTTATGAATAAACGAATCATGAAAATTGTGGATGTTCTGTTGAAGCAGGACTCCTATATCACGATTGATAAAATCTCCGAAGAGCTTGCCGTATCCAACAAGACGATTCGCAATGACCTCCAGATCGTGGATCAGTATCTCGAGGAAAACAACCTCAAGCTGATTAAAAAAACCGGCGTCGGTATCCGTATTGACGGTAAAGTCAGGGACAAGCTGCACGTATTGGAAAGTGTACGGGAGAAAAATAAAACGCTTGCCGATTATTCCCCACAGGCACGTAAAATTTTTATCGGGATGCAGCTGAGTGCCTTTGACAGCTGCCGCATCTATGAGCTGAGTGAACAGCTGTTTGTATCCCGTGCCACCATTCACAAAGACATTCTCTCCTTGACAAAGGATCTGGAAACCTTCAAAATCGCATTGCATCGCAAGAACAACAACGGAATCAGTATGGAAGGCAAGGAAAAGAATATACGTAATTTTCTGCTGGAGCTGATGCTGCGTGACAATGGCTATCAAATGTTTATTGATATCATACGGCGGGATGATTACCGCTGTGACGGCTCCTATGTATTTCCCGGGCTGGAGGTTACCGATGACGAGGTCAAGGACTTTACCGGCTGTATTCTCCGCTGGGGCAATCCGTATATCAATTCCCTGACCTTTCCCTCCATGGTGCTTGTCCTGCTGCGAGCATTTGTCACCTATCTGCGCATTCAGGATCGCCATATTGTCCATCTTTCGACTTCCTTCATCGAGGATTTGCGAAAGGAACCGTTCTATAAAGAAGCACGCGAGCTGTGCGACCGGCTGGCCAATCATTACCGGCTGCAGATTCCGGATGTGGAAATACGCTATCTGCAGGTCTATTTTCTCGCTCTGCAAAACAGCCGCGATCTCAGTGAACAGGAACAACAGGAAGCGCGTATGCTGAGTGATGCTCTGCTTACCTCCTGGAGCGAACAGCTGCATCTGCCCTTTGACCGGGATGAAGCACTGCGCCAGTCTGTATATGACCACCTGTGTCCTGCCATTATCCGTTTTCATCACGGCATCCCCAATGAAAACCCGTTGATGCAGGAAATACATACGCTTTATGAACGTACCTTTCAGGTGGCAAGAAACAGCGTTTCCGTTATTGAAGAGCATTTCCACTGTAATGTGAGTGACGATGAGGTCGGCTTTCTCGCCTTACACTTGGCAGCCTCTTTGGAAAATATGAAGCAGCCGCTGAAAACCATACTGGTTGCTCACGGCGGTGTGGGAGCCGGAAATCTGCTGCGTAGAAAGCTCAGTGCTCAGATACCGGAAATCGACATCATCTCCCAGGAAACCTTCTTTTCCATTTACGAGTGCGATATCAGTGATATTGATCTGATCATCAGCACACTGGAGCTCAATCTGCATACAGATGTCACCATACTACAGGTCAATTCCCTGCTGCATGACTACGACATTCTGCGCCTAAAGGATGTGATTCGTGAATATTACAAGGTGAAAAACGATCCTTATAATTTTAAATCGGCAGCACAGGAATAAATCATATTCCCTTGCCCGCAGGAGCTTATGCATAGGAAGCACAGAAACGATATCCACTGCTTTCAGGTGCATTTCCGATGAAACGAAAAAGCCCTGTAAACGCTAAATGGAATACAGCACAAGGGCTGTACAGCTGTTGAATAACACTATCTGTGTAAATGAAAATCAGGAAGCTGTGATTCTATTGATATACAATAAAATCATACTTCCCTTTTTATGTCCCCTGAAGCGATACCGTCTACAAGCCGCCACGCTTTTATGGCAGTGTATAGGTTACTGCGACGCTTTCTCCACCCTTAACTTTGACAGGCTCCTCTCTGCGGAATTCCGCATAGCTGTCTTTATTTGTGAAAATGACGATAACACTCAGATCATATCCCTTTGATAACAGATATTCACGATCCATTTTCAACAGCGGCTCACCTTTTTTCACGTGCTTCCCCTGCTCACACAGACAGGTGAAGCCGTTTCCGTTTTCGTTTACCGTATCGATTCCGACATGAATCAGAATTTCCATACCGTTTTTCAAAGTAAGACCGACTGCATGGTTGCTGGGAAACAGCATGGTTATATCTGCATCGGCACATGCATATACGGTATCACCTGTAGAAGCGATGGCAAAGCCGTCTCCCATCATCTTCTGAGAAAATACAGGATCCTTTACATCTTCAATCGGAATCAGTGTTCCGTCCACAACAGCAAGAAGCTCCTCCCTGCTCTTTTCTTTTTTTCTAAATCCGAACATATGTCATACCTCCTGATGAAATATTTATTACAAGTATATCTTACCTGTTTCCTGCATGTATTACAATCATTTCACTGTTATTTTCGCAGCCTTTTCTATGTGGTAATTTCTTACAGCAATGTTTATAAATTGCCTTATTGATACGGATGGCGTTTCCACATCCTGCGATTGCGGAAGTTCAGCGAAGTAGCGTACAATAAGGGTGCGAAAAGAAGGAGGAACTTACTTATGAAACATATCAAAATTGCAGCTGGCCTTGCACACGTTAATTATGGAAGAATTGCGGATTTGGTTAAGGAAGTCAGTGATGCCGGAGTTGACTATATTCACTCTGACGCAGCTGACATGCACGATCTTCAAAACATGAAGCTGATGGGTGGTCATCAGATTATCGCGGGTATTCGTCCGGAGACAGACAAGCCGATCGAATGTCACATTTATACAGTTAGTATGGACAGAATGTTCATCGAACAGATTGACGAGGCGGGAGCAGATATGCTGATCATTCCTGCGGAGCACTTTATCGGCGCACAGCTGGCTTATATCATCAACTGGTGCCGTGAACGCCACATCAAGGTTGGTCTGACACTGGGCTGCTATACACCGTTATGCTTCGTTGAGGAAAGCATTTATGATATTGACCGTTTGCACATCGTAACACACGGTGTAGATGAAACCGATGGAAAAGACAACTGGGGATGGAGAAAGAGTGCCATTGATCTTGTACAGCGTGCACGCAAGATGATTGACGAGAAAAATCCAAAATGTGAGCTGGCGGTTGACGGTGGTCTTCGTGCCGATAATATGGACAAGCTGATTGAATGCAATCCGGATGTCATCGTTCTGTCCAGTGCTATTTTCAAGGATCCAGATGGAGCAGCAGTTGGTGTGAAGAAATGCAGAGCCGCAATCGATGCAGCAGCAGAAAAATACGGTCTTGAATAATACAAAGAACTCTCCCGCTGAGAGTTCTTTTAAAGAAAGCTCCATCCTGACACTGGTGAAGGATTACGGATGGATCACGTTTGCTGCTGCCATTACCGCTGTTGCGGTTAATTTCTTCTTCACCTCGACCGGACTGGCACCGGGGGGTATTACCGGGCTTTCCCTGGTTTGCTCCACCGTATTCGGTATTCCGGTTTCCACGATGTCTCTTTGTATCTCCATACCGCTGCTGATCTTATCCACCATCGTACTGGGGAAAAGCTTTGGTATCAAAACGTTGTATATTACACTGGCAACACCGCTGTTTATGAAATTGATTCCCTCCATTCATACAACACAGTTCCTTCTGGATATCCATCCGCTTCTGGAATTGGCGGTTGCCGGTCTTCTCGGGGGACTGCTGGTTGGGGCTGCCATCGGTATCGCCTTAAACCACGCCTGTGCAACCGGAGGTACGGATGTCATAGCGCTGTTGATTCAGTATGTTTTTAAATTCCTAAAGGTCAGTGTGATTCTGTTCTTCCTGGATGGCTCTGTTGTGATTGCCTCCGGTGTGATTACACAGAATGCATTGATCTCCGTATTCAGCTTTCTGTCTCTGATGGTCATCATCCAGACGATCAGCTTTGTGACAAAGCATAAGCTGAGTGCGTGAACTACCGCCAGCTATAGAGCAAGCGGCTTCTAATGAATGCTTGCACATTCATCAAAACTTTTTGTTCGTGTTCAGATACACGTAACTGGTACGTTCACCGTACCTCTACTCCATCGCTCTCGCTTTGGCATACATGGATATACTTTTCGTATGA